>Ga0307317_10000198_pt1 | contig 16939 bp, 12 predicted proteins | sample ER_DNA_357_FD_194498 | JGI IMG/M metagenome (GOLD analysis project Ga0307317, IMG submission 194498) | Bulk soil microbial communities from the East River watershed near Crested Butte, Colorado, United States - ER_DNA_357 | ecosystem: Environmental > Terrestrial > Soil > Floodplain | place...
CTCGGCGGCCCGCAGGCGGGGATCATCGTCGGCCGCGCCGAGCTCGTCGAGCGGCTGCGACGGCATCCGCTCCAGCGCGCGCTCCGCGCGGACAAGCTGACCCTGGCTGCGCTCGAGGCGACGCTCGCGCTGTACCTCGACCCCGAGCTCGCGGCCCGTGAGGTGCCGGTGCTGCGGATGCTCGCCGAGCCCGTCGAGACGGTCCGAGCCCGTGCTCAGCGCCTCGCGGATCTCGTCGGCGGCGACGTCGAGCCAACGGTCGGCCGGGTCGGCGGCGGCGCGCTGCCGCTGACCGAGCTGCCGAGCTTCGCCTGCGCGGTCGAGGAGGAGCTCGCGCCGAGGCTGCGCGAAACGGAGCCGCCGGTGATCGGCGTCGTCCGCGACGGCCGCTGCCTGCTCGACTGCCGAACGCTGCGTGACGAGGAGCTCGACGACGTCGCCGCGGCGGTCGCGGCTGCGCGCGGATGAGCGAGGTCGCCCCGGAGGCCAAGGTCTGGGACATCCTGCGCGGCGCGCTGGCGACCCGCACCCTCGGGATCGTTGCCGGACTCGGGATTCCGCACGCCCTCGCCGCAGGACCCCGGTCGGTCGAGGACCTCGCCCGCGATGCCGGCGCCGACGCGGACGCACTTCACCGGCTCCTTCGCGCGCTCGCCAGCGAGGGAATCTTCGCGGAAGAGGAGCGCGGTGTCTTCCGCAACACCCCTGCGTCCGAGCTCCTGCTTACGAGCGGCTGGGACGATTTCGCCGTCCTCTTCGGCGGCGTCTGGTACCGGGCGGTCGAGCGGCTCGACGCGAGCGGGACGGCCGTCTTCCCGGACGTCTTCGGTACCGACTTCTGGGCGTGGCTCGCCGAGCACCCGGAGGAGCGAGCGCGGTTCGACCGAGCAATGGCGCAAGGATCGGACACGAGAATCGAGCGGCTGGAGACGGTCGACTGGCGGAGCGGCGAAACCGTCGTCGACGTCGGCGGCGGCAACGGCTCGCTCCTCGCCGAGCTGCTGAAGGCCCACCCCGACCTGCGCGGGATCGTCTTCGACCTGCCCGAGACCACGCGCGACGAATCGTTCTTCGGCGACGGGCTCGAGTTCGTCGCCGGCAGCTTCTTCGAGCGAGTCCCGGAAGGCGACGTCTACCTGCTCGCGACGATCCTCCACGACTGGGACGACGACTCAGCGGCCAAGATCCTGCGCACGATCCGCGCTGCCGCGCCCCAGGACGCGCGGCTCATCATCCTCGACGCCGTCGTGCCGCAGGGCAACGAGCCGTTCGGTCCGAAGTGGCTCGACCTATTGATGTTGACCCTGTTCGCCGGCCGTGAACGAGACGAGGACCAGTGGCGGGCGTTGCTCGCCGCCGGCGACTTCGAGCCGGTTCGCTTCGATGAACGTCTGATCGAGGCGCGATGCCGCTCGTAGTCGGAACCGCCGGCCACATCGACCACGGGAAGACTTGGCTCGTCCGCGCGTTGACGGGGAAGGACACCGACCGGCTGCCTGAGGAGCACGAGCGCGGGATCTCGATCGACCTCGGTTACGCGCCGCTGGAGCTTCCCGGCGGCTTGCACCTGTCGCTCGTCGACGTGCCCGGACACGAGCGCTTCGTCCGCAACATGGTCGCGGGCGCCACGGGCGTCGACCTCTTCCTGCTCGTGATCGACGCGGCCGAGGGCGCGCGGCCGCAGACGCTCGAGCACCTCTCGATCCTGCGGCTGCTCGGCGTGGAGCGGGGCGTCGTGGCGGTGACGAAGATCGACGCGGTCGAGCCGGATCAGGTCGAGCTCGCCTTGGCCGAGGCTTCCGAGCTGGTGCCCGAGGCGGAGGTCGTCGCCGTGAGCGCCAAGACCGGCGCCGGCCTGGGCGAGCTGCGCGCGGCGCTCGCGCGGGCCGCCGAGGCGGTCGAGCGCCCTGAGCGGTTCGCCGCCACCCGCCTCTGGATCGACCGCGCCTTCTCGCTCCGCGGGATCGGCACGGTCGTCACGGGGACGCTCTGGTCGGGCTCGATCGCAGCGGGCGATCTCCTGCGGCTGGAGCCGAACGGCCGTACGGTCCGAGTGCGGAGCGTCCAGGTTCACGACCAGCCCGTCGAGGAAGCGCAAGCCGGGCAGCGCGTCGCCGTCAATCTGCCGGCGATCGAGCGAGGCGAGCTTCGCCGCGGCGACGCACTCGTCGAGCCCGGCCACTACCCGGTCAGCTACCGCCTCGACGTCGTGCTCAAGGAGCTCGAGCCCGTGCCGGCGGCGCTGAAGGTGCATCTCGGGACGGCGGACGTCGCGGCTCGGGTCGTCCGCTCCGGCCGGTTCGCCCAGCTGCGGCTCGAGGAGCCGGTCGTGGCCGCCCGCGGCGACCGGTTCGTGCTGCGTGCGGAGACGACGGTCGGCGGCGGACGCGTGGTCGACCCGGCTCCGCCCAGACGCCTGGAGCCCGAACGCCTTGAGATCCTCGAGCGCGGCGACCCGGCCGAGATCGTCACCCTGTTGACCGCCGAGCCGATGACGACGACCGCGCTCCAGGGAATGGGCCTGTGGACACCGGCCCAACTGGCAAGCGGCTTGGCTGCGCTGGCCCTGGCAGGTGAGTGGGCCTACCGCCCGACGTGGCTGGAGGGGGTGCGGACCGTCGTCCGCGAGCGTCTAGCCGAGCGCGCGGAGACGAATCCGCTCGACCCCGGGATTCCGCTCGGCGAGCTGCTCCCGCACGAACCCTGGACGCCCGCAATTCTGCCGCTGCTTCACGTCGAGCGGCGAGACGGAAAGGCTTATGCGCCCGGCGTAGCCGCCTCCCTCGGCGACCGAGTCGAGGCGGCTGAGCACCTCGAGGCAGAGCTGGCAGCCGAGGGTGTCGTACGGGTCGACGACCCGGAGCTGGCGGGCTTTCTCGAGGCATCCGGCCGGCTCAAACGGGTGGGCGACGGGTTCGCGGCCTCGGCCGAGCTGTACGACCGTGGCCGCGAGGCGCTGCAGACGCTCGAACCGATCACGCTCGCGGGCTTCCGCGACGCGCTCGGAATCTCGCGGCGAAACGCTCAGCTCTTGCTGGAGCGCTTCGACAGCGACGGCCTCACCCGCCGCGTCGGCGACGAGCGCGTGCTCAGACGCTCTCGGGTCTGACCGGGTTTCACGCGGGTCATCCCGGGTACGCCGCGGCAATGGCGTCGGTGGGAGTTCCTGACCTCCCGGGCGTGGCGGCGCGGAACCGCCACGACTGGATCTCTGTTTTCGGCCGGGTCGGCCTTGTTGCCAATGGCGTTTCGTACGCACTGGTCGGCTTCCTCGCACTCGAAGTCGCGCTCGGCAAGGGAGGCCGAGCAACGAGCCGGCAAGGCGCGCTGGCGACGGTCGCAGGCCACTCCTGGGGCAAGGTGCTCCTGGTCACGCTCGCAATCGGTTTTGCCGCATACGCCCTCTGGCGTCTGGCCGAGACGATCTGGCCGTCGGGCGACGATGGATTCCTCAAGCGCACTGCGAAGAGGATCGGGACGCTCGCGCGCGCGGCGATCTATGCAGGCCTCACCTACAGCGCGCTCAAGATCGCCTTCGGTTCCGGCGGCGGAAAGTCGCAGAACGCCAAGGCCCACCAGGCGACGGCACAAGTGCTCTCGTGGGACAACGGCAAGTGGATCGTCGTGGTAGCCGGCGGCGCCCTCGTCGCCGCGGGCCTCTACAACGCCTACCGAGGCCTGACGACGAAGTTCACCAAGCACTGGGACACGGCCCGAATGAGTGCAACGGCCCGCCGCTGGTGCGAACGCATCGGCCTGGTCGGCCTCGTGGCCCGGGCGATCGTCTTCTGCCTGATCGGGGCCTTCATGATCAAGGCCGCGGTCGAGTACGACCCGCGAGAGGCAATCGGGCTCGACGGTGCGCTGCAGAAGCTTGCAAACCAGGCCTATGGAAGCTGGCTGCTCGGGCTCACGGCCGCCGGCTTGGTCGCGTACGCACTCTTCTGCTTCATCGAGGCCCGCTACCGCGAAGTCTGAGCGCTCTCGACAGCGGGATACGCTGTCCGCGGAGCGGCATGGGCCCGGTGGCCCAACCGGTCTTCAAAACCGGTGCGGCGTGGCAGCCCCACGCTCGGTCGGTTCGACTCCGGCGCCGCTCCGTAGAGCCAAACCGGTTAACCACAACAGAATCCCACCGAGTTCGCGGCCCGATTTGGGCAATGTCTCCGACGCACCGAGACGCCTGGGGACCTCCTGAACCCCGTCGGAGCGGCGCGCGACTGGCGCGCGGAGGCCGCGCTTCTCACGTAGCCGGTTGATCCGCTGGCCAATCGCCGACACGGCGCGGAGCGTAACGGGCTGCCTATCTCAGTCTCCAGCTCGAATGCTTCGTCGCCCGCGGCCCCGGGAGGGACGCTTCTCCGAAAGCGCCACACTCGAAACAGCGACAATGCCGGACAACCTGAGGGAAGGGTGGGAAGGATGGCGAACGTCTTGTGCGTGCTCTATGACGATCCCGTGAGCGGGTATCCGCCGGCATACGCGCGTGACGACATTCCGAAGTTCGAGCGCTACTACGACGGCCAGAGCACACCGACTCCCAAGCGGACCGACTTCACGCCGGGCGAGCTTCTCGGGAGTGTGTCGGGCGAGCTAGGGCTTCGAAGCTTCCTGGAGGAGCGCGGGCACCGGTTCATCGTGACCTCGGACAAGGACGGGCCTGACTCCGCTTTCGAGCAGGAGCTCCCGGGTGCGGAGGTCGTGATATCACAGCCGTTCTGGCCCGCGTACTTGACCGCGGAGAGGATTGCCAAGGCGCCGGACCTGAAGCTGGCCGTGACCGCAGGAATCGGCTCTGATCACGTCGATCTGCAGGCCGCGATCGATCACGGCGTCACGGTCGCCGAGGTGACCTACTGCAACAGCATCAGCGTCTCCGAGCACGTCGTGATGGCGATCCTGGCCCTCGTGCGCAACTACATCCCCTCCTACCAGTGGGTCGTCGATGGGGGCTGGAACATCGCCGACTGCGTGTCGCGTTCGTACGACCTTGAGGGCATGCAGGTCGGGATCGTCGGCGCGGGCCGCATCGGCTCGGCGGTGTTGAGGCGGCTGAAGCCGTTCGAGGTTGGGCTGCACTACACCGATCGGCACCGCCTGCCGGCCGACGTCGAGCAGGAGCTAGGTGTCACCTTCCACCCGAACGTGGCGTCGCTGGTTCGGGTGTGCGACGTGGTGTCGATCAATGCGCCCCTCCATCCGGAGACCGAGCACCTGTTCGACTCCGAGCTGATCGCTCGGATGAAGCGCGGCGCGTATCTCGTCAACACCGCGCGCGGCAAGATTTGCGATCGCGATGCTGTCGCGCGGGCGTGCGAGACCGGTCAGCTTGCCGGCTACGCGGGTGACGTCTGGTTTCCTCAGCCCGCCCCGCAGGATCATCCCTGGCGGACGATGCCTCACCACGGCATGACGCCCCACACCTCCGGCACGAGCCTCTCCGCCCAGGCTCGCTATGCCGCGGGCGTCCGCGAGATCCTCGAATGCTGGTTCGACAGCCGCCCGATCCGCGAGGAGTACCTGATCGTCGATGCCGGCAGGCTCGCCGGCACCGGTGCCCACTCCTATAGCGCCGGCGATGCCACAAGCGGCTCGGAGGAGGCCACGCGGTTCAAGACCGGCTGAGGCGCCGTAGGCCTGAGCCCACTCGGCCGCGCCGGCGGGGTACAGGATTCGCCCCAACTACGGCTACCGACCACTCACGAGCAGGCGACGTGCTTAGCTGCAGTTCGAGCGCGGAGAGTTGGCATCTGCGATCAGCCGCGCGAGCAGGCTCGGGTTGCTCGGCAATGAGAAGTGGTCGACACCCGGGTTGTCGGTGAGGCTGAAGTGCCAGCAGCGCATCGCACTCCAGGCCGAGACGGCGTCGTTGGTGATGTCTTCCTGATTGATATCGCCGTCGCGAGTAAAGAAGGGCGTCGAGGCGTCCAGCAGCTGGCCGGGCGAGAGGTCGTGTAGCCCGATTCCGACGACGGTTTCGATGCCGGAGCCCTTCTCCGCGTACACGTCCACGTTCGGAAAGTGCGCCGGGTCGATGAACTGCACGAAGCCGATGTAGTGCTCGGCGAGCTGGAGCGCCGTCGGCAGGCCGGCATCGGTGAAAAGCGCGCGGAAGTCGGAGGGCGTGTACGTCTTTCCGCTCGAGAGGTCCTCGACGACCGTCTCGCGGCTGTCGAAGACACGCGGGTCGCCCATGCTCAGATAGCTCGACGGCGCGCTCAGCAGCATCAGCGAGCTTGAGCGCGCGTCCTCCGGTGTCGTTGGGAACGAGAAGTCCTGCACGTTCAGACCCGTGAACGCGAGCGGGTAGACCGAGCCCTGGCCGGGCAGGTTGCCGGCGATCGGCGTGAAGCCGTGGATGTATTTGTCCTTCCACGCCTGGCTCGTGTGCGTGAGCAGGTACTGCGCATAGAGCGGCCCGTTCGAGTGCCCGACCAGGTGTACCGGCCGGTCGCCGTTGTCGCGGTAGGTGTCCTGGATCAGTCGTTTCGTTCGCTCAAGGAAGCCCTCGAGGTCGGGCGTGAGCCGTGCGTCGTAGCCGGCGACGCGGACGTTCCTGTCGGGCGTGTAGCCCGCGGCCCGGAGCGCATCGAACATCGGCTGGTAGAACGGCGCGCTCGCGACCTTGCCGTAGTCCTCGATTCGGACGTCGACCCCCTTCGCGTCGCCGAAGCGGGTCTCCCAGGCGCCGTGCGGCCGATAGGAGAGCGTCATCAGCTCATCGCGGCAGACCTGCGAAAAGGTCGTACTCGGACTCAAGTTCGGGAAGAAGTCCTCGAACGAGCCCGAGCGCGGGCAAGCTGGATCGATGCGCTGGTCGTGCACCGTGACGACCAGCCGCGTGAAATGGTAAGCGGGAAAGAGGACGATCGGCGTTAGCCCGCCCTCCTGGCGCGGTTTCGAGGCGCTCGCGCCCGCGCTTGGCACGAGTCCTGCGAGGGCGACCGCGGCCGCGACGACGCCGTATACCTTCCAACCGCGCATCTCAGTGAACCGAGCCGATGATGGCCATCACCCTAACGTGACCCCACCCGCGGTTCCAGGACCGCCCGGCGGCAACCGCTTCGGCCTTCATGGCGCTCAAGCGCAACCATCAGAGACACCGGCGCGAGGACTGGCGCGCAGACCTCCGTAGATCAATAAACTCCCTGCAAACAGGCAGTTTTAGCAGTAGTCTTTAAAACCGGTGCGCCGCGGCAACCCACGCTCGGTCGGTTCGACTCCCGGCCCCGCTCCGTGAGCCAAACACGTCTGCCTCAGCGGTGCCCAATGGCGGAGAGTTGCTCGGCCAGCCTGCGCCGGAAGGCCGGCGCGAGTGCGAGGAGGCGTAGCGCCACATTGCGCAGCGGCCTAACCGCCGACGGGGCAGTGGCCAGTCGGGTGAGCCGGTGGGCAAGTGCGACCACATGCATGGCCTCGGCACGACTGCCGGCCGCGTACTCGTCGAGCTTGTCCTCGCGAGACTCGCGCAGCGCGACCGAGAGCGCATCCCCGAGAGTCACCGCATCACGCAGACCGAGGTTCATGCCTTGTCCGCCCGCGGGGCTGTGCGTGTGTGCTGCGTCGCCGGCCAGCAGTACCCGCCCGGCTCGGTACTGGTCCGCCACCCGCTCGTGGATCCGAAACCTGGATCCCCAGATCACTTCGGTCACCTTCACCGCTGTACGCGGCCCCCGTCCGTCGAGCAATTCCTGCGCATAGGCAACGTCCGGCTGTTCCGGCGCATCGTCGACTTCGGCCACCAGCCGGAACGAGCCGTCCGGGAGCGGCGCCACGACCAACATGCCTGCTTTGGAGAAGAACAGCAGGACCTCGTCGGCCGGCAGGCCACCCTCCACCCGGACGTCAGCGAGCGCGAAGGACAGTGGCAACGCGCCGTTGCCGTTGGACCCAAGTCCGGCCGAGTCGCGGATCGTGCTGCTCATGCCGTCGGCCGCAACGACGTACTGGGCCTTGATCATGTCGCCGCTGTCGAGCGTGACCTCGGCGCCGTCATCGGTCTGGCTCACCCCGCTGGCGACGTACGGGCGGTGGACGCTGCCGCCGAGTTCCTCGAGCCGCTCGAGCAGGACCTGCTCGGTGACGTTCTGCGGGACCATCAGCGTGTACGGATACTCCGTCGGGAGCCCGTCGAACCTCACCGGCACGAGCTCGCGATCCCCGTCGCGGATGCTGAACTGACGAGCCTGGATACCGAGCCCCGCCAGTCGCTCCGAGACGCCGATCCGCTCGAGCATCTCGAGCGTCCGCGCGTGCACGACGGCCGCCCGCGAGGTATTTGCCCCCGTCGCCTGCCGATCAACCACCGTGACGTCATGGCCATGCCCCGCAAGTGATGCGGCAACGGCCAAGCCGACCGGCCCGGCACCCACCACCAGCACCTCGGTCTGACGAGGAAGCTCGGTTTGCTCGATCCGAGGGCTCTGCATCAGCTCGTAGGCCCAAGCGCCGCAGGTGCTTCGATCCGCTCGCGCTCTGCCGCTTCGGTCGGAGGCTCGAGGCGCGGAAGCCACTCAAGCCAACTCGGCAGATACCAGTTCCAGTCCCCAAGCAACTTCATCGATGCCGGCAGCAGGACAGCGCGGATGATCGTCGCGTCGATCAGGACCGCCGCCGCCAGACCGATCCCCATCTCCTTCATGTCGAGGATCGGCATCAAGGCGAACACTGCGAACACGCCGACCATCACGACGGCGGCGCTCGTCACGACGCCCGCGGTTGCGCTGATCCCGTGCTCGACCGCTTCCCCTGTCGAGAGACCGCGGTCGCGGGCCTCGCGCACCCGAGTCAGGATGAAGACGTGGTAGTCCATCGAGAGCCCGAACAGGATCACGAACAGGAAGATCGGCAGCCAGAAGGCGATGCCACCATTCGAGGTGAAGTTCAACAGGCTCTCGCCCCAGCCGTACTGGAAGACGACGATCAGCACGCCGTACGCCGCCGCCACCGACAGCAGGTTGAGCAGGATCGCCTTCACCGCGATCACGATCGACCGGAACGAGACCAAAAGCAGGCCGAAGGCGAAGATCAGCACGAACCCGAACACGATCGGCGCCTTGCTCTTCAGTAGCGAGTTCTGGTCGACCGATTGGGCCGTGTTGCCGGTGACGGCGAAGGTCGCGCCGGGAACTCGCCCGACCGTAGCCGGCAGGATGTCGTCGCGCAGCGTCTTCAGCGCCTCGTTCGAGCGGTCGTCAACGCCGTTGCCGACAAGCGGGATCGTCACTCGGGCGACGTCATGAGACGCGTTGACGTCGACCTCGATCGGCTTCAGCGCCTGCCCGCTCGCGAGTGCTCGCGAGCTCAGCGCCGTGATGGCTTTCTTGGTCGCGGGCGAATCGGTGTTCGCCTCGATCGCCACGATCGCGGGAGCAGCGACGCCGTTCGAGAAAGCATCCTCGATGCGGTGGATCGTGGGGACTGTGGGTGCGCTCGTCGGCAGCGACTCCAAGCCACTCTGCGCGGTGTGCAGCTGGAACGCTGGCAGCGCCAGCACGATCAGCAAACCGCCCGCCAACGCGGCTGCCGCAGCCGGATGCGCAAGCGTGGGCCTGAGGATCGCCTTCCAGAACCGGCTCCCGCTCGCGTCGTTTCGGAAGCGGTGCACGATCGGGATCCGCCCCTTGTCTACCCGGGGGCCGAGCTTCGACAGCAGAGCCGGAAGCACCGTCAGGGAGCCGAGCATCGCCACGCCGACGACGATCATCGTCGCGATCCCGAACGAGAGATAGGTCTTGTCGCCGGCGAAGAACAGGCCGGCCATGGCGATCAGCACCGTGAAGCCGGAGATGAGCACGGACCGGCCCGAAGTCGCGGCCGCAGCTTCGAGCGCAGCCACGGCTCGCGCCCCGCGGCACGCTCCTCGCGCCAGCGCTTGATGTAGAAGAGCGAGTAGTCGACGCCGACAGCGAGGCCGATCAGCAGGATCACGGCGTTGACGTTCTGGTCGGCCGGAACGAGGTGGCTCGTGACTGCCACCAGACCGATCGTGCCGAGAACGCCGGAAAGGGCGAGCAGGATCGGGATTCCGACCGCGACCAGAGTCCCCAGCACCACCAGGAGCACGCCAATGGTGATCGGGATCGAACGCTCGCCCGCCAGCTTGAGCTGATCGCCGAACATCTTCTCCAGCCCCTTGTCGGAGCTGACTCCGGCATGGCCCACGAAGAACGCCGGATGTTGCTTCCCCACGTTGTCGGTCGCCGCCGAGAGCGCGTCGATGTTGTCCTGGGCCTGATCGGCGTCGCCTCTCATCTCCCACTGGACCATCGCCGCGTGGCGGTCCTCGCTGATCAGACTCCCGCGCTTGGGCCCATAGGGCGAGTCGAGGTTCTTGATTGCGGGGCTCGACTTGACCGAATCGATCACCTCGGCAACCGTCGACCGAAAGGCCGGGTCGTTGGCCGTTCGGCTCGCGCTCTGGACAAGCACGAACTCCGTCTGCGGAGCCCGTTCGGGAAAGGCCTTCTTGAGGATCTGGTCGGCCTTGTGCGACTGGCCGACGCCCGCGTCGTTGATGTCGAGCTGCTTGAAGCCGACAACCATGTTCCCGAACGCGAAGAGGACGATCACGCCCGCGAGCCAGCCGAACACCGCGGTCTTCCAGTGACGAGCGCTCCAGGCGCCCATCCGGCCGGCGATGTTCATCGCCCGCTGCATCTGCGCCGAGGCCAGGTCGGTCTTCCTGTGCCGGTTCGGCGCCGGGTCCTCCTGAATGACACGCGTCTTCATGGCGGTTCCTCCTGCGTGGGGTGCGTCCACCCTCGCACCCGAGATCGCGACGCAGAAGACGGGAGACTTGTGCTTCTAGGGTCGGGTTTCTGGTGTCTTCAGGAGCGGAGGAACGTCAGCACGGCCAGCACGCGTCTCGACTCGCTGCCTGTGGACGGCAGGCCGAGCTTCCCGAAGATGCTCGAGACGTACTTCTCGACTGCCCGCACGGTGATCACGAGCTTTTCGGCGATTCCCTGGTTCGAGCTCCCCTCGGCCATCAGTTCGAGCACTTCCCTCTCGCGCGGGGTCAACTGGACGAGCGGGTCGTCCGGGCGCTGGCGGGAGACGAGCGTTTGGACGATCAGCGGGTCCAGCGCCGACCCGCCCGCGGCGACCCGGCGGACCGCCGCGACGAACTCCTCCACGTCGCCGATCCGATCCTTCAGGAGGTAGCCGACACCTTCCGCGGAGTCGGCGAGAAGCTTCAGCGCCAGCCCGAGCTCGACATACTGGGACAGGACGAGCACGCCGACCGACGGATGCTGCGAGCGGATGTCCAGTGCCGCCTGCAGGCCTTCGTCGTTGTGCGTCGGGGGTAGGCGAATGTCCACGATCGCCACGTCGGGGTCATAGCTGCGCACCTTCAAGAGCAGGTCGTCTGCGTTGTCGCACTGCGCGACCACGTCGAAGCCGGCCTCGCCCAGGAGCCGCGCGAGCCCCTCGCGCAGAAGAACGCTGTCCTCGGCGAGCGCTACGCGCATGGAATCTCGGCCTGCACTCGGGTACCTCCGCCGAGCGGAGTCCAGACTCTGAGCCGACCGCCGAGCGCCTCGACGCGATCGGCGAGCCCGCGAAGACCCGACCCGTTCTCGGTGTCCGCGCCGCCGACGCCGTTGTCGACGATCTCCACGACGACACCGTCGCTCGTCTTCGCCACGAACACGGTCGCGTCGCTGGCCTCTGCGTGCTTGGCGACGTTGGTGAGGCTCTCGGAGACGACGTAGAAGGCCGCCACTTCGACGCGGTCGGGAAGCCGCGTATCGAGGTCGACGGTGAGCTGCACGGGCAGCGGAGCTCGCGCCGCGATCGACTCGAGCGCGACGGCGAGCCCGTGGCCGCTGAGAACGGCCGGGTGGATGCCCCGGGCGACGTCGCGCAACTCCTCGAGCGTGTGGGTGATCTCTCGCCTGGCCGTGTCCAGCCGTGCCTGAAGATCCGGGCGATCGCCCAGCTTCTGCTCGAGCATGCTGAGCTCCAGCGACAGGGCGATCAGCCGTTGCTGCGCGCCGTCGTGAAGGTTGCGCTCGAGGTTCTGGCGCTCCCGGCGGCCGGCCTCGAGCAAGCGCGCCCGAGAACCCTTCAGCTCCTCGAGACGAGCTCGAAGCTCGGCGTGTAGGCGGCCGTTCTCGAGCGAGATCCCTGCCGCCGCGCCAACGGCGTCGAGAAGCTGCGGCTCGTCATCGAGCGCTCCGTCGTGGATCAAAGCCGCGACATGCCCACCGTTTCGCTCGATCAGGGTGGCCGTCCTGCCGTTGCCGGCCGGCAGCTCGACTTCCCGCCCCTCGAGGTCGACGTAGGCCTGGAAATCGGGTAGCCAGTACGCGAGCGTCAAGGAGGGATCGCGCAGCGCGTCCGAAAGCGCGTCGCGGAGGTCGGCAGGGGCCGGGTCGGCTCGCAGCTCCAGGATGAGGTCACCGACGGCGGAACGTGCGAGCCGGGCGTCGAGGAGCCCGATCAGAAACACGATGGGCGCGATCCCGATCACGGCGAGCGTCGTCCGCTGGATCGCCAGGAACCCGGGCCAGTCGAACGTACCGGCCGTGAACAGGACGGCGATCATCACCAGGCCGAGCGCAAACAAGTCGATCAGCAGCGCGAGCAAACGACGACGAGGCCGCCCGGCCTGCCGTCGCCGCCTGACGAGGACACCCGCGCCGACGAGGCAGATCGCGCTCAGCGAGAGCAGCTGCACGTGCTGAACAGTCCGGGCCACGTCAGGCTGAGCCGAGAGCTCGGCGAGGCTGCGCGGGCCGAAGGCGCCGAAAGAGATCTTCACAAGCTGCAGCCCGAGCGCGGCCGCGTAGGCCGCGCCGACGAGAAACGACTCGTATCGCGAGCGCAGCCTTCCATCCGGGAAGGCAAGGCACACGTGGAGGAAGAGCGCCGCCGGCAGGACGTCGAAGAACGCTCCGACGGTGTAGAGGCTGTCCACATGCGTCAGCTGTAAGGCCGAGAGCCCGCTCGCGAAGCCGCCGGCAAGCATGAGCGGGCCAAGTCGGCTCTCGGGACGTCTCAACCAGGCCACGGCGCCGGCCAGGATGTACGGAAGCGTGATCCAGTCAAGCAGCCCGACCGCGACGATGTCGACGTCATCGCCGGTCGTCGCCACAAAGAATGAACGGATCGGGACGGCGCAGGCGAGAAGCGCAATCGCCCCGAGCACAACAGGCTTCGGCGGGATGGTGAGCAATCGCCCTCCTCTCGATGCCCGAGTCAGTCCACCTTAGCGCCGGGCGGGGGCTGATTCCAGCGTTGGGGGGTAAACCACACCCGAAGACGCCAGCGAGCCGCCCTGTAACGGGCCGGAGCTCGTGACACCCTCGGCGCTATGAGCACGGCTGCGAGTGTCTTCTCCGGGCGTGAACGGGGCCTGGCCCGGGCCTTAGCCGCCGCCCGAAGCGAGACGACGCTGGCACGCCTGGGCCTGGGAGCGATAGCGCTTCACGTGCTCGATGACAGCTTCTTCCAGCCCCAGCCGGGCACGTCGGCCGGCGACCATCTCGTCAGCGGCCTGGTTCCGTTCGCCGTGCTGCTGCTGGTTGCGGCAGCCTACCCACGCCTTCGCCCGGGTCTGCGGGCCTCGTTGGCCGCAACGCTCGGGCTCTTCGGCGTTGTCTCCGGCGTCGAGGCTGTGTACTACCTGGACGCGGGACGACTCTCCGGCGACGACTACACCGGGCTGCTGGCGATTCCAGCCGGACTCCTGCTCGTCGGTGTCGGTGCGGCGACCCTCTGGAGGACAAGGAGGAGGGACGACAGTCGACCCCGGCGCTACCTGCGAAGGCTCCTGCTACTGGCCGGCGCAGCCGTGGTGTTCGTCTTCGTCCTGTTCCCGCTCTCGCTCTCCTACGTGTTCACGCACGTGGCCCGAACGAAGGTGCCGGCGGCCAATCTCGGCGCGCGTTACGAGGAAGTGGCCTTCACGACGAGCGACGGCTTGAGACTCAAAGGGTGGTACGTGCCCTCCAGAAACGGCGCAGCCGTGGTCGCGTTCCCCGGCAGGAGAGGGCCGCAAAAGCAGGCGCGGATGCTCGTGCGCCACGGCTTTGGCGTCCTCTTGTTCGACCGCCGGGGCGAGGGCGAGAGTGAAGGCGATCCCAACGCGTTCGGGTGGGCGATGAACAGGGACCTGAAGGCTGCCGCCGCCTTCCTTCAGCGCCGCCCCGACGTCGAGGCGAACAGAATCGGAGGCATCGGCCTCTCGGTCGGAGGCGAAATGCTCCTTCAAACCGCTGCCGAGTCGAAGGTGTTCAGGGCGGTCGTCTCAGAGGGAGCAGGCGCCCGCTCCATCCGTGAGAATCTCGAGAAGCCGAAGACGTTTGGCGGCCTCACCGAGCTAGGCGTCTCGCTAACCCTCACCACGGGAACGGCCCTGTTCTCGAACCACATGCCGCCGCCGAACCTGAAGCATCTCTCGGCTCGCATCGCGCCTCGCTCTGTGTTCTTCATCTACGCGCTGCACGGAACCGGCGGCGAGGAGAAGCAGCTCAACCCCAAGTACTACGCCGCAGCGGGCGGACCGAAGCAAATCTGGGAGATCCCGGAGGCGTCGCACACCGGCGGAATCACCGCCCGGCCCAATGAGTACGAGCGACGCGTGATCGGCTTCTTCGACGGCGCCCTGCTCGAGCGCAGGCGCTGACGGCTGACGGGAAACCGCTTGAGGCGGTCACGCCGACGGGAACGTCAAGTCCTGCGAACCGGAGCTCACAGGACTTGCCGTTGCCATCGTTGGCTGAGACCTCGGATCGGGCCATGCACAGTGATGCAGGCTCGCGCGATCGTCAACCGGTGGAAGGCCGGGCGTGGAGCGCCTCCTTCCCGCCTTCCGCCGGGAAACGATCTCGAGCCTGCTGATCCCATGCGATGTCGAGCGCGAGCAGGATCAGATTCGCACCGACAACCGCTCCGATGATCGTCGTTACGACGGCGAAGAGGCCGTCGACCGCGTAGAACCCGAGCCCGCCACCGAGGATCGCCGCTCCGACAACTGCTGCGAGCCCGATCGCCTTGGTGCTGGCTGCCCAGTCGCGGTTCACCCAGGCGAAGTAGATCCCGAGCCCGACCGGCAATCCCACCGACACGGCGGCGAGCAGCTCGTCGTCGAGCGGCACTGTCGGCAGCGCCGTAAGCACGATCAATGCGCCGATGAACCAACCGCCGAGCCCCAGCAGGACCACGTACGCCGAGCGCAGGCCGGCACTGGCCTTCCGCCCCAAGGGGGCACGGCGTTGCACGCGAAGCGACAACCAGAGCAGTGAGAGAATCGTCAGCGCTGCGAACGCGAGCATGGCGGCGACGATGATCTTGGCGATTGACCCGTGGCTGAAGGCGGGCGTGAAGTCGATCCGGTTCGTCCTGAAGAGCGACCTGTCGACTCGCCCCGTGTCGAAGAAGGTGTTGAGCAGGCGCCTTCCGGCATCCGGCTGGTACGCCCAGAAGTCGTCGGAGTGGCCTAGACCGGCGAGGAGCACCTGGTGGCCGTTCGGCAGATGCGGGAGCAGCTGCCGCGTGGCGTTCTGCGGCGGCGTCGCGAAGTCAAGGGCGCCGCCGACCAGAAGCGTCTCGACCTTCGAGTCTCGGACTCGGATGTACTTGTTCTCATCCGGGTTCGCGGGCCACGAGTCGAGCAGTCGGCCACCCGCCCAGATTAGATCGGTACCCGGGCTACCGATCAAGGACCCACGGTCGCGGTGGCTCGCGAAGAACCGGCGGGCGTATGTGGCGTCGCTCCTCGCGATCGCTGCGACGTCGCCCCAGACCTGAGCGCGCGGGAACACCAACTGCGCCAACAGCGACATAAACCAGGCGCCACTGGCGTCTCCCTGACCAGCCGAAAGGAGGGTGTCGATCGTCCTCGGTGCGGCGATCGGGCCGCCGCCATCACCGGTCGCGTTGATGAGGCCGAAGAACCCGGCCGCTTTGACGTCGCCTTTCTTGATCGGCAGGAACCACCAGCGCCCGGGGATGTTCCCGTAGGCGGCATGGAGCGAGGCTGCCAGGTCGGGGGTGCGGCTCCGGCAGGAGGCGTTCTTCGCGCAGAGCGCCGCGTAGCGGTCGATCTGCTCCCCCGTCGTCTTCGCGTCCCAAAGGTAGTTGCCGGGCGGGTTGACGCCGATCATCACCGAGCGGTGGATCCGATTCGGGTAGCGCCACGCGTAGACCATCGCCGCCCGGGTCCCGGCGCTCTCGCTGACGAGATCGATCTGGCGGTAGCCAAGCGCTTGCCGGGCCGCGTCGAGGTCGTCGACTCGCTCGGGGAGCGTGTAGCCGGCGAGGTCGATGCCCGAGCTCTGCAACCGGTGCGCGCAGCGTTTGTACCCGGCCGCGACGTCCCGATACGAGTTCTCGCTGAGGAGGTCACGAGCGTGCGCGCGGGCCGAGACCACCTCGCGGCAATCAAGCCTCGTCGAGCTGTCGACGCCGCGGAAGCCGACGAGCACCACGTCGTGCTTGCCAGCGAGCCGGCTCGCTTCGGCGAACTCCAGGTTCGAGATCCCGGGTCCGCCCTGGAGTCGGAAAATCGGAATACTCGGCGTGCCGGAGCGCGACCGGATTCGCTTGACCGGAAGCGCGATCAGGCGCGAGCCCGCCTTGTGCCTGTTCTCTCGCACGACCAGCGTGCCGCAGTCAGCCGCGTAGCCGCCGTCCTCGGTCGGGTAGTGGCAGGGGTGGAGCTTCAACTGGCCGGCATGTGCCCCGGGCGGCACCGAGATCGAGTCCTTCCCGGTCGCGAAATGCAGATACGCGAGACCGAGCACCGCCGCGCCGATGAGAGCGAGAGCGACGATGCGAGCCTTGCTGAACGGTCGGGTCGTCGAGCCTTCCATAGCTGTTCCTTTCCTTGTGGAGTCCATGTCGCGACGCTACGACCGCCGAGGCGCACTGCCATCGTCGGCAGGCCGGATTCCTGGTCGTACAGGCCGACGATTCCGAGTCCTACTCA
>Ga0307317_10000200_pt1 | contig 16898 bp, 19 predicted proteins | sample ER_DNA_357_FD_194498 | JGI IMG/M metagenome (GOLD analysis project Ga0307317, IMG submission 194498) | Bulk soil microbial communities from the East River watershed near Crested Butte, Colorado, United States - ER_DNA_357 | ecosystem: Environmental > Terrestrial > Soil > Floodplain | place...
GAGGACGGCGATTCGATCCGGCGCGACTGGAGCGCGCACGGCGCGCGGATTCCGTTGCAGGTCGACGACGCTCCCTATCGAGACATCGGTACGCCTCTGCTCGCGTATCTGCGCGGGCTGACCGAGGACGGTGCGACGGAGGTGATCGTCGTGATGCCCGAGCTGGTCGTCAGCGGCCCCCGCCGGCTCCTGCACAACCAACGGGCGCTCTACCTCAAGCGCCTGCTGCTCTTCGAGCCTGGCGTGATCCTCGTCTCCGTGCCCTATCAACTGTTGCGCTAGGCGTTTCCGCGCTAGGCCGGCGCGTACGTGGCGAAGATGGCGCCGCTCGGAGTCGTCTCGCTGTCGACGAGCCGCAGCGGCCTCAGCACGCCGTCGTCCCGCCAGATGCGCTTGCCGCCGCCGAGGACGACCGGGTCGATCATCAGCCGGAGCTCGTCGACGAGGCCGTGCTGGATCAGCCCCTGCACCAGCTCCGTGCTGCCGATCACGTGCAGGTCGCCGCCGTCCTCCTGCTTCAGTGCGGCCACGGCGTCTGCGAGCTCGCCCTGGAGCGCGGTCGAGTTCTGCCACTGCAGCTCGGTCAGCGTCCTCGACGCCACGTACTTCGGCTTCGTGTTCAACGGCTCGGCGATGACCTGCTCCTCCTCCGACGCGTTCGGCCAGTACGCCGCGAAGATCTCGTAGGTGCGGCGACCGAGCAGGAAGCCGCCGGCATCGAGGATGCCCTCGAGCACCCGCTTCATCGCGGTCTCGTCCTCCATGTAGCGCATGTGCCAGCCGCCGTGCGCGAAGCCGCCGCTCGTGTCCTCCTCCTCGCCGCCCGGCGCCTGCGCGACCCCGTCGAGACTTATGAACTCGTTGACGATCACCCTGCGCATCTCGGTCTCCCCTTCCGTCGCTCGATCTCTGTGAGAGTCAGACCGGACGGCGCGTCCGAACTCATCGGTCGGTTCGGCGGTGGCTCAGGCGGCCTGGATGTCGCAGCCGAGGTACATCAGGGCCTCGACCGCTTCCGTGACGAAGGCGGTCGCCTCGCGCGCGTCCGCGAAGGTGTACGGGCCCGGCCGGGCGGCCTGGTTGCTTCCGGCCGCGTAGACCTCGGCCTCGACCACGCAGGAGTCGCCGTGGTCGATTGCCCGCATGACGGCGATCGAGCGGCCGTCGCGGCGGGCGTGGCGCACGAACAGCTCGCGGCCGGCCTGCGGGGCCTTCTCGGCGCTCACCGTGTGAGGGTCGCCGCGTTGGCCGCCGCCTGCGCGACGGTGTCGCGGTCGGCGAAGCCGTTGAACCGGACGAAGAGGCTGTTGGGGCGCACGAAGACGAGCACCGCGGGCCCGTCGAGGACCCGGTCGGCGGCCGTCGAGGCGCCGGTCAGCAGCGAGCTGAGCGGCCTGACGGTCTTCTCGTCGGCGACGCTGAGGGCGACGAACCCGGCTCGTGCGAGAGCGGCTCCGTGCCGCGCCTCGTCGGTCGCCAGCCGGTCGACGCTCGCGCCTGGGGTGTAGAGCGAGACGACCACGACCGAGTGTGAGCGAAGCGCCAGGGCGAGCGAGCCGGGCATCCCGTTGATCACGGCCGCCGGCCTCACGACCTTGACCGCGAGCCGCTTCTTAGCGGTCGTCTTCGGGGTGGTCTTCGCCGGAGTCGTCGCCTTGACGTGCTTCTTGACCGGGTGCAGCGGCTTGATCTGCTTGACCGCAGCGCTCGAGGAGCTTCCGCCGCCGAGCAGCAGGAAGCCGGCGGCGAGCGCCAGCATGGCCAGCACACCAGCCGCAGCGAGAATCCGGACGCGAGGACTCAGGCTCACGAGGTTTCTATCGGCAATCGACGGCCGGCGCTTGACGGGCAAAACAAAGGGCGCGGTCTCCCGCGCCCTTTGTCCAGAACGGTGCTGCGCTTGCTAGCAGCTGCCGGCCTTGATGTCCGCGCCGGGGCCGGACTTGTGGTACTGAACCGTGCCCGGGATCGTGTTGACGATGCAGTAGGTCGTCGAGTTCGCGACCGAGATCTTGATGTTCTTGATCCCTGCGTCGTATGAGCCCTGGAGCTTCGTCAGGGTGACGCCCGTGTAGCCGGTCGAGTGGTCGGCGTTGAACGCCTCCATGCCCGGGACTGCCGCGCGGACGTTGGCCTGCGCCGCGGACTTGTTGGCCCGCGTGCGGAAGCTCAGGTACGAGGGGATCGCGATCGCAAGCAGGATCCCGAGGATGATGATCACGACGAGGAGCTCGATCAGCGTGAAACCGCGATCGTCTCTCGTCAGACGCTGCCGCAACGTGTGCATTCTTCGCTCCTTCGGCTTGGGAACTGCGGTGGCCGGGTTAGATCGGCGTCCGTTGGTCACCGGTAGACCCCCGAATGGGTGACAGCCCGCAGCGCGCAGCAGGCTCAGCAGGCGCCGGACTTGATGTCGCCCGAGGGCCCGGACTTGTGGTAGGTGACCGTGCCCGGGACGGTGTTCTCGAGGCAGTAGCCGCCCCGGCTCGCGGCCCGGATCGTCACGTTCTTGATCCCGGCGTCGTAGGAGCCCTGGAGCTTGGCGAGGTTGACCCCGACGTAGCCGGTCGAGTGGTCGGCGTTGAACGCCTCCATGCCCGGGACTGCCGCGCGGACGTTGGCCTGCGCAGCGGAGCGGTTGGCCCGCGTGCGGAAGCTCAGGTACGAGGGGATCGCGATCGCCAGCAGGACGCCGAGGATGATGATCACGACGAGGAGCTCGATCAGGGTGAAGCCGCGCTCCTCACGTCCGTGCCGCAGTACGCCGTTCATCGTTGAGCTTGTATCGGCCGCAGGGTGCGAGGGCCTTAGAGCAAAAGAAAGGGCGCGGTCTCCCGCGCCCTTTCAATCCGTTCAGACCGCCTCTAGCAGTGGCCGGCCTTGATGTCGGCTCCCGGGCCGGACTTGTGGTAGAAGACCGTGCCGGGGACGGTGTTCACGACGCAGTAGGTCGTCGAGTTGGCGACCGAGATCTTGATGTTCTTGATCCCGGCGTCGTACGAGCCCTGAAGCTTCGTCAGCGTCACGCCCGTGTAGCCCGTGGCGTGGTCGGCGTTGAACGCCTCCATGCCCGGGACGGAGGCACGAACGTTGGCCTGCGCCGCGGACTTGTTGGCCCGCGTGCGGAAGCTCAGGTACGAGGGGATCGCGATCGCAAGCAGGATCCCGAGGATGATGATGACGACCAGAAGCTCGATGAGGGTGAAGCCCTCGTCGCGCCGCACCTGGCCGAGTCGGTGCGTAAGCCTTGACATGCAGGTTCCTTCCTTGAGGGGTGCGCAGATGGCCTGCACCTCTATCGGCGCAGTGGGCGAGCGACCCAAGCCCCCCGAACGGGGGAAACTAAGGAGCCGCAAATCGCCGCCGTCATGACCCTCAAGTCAGGGAAAGGCGCTGCCGATAGGTCGCGCAGCGGCCATGGCGGACACTCTGTATTCGATTGACGATCTGCTCGAGCAGATGGTGACGCGAAATGCGTCCGATCTGCACATCACCGTGGGCGCGCACCCGGTCGTGCGCGTGCGCGGGAAGCTCGAGCCCCTGCAGGAGATCGCGCCGCTGACCCCCGAGGTGACGCAGCAGCTCCTCTACCGGATCCTCTCGACCGAGCAGCAGAAGCACCTCGAGCTGAACCGCCAGATCGACCTCGCCCACTCGATCCCCGGGCTCGCGCGCTTCCGTGTCAACGTCTACTGGCAGCGCGAGGCGCTCGGCGCGGCCTTCCGCCTGATCCCGACAGAGATCAAGACGCTCGAGGAGCTCGGCATCCCGTCGGCGCTCCACGAGCTCACCGACCGGCCACGCGGGCTCGTGCTCGTGACCGGCCCGACCGGCTCCGGTAAGTCGACGACCCTCGCGGCGCTGATCGACGAGATCAACCGCAAGCGCGCCGAGCACATCCTCACGATCGAGGACCCGATCGAGTTCGTGCACCGGCACAAGCGCTGCGTCGTCAACCAGCGCGAGATCGGCGTCGACGCCACCAGCTTCGCCGAGGCACTCCGTGCCGCGCTCCGCCAGGACCCCGACGTGATCCTCCTCGGCGAGATGCGCGACCTCGAGACGATCTCGACCGCGCTGACCGCGGCCGAGACCGGCCACCTCGTCTTTGCCACCCTGCACACCCAGAGCGCGCCCGGCACGATCGACCGCGTCATCGACGCCTTCCCGGCGGCGCAGCAGGACCAGATTCGCATCCAGCTTGCCGCCACACTCGAGGGCGTCGTCACCCAGGCGCTGCTCCCGACCGCCGACGGCATCGGCCGTGTGGCCGCCCTCGAGATTCTCTTTCCTGACGACGCAGTGCGGAACCTGATCCGCCAGGCCAAGGTCGAGCAGGTCTACTCGGTGATGCAGACCGGGACCGCGCGCGGGATGCAGACGATGGAGCAGTCCCTCGCCGACCTCACCCTGCGCGGGGTGATCTCGTTCGAGATGGCGCTCTCGCGCTCCAGCCGGCCGGAGCAGCTCGAAGGGCTGCTCGAGCGCGCCGGCTTCCAGATTCCGGGCGAGGCCGACGCGCCCGCCGCCAACCTCCGAGTGGCCCAGGGCTAGCGATGGTCGACTGGAACAACGGCGACGATTCGTCCGACCTGCGGCCCGAGCAGCCCGAGCACGAGGCGCCCGCCGAGGACGAGACCCCGGTGGAGCAGCCGACGGAGGAGCTCGAGCCGGTCGTCGAGGAGCCCACGCCCGAGACCGAGCCCGAGCCCGCCGCCTATGAGCCGGAGCCCGAGCCGGAGCTCGAGCCCGAGCTCGACGCCGAGCCGACCTCGCTACTGAAGAAGGAGATCTCGTTCCGGCGCAAGCCGAAGGCCCCGAAAGAGCCCAAGGAGAAGAAGGCCAAGGCCCCGAAGGAGCCGAAGGAGAAGCGCTCCGGGCTCAAGAAGGAGATCTCGTTCCGGCGCAAGCCGAAGGACGACGCGGGCGAGCCGGTCGTGAAGGAGCCGAAGGCCGCGAAGGAGCCGCGCAAGTCTCGCCAGCGCTCCACCGGCCCGAAGCGCGTCAAGCGGCTCGTCGGCCTGAAGATCGGCGCCTCCCAGCTTGCGGCCGCGCGTGTCGTGAACAACGGCTCGCCCGAGCTCGTCCAGGTTGCGCGCGAGGATCTCGAGCACGGGATCGTCGTCGGCGGCGAGCTGCGCGAGCCGGAGCTCCTGGCCGAAGCGCTGCGCGCCTTCTTCCGCAAGCACAAGCTTCCGAAGCAGGGCGTCCGCCTCGGGATCGCCAACAACCGCATCGGCGTTCGCATCTTCGAGATCGCCGGCATCGCCGACCCGAAGCAGCTCGAGAACGCGATTCGCTTCCGCGCCCAGGAGGCGCTCCCGATCCCGATCGAGGAAGCCGTGCTCGACTACCACGTCCTCGGCGAGCGAATCGATGACGAAGGCGCGAAGGTGCGCCGGATCCTGCTCGTCGTCGCGTACCGCGAGCTGATCGACCGCTACGTCGCCGCGTGCAGGAAGGCCGGGATCCGCCTCGCGGGAATCGACCTCGAGGCGTTCGCGCTCCTGCGCGCACTCGGCGAGCCTCACTCGGACGAGGACGGGCCCTCGGATGCGGCGCTCGTCGTCGTCTCGATCGGTCACGACCGCTCGACCTTCGCCGTCTCGGACGGCCGCGCGTGCGAGTTCACGCGCGTGCTGGACTGGGGCGGGGCGACCCTCGACATCGCGATCGCGCGCGAGCTCGACTGCGCGCCGTCGGAGGCCGAGCCGCTCAAGCGTGAGCTCTCGCTCGCGTCGGCCTCGGTTCCCGAGGGGTACACCCAGGAGCAGCTCGACCGCGCTCGCGAAGCCGTTCAGCGCCAGCTCCAGACCTTTGCGCGCGAGCTCGTCTCCTCGCTCCAGTTCTACCAGAACCAGCCGGGCTCTCTGGGCATCGGCGAGATCGTCATCACCGGCGGCACCGCGCACCTCGGCGGGGTTGCCGACGAGCTCCAGCGGCTGATCGGCGTCCGTGTTGCGGTCGGCGACCCCCTCATGCGCGTGAAGCTCGGGAAGAAGGTTCGCGAGGCCGGGCAGCTCGGCTCGCTCGCCGTCGCGATCGGCCTGGGGATCGAGGACTGACGTGCGGGCGATCAACCTCCTCCCGAAGGACGACGCGCGGCGCGGTGGGCCGCAGAAGACCCAGTGGATCGTCATCGCCCCGACCGTCGCTGCGGTGCTCCTGGCCGCGCTGCTCTCGGCCACGTTCCTGTCGGCCAGCGGCAAGGTGAAGGACCGCCAGGCCGAGCTCGCCTCCCTCGAGGAAGTCCTGCACGCGATCCCGACTCCGAACGCCTCGAAGGTGCAGAGCCAGACCGCCCTCGCGGCGGACAAGCAGGCCCGCGTCACCGCGCTCAGCGCCGCGCTCTCGCGCCGCGTCTCGTGGGACCGCGTGCTCCGTGAGCTCTCGCTCGTCCTGCCCGACGACGTCTGGCTCGCGACGCTGACCGCCAAGGCGCCGGTGCCCTCGTCGAGCCCCGTCGCCCCGGTCGCGCCCGCCCCGGGAGCGACTGTCGCCGCGACGCAGTTCACGCTCGACGGCTTCACCTACTCGCACGCCGCGGTCGCCCGCCTGCTGAGCCGGCTCGCGGTCGTGCCCGATCTCGTCAACGTCCAGCTCCAGCAGAGCACCCTGACGAAGCTCGGGACGGCGAACGCCGTGCACTTCATCATCGCGGCCGACGTCCGCCGGGCCGGAGGCTCGTAGTGAAGCCCCGCTTTCCGCAGCCCGCCCTGATCGCGCTGATCGCCGTCGGCTTCGTGCTCGCGGCGCTCGGCGGCTGGTTCCTGCTCATCAACCCGCAGCGCTCGCACGCGTCCGACATCGAGACCCAGATCGCGGATACCAACGACGCAATCGCCGCTGCTCGTGCGCTCACCCTCGAGGCGAAGAAGGGCGCGAAGATCCGCGTCGCCGACCTCTACCGGCTGACCAAGGCGATGCCGGACCAGGTCGACATGGCTGGGATCGTGCTCGAGCTGAACCAGGTCGCCGAGGACAGCGGCATCACCTTCGAGCAGATCACGCCTTCGACGACCGCGACTGCCATCTCCGGCTACGTCGCGGTGCCGATCACGGTCGAGTTCGAGGGCAACTACTACGACCTCTCCGACTTCCTCTACCGGCTGCGCAACCTCGTCGACGTGCGTCGCGGAACGCTTGACGCGACCGGCCGCCTGTACGCGATCGACGAGGTCTCGTTCGCCGAGGCCCCGCCGCCGCCCGGCTTCCCGCAGATCCGCGCGCACCTCGTGATCGACGCGTTCGTCTTCGGGACCGGCTCGGTGCCGACCGTCCCCGCGCCCGACACGGGCGCCACCGGCGCGACCGGAGCCACGGGCGCGACCGGCACGACCCCGACTACCCCGGCAGACCCCGCGCCCACCGGCGCGACGGCCGCGCCCGCGGGCACCTAGGCGATGGCCAAGAAGATCGACCCCAAGGCCAAGGCGAAGCGGCAGAAGATCATCGCCGCCGTCGGCGGCGTGCTGCTGCTCGGCCTGCTCGCGTTCCAGGTCCCGCGCACCCTGAAGATGATGCACCCGCCCGATCAGAGCTCTTCCAGCTCGACGCCCGCGGCCACCACGCCGAGCACCGGCACCCCGATCGCGGCGCCTTCGCTGAGCGGCGGCAACTCGGTCGCGGCCGTGGCGCCCGGCGGCGATGGCCTCAGCGACCCGGATGCGCTGCCGGCGGCCCAGTCGGGCCAGCTGCTCGCGTTCGGGCTCTTCCGCACCAAGGATCCGTTCGCCCAGCAGCTGAAGGCCGGTACCACCGGCCCCGGTGGGCGTGCGCCCGCGAGCTCCGGCCCGACGGGCAGCGCCGGCCCGAAGGCGCCGACCAGTCCTTCCGGTGGTTCCTCCTCGCCGACGCTCGCCGTCGCGCCGACTTCCGCGGTGATCTCCGTCAACGGCGTCTCACAGAGCGTCAACGTGGGCGATCAGTTCCCCTCCTCGGACCCGACCTTCACCCTGATCTCGCTGACGGCGAAGACCGCCAGGGTCGGGATCGCCGGCGGCTCGCTCGAGAACGGCCACCCGAACGTGACGCTGAGGCGCAACAAGCCGGTCACGCTGCTGAACACCTCCGACGGCACGCGCTACGTCCTGCGGCTGATCTCGGTCGGCTAGCGAACTCGCCTACTCTTAAGGCATGAAAGAGATCTGGGCGGGCCGGGTGGCTCAGGCAGCCGGGAAGTACGGCGAGAGCGCACCCACTGCCGCCATCTGCTGTAACGCCTGCCGAACCTGCCTCACGACGAACCTGATCGGGCTCGCAACGGCGGGCTTCATGGCTGCCGGTTACGGCGTAGCCCGTTACGTGCGCCAGCTCGCGAAGTCCGGTTGACGGGCGTTCCGGCTAGAGCCCGGTCGACTGGTCGAACGTCGACGAGATGCGCGCGAACGGCCGGGCCGAGAGGGCGTTCGCGTTCCGGACGACCACCGTCACGACCTTGATCGCGCGGCCGCCGGTCAGCGTGCTCGTCGTGATGTAGCTGTCGATCCGGTAGCTCTTGCGGTCGGCGCCGGTGACGACGCGGCTCGGGTTGCACTCGTTCGGCACGCCCGTGCAGGTCGCAGTTACCTCGCCCGAGGTCGAGTTCGGGCATGAGGCGCCGAGGGCCGCGTCGCACTTATACGTGTTGTCGACGCTCGAGAGCGACGTCGAGTTGAGCCCGATCGCCGTGTAGGTGATGGCGCGGTAGAGCTCGAGCTGCGCGTCGGCCAGTGCCGACGCGGTCGAGATCTGGCTCGCCCGATTCAGGGAGAGCATGCTCGAGTTGAAGGCGGCCACGACCGCGAGGATGCCGATGTTCAGCATCACCATCGCCATCAGGAGTTCGATCAGGCCAAAGCCTTCCTCTGAGCGGAGCCGCACGCGCACGTGACTTCTATCGGCAACCCCCGTCCGTCCCTCAAGCGGGGGTATCCCCCTGCCGATACGCCATTCGTATGGCGGCATACACCTACAGCGCGATCAACGCTGAGGGCCTCCAGTCGGCAGGCGAGGTGCACGCACCCGACGTCGACGCGGCCCGCGAGCAGCTCCGCGTCCGCGGCCTGCTGGCCGAGTTCCTCCAGGAGCTCCCGGCGAGCGGGGAAGAGGGCGTCCGCACCGCCTTCAAGAAGATCAAGCCGAAGACGCTGCAGATCTTCTCGCGCCAGTTCGCGACGATGATCGAGGCCGGCCTGAACGTGGTCAGCTCGCTGGTCATCCTCGAGAACCAGACCGACGACCCGTACTTCGCGATCGTGATCCGCGAGATCCGCGCCGACGTCGAGGGCGGCCTGCTGCTGTCCCAGGCGCTCGGGCGCCACCCGAAGATCTTCAACCGGCTCTACGTCTCGATGGTCGAGGCGGGGGAGGCGGCCGGAATCCTCGACCAGGTGCTCGACCGCGTCGCTCTGCAGATCGAGAAGGAGACGCAGATCAAGCGCCGCGTCAAGAGCGCCATGATGTACCCGACGATGGTGCTGATCTTCGCCACCCTCGTCCTGATCGGCCTGCTGATGTTCCTCGTGCCGGTCTTCGTGAACATCTTCGCCCAGCTGAACGGCCAGCTGCCGACCCTCACCCAGTGGGTGGTCGCAGCGTCGGATCAGCTGCGGCACCACTGGTTCATCATCTTCCCGGCGATGGGCCTGAGCGTCTGGGGCATCCGTCGCTTCAAGAAGACCGAGCCCGGCCGCCAGCTGTGGGACCGGATCAAGTTGAAGATCCCGATGAAGATCGGCGACGTCGTCCTCAAGGTGACGATGGCGCGCTTCTCGCGAACCCTCTCGACGCTCGTCGCTGCCGGCGTGGACATCATCAAGGCGCTCGAGATCACGGGCCAGACGGCCGGCAACTGGGTCGTCGAGGAGGCGCTCGCCGGCGTGCGGCAGAAGGTGCACCAGGGCGTGCCGATCGCCCAGCCGCTGATCGAGAACCCGGTCTTCCCCCCGATGGTCAGCCAGATGGTCAAGATCGGCGAAGAGACGGGAGAGCTCGAGAAGATGCTCGGGAAGATCGCCGACTTCTACGAGGACGAGGTCGATACCGCGATCTCCTCGCTGACCGCGATCATCGAGCCGCTGATGATGATCGGCGTCGGAATGATGGTCGGCGTGATCATCATTTCCATGTACCTGCCGATGTTCAAGCTGCTGACGCTGGTGAAGTAGCGACCGAATGGTTGAGTCTGTGATTGCATGAACGACGAAGAGCAGGTCACTCTCGTCGGGGCCCAGTCGCGGGAGGATGTTCTCGGCGGGCGCCAGCGAGGCGCCTAGCTGGCGGGGTCTACCGTTCGCCGCTACTGCTCGACGTTGAAGCTGAACATCATCCCGCTTTCGTGGTGCTCGGCGATGTGGCAGTGGGCCATCCAGCGGCCGGGGTTGGTGACGTCGAGCAGGATGTCGACCGTTTCCCCAGTGCGAACCAGCACCGTGTCCTTCCAGACCAGGTTCGGCTCCACGACGTCGTCGCGCGCCAGGATCAGGAAGCGGCCGGCGCCGTGGACGTGGAACGGGTGCGGCATCGGGTGATCCGAGTCCATCTCGTTCACCAGGCGCAGCTTAACCTGGTCGCCGACGTGGAACGTCCAGTCGATCTGCGCGTTCTCGGCCCCGGTCTCCTGGTCGACGAGCTTCCAGCGCATATTCGCCGGCGTCGTCATCCGATTGACCTCGACCATGTCGTCTTCCCACTCGATGCCCTGTGCGGTGTCGTGACCGTGCTCGGACTCGCCGTGCTGATCATGGCCGTGCCCGTGATTACCGTGCTCGCCGTGATGCCCGTGGCCATCGCCGCCCTCGTGGCCTTCGTGCCGTTCGTGCTCATTCCCGTGGTGGCCATGGCCGTGGCCTTCGTGCTCGTCGCCGTGGTGACCGTGGCCGAGGTGGTGCTCGTGGCCGTGCCCTGCGCCAGCCGCGACCATGCTCTTGGGCAGAAGCTTCATGCCGCACTTCGGGCAGCGGTCAGGCTTGTCGCTCGTCACCTCGGGATGCATCGGGCAGACGTAGGTGGTCTCTTCTGCCGCCTGGGCGAGCAGCTTCATGCCGCACTTGGGGCAGCTGCCGGGCTCCGCGCTCACCACCTCAGGGTGCATCGGGCAGATGTAGACGACCTCGACGCCCTCGGGCACGCCCATGTCCATCTCCGCGACGAACGAGAGCGTCTTGGCGGGCGGCGTCGTAAGGTACGGCTCGATCCGCTCCCGTTGCTCAGCCATGTCGCGGTTTGTCCGCAGTTGCCCAAACTGATCAGCGAACGACTGCTCCGGGAGGTCGTCCGAGACGTTGATCGTCGCAAGCCGGTAGGCGCGCTCGGGCGTTCGGTGCTCGAGCTCGAGCTCGCCGGGATCGGAAAGGAGGACGTCGACGACGACACGCTCGGAGGGAGCGAGCAAAACCTCCTCGACCAGCTCCTCCCGTTCGTAGTGGCCTGCGTCGGCACCGACCAGCTTCATCTGTGCGCCGGGCAGTGTGACGTTGAAGACGCGCGTGTTGGCGGTGTTCGTGAAGTAGAAGCGCACGACCTCGCCGCGCCTGGCGTCGAGCGAAAGGTCAGCTTCACCCGCAACGAGCATCACGTTGCCGAACCGGCCCATCGCCACGTGGGTCGTCTCCGACTCCCGAAATGCTGCGATCTGCCCTTCCTCGATCAGGATGTCGTCGAGCGTCACCAAGAGCTCGCGGTTGGCTGGCGGCCAGTAGTCGGCCTCGCTCGGGGTGACGAGGATGTTCCCGTAGAGGCCTAGCTCCTGGCCGTAGTCCTCTCGGATGTGCGGGTGGTACCAGAACGCGCCGGGGTCGGGCACGTGCACCTGGTACGTGAAGCTCTCGCCGACCGGGACCGGCGCCTGTGTGTCGTGCGTGCCGTCGTAGCGGTTCTCGAGCCGTAGGCCATGCCAGTGCACGGTCGCTTCGATGTCGCCGTGGTTGGTGACCGGAATGGCGATCGTCGCGCGCTGCGGGACCTTCAGCGTCGGCCCCGGCACGGAGCCGTTGTAGGCGAGCATCCGCACAGTCGCGTCGCCGATCTTCTTCTTGACCGGGACGATCTCGAGCTTGAGCTCGTCTCCATCGGCGAGCTCGATCAGTTCGGTCTTGCCTGCTTCAGGCAGTCCTTCGGTCTCGCGCGGCAGTACGGCGACATGGCCGTGGTGATGGGAGCCGTGATCGTGCTCATGAGACTCGTGGCCATGCACCGCTAGCTCCTTTCGCTCGAACCGGCTTCGCTGGTTGCGCGGGCCTCGCCCGGTGTGCCAGCCTGTGCTGGTCTCTTCGATTGCTGGTACTCCGCGATCTTCTCAGCAATGAACTCGGCGTCGTCCTTGATGAAGCCGATCAGCGCCGAGCCACGCGTATGCTGCCAAGGGAGGCCGAGGAAGTAGAGGCGGAGGACATCGGTGACGCCGCGGCGATGGCCTAGCTGACCGTCCTCGTCGAGGATCGGCAGCTTGATCCAGGAGTAGTCGGATCGGTAGCCGGTCGCCCAGAGTACCGCGTCGACTTCGAGGTCACTCCCGTCTTCGAAGCGCACCCGCCGGCCCTCGGCGTCCACAAGCCGTGGCTTGAGCTGGACGCCGTAGCGCTCGGTCATCGCGCGCGGGCTCGAGCCGATCAGCGTGTCGCGTGTGCTCAGCTTGCGACCAAGGCGTGACTCGACCGTCTTGTTGAGGAGGCGGGTCTTGGTCAGCCACCAGAAGACGTCTCGCCCGAGCACGCGCTGGGGCAGCGGCTTCTGCTGCGACCCGATCGAGAGCACGACTTCGTGCGACGCCGAGAGCTCCTTCGCAATTTGGAAGCCGGTGTTGCCGCCGCCGGCCACGAGCACTGTCCCGTTTGGCACGTCACCCGGTTTGCGGTAGCCGACGGCATGGGTCTGGAAGAGATCGGCGGAGAGCTTCTCGCTGAGCTTCGGCACGTATGGGGTTTGGAACGGACCCGTCGCGACGACGACCTGGTCGGCGATGATCGTCCGTGCCCCGAGAGCAAGCCGGAACCGGCCGTCGTCACCCTGGTCGAGTTGCTCGACCTGGCTGTTCGGCGTAGCGCTCGAGGTAAGCGATCACCTCGTCCCGGGTCGGGTAGCCGTCCGGGTCACCGGGAAACGGAAGGCCTGGGAGCGCGCTGTAGCGACGGGGGGTGAAGAGCGTTAGAGAGTCCCAGCGCTCGCGCCATGCCGGCGCAAGTTCGCTCGCGCGCTCGAAGATCACGAAGCGGCAACCCTGCTCTCTCAGGTAATAGCCGATGGCCAGCCCGGCCTGGCCGCCGCCGATGACTGCCACATCGAGGTGCTGCGCGCTGCCGTCGTTGGAATGGCTCGAATCCGAGTTCACGCACCCCCTTGTGACTCAGGTCGCGTTTCGGGCGGGAATAAACGACTAGGTTCTAACCGTGTCAAGGGACGCTGAAGCCACCTTCTTGTTCGCGGACATCGCGGGCTTTACGGCGCTCACAGAGGCGCATGGAGACGAGCAGGCCGTGCAGCTCGTGGAGGAGTTCGCGAATGCCGTTCAGGCGGAGCTTCCACACGTCGATGGCGAGTACGTGAAGACGGTCGGCGACGCGCTCATGCTCCGAGTGCCCGATCCGGCCGATGCAGTTCGTCTCGGCTTGTGGATCACGCGCAATGCGATGAGCGGCCACCACGCGCCATCGGTCCGCGTCGGCGGCAACTACGGCTCGGCTGTCGAGCGCAAGGGGGACTACTTCGGGACGACGATCAATGTCGCGGCGCGGGTTTCGGCGCTCGCCGCCGGTGGCGAGGTACTTGTCACCGGGCAGACGGCAGCGCTCGCGCCTGACCTCGAGGGTGTGCTCTACGAATCTCGTGGGCGGCAAGTCCTACGCAACGTCGCTGAGCCAGTTGAGATTTTCGCCGTCGTTCGCGTGGACGAGAATGCCAATCACCTGGCGATTGACCCCGTCTGCCAGATGGCGGTCGATCCAGATCGTGCGGTAGGTCGCTTGCTGCTCGACGAGAAGGCGTACCACTTCTGTTCGCTTACTTGTGCGGCAGCCTTTGCCCAGCACCCGGAGCGGTACCCGCACTAGCCGAAAGCCGGCGCCCCAGAGCCGTCGCCAGGCTGGGTGGCGAGCTCGCCCGAGAGACCGCTTGGTTACGCGGCCCGCGGCGCTAGTTGCAGGAAGCGTGGGTGCCACCCTCCCCGAAGCTTGAGCGGTGACGAGTACAAGATGGTGCTACGGTTCATAGCACCATGCTCGGCACGATCGACCGCGACGACGCTCTTCCGCTGCACGAGCAGGTCGCGGCCGAGATCCGGCGCGCGATCGCGGACGGCGAGGCGGGGCCGGGGGACAGGCTTCCGCCGGCACGCGATCTGGCCGCGGTGCTCGAGGTCAACGCGAACACCGTCCTGCGCGCGCTGCGGATCCTGCGCGACGAAGGCCTCTTGGAGTTCCGCCGCGGCCGGGGCGTGACCGTCGCGGGCACGCCGGAGGACGGCGCAGTCCTCGCGCGCGCGCGCGAGCTACTCCAGTTCGCCCGCAAGCACGGCTACCGGCAAGAGGAGCTGATCCGAATGATCGAAGGGCTGGCGTAGCGATGAGCGTCACGAGCCCGCCGCGGCCGCCGGTGCGGCCCGAGGAGCTCGAGGCGCTGATCAAGGAGGCCCGGCGTCGTCAGCGCAGGCGCCAGGCGCTCGGGGCGGCGGCGGTCGCCGCTGCCGCGGCCGCCGTGATCGTCGCCTACTCGGTCTCGGCTGGCCATGGCTCCTCGAGCGGCGGCGCAAGGAAAGAGCGGCATCGCGCGGCGGCGCCTGTCACGACCCACTTCGCGGTCGGCGCGGCATCCTGGCACGGCCCTCCCTTCAGCGGGCTCGTGATCGCGAGCCCTGCCTCCGGCAGCTGCAGGAAGGTTCCGCTGCCGCACTCCTATCCGGGATACCTGCTCTTCTCCGGGAACCGGTGTGCGTACAGCAGCGGCAGGCAGGTGGCTTGGGAGGGGACCGTCGGCGGAGGAAGGCCGCAGAGGCTCGGGCTCGGCTACTGGGCCCAGCCATTCTGGCTCGGCAAGCAGCTCGGGCTGGTCGAGCTGCGAGCGCCGAGGCTGCATCTCGGCGGCCGCACGATCGCCTTCGGGATCGCACCCCACGCACAGATCAGCAGCATCGCGGCCTCGCGCGGCCGCCTCCTCTTCGACGCCTCGTGGGGCAACGGGCCCGCGGGCGACCTGCACGCCGCGACGTTCGTCTACTCCGGCGGGCGGACGAACACGGTGCGCACGAGCCCAACGCCGTACGGCGGCGTCTCCGGCGCCGACCCGATCTGGTCGCCCGATGGCTCGCGGATCGCGTTCTTCGAGGACGGGGATCTCTGGACGATGGCTCCCGACGGAAGCGACGCGCGGCGGCTGACCCATACGCCGACGGTTGCCAAGTCAGGCCCGCTGCTCTGGTCTCGTGACGGCCGCAGGATCCTCTACGCAGCGACCCGGAACCGGGTCCGCGACGTCTATTCCGTTCCGACGAGCGGCGGCGGGCCCAGCAGGCTCTCGCACAGCAGGCGTCTCCATCCACCGTTCGACGAGAGCGGGACTACGGCGGTCTCCTGGCTCGGGCCCTCCGCGCTCGCCGTGAAGAGCGGCAACTCGCTCGGCGTCCTGCCACTTGCCGGGGGACGGGTTCAGCGAATCTGCACGATTCCCGGGATGGGGCTCACGAACGGCACCGCCCTGCCCTAGGGCGCGAGCCGCTGAGCACGCCAGCCCTCGCGCGCGCGCGTGAACCTGACGCGGTCGTGCAGCCGGTCGTCGTGGTGCTGCCAGAGCTCGATCGCGTCGGGCTCCAGGAGGTAGCCGCCCCAGCGCTCGGGTCGCGGCGGCTCGCCGAGCGCGAGCTGCCGTTCGAACTCGGCCTCCAGCGCGTCGCGGCTCTCGATCGGCTCGCCCTGCTTCGAGGCGGCCGCCGCTGCGCGCGAGCGCAAGGGCCGTGTCTCCCAGTACGCGTCCGACTCCTCCGGCGAGAGCCTCCGCACCGGGCCCTCGACCCGCACCTGCCGTCCGAGCGGACGCCAGTAGAAGACGAGCGCCGCGCGGGGATTCGCGGCCAGCTCTTGGCCCTTTCGGCTCTCGTAGCCGGTGAAGAACGAGAAGCCGTTCTCGTCGGCGCTCTTCAGCAGCAGCATGCGCGCCGACGGACGGCCCTCCGAGTCGGCGGTCGCGAGCGTCATCGCCTCGGGCACCTCGACCCCGGCGGCCCGCGCCTCCTCGAACCACTGGTGGAAGGTCGCGAGCGGGTCGGTCATCGCCAGCCCTGCTCGAGCAGCTCGCGCACCTCGTCGACGCCCGCCCGCCAGACGCGCTCGACCTGGTCGTCGGGGAGCTCGTAGCCGCCCTCGAAGACCCCGTCGCCGATGAGCTCGCGCACCTGCGCCGGCCCCGCGGCGCGGTACGCCGCCTGGTCGAGGGCCGGCTTGCGCCCCTTGGGGAGCTCGACCCCTGCAACGCGCGTCCAGGGGAAGTTCTCGAACCAGTTCGCATGGCTCGGCTCGGGGTCGAGCTCGCGCGCCGCCGCGAGCACCCGCTCGCTCGACCACCAGCTGTGGAAGATCGCCTGCGCGTCCGAGTGGGCGGCGACCCACTCCCGCGCAAGCGAGCCGCCCGCGATGTTGCCGCCGTGCCCGTTCACGAGCAGGAAGCGGCGGAAGCCCTGTCCGTGCAGCGAGTCGAGCAGGTCCCGCAGCACCGCGGCGAAGGTCTCCAGCCGCAGCGTCGGGCTCCCGGGGTAGGCGGCGAACGACGGTGTCAGCCCGTAGGCGAGCACGGGCAGCACGAGCACTCCCAGCGGCTCCGCGGCCTCGGCCGAGACCCCCTCGGCGAGGATGTTGTCGGTCTCGAGCGAGAGGAAGCCGTGCTGCTCGGTCGACCCGAGCGGCAGCACGACGCGGTCGTCGGCGCGTAGGTAC
>Ga0307317_10000203_pt1 | contig 16842 bp, 19 predicted proteins | sample ER_DNA_357_FD_194498 | JGI IMG/M metagenome (GOLD analysis project Ga0307317, IMG submission 194498) | Bulk soil microbial communities from the East River watershed near Crested Butte, Colorado, United States - ER_DNA_357 | ecosystem: Environmental > Terrestrial > Soil > Floodplain | place...
CTCGTCGGCGAGTGAGCCCTTCGAGACCGTGTGGGGTCGTGAGACCGCTACGCCGATCACCATCAGCGCGCTGAGCACGATGAAGAAGAGCGACTGCACGACGGTCGCCGAGGTGACCCCTGCCACCGACGCGCCCGGGATGCTCGTCCGGAAGATGCCGATCATCGCTGCCGTCCCCGCCTGGGCCGGCGCGATCGCGTTGATCGCGGTCCCGCCCTGCGAGGCTCCCCAGGCCGTCTTGAACGCTAGCCCACTCTTCGGGTAGGCGGCCCGCAGGATGTTGCGCCAGGTGAGGCCGATCAACGCCGACTCGCAGGTCTTCAGCGCGAGCGCGACAACGAGCCAGTACGGAGAGACATCGCCGATCCGCTCGAAGACCCCTGCGACCCAGTTCCACAGGTCGCCCAGGACGCTGGCTAGCACGACGGTCGTGATGGGGTGATCCTACGACCCGACATCCCCCGAAAGGCGGCCGAGATGGACCAGTCCACCTGCACCAGCGCCTGTCGCACCTTCCGATCCAGGCGAACCCGGCTCTCGTCGAGCACGCTGAGCGGCGAGCCGAGAGTATCCAGAACCGCATCGCCGACCGGATCACCGCGTTCGCCGGCTCGATGCGGTTCGTCTACCTCCACATCCTCTGGTTCGGTCTCTGGATCGGACTCGGCGCTGAGAGCTATCCCTACGGCCTGCTGACGATGATCGTCTCGCTCGAGGCGTCTTCCTCTCGACCTTCGTGATGATCAGCCAGAACCGGGCCGACGCCAAGCGCCAGGAGGTCGCGAACCTGGAGTGGAAGACGGTCAGAGAGGAGGACAAGCAGAACCGCGAGCTGCTCGAGCTCTCCAATCAGATCCTGGAGCTGACCAAGGCGATTCACGCGCACACCGGCGCGCGCTGATCCGGATCGCTGGGGCTAGCCCTCTCTGAGGTAATGCGCCCCCGGGCCAGCAGCGGCTGCCTCATCGTCCGGGTTCAGCAGGTCGCACTTGTCGATCGAGAGGCAGCCGCAGCCGATGCACGTCGTCAGCCGCTCGCGTAGGGCCTGCAGGGTCTCGATGCGCGCGTCGAGGTCCTCGCGCCAGCGGTTCGAGAGACGCTCCCAGTCGCGGCGGCTCGGGGTGCGGTTGCGTGGGAGCGTCTCGAGCGCGCCACCGATCTGCTCGAGCGAGATACCCGCCGCGCGCCCGGCCTGGATGAACGCGATCCGGCGCAGGGCCGCGCGCTCGTAGCGGCGCTGGTTGCCGTCGGTGCGCGCCGAGGCGATCAGGTCGCGCCGCTCGTAGAAGCGCAGCGCGGAGGGAGCGACGCCGCTGCGCGTCGAGACCTCGCCGATCGTCAGCTCGCTCGCCACTTGACTTGAACCATAGTTGAGGTTCTAGGGTGCGCGAGGTGAGCGGCCGTTGCCACCTCGTGTATGCCCTCGCACCCGACGGGACGAGCGCCCGCGAGGCGAACGACCTGCTGAACGAGTACGTGGCCGACCGCAGCCGCGGGCTCGCGGTCTGGCACGACCACTTCATCGGCGAGCACGGCGGCACCGTCGTGCTCGAGGTCCGCGACGAGCAGGAGGAGGCGCGGCTCCGCGACCCGGGCCCGCTCGAAGGCTGGCAGCTCAGCTCGCACCCGCTCACGTTCTCTTTGACGGCCGTCGGGTTCTCCGCACAGACGTCGCTCACGCTCGAGGGCTACCGTGACGTGACCCTCGATGAGCTCGCGTCGGCGGAGACCGACGATCCCCGCTACTGGTGGAGGCAAAGACAATGACGGTTGTGGAGACGGCGCAGCGCAAGCGGGCGGCCTCGCTCGAGGAGCTCGAGGCCAAGGGCCGGCTGGTCGTGAGCGTCGAGCGGCAGACGATCTGCCTGCTCGCCGAGGGCGGCGAGGTCTATGCGATCGACAACCGCTGCCCGCACATGGGCTTCCCGCTGCACCGCGGCTCGGTCTCTGACGGGATCCTCACGTGCCATTGGCATCACGCGCGCTTCGACCTCTGCACCGGCGGCACGTTCGACCAGTTCGCCGACGACCTGCGCCGCTTTCCGGTGGAGGTCGACGGCGACGACGTCTACGTCGACCTGAGCCCGCCCGAGGATCCGCTCGGCCACCAGCGCCAGCGGCTCTACGACGCGCTGCGGCTGGACATCCCGCTCGTGCTCGCTAAGTCGACGATCGCGTTGCTCGAGGCAGAGCCGAGCGGCGTGAACGTCTTCGCGGCCGGGCTGGAGTTCGGCGCGCTGCGGCGCGGGGGAGGCTGGTTCCGTGGCCTGACGACGCTCACCTGCATGATGAACCTCGTCCCGCGGCTCGAGGAAGTCGAACGCGGGGCGGCTCTCTACCACGGGCTCTCAGACGTGGCCGGCGACTCCGCGATGCAGCCGCCGCGGTTCCCGCTCGACCCGCTTCCGGGGTCGGAGGTCGAGCCGGCGCGGCTCGGCCGTTGGTTCCGCCGCTTCATCGAGGTACGCGACGCCGAGGGCGCCGAGCGAGCGCTGGTCTCGGCGGTGCGCGCGGGCGCCTCGCCTCCCGAGCTGGCAGACATGCTCTTCGCGGCGGCCACCGACCACCGCTACCTCGACGGTGGGCACACGCTCGACTTCGTCAACAAGGCCCTCGAAGCGCTCGATACCGCCGGCTGGGATCGCGCCGAGGGCGTGCTCACCTCGCTCACCACGCAGCTCGCGTTCGCGGAGCGGATGGAGGAGGCGAACTCCTGGCGCAACCCGGTCGACCTCGTGGCGCTGCTGGAAGCGGCCTTCGAGGAGCTTCCGGGGGCGGCGGCCGCGTCGCGCCGAGACGGCGGGGATGGGAGGACGGCTCTCGTCGAGCTCGTCCTCGGCGGCGAGCCGAAGGAGATCCTCGACGGACTGCTGATCGCTCTGCGCGAGGGCGCCTCGGAGGTGGAGCTCGCCTCGGCAGTGTCGTTCGCGGCGGCCACGCGGATCGCGCGCTTCCCCACCAGCAACGAGTTCGGCGACTGGGACACCGCGCTGCACACCTTCACGTTCGCCAATGCTGTCGAGCAGGGCCTGCGGCGCTCGCCGTCGCCTGAGCTGCTGCGCGGCGTGCTCGACGCGGCTATGAGCGTCCACCTCGACCGCTTCCTGAACGTCCCCGCCACGCGGCTGCCGAAGCCCGCGGAAGGCGCGGACGCAGAAGCGCTGCTCGCGGAGCTTCCGCAGCTGCTCGACGCGCAACAGCAGGTCGACGCGGCCGGGCAGCTGGTTGCGTCCTACCTCGGAGCCGGCGGCGACGCCGAGCGGCTGATCGCGGCGCTCGGTGAATGTCTGCTGCGGGAGGACCGGAACTTCCACACGATCCAGTGCGTCGAGGCGGCGGTTCGCCAGCACGAGCTGCTGCGCGGGACCGACGAAGCACGGCTTCCTTTGATCGCCGCGGCTCGCTACCTCGCGGCGCATGCCCCGACGGCGCGGTCGCAGCGGCAGACGTACGAGATCGCCCGGCGCTTACACCGGGGCGAGCGGATCTACGAGGACGACGCCGCCTAGGCGGTTGGGTCGGGCGGCTTGCGGGCCCTGAGCCGCTTGTGCGCGGCGAGGCCGCCGGCGCTCAGTAGGAGCGCGGTGCCCAGGCCGGCGAGCACGAGGAGCGGGATCGGGAGCGAATCGGTGCTGGTCGTCCCGAGGTTGTCGAGCGCGCGCCGGTACGGAGAGCGGCCCGGAGTGCCCTGGAGCTTGCGGTTGGTGTTGCCGGCGCTCGGGGTGGTTCCGTCGCCGTTGCCGGTGCCTCCGGTGGACGGGTCGTTGCCGCCGCCGGCCGCCGTGCCGCCGGCGCGGAGGGACTGCTGCAGCGCAAGCGCGATCGCGTCGGTGATGTTCGAGTAGTCGCGCAGATCCTCGGGGACGTGCTTGAGGGCCTGCCGGTAGCAGGCCGGCTTGTACTGCTTGTCGATCGTCCCGTTGTCGAGCCAGTCGTCGATCACGCGTTCCCAGCAAGGCTTGCCTGCGGCCGCGGCCTGCGAGGGCGCCGAGGCGCCGAGTACGAGCCCGGCTAGGACGGCGATGAGCGGGATTGTCGCGAAGCGGCAGATGCGCATGGGTGCTGATGAAACCAGACGGCCAGACGCGAGTCTGACTTCCGGCCGTGAGGCCGACGTGATCCTCCAGTTAACACTTTGTAAACCGGAGAAGGACCGTGGGGTGGATGTTAGCCTCCGCGCTTGATGCTCAGGGCCCTGGATCGTCGGGCGGCGTTGCTGCTCGGCGCAGGTGGGGCCTTGATCGCAGCCTCGACACTCTTCTCGTACGGCTCCTCGGGCGGTCGGTTGACATGGCTCGGGGTGGCTGGGCTTTCGCTTGCGGCGGCGGTCGGCGTCGCGGCTCTCGCCGGCTGGGCTCGCCCGTCGCTGGGGCTCGATTCGCTGGTGGCGCTCGGATTCCTGGTCGCGTTCGTCTGCTGGAGCGGGATCTCGGTGCTGTGGTCGATCGAGGGCGACCGCTCCTGGTCGTCCACGAACCGCGGCCTCGCCTACCTGGCCTTCGCGGTTGTCGGCCTCGTGCTGGGGCCCTACGTGCGGCAGTGGGCCTACGTCCTGGCCGGGGTGCTGGCGCTGCCGCTCGGGTGGGCGCTACTGGGGAAGGCGATCCCCGCACTGGGTGGGTCCGGGCGCGTGGCGCGGCTCAGCTCTCCGATCGGGTACTGGAACGCGCTCGGCCTTCTGTTCGCGATGGCGCTCCCGCTTGCCCTGTGGCTCGCGGCGCGGCGCTCGCACCCGCACTGGCTCCGCGCCTGCGGCGTGGTCTACGTCTACGCGCTCGTCGTCGGGCTGCTGCTGACCTACTCGCGCGGCGGTGTGCTGGCGGCCGGGGTTGCGGTGGTGCTGTGGCTCGTCCTGGGGTCGCCGCGGGTGGAGAGCGCGGCGGCGATCTTGCTCGGCGGCGGGGCCGGCCTGGGGGTGGCCGTGTGGGCGTTCTCGCGACCCGGGCTCGCTGAGGACGGGCAGTCACACGCAGTGCGCGTGCACGACGGCGTCTGGTTCGCGGTCGTGTTCGTGCTGGCGACGGTTGCCGTGGGAGCGCTTGCGTACCTGGGCTCGCTGGCGGAGGAGCGGCGCCCCCTCTCGGATGCGCGGCGGCGGCTCATGGGGCGCGTGGCCCTCGGCGTGCTGGTGGCGGGAGTCGCGGTCGGGCTCGTCGCCCTCACGGTGGAGGCGAAGCCACAGGGCTGGTTCCGCGAGTTCACCTCCCAGCCGACGGACGCGTCGCTGCAGGGCGGGCCGCAGCATCTCGCGAACGCGAGCTCGTCGAGCCGCTGGCTCTGGTGGAAGGAGGCGTGGCACGCGTGGGAGAAGCAGCCGTGGCGCGGGACCGGGGCGGGGACGTTCGAGCTCACGCACCGGCTGCTGCGAACGAACGACATCGTCGTCACCGAGCCTCACAACGTGCCGCTGCAGTTCCTCAGCGAGACGGGTCTCGTGGGGTTCTTCTTTGCGCTCGTGGCGATCGGTGCGGCTGCCGTGGGGGTGGTGCGTCGGGTGCGCGGGCTCACGGGCGAGGAGCGGGCGGCCGCCGTGGCGCTGGCCGTGCTCGCGGTCGCCTACGTGCTGCACTCGCTCGTCGACTTCGACTGGGACTTCGTCGCCGTGACCGGCCCGTTCCTGGTCTCGGTGGGCGCGCTGCTGGGCGGGCCCGCGGTGCGCGACTCGCCGCGAGTGGCGCTCGCGCCGGTGCCGGTCGTGGTGGCGATCGCGGTTGCGCTCTCGCTGCTGACGCCGTGGTTCGCGGAGCGCGGGACCGACTCCGCGCGTGGGGCGATCGCGGACGGGCGGCCGCTGCGTGCCTACCGCGAGGCGCGCGATGCTCGGTCGCTGAACCCGCTCGCGCTCGATCCGCTCCTGGTGCAGGCGGCGGCACTGGAGCAACTCGGCGACTTCCAGGGCGCGCGGCAGGTCTACATCGACGCGGTCGAGCTGCAGCCGCTGAACTGGCGGCCCTGGTACTACCTCGGCCTCTTCGAGGTGGGCCAACAGGACTGGGCCCGCGCGATCCCGCCGCTCGAGCGCGCGGTGCACCTCGACCCGCTGAACCCGTTCCCGGTGGCGTCGTTGAAGCAGGCTCGCTCGCAGGGCGGCTAGGGCCCTGCGGCGCTCAGCCGGCCCGGGCGAGCAGCCAGATCTGCGTCCAGAACGGAGAGAGCAGGCGGTAGACGAGCGGCTCGGCGAGATGCGCGGCGGTTTCTTTGGGCGCGTTCGAGAAGAGGCGTTTGCGGTTGTTGTGGAAGCGGCGGATGTCGGTGAAGCCCTGCTGCCGGAGCAGCCGCTTGAGGTGGCGCGGGCTGTAGCCGAGCTCGGTCGTGCCGTAGGCGTCGGTCGCCTTGCGGCCCTGGTAGCGCTGCTTCCAGTTCGGCTCCGCGAGCAGCAGCCGGCCGCCGGGCTTGAGCGCGCGGTGCGCGGCGGCGAGGGCGAGCTCGGGCCGCTCGCTGTGATGGAGCGCGTCGTAGATCAGGCAGGCGTCGAAGCGGCGGCCGAGGTCGAGCTGCTCGTAGTCGCCGGCCTCGAAGGTGACGTGGAGCCCCTCGGCGGCCGCTTCGGCGCGGGCGATCTCGATCATCTCGGGCGAGATGTCGTACCCCTCGGCACGGACGCCGTGGCGGGCGGCGAAGCGGGTCATCCAGCCGGAGCCGCAGCCGAGCTCGACGAGGCTCGAGCCGGCGTGCAGGTCGAGCAGCTGCAGGACGTAGCCGAAGTCGATCAGGAAGCGTGCGGTCTCGCGCGGGTTGTGGCCGAACGGCTTGGAGCGAATCCAGTCGCGGCCTTCCTCGCCGACCGCCTGCGGGTAGTCGATCTCCGCCTGCTTGCGCTCGTCGTCCGCGGACACGCCGCTGATCATAGGGTCGCGCTTCGCGCTAGCCGCCGACGACGACGGCCAGCTTCGCGCCCTTGAGGTCGCGGGCGCGCAGGCCGTCGAGGGGCGAGACGAGGCGGATGCCGAGCTCGCGGGCGAGTCGCAGGCCCTCGGCGCGGCGGCCGGTCCGGTACATGACGATGCTCTGGCCGTAGCCTCCGCGGGACGCGTTGCCGACCTGGCCGATCTTGTACCCGCGCGCGCGTACGCGCGAGGCCTCCGACGCGGCAGCGCCGGAGACTCCGTTGCCGTTGAGGATCGCCACCGAGACCAGGCGGCGCGGCAGCAGCGGGTTCACGACCGGCTTCGCGGGCTTCTTGACGGCCGGCGCGGTGGCCGCCGCCTCGGTGCGGGCGCGGTGCATGACGGGCTTCGCCACGAGCGCGACGCCGACGGCCACGAGGCCGAGCAGCTCCAGAGTGGCGAGCGCGGCCGCGACGACGGCGATCGTGCGCCAGGGGTGGCCGCTGGGGCCGGACGGGTTCGGAAGAGCGTGCTCCACGGCGGAGCCTCCGATTCGCCGCCGCCCGCGCGGCTCCTGCTACCGGGAGATCGACTCCAAGGTTTGGCGCAGACCCTCTTCCAGCGGTACTTCCGGCTGCCAGCCCAGCTCTCGCCTCGCGCGCGAGATGTCCAGGACGCTCCGCTGCAGCTCTCCCAGCCGCGCCGGCGCCTGCTCTGCCTGCAGCGAGGAGCCCGCCACGCGCCGGCAGAGCTCGTACAGCTCGACCACCGACGTCTCGTTCCCGGTGCCGACGTTGAACACCCCGCCTTCGCGTCCCGCCGCGGCCAGCGTCGCCCGCGCCACGTCGCCCGCGTAAACGTAGTCCCGCGTCTGGCTCCCGTCGCCGAAGATCCGCGGCGCCTCGCCCGCGGCGAGCTTGCCGAGGAAGATCGCGACCACGCCCGCCTCACCGTGCGGGTCCTGCCGTGGCCCGTAGACGTTGCCGTAGCGCAGCGACACGTGCCGGGTCGAGTAGAGCCGGTTGTACGCAGCGAGGTACTCCTCGCCCGCGAGCTTCGACACGCCATAGGGCGCGATCGGGCGGCGCGGCGCCTCCTCCGAGGCCGGCCCGTCGCACTCGCCGTAGATCGCGCCGCCGGTCGAGGTGAAGACGACCTGCGTGTCGGCCGCCCGCGCCGCCTCCAGCACCTCGATCGTGCCGAGCACGTTCACGCCCGCGTCATGACCCGGCCGCTCGACCGACACGCGCACGTCGACCTGGGCCGCGAGGTGGAAGCAGACTTCCGGCCGCGCCTCCTCGAAGACCGCGCCGAGCGCCTCGCGGATGTCTGCCTCGACGAGCTGCGCGCCGTCGGGCACGTTCTCGCGCTTGCCGCTCGAGAGGTCGTCGACGACGACGACTTCGTCGCCGCGCGCGAGCAGCGCCTCGACCACGTGCGAGCCGATGAACCCCGCCCCCCCTGTCACGATCCCCCGCAAGGCTCATATCCTAGGCCTGCGGTGTTCGTGACGTTCGAAGGGCTCGACGGCTCCGGCAAGTCGACGCAGGCCCAGCTGCTGGCAGAGGCGCTCGCGGGCGAGGGCCTCGACGTCGTGGCGACGCGCGAGCCGGGAGGCACCGAGCTCGGCGAACGGGTGCGGGAGCTGCTGCTCGCCGAAGGCGAGGTCGCTCCGTGGGCCGAGGCCGCGCTCTTCACGGCGGCGCGCGCGCAACTCGTCGACGAGGTGATCGCGCCCGCGATCGAGCGCGGCGCGAACGTGATCAGCGACCGCTACCTCGACTCCTCGCTCGCCTACCAGGGGATCGCTCGCGACCTCGGCCTCGAGCGCGTGCTCGAGCTGAACCTGCACGCGGTGCGCGGGTTGCTCCCGGACCGCACGTTCCTGCTCCTGCTCGACCCGCAGGAGTCGGCGCGACGCGTCGGCGGCGAGGGCGATCGGATCGAGCGCGAGGACGACGTCTTCCGCGCCCGCGTCGACTCGGCCTACCGGCAGCTCGCCGAGTTCTTCCCGCAGCGGATCACGACGATCGACGCGACCCGCCCGCCCCGCGAAATCGCCGAGGAGGTGCGCGACGAGCTTCGACGCAGTTCCTGAGCAGGACGCGGCCAAGCGCCTGCTGCAGGCCGCTCTTGCGGAGGGGCCGGCGCACGCCTACCTCTTCCAGGGGCCCGCCGGAGTGGGCAAGCGCGCGCTCGGGCTCGCGTTCGCGGCCGAGCTGCTCGACCGGGACCCGCGAGTCGAACGGCGCTCGCATCCCGACCTGTACGTGCTCGAGCCGCTCGGCGACCAGATTCGCATCGACGCCGTCCGCGAGCTGCGGCGCGACCTGCACATGCGGCCGTTCGAGGCGCAGCGGCGCGTCTACCTCATCTTCGGCGCCCACCTCCTGAACGACGAGGCAGCCGACGCACTCCTGAAGGATCTCGAGGAGCCGCCGAGCTACGCGGTGATCGTGCTCGTCGCCGACGAGGTCGGGTCGCTCCCGGACACGATCCGCTCGCGCTGCCAGGCCGTTCCGTTCCGCCGGCTCTCCGAGCGGGCGGTGCGGGAGGCGGTCAAGGCCCGCGCGCCCGAGCTCTCCGAGGAGCAGGCGACCTCGATCGCGCGCGTGGCGAGCGGCCGGCTCGACCGCGCGGAGCGGCTGCTGGACCCTGCTGCTGCGCGGCGGCGTGAGGCTTTGCTCGAGACCGCGCGCTCGGTCTACGCGGCCGAGTTCGACGCGGGCGCGGCGGCGCGCAAGCTGCTCGAGGCGGCGCGGGAGCGCGCGGACGAGGCGAAGGAGCGCGAGGAGGCGGCGATCGAGGGGCTCGACCTCCCTGCACGCGAGGCCGAGCAGCGCGTGCGGCGCGCGGCCCGCGGGGCCGAGCGCGAGGAGCTGCTCGCGTCGCTCGAGGAGCTGGCCTCGTGGTACCGCGATCTCGTCGCCGCTGCGGCCGGGGCCGAGAAGGCGCTCGTGCACGTCGACCTCGCCGACGCGCTGCGCGAGGACGGGACGCTCGAGCGGCTCGAAGGCGCCGAGCGTGCAGCCGAGCTCGTGCGCGAGACGTGGCGCCGCTTCGAGGAGTTCCAGCTCTCGCCGGCACTCGCGCTCGAGGCGCTGTTCGTCGAGCTGCGCCGCGCGTTCGCGGGTCAGGTCGGAGCGCCGGCGTGAAGACGGCAGAGCTCGGCCGCACCGGCCTCGAGATCTCGCGCGTCGGCTTCGGCGCCTGGGCGATCGGGGGCGCGGAGTACGACTGGGGCTGGGGCCGGCAGGACGACGAGGAATCCATCGCTGCGATCCACCACGCGCTCGAGCTCGGCGTCAACTGGATCGACACCGCAGCGCAGTACGGCTTCGGGCACTCCGAGCAGGTCGTCGGCCGCGCACTTGCAGGGCTCGATCCGCGGCCGCTCGTCTTCACCAAGGGCGGCCAGCCCGAAGGGCCGGGACGCACGACGCTGCAGAGCCTGAAACGCGAGTCGCTCAGGCGGGAGGTGGAAGGCAGCCTGTCGCGTCTCGGCGTGGACGCGATCGACCTCTACCAGTTCCACTGGCCGATCCCCGACGAGGAGATCGAGGAGGGCTGGGCGGCACTCGTCGAGTTCCGGGACGAGGGGCTCGTCCGTCACATCGGGGTCTCGAACTTCACCGTCGAGCAGCTGCGCCGCGCGCAGGCAGTCGCGCCGGTCGAGACCCTGCAGCCGCAGTATTCGCTGCTCGACCGCGACGCGGACGAGGAGATCCTCCCGTTCTGCGAGCGCGAGGGGATCGGCGTGATCGTCTACTCGCCGATGGCCTCCGGGCTGCTGACTGGGAAGATGACCCGCGAGCGAATCGAGAGCCTGCCCGACGACGACTGGCGCACGCGTAGCGAGCGCTTCCGCGAGCCGGAGCTCTCCAAGAACCTCGAGCTCGTCGAGCGGCTGAAGCGTGTCGCCGAGCGGCATGGCGTCGCACCGGGGGCGGTGGCCGTTGCGTGGACACTGCGCAACCCCGCCGTGGACGGCGCGATCACGGGCTTCCGGCGGCCCGACCAGGTCGACCCGATCCTCGCGGCGGCGGAGCTCGAGCTCTCCGACGACGACGTCGCGGAGCTAGAGGACGACTAGTGGAACCGCCCGCAGGCTCGCGGTGTAGACGGTTGGCATGGCGAAGCTCGCGCTGATCGGCATAGCGGCCGCGCTCGCCGCGCCGCACGTCCTCGCGCGGGTTCACACCGGCGCGGCTCCGGGCGGTGCGGTCTCGGCCTTCGGCGCGGTGTGGGTGGCCAACGACACCGCCGGCACGCTCGCGCGGATCGACCCGCGCACGAACCGTGTCACCCGCCGTGTCCGGCTGCGGCCTGGCGTCTTCTCGGTGGCGCGCGGCTTCGGCGCGCTGTGGGTCGTGAACTACAAGCGGAACGCCCTCACGCGGGTCGATCCGCGTTCGGGCCGCGTTCGCTCGGTCCAAGTGGGCGCGGTCCCCTTCGACGTGCTCGCCGCCCATGGCCGCGTCTGGGTGACCGCGTGGGCGGCGGGACGCTTGGTCGAGGTGGATCCGCGTTCGCTCAAGGTCGTGCGGCGGATCCGGATCGGGCCGAGGCCGACCGGCCTGCACGCCGCGGGCGGTGCGCTCTGGGTCGGCTTCGGCCGTTCGGCGACGGCGATCGCCCGCGTCGAGCCGGCGACCAGGAAGATCGAGCGCATCGAGGTCGGCGTCCGAGCGCCGTCGTGGTTCGTCGCAGGCACGCGGGACCTCTGGATCCAGGCGGCCGACAACGTGCTCGTCCACGTGGACCCGGCCAAGCGCCGCGTAGTGGGAACGCTCTCCTTCGGCCGAACGCTCGCGCAGGGCTCGCTCGCCCCGGACGGCACGCTGTGGATCCCGGACAAGGAGCAGAACCTCGTCTACCGGGTCGATCCCGCGAAGGCGCGGGTCGTCGACTCGTTCCCGGCCGGCCCGGGCGCGTTCTTCGCGCTACGCGCGCACGGCTCGATGTGGGTGACGAGCTACGCGGGCGACGAGGTCTGGCGCTTCAGGCCGTCTGGGCCCTAGGGCTCTCGGCGCGGTCGATCGCCGTGTAGGCGATCAAGTTCACGAGCCAGACGACCACGACGACGCCGACGTACGTCCAGAAGCCGTCGATCGAGAAGTCCGGCGCGATCCACTCGGCCAAGGCGACCATGGCGATGTTGATCACGAGCATGAACAGCCCGAGCGTGACGATGATCAGCGGCAGCGTCAGGATGGCCAGGATCGGCTTCAGGATGGCGTTCGCGACCCCGAGCACGGCCGCGCCGATGAGGTACGCCCAGAAGCCGTGGATGTTGACGCTGTCCCAGAGGATGTTCGCGATCCAGAGCGCGAGCGCGTTGACCGCGATGGCGACAGCGATGCGCAAAAAGAGCATGGGGTGAGTCTACGAGACCGCGGATACACTGAGCAACCCGTGCCGACGTAGCTCAGCTGGTAGAGCACTTCACTCGTAATGAAGGGGTCCCCGGTTCGAGTCCGGGCGTCGGCTTAGAGAAAAGGCCCTGCTGAGAAGGCCTTTTCTGGTGGAACCCTGGTTTCCAGGTTCACTCGGTGGTGCCCACTCCGTGCCCGAACGGAAGAAAACCCCTCAGGTTGCTGGCGCATCCCTGATTCCCTCGCTTGCGTCAGTCGTACGTCAGTGACGCTCGAGCGGAGGTAGCCCCTTCCTCTCGCGGTCCGTCGAGAAGTACCACAGTAGATCGTCGGCCCTGTCGTCATCGATCCCAACCTCGAAGTCGGACAGACCTTGGGCTCGAAACTCCTGGATGACTTCGTGCCCGACCCACCCCCCTCCGGCTCCGGGTCATCGCTCGATTTCTCCGAGCACTTCGGAGACCGGAACGACCACGCAAAGGAACTGCGGCGGCGGACACGACGGCCTACCTCGCAATCACCAGTGCCGAGAAGCGGTCTGGGAAGACGCGCCTACTCGAAGTGCTCGAGCTTGTCGTGCACGCCGGCCTCCCCACCGCGAACACATCCGATGCAGCGTTGTTCCGCACGATCTCCGAGCTGGGGCCGACGCTGCTGCTCGATGAGGTCGACGCGATCTTCTAAGGCACGCGAGCGCGAGGACCTGCGCGGCCTGCTGGACGCAGGCTATCGGCGGGGCTCCGTCGTGCGGCGCATGGGCGGGGCCAAGAACACAACGCTCGAGACGTTCGAGGTCTTCTGCCCGAAAGCGTTTGCCGGGATCGGCAACTGCTTGCCCGACACGATCCTCGATCGCTCGATCACGATCGGGCTACAGCGGAAGACGCGCGAGGAAACAGTCGAGCGGTTCCGACGGCGCGACGTTGGTCAAGAAGATGAACGAGCGTAGGCGTCTCGGCGAGCGCGAGCGTGGGTGCGTCGACTGCGGCGAGACCTTCACTTTCAAGAGCACGGTTGCGGTTCGCTGCCCGCCCTGCAGGCGCAAGCGCAAGATCGAGCAGCGCGAGGCGCTGCGCGTCGCCTAATGAACCGGTCCGTCGCTGCTGGCGAATCAAAGGCGGCCGCGCCCGTGTCTTGCGGTGAGGGAGTTGGGCCGCCAACCCTCGCGGACGCGGCCGTGACGGCTGTTCGCGACGTCGAGCTCCGGGGGCGGCGCAAGTAAGCGGCCGGAGCGGGATCAGTTTTATTAGGCCGGGCGGCCGGAGGACTCCCACCGGGGAGTGGGGGATAAGCGTTCCCACGGCGGAAGGGGAGAACGACCGCCCGGCTTAGTTCTAAGGGTTGCATTCCTGGAGGCGTTGCCGCTGGCTAGCCGTCTTAGCGAGATCTCGCAGCCTGCGACGTAGGCGAGACGGGTTCGTTTCAGCCGGCATCCGCGAGTAGCCGCGCGCTGGTACCCGGTGGCGGAGGCAGCTCGGCTGTGGCTCTCAGGCGGGAAGAGGGTGATCACCCGAAGCCGCCCTGGGGTCTGGAGGGCGTGCGCCTGCGCCACCTCCGCATGCCGGGCGAAGTGCCGAGTGTACGCCTTCCGCGCTGCGATGCAAGCGCAGTTCCGTCCGCCGAGGTTTGAGCCGCTAACGCTTCGAGCCCGCCGCCGACTAGTCGCTCTTTCGGCTATGGCGCGAAGAGCCAGCGCCGCGTCCTGGTAGCGGTCTCCGGCGAGAGCGGCGAGGCAGGAGGCGAGCATCGCCACCTCATCGATCGTCGCCTCGTTGCATTCCTCGAGGTAGCGGAGCAGCCAGCGCGCGGCGACGCGTGGATGCCGGCGTGGATCCTTGCGCGCGATCACGATCGTGAGCTCGAGCGCGTCATTCAGGTCGAGCGGCGGCAGCTCCTTCGCTACTGCCTCTGCTGGGCGACTGCACGCCTGCCGCTCGTATGGCACGATTCGCCTCTCGGGGGCATGTGTCGCCCATCGGATCTTCGAGATGGAGGGGTGAGCATGAAAAGGAAGGTGCTTTTGCTTCTGTTCGCGTTGCTCGTGGCCGCGCTCGCGGCTGCTGCTGCAAGAGCGGTGACGCCGCTACGGCCGGCGCCGACACCGCCGGACACGGAGAGCGTCCTGATCCTGCACGGTGCGTTCAACTACCCCGGCTACTGGTGGGACCACACTGACCTGACGGTGGCGGTGCAGGCGCACCCGAACGTCGATGAGGCGTCGCTGGCTGCGGTGCATCAGGCGATCGCCGACTGGGATTACGCACTGCGGCAGGAATTCGGCGGGCTGATCACGCTCACCGACGTGACCGACCAGTACACGGCCAAGCACAAGGCCGACATCGTGCTGCACTACAACCCCACGGCGGGCGGGACGGTGTTCGGCGGGTATGCAATCTGCGGGGCGCATTCGTGTCCGAACGTCATCGTGCGCTCGGATCTGCCGCTGCCCATCAATTTCACGTACCCACCGCAGTACCTGTACTACGTGACGATGCACGAGCTCGGCCACGCACTGGGCCTCGGGCATGCCCAGCCGCTGACCGAGTCGACGGACCTGATGGGTTACGGCTGGCACTGGAGCAACGGAATCGTGCCGACGCTGTCCGAGTGCGACCTCGCAGGCATCGCGACCGTGTTCGCGTGGGCGCTCCAAGGCGTCGACCCGTATCCGCCGACGCAGCCGTCGGTAGCCTGCGTCTAAGGATCTCCTTCGGGAGGGGCAGCCGCTCGGCTGTCCCTCCCGAACGCCGCCCAGCTTGCGGCTAGTTCACGGAAACTGAGGCGGCGCGCCGGGCAAGGTCGTGCTGCTTGGAAGGTTGCGGCCGGTGCTGGCCATTTAGGTGAATTTACGTTTAGGCGGCAGGCTCGTACAGAAGCCGGAGTGTGAGATCGGCCGAGAACCCGTACTCAAGAAAGCGGACAGCCTCCTCCTCGGAGATCTCCACTTGGGCGGCCAAGACGAGAGCCGCGCAGGGAGTCGCGCCCGCCTTCACAAAGAGGTTCAAGCGCCGACGAAGTAAGCACTCGACCTCAGCCGCAGTCAACCGTTCAAATTCTGCCGCAGTCACACCGGACTCCTTCCATGCCGCATTAGCCGGTAAGGCTCGTATCGGTTCGAGAGCGGCACGGTCCTCTCCCTCCTTCTAGTGGAGTTGGCCAGGAACCAGTCCCGCGGACGGCTGCTCGTCTGGGCCAGTGTTCCGGAATGACCCGCGCCGCTACTCACGGCCCTCTTGAGGGCGAGCTTGAGCGTTCCCACACCGATGTTCCCTCGCAATAGCTATCCGCGCCGACGCTCGGGACACCGATCACTGGCGCATTCGGTTCCGGCACGCCGCCACTTTCGCCCACCGAATGAACCGCCGCCAACTAAGTAGGAGGATCGCCGCAATGCAGAGTGCTGCTACACGTGGTTTCACCGTCGTCACCGTCGTAACGCTGATCTTCACGCCGGTGTGGAAAGGAAAGCACTGGATCGATGTTCTGACCGGCAGGAAGACAGAGACGACGATCGTTAAGTGCCAGTCGAGCGATCCCTGTCCGGCACACAAACACATCACGCAGAAGATCGTTCTGCCGCACCCGTAGGTGTCGTCGTATCTCCTGCTCGCGTTCGCGACCTTCCTGGTCGCGTTCGACTTTCAAAACCTGCGCTCCTGGAGCGGAGGGCAGACAATCAAGCCCGGCCGCGAAAAGTCGCAAGACTTCACGATCGTGGTGCCGGTTTTCGGGCATCCGCGCTATTTCGAGGCCGAGCGCCTTCTCCAATATCGCCACAAAGTTCTCGTCGCGATGGAGATCAGCTCGCCGTCGATGGCGGCGTTCGCCGACGAGCTCGACGCGCACGGATGGACCGTCGAGCGTCTCGTCGTGGAAGATCCAAACCCCGCAGCGCTCGTGGCGGCTGCGCTGCCCGCCGTCGACACTACGTATACGTTCCGGCTCGACTCTGACACCGACATCGGAGACGATGCCGCCGCCGCAGTCGCTGCGGCAGATGTTGCCGGAGCCGATCTCTGCTCGATCAAGTGCGCGGTCGGCAACCGGAGGAACGTCGTCACCAAGCTGCAGGCACTCGAATACCGGATGGCTATGCTCAGTCGCCACTTCCGTCCGTGGCTGACCTCTGGCGCGTGCTTCCTCGCGCGCACCGACGCGCTGCGCCAGATCATGGCGCGGCACTCCAAGTGGACACCGGGCGAGGACATCGAAACGGGGAGGACGGCGCTCGCCCTTCGCATGCGCATCCGCCATCTCGACATGGTCGTGCACACCGACGCGCCGGAAAGTTGGAGGGCGCTGTTCCGGCAGCGGAGGCTCTGGTGGGCAGGCACGTTTCGCCACTGGTGGGTCAACGTCGACCGGAACTTGCTCCACCTCCCGGTGCTGACTAGCTATTACCTCATCGCGATCTGGGTGACGTGGTATGTGAAGTGGTGGACGATGCTGAGTCCCGGGGCGGTCATCTCGAGCCTGCCCTACGTCTACTGCGCCTACCTCTTCGTCACGGTGACGGCGAACCTGCAAGTCGCCTCACCGTGGATGGTCGTCTTTCCCTTCTATGCACTCGTCCAGGTGCTCGTGATGCCGGTCTTCGGCGCACTGACGTACTTCGAGCTCGCGCGGCGTCGGCGGCACGT
>Ga0307317_10000211_pt1 | contig 16712 bp, 15 predicted proteins | sample ER_DNA_357_FD_194498 | JGI IMG/M metagenome (GOLD analysis project Ga0307317, IMG submission 194498) | Bulk soil microbial communities from the East River watershed near Crested Butte, Colorado, United States - ER_DNA_357 | ecosystem: Environmental > Terrestrial > Soil > Floodplain | place...
GCCGAGCAGCGACACGAGCTCGCCTTCGCGCACGTTCAGGTCCAGGCTCTCGAGGATGTGGATCTCTCCGTAGTACGTGTCGATGTTCTTCAGCCTGAGGAGATCCGGGGCGCCGTTGGTGCTCATTTTGTCTCCGCCCTTCGCAGGCCGAGGTATGCCTCGACGACCCGCGGGTCGGTCGCAACTGCCTCGAATGAGCCTTCGGCGATCTTGACGCCGTGGTCGAGGGCGATGACACGGTCCGAGATGCCTTCGACGACGTGCATGTCATGCTCGATCACGAGGATCGTGTACCCGCCGTCATCTCGGAGCTTGCCGATCAGCTCCGTGATCTCGTGCGTCTCCCGCGGGTTCATGCCGGCGGCCGGTTCGTCGAGCAGCAGGATGCGCGCCTGTGTCGCCATGGCTCGCGCGATCTCGAGTCGTCTCCGGTTTGCGTAGGAGAGGCTGTAGGCAGGCTGATCCCAGCGATAGCCCATCAGCCTGTCACCGAAGAACGACAGCTTCTCCTCCGCGAGCCGGTTGATCTCCTTCTCTTCGCGCCGCGCTCCGGGGGTGCGCACCATCGAACGGAGGATGCCGACTTTCGTATGGCCGTACTGCGCAGCCATGACGTTCTCCTTGACCGTCATGTTCAGGAAGAGACGCAGCGTTTGGAATGTACGAGCGACGCCGCGCTCGGTGATCTTGTGCGGCGCGACACCGACGAGGTTGTTCCCCTCGAACTCGATCTCGCCCGAGTCGGGTCGGTAGATGCCGGTGATGAGATTGAAGAGCGTCGTCTTGCCGGCTCCGTTCGGGCCGATCACGCTGACGATCTCGTGCTCCTTGACGACGAGATCGAGGTCCGCGATCACTCGCAGGCCGCCGAAGGACTTGTCGACGCCCCGAAGCTCGAGCAGCGTCACGTCGCGCGTCACACGATCTCCACGGTTGCGGTGCCGAAGAGTCCCTGCGGCCGCACGTTCATGAGCACGACGAGCACTGCGCCGAGCAGGATCAGTCGCGTGGCTCCGCCGATCTGTACGAGCAGCAGGTTCTCCCAGACAAACATGACGAGATATAAGAGTGGTGGCAGCAGCACGGCCCGCCAGAGCCGGCCGAGCTGCGGATAGATCACGATCGCGGCGATCATCACGATGTAGGCGACGTCCACGATCTTCACTGGGTTCTTGGGAAAGAGCATCCAGTGGTCAAGGCCTCGCGGCAAGAAACCCGAGCCGATCGACTCGCCGTCGACGAGCCGCGGATACGCCGCTGCAGCGATCGCGTGAACCGCAAACCCGAACGCGACCAGTCCGGCCAGCTGAGCGGCGAGGAGGCGCCACGGGCGCACCTTGACGAGGAGCGCAATGAGAATCGCGCCGTAGAAGAGCGGGCGGGCGTTCGCCGAGGAGCGCAGCAACTCGGGAACACTGCTCACGATGATGGCACCGACGACGATTCCCATGATGCTCCCGAAGCCGCCCAGGATCATGATCGCGTAGATCGTGATCAGCAGTCCGACGTCATAGTCCCCGGGCAGGGCCGCCGTGGCGATCGTGCCGTAGATCGCACCCGTCAATCCCGCAACCGCCGCGCCGAAGACGAACGCGAGCAGCTTCAGCCGGTTGACGGGGATGCTCATTACCTCGGCGGCCAGGGGATCCTCCCGCAGCGCGCGCCAGGCGCGGCCCGTCCTCGATTCGTTCATGTACATCAGCAGGACGAGGACGAGCGCCACCGCGATCAGCAGCAGGTAGTACTGCTTCATCGTCGAGTCGATCTTGTAGCCAAAGAAGTTGAACGGGTCGATGTTGGCGATCCCGTTCGAGCCGCCGGTGAGGTCGACGTGGCCGACGAAAGGAAAGCTGATCCGGTTGGCGTTGTTGACGAAGACGACGAACGCCTGGCCGAAGAACAGCGTCAGGATTGCGAGATAGTCGCCAAGGAGACGACGAGATGGAAGCCCGACGAGGAGGCCGACCACCGCTGTGGCCAACACCACCACCGGGATCGCGAGCTCAGCCTGCCAGTGATAGCCGAACTGTGGCGACGCGAGGATCGCATAGAGGTATGCCCCGCACCCGAAGAACGCGACGTAGCCGAGGTCGAGGAGCCCGGCAAAGCCCACGACGATGTTGAGGCCGAGCGCGAGCAGCGCATAGACGAGCGTGAACAGCCCGTACCGGAACACGTTGCCCTGCGACGTGACGAAGGGGAAGAGTGCGGCCGGGATTGCGAACACCAGGACCCGCGCGGGTGCGGGCAGCCGATCCCACCCCTGCAGAACGGCGCCTCTGATGCCGGTGTAGCGCTCACGCTTCCCTTCGACGCTTGCGACCCACTCGTCGACTCCGATTCTGGGGCTGTCCGGAGGCTCTTCCATCACACTTTCGTGATCGCCGCCTTGCCGAACAGGCCGCTGGGTCGGATGAGGATGACGAGAATGAGCAGCGCGAACACATAGAGGTTCTGGAACGTCGAGCCCTGCGGGAGATAGCCGGTGGCATACGACTCCGCGAGCCCGACGATCAGCCCACCGACCATCGCGCCGGGAATGCTGCCGATGCCTCCGAGCACCGCTGCCGTGAAACCTTTGAGCCCCGCGATGAAGCCCATGAAGTGGTAGATCTGCCCGAACACGAGGCCGAACATCACGCCCGCCGCGCCGGCAAGGGCCGACCCGATGAAGAACGTCACCGAAATCACCCGGTCGACGTCGATTCCCATCATCGACGCGGCCTCACGGTCGAACGAAGTCGATCGCATCGCCTTGCCCAGCCGTGAGCGTGCGACAAAAACGGTGAGAGCGATCATGAGCAGGATGGCCAGGACCACCGTCAGCAGCTGCGTAACCGAGAAGAAGAGCTGGCCGATGTTGAAGGTCTTCACGCCGATCAGATCGAACGTGCCGTAGTCCCGGAAGCCCGCGCCGAAGATGAGCAGAGCGCTGTTCTGGAGGAAGATAGACACCCCGAGCGCGCTGATCAGAGGTGCGATTCGAGGCGCGTTTCTGAGCGGCCTGTAGGCGAAGCGCTCGATCGCGACGCCGAGCACCCCGCAGGCGACCATCGAGACGATGAACATCACGAACAGGACCGCGGCTCCGCTGATCGTCGGGTTCAGCGGCCCACCAAGGGCATGCAGCGTGTACCAGCCGACGAATGCGCCGATCATGTAGACGTCGCCGTGGGCGAAGTTCAGAAGCTTGAGGATCCCGTAGACCATTGAGTAGCCGAGCGCGATGAGCGCGTACAGGCTGCCGAGCGTCAACCCACTCACCGTCAGGTCGAAGAACAGGCTCCAATTCACGGGCGAAATCTCTCACAGAACGAGTGCGGCCCGTCTTGAGACGGGCCGCACTCTCTTCGATCTGGTCTTCTCCCCGCCTACCCCGCGATCGGGACGAAGTCCTTGCCGTTCGACTTGTAGAGGCCGAACTTGTGCAAGGTGGACAGATCGCCGTTGCGGTTGAAGCGGAGCGCAACGCCGATCAGCGACTTCGCAGCCGGGATGTTGGTCGACCTGATCGCCGCCCGGACTGAAGCCCGGGTGGCCGAGCCCTTCTTGCAGGCCCGGTCGATCGCGGTCGCAATGACCTGCGTGGCCGCATACGTCGGAGCACCGAAGTACTCCCCGTCGCCGCCATGTCCCTTCTTGAAGCCCGCGATGATCTTGGACTTCGGATTCAACGGGAAGTTCGTGTCGTAGACGTGCGCCCCGACACCAGCGAACGATGAGTCGTACAGGCCGTCGGCACCCATCAGCTTGATGGTTCCCTTGCCTGCGGCCTTCATCTGGTTGCCGAACGCCTGACCCTTCGGCGGAAGCTGCCACGGGATGTAGACGATCTGCGTGTCGCGCGCGATCTTTGCGATCAGCGACGAGAAGTCCGACTGCTGCTGGCTGACGCCGTCGCGGCTGACAGTAGCTCCAGCCGCCTTCAGCCTCGCCTCAACGGCATCGGCCAGGCCTGTGCTGTAGCTCTCCTGGTCGTCGATGATGTACACGCGCTTGTACTTCAGCTTGTTCAGGATGAAGTTCGCAGCCGTGGTGCCCTGGACTGCATCCGGTGGGACTGTGCGGAACATGTAGCCGGTCCGCGTTCCGTCCGTCGTGAGCGACGTTCGGGTCGATGAGCCGGACACCCACGCGAGGCCGGCGTCCTTCAGCGACTTCGTCACTCCGACGATCTCGTTGCTTCCTGCAGGTCCCACGACTCCGAGGACGTTCGAGCTGCCGGCGAGCGCCTGCGCGCCCTTCAGCGCCTCAGCAGTGCCCGTCGGGGCGCCCAGCTGGGTGTCCTCCGTCTGGAGCTTGAACTTCGTCTTGTGGGTCTTGTTGTACGTCGCGACGTAGTACTGGGCCCAGTGGACCTGCTGGATCCCGATCGACGCTGCGGGACCTGTCACTGGAGCCATGAAGCCAATCGTGCGGGTCTTGCCGCATTTGACCGACGCGGCGGCGCTACCCGCGTCTGCCGCCGGTGCGGCAGCCCGCTCGGGTGTCGCATAAGCGCCGGCCACGATCGCGAGTGCGGCTCCAAGCGCCAGCAAGGCCGCAATCGCAGTTGCCCTTCTCCTCATTCGATTCCTCCTTGAGTGTCTACCCCGGTCTTCCCCCACTTGTGACGCCGTTCGAGCCTACTTGTTGTCGGGATACGACCGATTCGCCGGACTGCCCGCAGGATGGAACACCCCGAGGATCCGCATCGGCCCGGATCCGCTGTTCTCGATGCAGTGCAGCTCGTCCGGCGGAAGGTGGAAGCAAGATCCGGCCCGGAGCGGGAAGGAGCGGCCGCCGACGTGCGCGGTTCCCTCGCCCGAGACGATGTAGCCCACCTCGTCGTAGCTGTGGCTGTGGAAGGGCGCCTTGCTCGGCTGGACGATCCCCATGAACTGGGTCACGTCGAAGCAGCCGGCGTCCTCGTTCACGAGGTACCGGAAGGTCCGCTCGCTCGAGGCGTCGAGCTCGGGCTGGTCGGCGAAGCGAACCGTCACCTTGCGCTCGCCGCTCGCCGCCTCCCGGTCTTCCGGAGCGAGAACGGAGAGAACGTGCAGGTCCTCCTGGCTCGTGTTCTCGACCGCATAGCTCTCTCCGGGCGCGATGAAGACGCCCATTTCCGGCTCGAGAGCGTGCGTGTTCCCTTCGAGATGGAGCTGTCCTCGCCCGGCCACAACGAAGAGCACTTCCTGCTGCCCCTCGAGCTTCCGGTCTGCGGAGCGCCCCGGGCCGAAGCGAATCAACCGCTGCTCCAGCCGCTCACAGCCGTTGGCGGCGTCGAAGGCGACCCGAACGCTCGCCGTGTCGCCGCCCTCGCGGGACGGCTCCAGGTCGTCTTCGTCGACTACGAAGCTCGTGACGGCAGCCATCGTCGAATTGTGTCAGGGCTAGGAGGTTTGGTCGAGGAGGCTCAGCTCGACGACCTGGACGGCGTCGCCAATTGACACGCGGCCCGGTTCGGCGACCTCGCCGTAGATCCCGAACGGTATATGCCTCTCGCCCGCCTCGTTCTCGGTGAACGGGCGGTAGCCCGAGATCGTCCGCAAGGTGTCGAAGTCGGGCTCACCTGTCTCCGGATTCTGAGTCGTGATCGCGCAGCGCCCGACGTCACCGCGAATCCCGACCAGAGCCTCGCCGATGCGCAGGTGCCGCTTCACCCACCCGTCCTCTTCGTGCGGTTCGCACTCATCGAGCTCGAAGAGCATCCGGAAGCGGCGGCCGTCGACCGGCTCGTGACGGTCGCCCTGCCGACCGAGCTCCTCGAGCGACGCGGTGGAGATGAGCGAGACGTGGCCCCGCCCGCGGTCGACGGCGAGGCCCGGTTCCGACTGGATCAGCAAGAGAGGACGGCCGAGCCATGCGGAGAGCGCATCCGACCACGGGCCTTCGACGGTGTTGCCGGGGACGGGCCTGCCGTAGAAGTCCGTCGTGACCTCCTCGCCGAGTGTGACCCGGCCCTCGGCGGCCGTTCCGTCCGGAAAGTGCAATGCAAGGCGCTCGGAATCGGCGTCGTACTCAGGCCGGATCTGCACGAGCGTTCCGTCCCGCAGCTGGTTGAAGCGGCGGCCGTCTGCATCGACGATGTGAAAGCGCCTGTTCTCGCGCACCCCGGTCTCCTCGAGCATCACCGCATCGGGGTGGAGCAGGCCCAGCCCCTTGACGGGCGCGATCGAGATCCGGCTCACCACAGGCATGACCTAAGCCTACGTCGCCACTCCGGCCACGGCCCGGTGTCGGACATGGTGTCGGGAGTGTGACGCGTCAGAAGTAGAACTGCGACCAGGCCGACCACCAGTCGTCGGCCTTCGACACGAGCGTCAGCTCGTCGACCTGTTCCGTTCCGCGGCGGTTGCGGTACTCGACGAGGCGATCCGGCGTGGTGAACTCGACGCGAATCTCGGCCGGCCGGCCCGGGTCGTACGGCTTCACGGCCGAGAGATCCTTCAGCGAACGCTTCGCACCGTCCTCGATCAGCTCGCGCGCCTTCAGCGGGGTCAGTTGCCGGGCGCTGAAACGGCCGAGCCCTTTCTTGACCGCGACGGTGGTCAGACCGGTGCCGAGCAGCTCGGTCGCCTCCCTGCAGACCGCCTCGTCGCCGGTGACGAGCACGACGGGACAGCCCCACTGGCCGCAGAGCGCCGCGTTGATTCCTGTTTCGCCGACGGAGACCCCGTTGAACTGAAGGTCCCGCCACGCTTGGCCGGACACCGTGTGCGACAGCACACCGTCCGGCGTTCCTGCCTTTGCGTGCATCGCGACGAAGAGTGCCGCGTCGCAGCCCTGCTCCAGCAGGTCCGTGTACTCCGTCCAGTCGTTCTGCACCACGTACTCGCAGCCGGGATCGAGCTTGTCCGGAACGAGCGAGTTGAAGGTCCACTCCTCGCCCGCGCCGTGGCAGTCCATGACGACGATCTCCGTCGCGCCCGCTGCCCTTGCGCCGCGCACCGCCGCGTTGATCTCTTCGGTGTAGAGCTCGCGGCCCTCGTGGTAGGAGCGTTTCTCCTTGCCGCCGTCGACCTGCTGCCACTTGACGATGCCGGCAACGCCCTCCATGTCGCTGACGATGAAGACCTTCACTGGAGCACCGGCGCGGCAGCACTCCACGGGAAGTTGATCCAGCGCTCGGTGCGGCGCCAGACGAAATCGCAGCGCACGACGCTCTGCGGCTTCTCGTACAGGACAGCCGTCCGTACCTCGAGACCGTGCTCCGCGCAGAAGTCACGCGCCAGCGCCAGAGTGCGGCCCGTGTCGGCCACATCGTCGACGACGAGCAGGCGTTCGGCGCGCAGCAGCGCGAGGTCGGGCACGGGTGGAAGCAGAAGCGGCTCGGCCAGGCGTTCGTCGACGCCGGTGTAGAACTCGACGTTCAGCGTCGCCATGTTCTTCACGCCGAGCGCGTAAGCGAGTGCGCCTGCGCATGGCAGGCCGCCTCGGGCGAGCGCGAGCACCGCATCCGGGGTGAAACCGTCAGCGTGAATCTGGCTTGCCAGATCTTCGACAGCGTTGCCGAGATCGTCCCAGGTCATCCATTCGCGCTCCACAACAGAGAGAATCCCACAGATGGAAACAGGCCTGAAGGGGAAGCGCGTGCTCGTGACCGGAGGCTCAGGCGGCATCGGCTCTGCGTGCGCCCGCGCATTCGCCGCCGAAGGAGCGCAGGTGGTGGTGCACTTCCACCAGGGCCGCGACCGCGCCGAAGCGCTCGCGGCGGAACTGGGAGGGTCGACGCGCGTTGTCGGAGCGGACCTGACCCAGGAGGCGGAGGTCGAGCGCATGTTCGCCGAGTCGGGCGCGCTCGACGTCTGCGCGGCCGTCGCGGGAGCGTGGCCGGCCGAGGACTTGCCCGTCTGGGAGCTACCGCTCGAGCGCTGGCGCGCCACGCTCGACGCCAACCTGACCGCGACCTTTCTCACCGCGCGCGGCTTTCTCCAGCAGCTCGAAGGAGACGGCTCGCTGATCCTCGTCGGATCGACGGCCGGCATCGTCGGCGAGGCAGGCCACGCGGATTACGCCGCCGCGAAGTCGGCGATCCTCGGCGGGCTGCTGCTGAGCTTGAAGAACGAGGTCGTGCGCAAGAGCCCGCTCGCGCGCGTGAACGCCGTGGCCCCCGGTTGGACCGAGTCGCCGATGACCCGCGGGCACGTATCGGAGGAGCAGGTCCGCCGCGTCTCGCGCACGATGGCCCTCCGGAAAGTCGCGCAGCCCGAAGACGTGGCCGCCCAGGTCGTCGTCCTCGCCTCACCCGTTCTTTCAGGCCATGTCACCGGCCAGGTCGTGACCGTCGCCGGCGGCATGGAAGGCCGAGTGGTGCACGACACCTAGAAAGAGAGGCGGCGGCGGAGTCCTCGTCCGCCGCCGTATTGCTCCGCAGGCCGCAGGAGTGATTGCCGTCAGTCCCGAGCCCCTGGAGTCAAGACGGGCATCGGCAGCGAGGCCTTCCATCTTGAACTGGGCCTAAAAAACGCAAGAGGGGCCGCCGCCTGGCCCCTCCTGGGTCTCCTTTGGAAGGAGATTCTCCGAGGTTGCCCCCGCCGCATCGGGGCCTCACTCGGTATGCCTTCCAACTATCGCTAGGAGGGGTCGCTTCATCCATCACCCGTTCTCGGTTGACTTGGCTACTTCACGCAAGATCGGGTGCTTATACTCCGTCTCGGTAGCGGGCAACGTCCCGCTCCGCATCGAGAGAGGCTGAGGGATCCGGCCCTGTGAAGCCTCGGCAACCTGCCCCAGCGGCAAGGTGCCAATCCCGGCCGGGCGGAAGCCCGGGTGGATGTGTCGAGCGAGTTGGAAGGAGACGATGTGCCCGCCGAAGTTCAGACTCGGAACCGTTTTCTGGAGCGCCTCGAGCAGGGCCCGGTCATCGTCGCCGACGGCGGCATGGGCGCTCTGCTCTCGGCCGCCGTGCCACGCTTGCGGAGCCCTGAGGAGGCGAACCTCCGGGCGCCGGATGCGGTCGTCTCGCTCCATGTGAGCTTCATCAACGCCGGCTCGGATCTGATCGAGACGAACACGTTCGGTGCCAACCGGCGCAAGCTCTCGCACCACTTCCTCGAGGACGAGCTCGAGTCGATCAACTCGGCGGGCGTCAAGCTTGCGCGCGATGCGAGGGAGATGACCGGCCGCGACGTGTTCATCGGCGGCTCGATCGGCCCTCTGGGTGAGCCGGCCACCTCACGGGTTCGCCGCGAGCTCTTCGCCGAGCAGGCAGCGGTGCTCGACGGGCGCGGCGCCGACGTCTTCATGGTCGAGACGTTCTACGACCTCGAGGAGGTCGTCGACGCGGTCGAGGCGGTGCGGAGCGTGTCGAGCCTGCCGATCGTCGCGCTCCTGACTTTCGACGAAAGCGCCGAGACGCTTGCCGGCGTGACCGCGGCCGAGGCGGCGGCACGGCTGATGGAGCTCGACGTCGCGGCGATCGGCGCGAATCACGGCGCCGGCCTGCTCGCCGCGCTCGCCGCACTCGAGCAGATGGGGCAAAGCGAGAAGCCGCTTGCAGCGCTCCCGAACGTCGGGCTCGCGAGCATGACGGGCGGCCGCGTCATCTACCCGCATGCGACGCCCGAGTACTTCGGCGAGTTCGCCGCACATGCGCGGAACCTCGGCGCGAAGGTGATCGGCGGGTGCTGCGGCACGACACCCGCAGAGATCACCGCCATCCGCTCAGCGGTCGAAGACGAGCGCAAGCCCCGGGCGCCGCTCGTCTTCGACACGCCCGAGCTTGTCGTGGCGCTCGGCGAGGAGCAGCGCGAGACCGGGCTCTCGCGCGCCTTCAGCGCAGGGGCGTGGGTCGTCTCCGTCCAGCTCGACCCGCCGCTCGGTGGCAACAGCGCGGGTTTGATCGAGGTGTCCACAGCACTGAGGGAGTCGGGGCGTGTCGGCTGGGTCGACGTCAACGACAACGCGACCGCGCGCGCCGGCATGAGCTCGCTGATGGTCTCCGCGACGATCGAGCGCCGCGCGGAGATCGAGACGATTCCGCACCTGACGACGCGCGACTGGTCGGTAATGGGGCTCGAGTCCATGTTGCTCGGCGCGCACGCCGAGGGTGTCCGCAACGTGCTCGCCGTCACAGGCGATCCACCGGAGGTCGGTGACTATCCGGGAGCCCGCGGTGTGTACGAGATCGACTCGATCGGCTTGACGCAGCTGATGGCGAACCTCAATCGCGGCGAGGACTTCAATGGCCGCCCGATCGACGCACCGACGTCATTCTTCCCGGGCGTCGCTGTCAACCCGACGCCCGACGACATGGAAGTCGAGCTCGAGCGGTTCCAGCAGAAGCTCGAAGCGGGAGCGAAGTTCGCGATGACGCAGATCGTCTTCGACGTCGACTACCTCGACGCGTTCGTCGAGAGAATCGGCGGCAAGTGGCCGATCCCTGTCCTTGTCGGCGTGTTTCCGCTCACGAGCCATCGGCTCGCGCTTCGCCTGCACAACGAGGTGCCCGGCATCCTCGTCCCGGAGTCGCTGCAGGACGCATTGGAGCGCGCGGGCTCAGATGCCGCGGACGTCGGCTTTCAACACGCCCGTGACCTGATCGAGGCGTCGCGGGAGCGCGCCGCCGGCGTCTACCTCGTCGCGCCGTTCCGGCGTCCGTTGCGTGTGCTGGAGCTGTTGAGCTAGGGAGCGCACTTGCCGGTCGAGACCGGCGCCGCATTGGCCGAATCGAGATCGGCTCTGACGACATCGATCGGAACGCCGTAACCCCCGACCGCGCCGATGCGCGCTGCGAAGACCATCGCCTCGACGGCACCGCGCGAGTTGACGGCGGGCGCACCTGAGTCCCCATGCCGGACGACCCCACGCAGCGCGGTGATCGGTCGCGTGACCGGGCCGGACCCGTACGCATCCTCTGCGAGCACGACCGACGTGCGGCCGATCCGCGCCGGAGTGACCGTGAAAGGGCCGTTCTCGGGGAATCCGAGCACGGCCACCGGAGTGCCGGCCTTGGCCGTCGCAAGCGACAGTCCGCGCAATCCGAGATTCCGAACTCGCAGGACGGCGACGTCGTTGCGAGGATCGAACGCCACCACGTCCGCCGGCAGGCGACCCCCGGACTGGAGCTCGACCACGGTGTCCTGCTGGCCTGCAACGACATGAGCTGCAGTTACGACGAGATCGGGCCGCGCGGCCCAGCCGGTCCCCTCCACTCCGACATCGCAAGCTGTTCCGAGCACGCGCACCACACTGGGTGACGCGCGACGGACTCCGACCGCACGCGCAAGCCGAGGGTCAGGCGGAGCGACGGGTCCGGCGGGACCCGCAATGGTCGGGAAGGGATCGATCCGTGCAAGCACGTCGAGGACATCCGTCGGCGAGAGCACTTCGTTCAGCCGCTGCAGAAGCGCCGAGGACTGTGCACCACGGCGAAGGTCCGTCTGTCCGGGCAAGAGCAGCGCGACCGCGCCGATGACCCAGACGATGGCGAGCCCGCTTAGTGTCCCGAGAACGAGGCCGCCGGTCGCATCGAAGGTGGTGAGTTTCGGCTTGCGCACCCTGGAGCGAAGCGCCGACCCCGCCAGCGTGCCGAGCGTCTCGAGCAGGATCGCCCCCACCGCCGCGCCCACGAGAGCCGCCAGCGGTGTGTAGGGAGAGTGCTTGCCGCCCTGGAGCAGTTCAGGCGCGAGCCGCGAGCCGAGCCAGGCGCCGAGGACGATCCCGGCCAGCGAAAGCGCGGTCGAGATGAGCCCCTTCTTCCAGCCGATGAAGGCCGTTAGGGCGACGAAGCCGAGCGCGATCAGGTCGACCTTGGTCATACGGTCGGGAGGCTACTCGTGTCCTCGGATTCCTGGCGCGCCGCTGGCCGTGCGTAGCGCCGGAGGACAGTACTCAGCGGGGCGAAGCTCTGACCGGCCAGGGATGCGAGGTAGACTGGCTGCCCCCTGGGGGCGTAGTTCAGTTGGTTAGAACGCCGGCCTGTCACGCCGGAGGTCGCGGGTTCGAGTCCCGTCGCTCCCGCCTCATTGCTTCACGGTCTTCGCCGTTTCGGGCGGACGCGCGCGAATGCGAGTGACACAGTAGAGACACAAACGCGCGGCCGCTCAATTCTCAATCGCTCAATTCTCGAAAGCTTCGGTTTCCAACCTGGCAACGTGACAACGTGCGCCAGTCTCAGGACAACGCTGGCGCCTCGGTCTCGCCCTTCTGGAGCAGACGCACGCTGCGAAAGCGATCCAAGCAAAGATGACCACAGTGCCCGCGCGCGTTGCAGCACCGTCACCGACGGTCGAGAACGCAGCGTTCGCAACGAACACGGCAGGCACAGTCAAAACGCTCGGATCCACGAATCGCGCCAGGCGGGGTTCCGGCGGAATGCGAACGCAAGAATGAGCGGTGCAAGGAGCGAGAACGCGGCGGTGAAGCCCGATTCGATCTTGTGGGCGCGTGAGTGCCACGAGACGTTGTCGCACGCCGCATCGATTCCTTGGCAATCGAGGTGGAAGATGCCGTCGAAGAACGTCGAAGTGCCTTCGGCGATCAACACGGCTGCGCCGATGCGACCGATGACATCGGGACTGAGCGCGCGCCACAGTCCAAGCCCGAGCAAAACCACGAGGACGCCTGTGAGGTTCGCTCCGACCTGGTTGTAGATCCAAGGGCTTGTGGCTGTCATCGCACCGAGGTCCGAGATGTCATCGTTCGCCACGCTGTAGGCGGATGGTTGCGCCAGACCACCCGCGATCCAAGCGATGTTGAACGCCACGAATGCGAGGAGGCCACAGGCCCCGGCGATGCGCGCTGGCACGTTTAGAGACCGTCGCTGTCGGCGCGTTCGACGGTGCGCGCGAGCTCCACTCGGGAAGACACGTCGACCTTGCGAAAGATGTTGCGCAGGTGAGTCTCCACCGTCTTTTGGCTGAGGAACAGCTCGGCGGCGATCTGGGGGTTCGTCTTCCGGTCGACGACCAGGCGCGCGACCTGCAGCTCGCGCGAGGTCAAGGCTTCGATCCCGGTCGCGCCGGCTTTGCCGCGTCGTGTTCGGCGATGGACGCGGTGGCCGAGCTTGCGCAGCTCGCGCTCGGCCTCGTCACGCCAACGCAGTGCGCCGCAGGCCTCGAGCGCCGCCGCAGCGTGCTGCAACTCCAAAACGGCTCGATCGGCCTCGCCGGCTTGCGCCAGAGCGCGTCCCGCCAGCGTGCGCGAGAGCGCTGCCTCGATCGGCGCCCCCACTTCCTCAGCGCCGGCCACTGCCAGCAGCGCCCGTTCAGCCGCCGCCGAGGCGTTCCCTGTATAGAGATCGACCGCCGCCGCCGCTCGATTGGCCCAGGCCATCGCCATCGGAAGCTGCAGCGACGAGGCCCAGGCTCCAGCAGCGACGGCTGCACGCCTCGCATCGGCGGGGCGGTCCAGTGCAAGCCAACAGAGCGTGAGCGACTCAAGGTAATGCGCCCTCGGGCCACCGGCGATGAGCACCAACTCCTCGCCTCCTGCGGAACCAAGGAGCAAGTCGGCCGCACGTTGCGGTTCCCCCGTTTCGAGAAGCGCACGGGCGAGGTCCACGGCAGCCTCAGCTGAGTGGAAGCCCTCGTCGAGATCTGCGGTGAGGTCGACGGCCTCCTGTGCCGCCGCGAGCGCCAGGGCAACGTCGCCGGCATGGAGCGCCGCTGCCGAACGGCTGCCGAGGCTCCACACTAGCGCGTGCGTGTTGCCGAGCAGGCGCGCTGCCTCGGTGCCACCGTCGAGGAGCTCGCCCGCCTCGGCCAGCTTGCCGCGCATGCGCCAAAGCCCGCCCAAAGTCAGGACGAGCACGAGAAAGAGCTCGCCCCCCTGCCCGGTGGCGCGTGCCACGGCAAGTGCACGGGTTGCGTGTCTGTCACCGTCGGCGTACCAACCGGCATAGAGCTCCGTCCCAGCGAGCCTGGTCGCGGACTCCGGGTGGCGGGCGAGGTCCTCGTCCGACAGCGAGTCGACCAGGGCCGTAGCCTCTCGGCGACAAGCCTTCGCACGCTCAGCCGCGCCGGTCATCGACTCCGCCAACGTGAGCAGGGCGAGTGCCGCCGCGGTCAAGGGCGGGTCTCCGAGCCGTCGCGCCGCGCCCACCGCACGCTCGGCGCACGCGTGCATCTCTTCGTATCGCGCTCGCCAGACGAGATTCACCGCAAGCTCGTTCATGAGTGCCACGGCCTCGGGAGAGCCCTGGTCAGGAAGGCGCTCGATCGCGCTCGCAAGGCGCGCGCCGGCCTGCTCGTGTCGTCCGAGCAAACTCTCGACGGCAGCGCACCTGCGCGCGACCGTCGCGTCGTCGGGAGCGATCGCGAGCGCGTCCAACAGGACGCTATGACTGTCGGCGAAGTGCCCGCTCGCCGTCTGCGCTGCAGAACGCGCGAGCAGGAGCTCGATCCGCTCGGCCGGGGCCGCGCTCGCCGGAAGGAGGCGAAGTGCGTGGGCGAACCAGTTCGCCGCGCTTGCTGGTGCGAGCCGCGCGGCGCCCTCACCCGCCTCGCGCAGAACGGCCACTGCGCCGAGGTCGCCCTCGCGCGCGGAGCGTTGGACGTGGTGGGCGCGCGCCGCAGCCGACGCGCCGCGCGCTGCAAGCAATTCGGCACAGCGCTCGTGTGCGCCCAGTCGCCAACCACCGGGCGTCGCCTCGTACACGGCACGGCGGATGAGCGGATGCCGGAAACGAAAGCGGCGCGGCACTTCGGTGCTCCGAACGAGGTCGAGCAGGAGCAGCTCGTCGATCGCTTCCATGGCGGCGGCCTCCGATGTTGCGGCAGCTGCTGCAGCCAACTCGGGCTCGAAGGGGTCGCCCGCCACCGACGCTCCCTCGAGCACCCGGCGCGCATCTTCCGACAAAAGGCCGAGCTCTTCACTAAGCGATGCGGCGACGGCCGATGGAACCTCGATTCCGCTGAGCGAGACATCAGGTGCGTCCCCGGCCCCGCCGTGACGGCGGAGCGACCGCGCAAGCTGTTCGAGATAGAACGGATTGCCGCCGCTCTCTTCATAGAGAACGGTGGCCTCCTCACCGAGCAGCTGCCGAGCTTCGAGCGCGGTCAGCGCGCCGAGCTCGATCCTGACCACCGTCCCCGCGCGATCGGCCCGTTCGATTGCGGCAGAGAGGCGCTCTGCCATCTGGTGTGGGCGGACGGCCAGGACGATGAGGACACCCGCGCTGGGCGGCCGCCGGAGGAGCGCGCCGAGAAGCTCGACGGACGCCGAGTCGGCCCAGTGGACGTCGTCGAGTACGAGAACTAGGGATCGCGTCTTCGCCAGCTCCTCGAGCAGCGCGCGCACCGCCCGGTGACTGCGGTAGCGCTCGTGCTGAAGCGCGACACCCCTCGCTGTGCCGAGAGCAGAGAGCGACGGGAAGACGTGCGAAAGCTCCGTGCGCACGTCTTTGTCCAACCCGGCCAGGCGATCGGGACTGAGTCCGCGCAGGTACTCGTCGAGCGCGTCCACGAAGACCGAGAACGGCAGGTCGCGCTCGAGCTCCGACGCCGAGCCGGCAAGGATGAGCCGTCCGTTCTGGTCGGCGGAATGCGCGAACTCGGCGAGAAAACGTGTCTTGCCGATCCCGGGCTCCCCGATGAGGGCGATCGCGGAGGGGATCCCCTGATCGACCTCGCCGAGCGCCTGGTCGAACGTGCCGAGCTCCTCGGCGCGGCCGACGAATTGGTCGGTTAGCAGGGCCATTTCGTTCTCCGGCCAGGGTAGATCAGCCTGACCTGATCCCAAAATCAGGGTGCAAGATCAGGGTGTCCCCCCGATGTCGGAGCGGCCGCGCGGAGTCAGTCTCGTCGCATGGCCCAGTACTTGCTCCACCACCACCACGAGACCCATGAGTGCGGCACCGTTTTCGCCTCATTCAAGGGGCACGAAAGCCCACTTCGTCACCTGCCGACACTCGCCTCGTGCCGCTCCGGCGGTCACGCGATCTGGTGGACGGTCGAGAGCGCGACCGCAGAGGACGCGCTTCGGTTGTTGCCCCGCTACGTCGCTGAGCGTACGACCGCCACGAGCGTGAGTGAGGTCGACATCCCGTGACAGGAGGACCCATGAGCCCCGCAACTCCGAATACGCGCGAGCTCGCTGCACGCGAGAGCAACGGCATCTACGTCCTGCTGCTCTGGCACCCGCGAGAAGACGCGATCACGGTCTCCGTTGAGGACGACCGCCGCGGAGACCGCTTCCGCATCGCCGTCGCGCCGAATCGCGTCCTCGATGCCTTCTACCACCCCTTCGCGTACGCCGCCTAGCGGCTGAAAGGAGAATCGACATGTCCCGTAACAAGCACCAGAACCGCAACGTGGCGGCTCGCATGGGCCGCTGGAGCGCCGCCCACTGGAAGACCGCAACCTTCGGTTGGCTCGCACTCGTGGTCGTCGCTTTTGGCATCGGCGGCCAGGTCGGTACGAAGCAGATCGATCCGAACGCCAAGGGGCCGGGCGAGTCGGGCCGGATGGACAAGATTCTCGACGCCGGCTTCAAGCAGCCCGCCGGCGAAAGCGTTCTGATCCAGAACCGCTCGCTGCAGGCAGGCACGGCCGCTTTTGCAGCCGCGGTCGACGACGTCGTCGCACGCCTGTCGAAGGTGGCAGTCGTTCGGAACGTACAGGCGCCCAAGATCGCCGGTGACCGCCACGCAGTGCTGATCGATTTCGACATCAGCGGCGACAACGACACCGCAGCCGACAGGCTCGATCCGGTGCTCGCGAGCGTCGGCGATGCGGGGAAGGCCCATCCCTCGTTCTTCGTCGGCGAGTTCGGCGGCGCGAGCGCTGCGA
>Ga0307317_10000215_pt1 | contig 16477 bp, 15 predicted proteins | sample ER_DNA_357_FD_194498 | JGI IMG/M metagenome (GOLD analysis project Ga0307317, IMG submission 194498) | Bulk soil microbial communities from the East River watershed near Crested Butte, Colorado, United States - ER_DNA_357 | ecosystem: Environmental > Terrestrial > Soil > Floodplain | place...
CGAGCCGTCGTCGGCGTAGAGGCCCAGCAGGAGCGTCGAGATACGGCCGTCGCCCTTGTCGCTCCAGCGGAAGCCGACGATCACACAGTCGGCGGTCTTGTACGGCTTCACCTTGACCACGCCGTCCCGCGAGCCCGGGAGATACGGAGCGTCGAGCCGCTTCGCGATCACGCCGTCGAGCCCGGCTTGCTCGAGCCGGTCGAGCCAGCGCGCCGCCTGCTTCGGGTCGTCCGTAGCCGGCGAGAGGCGGAACTTCTTGGCCTTCTGCTCGAGCTCGCGCCTGCGTTTCTTCAGCGGCAGCTCGTGTACGGGCTTGCCCTTCCAGACGAGCAGGTCGAAGGCGACGTAGTCGGCCGGGATCTCGGCCGAGAGGCGCTTGATCCGGCTCTCGGCCGGGTGAAGCCGGAGCTGGAGCTGGTCGAATTCGAGCTTGCCCTTGCGCGAGATGATGATCTCGCCGTCGAGGGCCGAGTCCGGCGGCAGGAGCTGGCCGACCTCCTCGAGCTCCGGGAAGTAGCGCAGCAGGGGACGGCCGTTCCGGCTCCAGAGCCGCAAGCCACCGCCGAGGTTCTCGAGCACGCCGCGGAAGCCGTCCCACTTGGGCTCGTACTGCCATTTGCCGGTCGGCAGCTCCTCGACGAGCTCGGCCTCCATCGGCGGGAACGGCAGGTTTCGCGGCGGCATCGCAGTGCAACGCTAACGACGTGGCCGAGCCGGGCGGGGTCTGGAACGTCATGCGCCTCGGCGGGTTGTCGCTGCCGTCGCTGGCCGGTGTACGCAAGATCATCGAGGGGGGGACGGAGGAGCGTGCTCGACAGCGCGAGCCAGAGCCGTAAGCTCTCGCCATGAGGCGCGTAGTCGTCACCGGCCTGGGAGCCGTCACCCCGGTCGGGAACACCGCGCCCGAGACCTGGCGTGCTGCCGTGGCCGGCGAGAGCGGGATCGACTGGATCCGCGCCTTCGACGCGGACGGGCTGCCCGTGCGCGTCGCTGCCGAGGTGAAGGACTTCGACCCCGCCGGCCTCGCCCACCCCAAGGAGCTGCGCCGGCTCGACCGCAACGTGGTGCTCGCGCTCGGAGCCGCCAAGGAGGCTGTCGCCGACTCGGGCCTGAACGGGTTCGACCCCCACCGGGTGGGGATCGTCTTCGGCTCGGCGATCGGCGGCCTGATCGGGATCGTGGAGCAGGCCGACACGCTGCGCGACCGCGGCCCCGACCGCATCTCGCCCTACTTCATCCCGAACGTGCTGGTCGACTCGGCGAGCGGGCAGCTCGCGATCTCGCTCGGCATCCGCGGCCCGAACTACGCGCCGGTTTCGGCCTGTGCGACCGGCTCGCACGCCGTAGGCGAAGGGGCCGAGACGATCCGCCGCGGCGACGCTGACGCGATCCTCGCCGGCGGCACCGAGGCCTGTATCCACCCGCTGATCCTCGCGGGCTTCACCGCGATGCGCGGCCTGGCCGCCGAGGAGGAGGACCCGCCGCGCGCCTCGCGGCCCTTCGACGCGACGCGAGCGGGCTTCGTGATGGGCGAGGGCGCGTGCGTGTTGGTGCTGGAGGAGCTCGAGGCTGCGAAGGCCCGCGGCGCGACGATCTACGCGGAGGTGCTCGGCTACGGGGCCTCCAACGACGGCTACCACATGGCCGCGCCCGAGCCGGAGGCGGTCGGCGTCGCCGAGATGATGCGCGCCGCTCTCGCTCGCGCGGGCGTGAAGCCCGAGCAGGTCGGCTACATCAACGCGCACGGCACCTCGACTCCGCTGGGCGACGCCGCCGAGACGAAGGCGATCAAGGACGTCTTCGGTGAGCACGCCTACGAGCTCGCGGTCTCCTCGACCAAGTCCGTGATGGGCCACTGCTTCGGGGCCGCGGGCGCAATCGAGGCGATGATGTGCGTGCTGGCGGTGCACGACGGTGTGCTGCCGCCGACGATCAACTACGAGAACCCCGATCCGGCCTGCGATCTCGACTACGTGCCGAACGAGTCACGCGAGGCCGAGGTCGAGGTGGCGCTCTCGAACGCGATGGGGCTCGGCGGCCACAACGCCTGCGTCCTCATCGGTCGCCCGCCGACCTGACCGGGTGACGAAAGAACAGGCCGTTTGGCCCATTGAAGTCGTCCGCCAGACCGAGTAAGACCTCAGGTAGCGCATCTCGCCGTCTTGTGTCGGCGAGGAGAGAGGGGACCAGAGGGGATGACGTTCTTCGAGGGTGTTGGCAAGCTGGTGCGCCGGCGGCGGCGCCTCCGCTCAAGCCGCCGGCCTGCAAGGTGCCGAAGCTCCGCGGCCTGACGCTCGCCAAGGCGAAAGCGAAGCTCAGGAAGGCCCACTGCAAGCTCGGCAAGGTGATGAAGAAGGCCTCGCCGGGCGCCCAGAAGGGCAAGGTCATCGGTCAGAAGCCGAAGCCGATGCCGGGCAGGAAGCTCAAGAACGGCGCCAAGGTCAACGTCACCGTCGGCAAGGGGCCGTAGAGATCTGGCTCGCTAGCGGGGCTCGGCCGCTTCGGCGGTCAGCTCCGCCAGCGAGCTGAGCGTGACGTCGGCCCGGGCGAGCGCCTCCTCGTCCGGCGGGAAGTGGCGGTTTGGGATCGCGATCACACGCATCCCAGCAGCCTTCGCGGCGAGGATCCCGTTCTGGGAGTCCTCCACCGCGGCGGCCCTGGCCGGCTCGATGCCTAGGCGCCGCGCGGCCTCGAGGTAGACGTCGGGGGCCGGCTTGCCGCAGGCGACCTCCTCCGACGACACGGTCGCCGCAAAGAGGTGAGCGACGCCGAGTAGCTCGAGCGCCAGGTCGATCAGCTCGCGGTTCGAGGAGGAGGCGAGCCCGAGCTTGTAATCGGCAGCCAGGCGCTCGACCGCCTCCTTGGCCCCTGGAATCGCCGGAAGCCTCTCGCGATAGAGGGCGGTGAGCCGCTCGACCACCTCGCGGCTGATCTCCTCGGGCGGCTCGGGTAGCCCGATCGTCTCGTGCATGTAGCGCGACCACTCGAGCGAGCTCATGCCCATCATGTCCCGCTGCGCCTGGTCGTGCCAGCGGCCGCCGCGCTCGCGCGCCAGCTGCTCGCGGGCCTTGTCCCAGAGCTGCTCGGAGTCGAGCAGGACGCCGTCGAGGTCGAAGACGACCGCCTCGATCACAGGGAGCCGTAGCTCTGGCCGTGGTAGACGAGCGGTCGCGTGCCGGGAGGACCGGGCTCGGCGGCCTCGACGGCGGCGACGAAGAAGGTGTGGTCGCCGGTCGCGAGCTCCTCGGTAACACGGGCCCGGAGCCAGGCTGCGGCGTGGTCGAGCTCGGGCGGGCCGTCTCCAGGGCGGAGCGCGATGCGTTCCCAGAGGGCGATCGGTGGGACGCCCCTGGCGAAGTGCTGGGCCAGGTCTTCCTGGCCGGCGGCGAGGACGCTGACGGCGCAGAGGTTCGCCTCGCGGAGCAGCTCGTGGAGCGCCGCGTCGCGGCGAATCGCAAAGCCGATCAGCGGCGGGTCGAGGGAGAGCGAGACCAGGGAGGCGACCGTCAGCCCGACGCGCTGGCCGTCCGCGTCGACGGTGACGACCGCCACCGGAGCGGGAACCCGCCCCATCGTCGCGCGCAGCTCGTTTCCGCTCACCACGCGGCGATCATACGAGCGGCTGTCAGCTGAGCGCGCGAGCCGGAGCTAGTGCTTGCGGCACTTCTTCCAGCTGCCGCGGATCGTGTCGAGCTCGACGTTCGCCTGGGACTCGAGTGCCACGTCGGCCGGGTTGTTCCGGTTGTACGGGTGCAGGCCCTGGTCCTGCCACATCACGTCGGGGGTGACCCCGGGGCCGATGGCCGTCAGGCGGTACATCTCGCCGGTCCCGGGCCCGCGCTTGCGGTTCGGGATCCCGCGCGGATGAGCATAGCCGCCCACGTAGGGGTTGTGCGGGAAGAACCCGTAGCAGAACATCCCGGGAGGCCCGTGCGAGACGAACGAGTTCTCGCGCAGCCAGCCCTTGCCGTAGCCCGAGTTGAGAGTGTCGAGGTACAGCAGGCGGCCGAAGCCGTCGGTCGGGTTGCCGTACTCCGTCGTGCCGAAGCCGCGCACGCCGATGCCGTTGTACGTGAACTGGCCGAAGATCTCCTGGAAGCGGCCGCCGTACACCCAGTCCCGGTAGACGTCGAGCTTGGCGGGCTCGCCCGTCCAGTGCGAGAGGTGCAGCCACCAGGTCTTCTGCTTCCCGAGCCACGGCGCCATGCCGAGGTTCGGCAGCGCGGTCTGCCAGCTCTGCAGCGCCCAGTAGGAGCCGTTCGGCGCCTTGCAGGCCGCCGCGAGCCACGGCAGATCCGGCCCGTCGTAGGGCTGGCACCGGTTCTTGAACTTCTTCCAGACCAGCCGCCGGTGCTTCCAGCCGCCCGAGTAGTCGAGCTTGAAGGCGACCTGCTTGATCCGGTTGGTGGACGGGCGCGAGCGCGCGTTCACCGCACCCCACGCGAGCAGGTGCGTAGCCTTGCCGCGCACGGAGTAGGTGACGAGCGCCGTGCCCTTGGCGTTGACCTTGAGCGAGATCCTGGACGCGTTACGCGCGACGAGCTGCGAGGCGCTCGCGGTAGCCACGAGGCCGAGCGCGCCCACGCAGACGCAGGCGAGGACGAGCATACGGGTGCGCAAAGAAACCCCTCTCCTACGAGTGACCGGCCGCATGCCAAGCTCATCGGAAAGCGTGGCACGGGCCTCGTGCCTCTATCGAGGGAGGTTCGCGCCCGGACTACGAGGCGAGCCGCTCGTCGGCGGCCTCGAGCGGGAGCGGAACCTCGAGGGGCAAGCCGAGGAAGACGTCCACGACACTCGGGTCGAACTGGGTGCCGGCGCCCTCGCGCAACCGGCGGCACGCCTCGTCGACGCCGAGCCGCTTGCGGTAGGGCCGGTCGGTCGTCATCGCGTGGAAGGCGTCGCACACGAGGATGATCCGCGCCTCGAGCGGGATCTCCTCGCCGGCCTTGCCGTCCGGGTAGCCGCCGCCGTCCCAGCGCTCGTGACAGCTGCGGACGATCGTGCGCACCTCGGCGAGCCGGTCGATCGGCTCGAGGATCCGCTCGCCGAGCTCCGGGTGCATCTCGATGATCTTGCGCTCCTCCGGCGACAGCGGGCCCGCCTTGAGCAGGATGCTCGTCGGGATCCCGATTTTGCCGATGTCGTGGAAGAGGGCTCCTAGCTCGAGCCGCTTCAGCTCCTGGCCCTCGAAGCCGAGCGCGCGGCCGACCCGCAGCGCCATGTCCGTGATCCAGCGCGTGTGGGAGGAGGTGTACTCGTCGTTGGCCTCGAGCGCGTTCGCCAGGGCCTCGACGGTCGAGACGAAGGTCTCCTCGAGGCTCTCGAAGCTGCGGGCGCGCTCGAGCGCGAGCGCCGCCTGGTACGAGATCCCGGCCAGTAGACGGAGGATCTCGTCGATCGTGTGCTCGCTCTCGGAGGCCGGCTCGCGGACGATGATGAAGCCCTCGAGCTCGCCGTCGTTGCGCAGGGGCGCCAGCGCCACGTCGGGCCACTCATAGCCGTGGGGCGGGGCCGCGATCGTCGCTGTCTCGGCCGCACTCACGAGGAAGGGATCCTTGCGGTCGCCGACGAGCGAGCGCAGGCCTTCGCCCGGCAACACGACCCCGAGCAGCGGGCGCAGCTCGGGATCCTTGTCGTAGTCGGAATGGGCTCCGATCCTGAAGTTCTCGTCGTCGTCCGGGAGCCAGAGGGCGCACTTCTTGCCGCCGAGGATCCGCGAGGCGGCGCGGACGGTCTCGGCGCCGATCTCATCGGGCGTCTCGGCGTGCGAAATCGCGCTGGTGAACTCGAGCAGTGCCTTGAGGTGGTCTGCCTCTCGCCGCTGCGCCTCGTAGAGGCGCGCGTTCTCGAGCGAGACCGACGCGTGGCCCGAGAGCACCTCGAGCAGGCGCACGTCGTCCTCGTCGAACTGGTCGACGCCGAGCTTCGACATCACGACGACGCCGATCACGCGGGTCCCGTAGCGGAGCGGCACCGCGATCAGCGACTCCTCGATCGCGTGCGTGCCGGGAATCATCACGGCGTAGTCGCACTCGAGCGTGTTGGCCACGAGCTGTGGCTCGCCCGTCGCCGCCGCGCGGCCGGTGATGCCCTCGCCGATCTTGGCACGCGGGAAGGCGACCTGCTCGCCGTCGCGGGAGACGAGGTCGCCGCGGAAGGCGATCGGGACGATCTCGTCGCCCTCGATGACCATCACGCGGCAGTTGTGGTAATCGATCAGCAGGCGCAGCTCGTCGGCGATCACCTCGCCGATCTGGCGGACGTCGTTCAGCCGGTTCAGCTTCCCGGCGAGGCTCTGCAGCATCTTCAGGTGGGCGATCGAGCGCACGTCGCGCCCACCGGCTGGCTTGCTGTCGGGGCGCTCGGTGCTGTGCTCGTCGAAGAGGACGATCTGGTTCTTGCCGCGTGCCTTCGCGGTCATCATCGCGGCCTCGGCACAGGCGACGAGCTCGCGCGGGTTCATCGCATGCTCGGGGCCCTGCGAGATGCCGACCGAGATCGTGATCGTGCCGGCCGCGTCGAACACGACCTCGGCCAGGGTCTCCGTCAGCCGCCGGCCGAGGTTGAGAGCGTCGCTCGCGTCGCCGCCGGCCATGATCACGCCGAACTCCTCGCCGCCGAGGCGGCAGACGACGTCGGAGCCGCGCAGTGCGCTGCGCAGGATCTCGGCCAGCTCGGTCAGCACCTGGTCGCCCGAGCCGTGGCCGTAGACGTCGTTGACGCGCTTGAAGTCGTCGATGTCGAGCATCAGCACCGCGACGCTGTCGCGGGAGCGGCTCGCGCGGGTGAGCTCGGCGCGGAGGCGCTCGTGGAAGTAGCGGTGGTTGTAGAGGCCGGTGAGCGAGTCGGTCTGCGCCTGGTACTCGAGGCGCGCGCGGATCTGCGCGTTGTCGAGCGCGAGCGCGGCCGCGTCGGCGAAGCGCGTGGCGAGCTCGAACTCCTCGTCGCTGAAGCTCGCTGTCTCGCCGAGCCGGTAGATGTTGAGCACGCCCTTGACGAGGTCGCGCGCGATCAGCGGGACCGTGATCAGCGCCTCGGGCTCGTCGGGCGGAGTTCCGGGCACCGTCTTCGTGCGCGGGTCGAGGTGAGCCTGGTTCGTGCGCACCGGCTCGCGGTGGAGGGCGGCCCAGCCGGTGATGCCCTCGCCGAACGCGGAGCGGCTGTTCATGATCTTCTCGGCCCACTTGTCGCGGGCGAGCACGGGGATCAGCTCGGTCTGCGCCTCGTCGGCCTGGTAGATCGAGAGCGTGTCGTGCGGGACGAGATCGGCCAGCGTGTCCGCGATCCGGTCGAGCAGGTTGTCGAGGCTGTGCTCGGAAAGGATGTCGTGGAAGATGTCTGCGAGCTGGCGGTAGGACTGGACCAGCGAGTCCGGCCGCGGGGCTTCGGGGACGGTTGGACGGCCGTCCAGCACTCGCGCAGGGTCCACAGCCGCAAAGAGGTGCCGCACGCCCGTAGTTTCCCGTTCTTTTGTGCGCAAGTGATCCCCCGGAAAGGGGAACCTGAACGGGCGTCAGACCAGCAAATACGCGGCGATTTGCGGCCAGGAGGCCGGCAGCTCGGCCGCGGCGGGGTGGGGGGCGAGGCTCGCGGGGGCTCTGATGTAAAGGTTCTGCCAACAGCTCGTGACAGTTGAATCCTTCTCGCTAGCATCGATTGCACTGACTTTGTGCTACGTCCGGAAGGGACGCCGATGCTGGGCTCAGCCATCACCGTTCTCAACAATCCAGTCGCGATCATCCTGGGCGCGTTTCTCGCGGCCTGGTTGCTCTCGCGCGCGTGCGGCAAGGTGGCCGGACGGGTGCTCGAGTGGCACGACCGGCGCAACGCCGCCAGCGATCCGGGTGAGACGGGCTTCGCCGAGGTCAAGCGCCGCGACACTCTCGTCGCGCTGATCCGCACCGGCATCGCGTACGCCGGCTTCGCCGCGGCGGGCGTGCTCAGCTTCGCCGAGCTGATCGGCGGCGTCGACCGCCTCGCGGCGCTGGCCGGCGCATCGTTCCTGCTGATCCTGGCCGGCTTCGCCGTCCAGCGCGTGCTGACCGACATCATCGCCGGGATCGCGATGTTCTCCGAGCGCTGGTACGGGGTCGGCGACACGATCTCGGTGTCCGGCCTCGAAGTGCAAGGCGTCGTCGAGGACGTCTCGCTGCGCCGCACGAGGCTTCGCACGCTCGACGGCGAGTCGATCCACATCCACAACTCGCAGATCCCGGCCGTGAAGGTGCAGCCGCGCGGCGTGAAGGAGCTCGCCGTGGAGCTGTTCGTCTCCGACCAGGAGCGGGCCGAGCAGCTCGTCGCCTGGGTTGCGACGATGCTGCCCGAGGGGCCGACCACGCTCGTCCGCCGCCCCTGGATCGAAGACGTCGAGGTGCTCTCGGACTCGTTCGTGCGCCTCGCCGTCCGCGCAACGACCGCTCCGGGGCGCGAGTGGCTGGTCGAGAGCTTCTTCTGCGACCTGCTCAAGGAGCGCGCCGAGCCGGGCCTGATCGTGCACGGCCCGATCGTGCTCTCGGTCGACGAGACCGCGTCTCGCAGCTTCGCCCGCGCCAGCGCCGCGATGCGCTGGCAGGCCCGGCGCGCGGCCGCCTAGGCCAACCAACCTCGGGCGAGGAGCGGCGTCTCAACGGGCATGAGGCTCGTCGGGCTCGCCATGGTCGTCCCGATTGTGTGCGCCTTCGGCGCATCCGGCTCGGGCCGCGTCCACGTGTCGGTGGCCGGGAAGCGCCCCGCGGCCGTGCTGGGGAAGCCGTGGACGGCGCGGCTCGGCGTCCGTCCCGCCTCGTTTCGCGGCCCGGTGGTCGTCACCGCCTCCGGCTCGAAACGGATCAGAGCTCGTGCTACGCGCCGGCGCGGCAAGTACCGCGTGCGGCTCGTCTTCCCCTCGGCGGGCCGCTGGCGGCTGACGGCTCGTGCAGGCGGAACGACCTCGCGCCTCGGCACGGTGCGCGTCGCGCCCGCGCCGGTCCTCTTCGCGGAGCCGACGTCGATCGACCTCGAGCCCGCCGGCACGCTGCTGGTGGTCGAGAACAACCCCGGCCGGCTGCTGCGCGTCGACCCGCGGGACGGGCGGGTCTCCGTGCTCGCGCCTACCCTCACGCGTCCGTACGCCGCTGTCCGAGCGCCGTCGGGGGCGATCTTTGTCTCGTTCGGGAGCAACATCCAGCGGATCGACCCGGGAGGCGCTCACACCACCGTGGTCAGCCTCTCCGAAGACATCGGGCCGCTTGCCGTCTCCGCCGCCGGGGATCTCTACTTCGCCACGGCGACGACCGTCGATCGCCTCAGGGCGAGCACCCTGACCCCGCTGGCCGGAGGCTTCTCGAACCCGCACGGGCTGGCCATTGCCGCCGACGGCGCGGTGCTCGTCTCGGACACCGGCCACCAGCGGATCGCGCGGGTGGGGGGCGGAGTGGTGACGACGTTCGCGCAGATCGGCCAGCCCGATGGCCTAGACGTCGCCGCGGACGGGTCGGTCTACGTCGTCGACGAGGAGGAGGATCGCGTCGTGCACCTCGGTGTCTCGGGCTCGCGCATCGGCTTCGTCGGGCCAGTGTTCTCCACGCCGTACGACGTCGAGGCGGCGCCCGGCGGCGTGGCCTACGTGCTCGAAGCCGGATCGCCCGGGCGCATTCGCCGGGTGGGCGCCGACGGCACCGTCACGACGGTGTCCCGGCGGCGCTAGCGGCCTCGGCCTCGTCGCGTTCCGCCTCTTCGAGCTCGCGACGTAGCTCGTTCACGGCCGGCAGCGTGGCCAGCGCGGGCAAGATCGGCAGCCAGAGGTTGAACATCCGGTAGACGACGACCCCGAGCAGCGCGCGCACGAACGGGAAGCCGACCCAGTGCAGCGCGAAGGTGAGTGCGATCTCGACGATCCCGGCCCCGCCCGCGGGCAGCGAGCGGCGCGTGAGCACGTAGCCGGTCGCGTAGCCGAGGATGAGCGCCGGCACCGAGAGCCGTGGGTTGCCGAAGACCTGCAGCGCGCCCCAGAGGCAGGCGATGTCGCCGGCCCAGTACAGCGCGGTGCCGAGGAAGCCGAGCCCGTACTCGCGCGTCGGCGCGACGAACATCGAACGCAGGATCGAGAGCCCCGCAACGGCGTGGGCGAACCAGCGGCGTAGGCGTCCGCCTGCGCCCGGGTCCGAGTAGCGGGTCGCCCGCTTGGGCGAGGTCACCCAGATCGCGACCATTGCGCCCGGGATTACGAGGAGCCACGGGAGCGTCATGCTGAGCGGGACGTCCTCGCCGCCAACGAGGATTGCGATCGAGGAGCAGAGCGCCGCGGGAGCCAGCACCGCGTACTCGAGCGCGCCGAGCGCGAGCACGCGCGCGACCGCGCCGGCCTGGTCCTCGCCCGCGCTGCGCAGCACCCAGTAGTCGACCGCGAAGCCGCCGCTCGTCCGCGTGGCCGCGAAGACGCCGAAGCCGGCGACGACGGCCCGTAGCGACATGCCGAAGCTGAGCGTCGGCCCGTTGTCGACCTTGGCCGTGTCGCGTACGGCAAGCACGTAGCCGCCGTACGCGACGACCTCGCCGCCCAGGCAGAGGAACAGCCAGGCCGGATGAAGGTTGCGGGCGGCGCGGTCGAGCCGCTCCCCGCCGGCCAGGTAGGCGAGGCCTGCGACCGCGCCGAGCGAGAGCACCGTCGGGGCAACGAGCAGGAGTAGCGGGCGCCGCTCGACCCAGGCCAGCGCTCGCCGCACCGGACCGGCGCCTGCCGGGGCGGCCGACTTCGACACGCCCGGACCCTAGCGGCGAGGTGGGAAGGACCAGCCCGCCTCGGCCGTCTTGGTCGTGGATGGCCAGCCACAGGAGCTTGGGACGACGAAACCCGCCTCGGGAGCGGGCTTCGTCGCGTGAAAAGCGGCGGGGGAGGGATTTGAACCCCCGGAGCCGCTTGCGCGGCCCTGCGGTTTTCAAGACCGCCCCGTTCGACCGCTCCGGCACCCCGCCGGCGGCCATTGTCGCAGGCAGGGTCGGGGGCTCCGCTTAGCCGCCGGCGAGTCGCGCAGGCGCGCCGAAGGGGTGCAGCACCTCGGGGACGGCGACCTCGCCGCCCTCGTCCTGGAAGTTCTCGAGCACCGCGAGCAGCCAGCGGTCGGTGACCGCGGTGCCGTTCAGGGTGTGGACGTGCTCGGTGCCCTTCTCGCCGCGGTACCTGATTCCCAGCCGGCGGGCCTGGTAGTCGGTCGTGTTCGAGGCCGAGGTGAGCTCCCGGTAGCGCTGCTGTGACGGGAACCAGCCCTCGATGTCGTAGCGCTTCGCCGCCGCGGCGCTCAGCTCGGGCGCCGCGATGTTGACGACGCGGTACGGGATGCCGAGCTCGGCCGCCAGCGACTCCTCTACCGCGAGCAGTCGCTCGTGCTCGTCCCACGAGTCCTCCGGGAGGACGTAGGCGAACATCTCGACCTTGTTGAACTGGTGCACGCGGAACATCCCGCGGGTGTCGCGGCCGGCCGCGCCCGCCTCGCGGCGGAAGTTCGTGGACAACGCCGAGTAGCGCAGCGGCAGCTCCTCGCGCTCGAGGATCTCGGTCATGTGCAGCCCGGCCAGCGCGACCTCCGAGGTTCCGGTCAGGTACAGACCCTCGTCGGCGACCTCGTAGATCTCGAAGCGCTCGGCCGGGAAGAAGCCGGTCCCGTACATCGCCTCCTCGCGGACGAGCACCGGCGGGATCACCGGAACGAATCCTTCGGCGCTCGCGCGGTCGAGGGCGACGCGGTAGAGCGCGAGCGCGAGAAGCGCGGTGTCGCCGACGATGTACCCGAAGCGGGAGCCGGACAGGCGCGCGGCCCGCTCCATCTCGAAGCGGCCGAGCTGGAGGTGGTCTTTGGGGTCGGCGATCTCTCGAGGGTTGCCGACCTGCCGCACGATCTCGCCCTCGGCCTCGTCTGTCACCTCGTCCGGCACGGACTCGTGCGCCGGGTTCGGCACCTTCTGCAGGAGCTCGTCCCGGCGCGCTTCCGCCGCCGAGAGCTCGTCTTCCAGCCGCCGTAGCTCCTCCTTGACCTGCTTCAGCTCTTCGACCTGCTCCGCGGTCGGCTTGCCCTTCAGCTTCTGGCGGCCGCGCAGCTCGTCGACCTGCGGCACGAGCTCGCGCCAGCGCGCGTCCGCCTCGAGCAGCTCGTCGAAAGCCTCGCCGCCGCCCTTTCGCGCGATTCCGGGCCGCAGGCGGTCGGGGTCGGCCCGCGCGGCTTTGAGGTCGATCAACCCTGGTTCTGGGTCAGGTACGAGACCAGGTCGGCGACCTGTTTGTCCGAGAGCGTCGCGCCGAAGTCGGGCATCGACGGGGCATACCCCTTCTCGACGTACGAGCCGGGGCTGACGATCGACTCGTGCGTGAACTCCGCGAGCGAGCCCTGGTTCGCCGTCTTCGCGTACGCGGCAAGCTTGTCGAGGTCGGGCCCGACCGTGCCGCCGGTGCCTGCAGGCTTGAACGTGTGGCAGCCGCCGCAGCCCTGGGCCTTGAAGAGGACGGCGCCCGCCTTCGCATCGCCGGCGACGACCTTGGTCGTCGTCGTCGGCGGGGGCTTGCCCTCGACCGCGCCCGTCGCCAGGACCGTCTCGCCGCTCCCGCAGCCGGCGAGCACGAACGCGATCCCGAGGAACGGCACGAGGCGGCGCACGGGCGCGAGTCTACTCAAGCCGCAGGGCGTCCTCTTCGGTTCTCGCGAAGAGCCAGAGCCCGAGTGCCGCGAGCCCGCCGTAGCCGGCCACGTCGGTGGGGGTGTCGTTCACCAGGAGGGACACGAGGAGAGCCGCGAGGTAGGCGTCGACGAGCACAAGCCGGGGTCGTCTCAGCGCGAGCAGGACGAGCGCGACGACCCCGATCGAGAACAAGAGCGCCGCGTTCCAGGTCGTCCCGATCGCCGCGGCCGAGAGGTGCAGCCGGTGGCCCAGGTCGCCGAGCAGCGAGCCGGGCCCGCCGCCGACGGCGTCGGTGACGTGACTGGAGCCGCCGGTCGCGGCGTCGATCCCGACGAGCAGGAGCGCCGCGCCGGCCGCGACCCCTGTCGCCGCGAGCGCGCGCAGGGCCGGGACTCGGCGCAGCCGCAGCCAGAGCACGAGGAAGCCGGCCGCGTAGACGACGAGGCCGCCGCCGTCGGCGCCCACGCGGCTCGCTGCGATTCCGGCGGCGATCGCCAGCGCGACAGCGGGGAGGGCTCTTGTCCCCACCAGTGCGCCGAGCACGAGCGCAGGCGGGAGCAGCAGCGTCTCGACCTCGTTCGTGACGCCGTAGAAGCGCCCGCCGCCGTCCGGGTGCGGACCGATCACGGCGAGCGCGTTCCAGACGGGCTCGGCCCACATGACGGCGAAGAGGAACGCGAACAGCGCGGCGAGCCCGAGCGCGAGCGGGAGCCGCGGCGGGAGCGCAAGGCCGCCGGCGATCGCGGCGGCCGCACCGAGCAGCGCCACCCCGAGCACCGCCTGCCACGGGGTCGCAACCCCGACGGCGCTCAGCGCGACCGCGGCCGCGATGCACGCCGAGGGAGCGAGGAAGGCTGCACGCGCGAGCGCGCGCGCGCGCGTGAGGGCAGCGAGCAGGACGAGCGCGAGCGTGAGCCCGACGAGCACGAGGGTTGCGGCGATCCGCGCGTCGTGGGCCTGGTCGAACCGGCGGTCGAAGCGGGCGAGCTGGGCGAGCGGATCGTGTGCGTGCTGCGATCGGATCCGCGGCGTCGCCCCCCGCGCGAGCGCCCGCACCGAGGGCGCGATGTCGGCGATCGAGACGAGGCCGGGCAGCCGCGTCGAGCTGTCGGTCAGCAGCCCCGCGTAGCCGGGCCCGGTGACGGCGATCGGGTAGCGGTCGACGTTGTGGTGGCTTCCGGGCGGCGGCAGCGCGACGTAGAACGTGATGCGCCCCGGCTTCTTCGAGAGGGAGATCACCGGCTTCCCGCCGGGGAGGCCGCCGTCGACGATCGCGTTCCCCATCTCGCCTGTCAGCAGCGACGCGAGCGCTCCGCGGCGGGTGACCGTCGCCCCTTCGCCCGTCACGAGCAGCCCGTGAGCGGCGCCGGGCGAGCGGAAGACCGCCGCGGTGGGCGGCGCGACGATCACGGCCACCGGCTCCGAGGGAGCGGCCGGCGCCGGAGCGGTGGGCGCGGCCAGCACCAACCCCGGGGCTACAATCCAGAGGAACCTTCGAGCCTTCAAGGGGGCCGATTCTCGATGAAACGCAAGGCTTACGGTCGCGACGCCGGGTTGTCGCTACGGATGCTGCTCGCGAGCTCGCTGCTCGGGCTGCTCTACGTCCTGTTCGCGGTCGTGCTCTTCTACGTGCTGAACGCAGGTCTCGTCCTGATGCTCCTGATCGTGGGCGTACTGGCTTTCGTCCAGTACTTCACCTCGGACAAGCTCGCCCTGAAGGCCGCGGGCGCCAAGGTGGTCGGTGCCGACGAGGCTCCGGAGCTGCACGAGATGATCGAGCGACTGTGCGCGATGGCCGACCTGCCAAAGCCGCGCGTAGCCGTAATCGAGAGCGACGTCCCGAACGCCTTCGCGACGGGCCGGAACCAGAAGCACTCCGCCGTCGCAGTCACGACAGGCCTGTGGAACCGCCTCGAACCGAGGGAGGTCGAGGGCGTGCTCGCACACGAGCTCTCGCACATCGCCAACCGCGACGTGCTCGTGATGACGATCGCCAGCTTCTTCGCCATGCTCGCCGCGCTGCTGACCCGCTTCGGCCTCTACAGCGGCATGTTCGGGGGCTTCAGCAGCCGCGACAACAACAACAGCTCGGTGCCGGTCTGGCTGATCGTGCTGCTGGTCTCGGTCGTGACCTACTTCCTCAGCCAGATCCTGATCCTCGCGATCTCGCGCTACCGCGAGTACGCGGCCGACCGCGGCTCCGCGCTGATCACCGGAGCGCCCGAGTACCTGATGAGCGCCCTGCAGAAGATCGCGAGCGGGATCACGCAGATTCCCCAGCAGGACCTGCGCCAGGTCGAGGGCATGAACGCCTTCTTCATCATCCCGACGAACTGGCGCTCGCGGGGTGGCGCGCTCTTCCTGACGCACCCGCCGCTCGAGAAGCGGCTCGCCGCGCTCGGCGAGATCGCGCGGGAGATGGGCCGCCCGGTCGAATAGGCCTCCGTGGGCCTCGGCAACATCCTCTTCGGGAGGAAGAAGCTCAAGGAGGCCGCCGAGGAGCGGCTGTTCGCGATTGCCACGGCCCGGATCACGCTCGAGGCCGAGCTCGGGCTGAAGCCGGCCGGCGTGGCGGGGGTCTGCTTCAAGTCCCTCTCGGCCGGCGAGTTCGTGCGGGCCGAGAACGAGCTGCAGCAGCTGCTCGACAGCGTCGGGGTCGAGTCCGCCTCCAGGGTCGAGCGGAAGTCGGACGAGTTCGGGTTCGACTGGCTGGTCGTGCGCGACGGCGACTTCGAATCGCTGGTGGCGACGGTGCACAGGATCGCCTCGGAGCTGGAGTCGCGCGGCTTCGGGCCGCAGCTGCTCGCCGCGCTGTTCAAGTTCGAGGGCGGCGGCTTCGACGGCGACAAGCGCGTCTACTGGATCTACGGCTTCAAGCGCGGCGCGTTCTGGCCGTTTGTGCCGACCGGCGAGGACAAGGAGCGCGACAACGCCGAGGAGCTCGAGCTGAAGGCGAAGCTGGAGAAGGAGCTGCCGATCGAGTCCGACCTGACGCGGTGGTTCGGCATCTTCGATGCGCCCTTCTAGGCTCGACGAGCTGCTGCCTGACTTCGACGTCGAGGAAACCCACACGCGGCGGGTCGGGGCATCCCCGGCGGCCGCTCTTGCAGCAGTGCGGGCGGCGACCCGGGCGAGATGCCGCTCGTGCAGCTCCTCTACGGGCTGCGCTCGGCCCCGGCCTTGCTCACCCGACGGAGGGGGCTCCGCAGGGAAAGGGGCAGGCCGCTCTGGGAGCAGATGCTCCAGTCCGGGTTTGTCTCGCTCGTGGACGAAGACGACGAGATCGTGCTCGGTTATGCCGGGCAGCCGTGGAAGCTCTCGGGAGGTGCGCGGCCGGGCGTGAGCTCGGTGGTGGCCTGGGAGTGGTTCGCGATCCCGGGCTACGTCAAGGCGGCGATGAGCTTCCGGGCCGAGCCGGCAGACGGAGGGACGCTGCTCACGACCGAGACGCGCGTGCTCGCGACCGACGAGTCTTCACGGCGGCGCTTCGGCCGCTACTGGCGGGTGATCAGATCCGGGAGCGGCGCGATCCGTCGCAGCTGGCTCCGGGCCGCCGCGCGCCGGGCCGAAGCCGCCTAGCACCGACCCTGTTTCGGCGCGCTTCCGTCACAGACACGTGCGCTTTCCAGCGATACGCTCGCAGCGGGCGGCGGGTGGACCTGTCATCCCCACCCGGGTGGGGATGCGCGCGCGTGAACCTTTAGACGGTCGTCTCGCCGGTCAGCGGCTGGGGAGGTCCGGGATCAGGCCCTCGCCCTCGAACAGCTCGCGTGCTTCTTCGAGCGTCAGATCCTCGGGCGGAATGATCCCGTCCGACGGCGACAGG
>Ga0307317_10000220_pt1 | contig 16366 bp, 14 predicted proteins | sample ER_DNA_357_FD_194498 | JGI IMG/M metagenome (GOLD analysis project Ga0307317, IMG submission 194498) | Bulk soil microbial communities from the East River watershed near Crested Butte, Colorado, United States - ER_DNA_357 | ecosystem: Environmental > Terrestrial > Soil > Floodplain | place...
CTGCACTGCACCTCGAACGGCAAGGTGCTGCTGGCGTTCGAGGCGCGTGAGGATCGCGAGCGTCATCTCGCCGAACCGCTCGAACGGCTTGCCGAACGGACGATCGTGGATCCCGGAGTGCTCCGGACGCAGCTCGAGGAGGTCGTTCGAACCGGCTACGCGCAGACGATCGAGGAGCTGGAGGAGGGCCTCAACGCGGTCGCGGCGCCGGTTCGCCAGGCAGACGGCCGGGTCGTGGCCGCCCTGTCGGTGAGCGGGCCGGCCTTCCGGATGCGCGGCATCGATCTGCCGCGGATGGCCCACTTCGCGATGGAGTCGGCCGACGCGATCTCCCACCGGCTGGGGTACGTGGAGCGGGCGCGCAGCGTGGGATGAGGGGCGACGGATGACGACGGAGTGGGGGCGCTATCGAGCACCGGCCGATTCGCTCCTGGATGCGATCGGGATGACGCCGCTCGTCCGCCTTGCGCGCGTGGCCCCGGACGTCGAGCTCTTCGCGAAGGTCGAGTGGTACGGGCCGACCGGGTCCGTGAAGGACCGGATCTACGCGCGGATGCTGACCGAGGCCGAGCGGCGGGGCGAGCTGCGACCGGGCATGAGCGTGATCGAATGCACCACCGGGAACGCCGGGATCGCGTGCGCGGCGGTGGCGGCGATCAAGGGATACCCGTGCGTGATCGTGATGCCCGAGGGGATGAGCCCCGAACGCAAGCGCATGATCGAGACGTACGGCGCCGAGCTGGTGCTCACCCCGGGGGCCGGCACCGACATCGACCTGGCACTCGCGAAGATGCGCGAGATCGTTTCGAGCGATCCGGACCGCTACTACTTCCCCGGCGAGTTCGAGAACCCGGACAACCCCGCCGCCCAGGGCGCGTCCGGCGAGGAGATCTGGGAGCAGACGAACGGCGACGTCCACGCCGTGGTCGCCTCGCAGGGCACGGGCGGCTGGATCACGGGCGTGGCTCGGGCGCTCAAGACGCACGACCCCGGCGTGCAGGCGTACGCGGTCGAGCCGTCGGAAGGCCCGCTGATCAGCGAGCAGCGGTGGGGGACGCACGGCGTGCCGGGGATCGGCGACGGGATCATCCCGCCGAACCTCGACCTCGCCGTGATGGACGGGATCGTCGTCGTGAGCACGGACGACGCGCTGGCGATGGCTCACCGACTGGCGCGCGAGGAAGGGATGCTCTGCGGCCCGTCGTCCGGGATGAACGTGGTCGCGGCGCTGAAGGTCGCGGACAAGCACCCGGAGCTGACCCGGCTGGTCACCGTGATCGCCGATACTGGGCAGCGCTACCTCTCAGGGGAGCTCTTCGGCGAAAGTCCGGTCGCCGAAGAGCCCGACCGCGACCACCGGCTGGACGACGCAACGGTCGCGATGCTCGAAGAGCATCGCGACCGCCTCGAGTTCCTCTCGTAGGCGACGCCGGCTGACGGTCGCGCCTCGCGCTGCGGTAGCGTCACGCGCATGACCTACCCACTGTCCGATGCGGACCGGGCGATCCAGGATCGTGCGCGCGCCTTCGTGGACGACGAGCTGATCCCCTGGGAGCAGCACGCGGAGGAGCACGAGGGCCGGATCCCCGACGAGGACGTGATCCGGCATCACGAGCTGGCGATCGAGCGCGGGTTCTACGGGATGAACCTCCCGAAGGAGCTCGGGGGGGGCGGATACACCGTCCTGCAGCAGACGCTCGTCTCCGAGCAGCTCGGCCGGGTCACGAACGCGCTCGGGTGGTGCGTGCACACCCCGGCGGGGTGGGCCCCCGAGGTGATGACGGATGAGCAGATCGATCGCTGGCTCAAGCCCGCGATCCGCGGCGAGCGCCGGGAGTGCTACGCGATCACCGAAGAGGGCGCGGGCTCCGACGTCGACGCCATCGCGTCGACGGCTCGACGCGATGGCCCCGACTACGTCCTGAGCGGCGAGAAGATGCACGTGACGTCGTACAACACCGCCGACCACATCTTCTTCCAGGCGAAGCTCGCCGGCGGCGAGCACGACGGCGAGCACGCGATGTTCGTCGTGGACAAAGACACGCCCGGCGTTCGATTGGTCCGCGAACCTCGGTACTCGCACACCTATGCCGACACCCACGCGATCGTCGCATTCGACGACGTCCGCGTCCCGGCGGGCCAGCTGATCGGGGCCGAGGGCGACGGCATGACGTTCACCTACGCGTGGTTCCGCTACGAACGGCTGATGATCGCGGCCCGGTGCTGCGGGGCCGCCGAGCGGCTGATCGAAGAGGCGACCGCCTTCGCGAAGGAGCGGATCCAGTTCGGCGTCCCGATCGTGGAGCACCAGGCGATCGGGCACATGCTCGCCGACTCCCTGACGGAGCTCTGGGCCGCGCGCCTCATGACGTACCGGGTGGCCGAAGACATCGACGCGGACGTCGACGTGAAGATCCAGCACGCGCAGTGCTCCATGGCCAAGCTCTTCGCGAGCGAGATGGCCGGCCGCGTGTCCGACCGGGCGGTGCAGATCTTCGGCGGCCGCGGCTACATGCGCGAGAACGTCGCGGAGCGCTTCCACCGCGAGCTGCGGGTGGACCGGATCTGGGAAGGGACGTCGGAGATCCAGCGCAACATCCTCGCGGACCAGCTGCGCAAGCGCGGCGTCCGGGCCCTGACCTGAGCGATCAGGCCGTGGAGTCTTCCGTCTCGGGCCGGACCATCGCCCGGCTCTTGCGCCGTGCGGAGGCGACGTTCACGACCGCGATCACGACCCCGGCCAGGAAGATGGCGGTCCCCATCACGAAGACCTGCGGCGGGATCCCGACCTTCACCGCGCCGTAGACCCACAGCGGGAACGTGACGGTCTGTCCCGCGACGAAGTTCGTCGTGACGAAGTCGTCGATCGAGAGGGCGAACGCGAGCAACGCTCCGGCCAGGATGCCCGGCCAGATCAGCGGGAGCGTGACCTTGAGGAAGGTCTGCACGGCGTCGGCGTAGAGATCTTGCGCGGCCTCCTCGATCTCGCGGTTGAAACCCGACAATCGAGCTCGGACGACGATCGCCACGAACGCGATGTTGAACATCACGTGCGCCACGAAGATGCTGAGCAGGCCCTGCTGGAAGTTGATCAGGACGAAGAACGAGAGCAGCGCTGCGCCCAGCACGATCTCCGGTGCGGCGATGTTCAGGAACATGACGATCTCGAGCGTTCCCGCGCCACGGAACCGGTAGCGGACGAGGGCGAGCGCGATCATCGTGCCGAAGATGGTGGCGACGATCGTGCTGACCACGGCGATCAGGAGCGAGTTCCAGAGCGCGGAGGTCAGGTCCGGGACGCCGTTCCACTGCTTCCACCACTCCAACGTGAAGCCCTGCCATCGGAAGGACACCTTGGGCGCAGCCGCGTTCGCGGCGGTGTTCGCGTTCAGGCTGTACAGGATCATCACCGCGATCGGGACCAACAGGTAGGCGATGATGAGCTTCGTGTAGATGGGGAGGATGTGGTTCTTCCACGACCGCTTCGGCGTCCGCCGGACCGGCGTCTCCAACGTCTCGGTCCGGCCCGGTGCGGCGACGACCGCCATCAGATGTACTCCTCGATCTGGCGGGTCCCCAAGACGCGCGCGTAGATCAGGATCCCGATCAGCAGCCCGACCATCAGGATGAACGAGAGCGACGAGGCGAGCGGGTAGTTCTGGTCGCTCAGGAACTCGCGCTGGATCACGTTGCCGATCATCGTCGTGTTGGGGCCGCCGAGGATGTCGTTGTTCACGTAGTCGCCGACCGCGGGGATGAACGTCAGGAGGAATCCGGCGAAGATGCCGGGGATCGACAGGGGCAGGATCACCTTGCGGAAGACCTGACGCGGGGTCGAATAGAGGTCACGAGCCGCCTCCACCACGTTGCGGTCGATCTTCTCGAGCGAGACGTAGAGCGGCAGCACCATGAACGGCAACGAGTTGTAGGCGATCCCGGCGATCACGGCGAACGAGGTCGACAGGATGTGGAACCCCTGCGGCAGCAGGTGCCACCGCTCGAGGTTCGCGATCACGATGCCGTCGTCCGACAGGATGAACTGCCACGCGAGCGATCGGATCACGAACGACACGAAGAACGGCAGCAGCATCAAGAACAGATAGGTGGTCTTGTGGTGCCCGCCCTTGAAGGCGATCCAGTAGGCGGCGGGGTAGCCGGCGACGAGCGTCACGATCGTGACGACCGCTCCGTACCAGAGGGAGCGAACGAATTGGACGTGCGACTGGCTCCACGCGACGCCGTACTCGCCGACGTGCCAGGTGAACTCGTAGCCGGAGTTCCTGAAGCCCACCGTCGGGATCCTCGTTTCGAGCGAGAGGATCAGCATCGCGCCCATCGGGATGAGGAAGAAGATGAGGAGCCACAGGACGCCGGGAGCCGTCAGCCCGTACGGCGCCAGACGCTTGCGTCCGCGGGCCTTCTTCTGTTTCAGCCCGTGATGATCGGATCGAAGGTGTTGTTCCACTGGTCCAGGTCGGTCGTGCCCGTGTAGACGTAGTACTGGTGTGTCTTGTCCAACATGGCCTGGTCCGGGAACACGAGCGGACTCGAGGCGACCGGCTTCCCGCCGGGGAGGCCCGCGACGATCGGCTTCGCGCTGGGAACCGGCGTGATGTACCAGATGTAGTTGGCCATCAGCGCGGCGACCTGGGGGTCGTAGACGTAGTTCATGTAGGTCAGCGCGTCCAGCGGGTTCTCCGCGCTGACCGGGATCATCATGTTGTCGTGCCAGAACATCACGCCTTCGTCCGGCACGACGAACTTCAGCTCCGGGTAGCCGGACTGCTGGGCGATGAACACGTCGCCCGACCACGCCTGGGTGATCCACGTGTTCCCGTTCTCCAGCTGGTTGATGTAGCCCTGGTCGAAGTAGCCGCGCGGGATGCCGTCGTCCTTCTGCTTCTGCAGGACCGCGGCAGCCTGGGTCCATTGATCAGGATCCGACGTTGACGGCTCGAGCCCGAGCTTCAGGAGCCCGATGCTCCCGAGCTCGGTGTTGTCGCTCATCATCCCGACGTGGCCCGCAACGGCGGGATCGAAGAGATCGTTCAGGCTGGTGGGCTCGTGCCCGAGCGCCGCGGTCGCCTTCGGGCTGTACGCGATGCCGGTGAGGCCCGATTGCCACGCCACCGTGTACTTGTTGCCCGGGTCGTACGTGGGGTTCTTGATCTCAGGGCTCGCGTTCGCCGTGAAGTTGGGGAGCTGGGAGAGGTCCAGCGGGATCAGCCAGCCGTTGTCGATCAGCTCCGACAGCTGCGCCCCGTTCGTGATGACCACGATGTCCCACCCGGTCGACTTCCCCGCTTCGAGCGAGGGCTTGAGCTTCGCGTAGAAGGCCTGGTTGTCGTTGATGACCGCCTTGTAGTTGACCTGGATGCCGGTCTGCTGGGTGAACGTGTCCAGGGTGGGATGCTTCCCGTGGCTCACGTCGATGTAATAGGGCCAGTTCGCGAAGTTCAGTTGGTGGTGCACCGTCTGGGAGGCCCAGTCGAAGCCCGCCGGGGACTCGGTCCCTGCCGCTCCGCTCGACTTCACGCCGCACGCGGCGAGGATGGACGAGAGGCTGAGCGCCCCCGCTCCGACGCCCGCGTACCGGATCAGATCGCGGCGCGAGAGGCGGCGCTGGGTGAGGCCGCGCAGGAATGCTGGATCGATCGTGGGATCCACTGCTTCCCTCCCCTGGGATGGTCAGCCGAAGGCTAGTCCGTAATGACTGCCGCGTCCATGGACCCCCTCGGGTCCGCATCCTGGGAATATCTCCGGCATGACCAGCTTCTGGCACCCCTTCGCCGACATGGCCGCGGTCGAGGCGGGAGGAGGTCCGTCCATCGTCCGTGGCCGCGGATCGCACATCTGGGATGACGCGGGCAACCGGTACCTGGATTCGACCGCAGGCCTGTGGTTCTGCAACGTCGGGCACGGACGGCCGGAGATCGCCGAAGCCGCGCGGCGCCAGATGGCCGAGCTCGCCTCGTACTCGACGTTCGGCGATCTGACCAACCCTCCCACGGAGGCCTTGACGGAGCGTGTCGCCGGGCTCGCGCCGATGCCCAGCGCCAAGGTGTTCCTGACGAGCGGCGGGTCGGATTCGATCGACTCCGCGACCAAGATCGTGCGCCGCTACTGGTCGCTCGTCGGCGAGCCCGACCGGACGGTCCTGGTCCGGCGCGAACGCGCGTATCACGGGATGCACGCGGCCGGGACCTCGCTCTCGGGGATCCCCGCGAACCTGGAGGGATACGGTTCGCTGCTGCAGGACGTCGTCGAGGTCCCGTGGGACGACGCGGAAGCGCTCCGGTCCACGATCGACCGGGTCGGTGCGGGCCGGGTGGCCGCGTTCTTCTGCGAACCCGTGATCGGCGCCGGCGGCGTCTTCCCGCCCCCGGACGGCTACCTGGAAGCCGCGCGCAGCGTCTGCCGGGAGGCCGGCGTGCTGTTCATCGCCGATGAGGTGATCACCGGCTTCGGGCGGTGCGGGGCGTGGTTCGCGAGCGGCCGGTTCGGGCTGGAGCCCGATCTGATCACGTGCGCGAAGGGGATCACCAGCGGCTACCTGCCGCTCGGCGCGGTGATCGCCGCGCCCACGGTCTGGGAACCATTCTGGCGTGAGGGCGCCGGGATGTTCCGCCACGGCTATACCTATTCGGGTCATGCCGCGGTGTCCGCTGCCGCCTTGGCGAACCTCGACATCATCGAGGGCGAGGGGCTCTTGGAGCGGGCCAAGACCCTCGAGGGGGAGCTGACGACGGCGTTGGCGCCCCTCGCGGAACACCCGATGGTCGAGGAGGTCCGCTCCGGGACCGGGGTGCTCGCGGCGGTCCAGCTGGAGCGGGGGGTCCTCGCGGACGATCCGGGCATCGTGGTTCGGGTGGCGCTCGCGGCTCGCCGGCACGGCATCATGTCGCGGGCGCTCGCCCCGGGGGCGCTGCAGATCTCGCCGCCGCTCGTGATCGAGCAGGATGAGCTCGAGGAGCTGGCCGCCGGACTGAAGGCGGCGCTGGACGACGTGGAGGCCGCTCGGTGATCGTCGGGATCCCGAAAGAGGTCAAGAACCACGAGTACCGCGTGGCCGCGACACCCGAGGGCGTCCGGGAGCTCGTCCACGCGGGCCACCGGGTGGTCGTCGAAACGACCGCCGGGGACGGCTCGGCGATCACGGACGACCATTACGTGGCCGCGGGCGCCCGGATCGCGGCGGACGCGGACGCCGTGTTCGCCGAGGCTCAGCTGATCGTCAAGGTCAAGGAGCCACAACCGGAGGAGTACGAACGCTTCCGCCTGGATCACGTGCTCTTCACCTACCTCCACCTCGCCGCCGACGAGAAGCTGACCCGGTTCCTCGTGGACCGGGGGGTCCGCGCCGTCGCGTACGAGACGGTCCAGACCGCGGACGGCCGGCTGCCGCTGCTGGCGCCGATGTCGGAGATCGCCGGGAGGATGGCGCCGCAGGAGGGAGCGAAGTACCTCGAGCGGCCGAGCGGCGGCCGGGGCGTCCTGATGGGCGGTGCCTCCGGCGTCATGCCCGCCAAGGTGGTCGTGCTGGGCGGGGGGATGGCCGGCGGGAACGCCGCGCAGATCGCCGCCGGGATGGAAGCCGAGGTCGTCGTGATGGACAAGGACGTCGACCGGCTGCGCGAGATCGACCGCATCTGGCACGGGCGGATCCAGACCCTGACGTCCTCGCGGCTGGCGATCGAGCGGCTGGTGACGGACGCCGACCTCGTTATCGGGGCGGTGCTCGTTCCCGGCGCGCGCGCCCCCCATCTGGTCAGCGCGGAGCTCGTGAAGCAGATGCGTCCGGGGTCGGTGCTCGTCGACATCTCGATCGATCAGGGTGGCGCCTTCGAGACGTCCCACGTCACGACGCATGCCGACCCGACCTACCTCGTGGACGGCGTGGTCCATTACGCGGTGGGGAACATGCCGGGGGCGGTGCCGCGCACGTCCACGTATGCCCTCACGAACGTGACGCTGCCCTATGTCTTGGAGATCGCGAGCGCAGGCATCGAGACCGCCGTCAACGGCGATCCGGCCCTCGCTCGCGGCGTCAACACGTGGGACGGCCGCGTGACGAACGAGGGGGTCGCCGAGGCGCACCGCCTGGCGTACGCTCCGCTGCCGTCGACGACAGGAGGAGTGAGCTATGGATCGTGAGGCGTTGATCGGACGCGAGGACGAGGCGTGGGCCGCCTTCTCGAAGGCCTTCACGGACGTGCCCGAGGACCGTCGGGACGTGGAGGGGGTCGTCCCGGGATGGTCGGTCAAGGATCTGGTGTGGCACTGCGGGTACTGGGCCGACTACGTCGGTGACGTCCTGGAGCGGCTCTCGGCCGGACAGCCCGAGCCGCCCGACCAGGACTGGGACGCGCTCAACCGGATGGTGGCCGATGATGGGAAGAGCAAGTCCTGGGACGAGGTCGTGGTCGCTGCCGAGCTCGGGCGGGATCGGGCCAGGCAGGCGCTGATCGCGATGGCCGTGGTCACCGACGCGGCCGCCTCCGAGTTCACCGACGAGACGTTCGACCACTACGAGGAGCACACCGCGGAGATCGTGGCGTTCGGTTCGGCCGGGCGGGGCTAGACCGGCTCGACGGGGTCGCCGACCCGGACGTCACCCGTCACTTCGACCTCGCCGTACATCCCGAACAGGAGCTCCTTCCCGCGCTTGCGGTAGCTCGCGAGGATGTCGAGCGTCGGGAAGTCCTTCTTCGCCGTGTCCGGGTTCAGCGTCGTGACCACGCAGCGCGGCATCGGGTCGCCGACCTTGACGACGGCATCGCCGAACCGGATCCGGCGTCCCGCCCACGTGTCCTCCTCGAACGGCTCCGCGCCGGTGATCTCGATCAGCATCCGGAAGCGGCGGGAGTCGAGTTCGTCGACCCCACCACGGTTGCCGAGGTCGTCGACGGAAGCGCGCGAGATGATCGAGACCCGGTCGATCCCACCGGCGTACTCGGGCTCGTCGACCCGAAGCAGCTCGAGCGTGTCGTCGCCGGTGACCGTTCGGATGGCCTCCGTGAAGAGCGGATCCACGCGGCGGGCGGGCACCTCGCGGTCGTACAGCTTGACGGTGCGGGGCTCGCCGAACGACGCCGACCCCCCGGAAGCGGTCGTGCCGTCCGGGAACCGCAAGGTGAGGTGCTCCTCGTCCACGTCGTAGGTCGACCGGATGTTCATCAACGGGGCTTTCGTCTCGCCCGACAGGCGCTCGCCGTTGGCACGGACGAAGAGGAACCGGCGATCGCCGACGGCGCCTTCCGGCCGGAGGTCGATCGCGTCCGGGTGGAGCAACGCGGTCGACTTGACCGGGGTGAGGTTGAAGCGCTCGACGGTCGGCATGGGGACATCGTACGGGCTCCCGCCGGGGCGGCGGTTACCATCCGAGGAGCCGCGGCCCGTATCCTGAGGCGTCCCGTCCGAGGAGACCCGCATGCAGACCGAGCAGGAACCGATCCGGTACGACGAGCGTGCATGGAAGCCGCGACCCACGTTGTCCGGGGCCGACTACACCAGCCGCGAGATCTTCGATGAGGAGCGCGAACGGATCTGGTGGGGCGACTGGGTCTGCATCGGACGGACGGAGGAGCTTCCCGAGCCGGGCGACTACATCGTCCGCGACCTCGCCGGCGAGTCCATCTTCATCACCCACAACGAGCAGGGGGAGCTGCACGGCTTCTACAACGTCTGCAGTCACCGCGGGACCAAGTTCCTGGATGACGAGCCGGCGGCCGGCCACATCCGCAAGGCATTCGTCTGCCCGTACCACGCATGGGCTTACGACCTGAACGGACGGTTGGTGGGGACGCCCAACGTGAAGGAAGGCGAGCTCTTCGACCGGAGCGATTACCCGCTGCACGGGTTAGCGGTCGAGAGGTACGCGGGGTTCCTGTTCGTGAGCCTGGCGCGCGCGCCCCGGCCGCTGATGGAATGGATGGGCCAGGGCGCCGAGAGCGTCAACATGTTCGACCGGTTCAAGATGGACGAGCTCCGGGTCGGGGTTCGGATCGTCTACGAGGTCGAAGCGAATTGGAAGATCGTCGTGGAGAACTACAACGAGTGCCTCCACTGCCCGCAGATCCACCCCGAGCTGGTGCAGGTCGTGCCGCTGTTCCGATTCGGCGAGGTGTGGGACGAGGAGACCCGCGACGATGGCAATTGGATGCGCGAGGGCGCGACCAGCTTCACGATGACCGGCGAGTCCGAGCTGCCGAAGCTCCCGGGACTTCAGCCGGAGGATTACTCGATGTATTACGGCGCGTACCAGTTCCCGAACCTGATGCTGAACCTGCACCCGGACTGCGTCATGTACTACATCGGGTATCCGAAGGGTCCTTCACACACGACGGTGATCTCGGAGTACCTCTTCCGCCCGGAGACGATCGCGGATCCTTCGGCGTTCAAACCCGAGCCGGTGGTCGAGCTCTGGGATCTGATCTCGAAGCAGGATTGGGAAGTGTGCCAGCGCGCGCAGACCGGCGTCGGCTCCCGCGCGTTCACGACCGGCGTGTACCCGCGTCAGGACCGGTTCCTCTACGACTTCAACGAGCGCTACCGCAAGGAGATGGGCCGGGCGCTGTTGGGGTGAGCCGTCGTCCGGCCGCCTTTGTCAACGGGTTACCGCGCTTGGGCCTTGTCGTCGGAGCAGCTTGTCAACATGTTCACGACGGTGTCTCAAGTCGTTGTCGTGAGCATGTTGACAGATCTCTGGGACTGACCCCCGCCGCCAGCGCAAGAGGTTGACGAGCTCACCACTCCATGCGCCATGCTCTCGGCCATGACCGCTCCCGAGCGCCTCGCGAACCGCGAGCTCGATAGCTCGATCCTCGAACCGCTCTCCGAGCCACCGGACCGCGCCAGGATCGTCGTGATCGGCGCCGGCGTCGCCGGCTCCTCGGTCGCCTATCACCTCACGAAGCTGGGGATCACCGATGTCGTCGTCCTCGAGCGGACGCGGCTGACCGGCGGGACCACGTGGCACGCCGCCGGCCTGGTCGCGCAGGTCCGCGGTACGCACGCGCTCACCGAGCTCAGCCGCCTCAACGCCCCCCTGTACGAGGCGCTCCCGGCGGAGACCGGCGTCGAGACCGGTCTCCGCCGGGTGGGAGCCCTGACGGTCGCGCGGACGCGCGGCCGGATGGAGGAGCTGCGCGCCGGGCTCTCGATGGCCAAGGATTTCGGGATCGAGGCTCACGAACTGGCGCCGCGGGAGGTGAAGACGTACTGGCCGCCCGCGGAGATAGGAGACCTGGTCGGCGCCACGATCTTCCCGCACGACGCGACCGTGAACCCCGGCGATGCCGCGCTCGCTCTCGCGAAGGGCGCGAAGGACCGTGGCGCGCGGTTCGTGTTCGGCGTCAGCGTGACCGGGTTCGAGCGACGCGACGGACGGATCGCGGGCGTCATCACCGACCGCGGCACGATCGGATGTGAGCTGGCCGTGCTCACCTCCGGCCTGTGGACCTCGGAGCTCGCGCGGCTCGCCGGCGCTTCGGTGTCGCTCTATCCCGCAGAGCACGTGTGGGTGATGACCGACGAGACACCGGTCGCGACCGAAGCGCTCCCGGTCCTTCGCGACCTCGACGGCTACCTCTACATCCGGCACTACCGCGGGCGACTGGTCGTCGGCGCATTCGAGCCGAAAGGGAAACCGAAAGCGCCCGGCGACATCGACACGGGCGGGTTCGTAGAGTTCGGCGAGGATTGGGACCACTTCGCTCCCGTCCTTGCCAACGCGCGCGAACGGCTGCCGGTCCTGCGCGACATCGGCTTCCAGCACTACCTCCGAGGTCCGGAGAGCTTCACCCCCGATGCGAACTTCCACCTCGGCGAGTTCCCCGAGGCTCCCGGCCTCTGGATCGCCGCCGGGTTTAACTCGCAGGGCATCATCTTCAGCCCGGGAGCCGGCAAGGCGCTCGCCGAGTGGATCGTCGCGGGCCACCCGACGATGGATCTCGCCGAGGTCGATATCGCGAGGACCGGCCGGTGGGCGAACAACCGCGGATGGCTGCACGAGAAGACGTCGGAGACCCTCGGGCGCCTCTACGCGATGCACTGGCCGGCGCTCCAGCCCTCGTCCGGACGCGGCGTCCGCCGTCTGCCACTCGAGGATCGATCCCGCGCCGCCGGCGCTGCGTTCGGGGAGGCTGCCGGCTGGGAGCGGCCCGCGTGGTTCGAGCCAGGAGCCACGGAGGAGCCGGTCTGGCGTTACGACTTCGAGCGGCCGTCGTGGTTCGGGCCGGTCGGGGAGGAGATGGCCGCCGCCCGCGACGGGGTGGCTCTGTTCGACCTCACGACCTATTCGAAGTTCATCGTCCAGGGCCCCCGCGCGGTGGACGGCTTGCAGTGGCTCTGCGCGTCCGATGTCGACGTCCCGGTCGGCCGGGTCGTCTACACGCTCCTCTGCAACGACCGCGGCGGCATCGAGATGGATCCGACGGTGACGCGGTTCGCCGAGCAGATCTTCCTGGTGGTCGCGCCGACCGCGTACCAACGACGCACGGAGGCGCTCCTCCGAGCCGGGCTGCCGCCCGACGCGGCCGTCACCGACGTGACGAGCGCGTTCGCGGTGTTGCACCTAGCCGGACCGCGCTCGCGCGAACTGTTGCAACGCCTGACCGACGCCGATCTGTCCGATGATGCGTTCCCGTTCCTGTCGGCGCGCCGGATCGAGGCCGCGTGGGCGCAGCCGTGGGCCCTGCGCGTCTCCTACACCGGGGAACTCGGGTGGGAGCTGTACGTGCCGACGGAGTTCGTGGCGGACCTGTACGAGCGGGTCGTCGAGGCCGGCGCGGACCTCGATCTTCGCCACGCGGGCGGGTTCGCGTTCGACGGGCTCCGGTTGGAACGCGGGTTCCGGTCGTGGGGGCACGACATGGGCCCCCTCGACGATCCGTACGAGGTGGGGCTGGGCTTCGCGGTTCGTTCGACCAAGGACTTCGTCGGGTGCGACGCGCTCCGCGAACGGAGAGACGGCTCGCGCGATAGCCGGCTGCTGTCGGTCAAGCTGGACGATCCGGCCCCGATGCTCTGGCATGCGGAGTCGGTGCTGTCGGGCGACGAACGGGTCGGTCACGTGACGAGCGGCGCGTACGGTCACACGCTCGGCAGTGCGGTCGGGCTCGCGTGGGTGCACGGCGAGGTGTCGTCGGACGCGCCGATCACCGTCGAGGTCCGCAACCGGAAGGTCCCGGCGACGATCTCCTCCAAGCCGTTCTACCTGCCGGCGGGCTGACGTCGCCGGCCACCCGTCGGTCCATCGGGCTGCCCGAGTCGTCAGGATGGAGGTGGGATCTCGACGACGCGGCCGTCTCGTTCGCCGAAGTCCCAGACGTCGATGCTCGGCGGCTCCACGCCGAGTGTCGTCAGGGCGGTACAGATCTGGCTCCGGTGGTCGGTCCCGTGGTGCAGCGCCTGCGCGAGCCGGATACCCATCGGGGCGTGCGTCTCGGATCCGTCGTCCCGATGTCTCTCGAGAACCTCGTCCGGATCCGGACCCTCAGCCAGGAGCGAGGCCCAGGCGTCGCCGTGGCCCTCGAACTCTGCCCTCAGGGCGGGGAGGGCCATGCCCTCTTCGTCGATCGGTTGGGTGCGCCCACGGGTCGTGACGAACAGGTACGAGCTATCGGCCGCGACGAGGTGTCGCATCGTGTCGAGGATCGAGCCGTAGGTTCCTGGGACGGCGGTCTCCAGTTGCTCGGGGCCGAGCTCTTGGCACACGTCGAGCAACCGCAAGGTCGCCCACACGTGGTGCGCGAACGCGTCGCTCAGATCGGACCTCGTCACAACGGCTCACGCTAGCAAACGCCACCCAACGTGAGGCGTCAGCGCGCCAGGAACTCCTCGAGTTCCTGGCGCGTGGGCATGCCCTCGCGGGCGCCGGCGACCGCGGTCGACATCGTCGCCGCGGCGACGGCGCGCGCGGCCGCTTCACGGATCGATCGCCGCTCCAAGAGCCCGGCCGCGAGCACGCCGTTGAGGCAGTCGCCGGCACCGGTCGAGTCCACCGCGCGGACGCTCCGCGCCGGGATCCCGGTCTCGCCGTCGTCATCGAGCAGATAGGCGCCCGCCTCGCCCATCGTGACCAGAACGGTGAGGCCGGGCGTTCGCTCGCGGAGCGCGTGCGCGGCCTCCACTGCGTCGCCGCTCGTCGGCGCGAGCTTCGTGACTTCGCCGTGGTTCGGCGTCACGACCGCGGTGTGCTCCAGGAGCTCGCGGAGCATCGGATGGATCGGTGCCGGGTTCAGCACGAACGCCACGTGGTTCGTCCCGCACCACGCTGCGGCCGCGCTCAACGTTTCGAAGGGGACCTCGCAGCTCGCGAGGACGAGCGCCGGGCGCGAACCCTCGAGGGCCTCGGTCGGATCGCCGAGGTCCCGGTTCGCGCCCGGCGCGACCGAGATCTGGTTCTGGCCACCCTGATCGACAGCGATCAGGGCTACGCCGGTCGGCGCGTCAGGCACCACGGCGACGTTCGCGACATCGATCCCCTCGGCCTCGAGGGCGGTCCGGGCCGCGTGGCCCATGTCGTCGTCGCCGACCGCACCTAGCATGGCCACGCGGCCCGCTTCGTCGAGCACCCGCGCCGCAGCCGTCGCCTGGTTCCCGCCCTTCCCCCCATGGTGCTGGGAGAGCTCCCCGTCGGTGACGGTCTCCCCGGGTCGGGGCAACGCCGCGCCCGACACGACCAGATCCACGTTGATCGCGCCGATGACCACGAGCCCGCCGGCCTCGCTCACGCGCGCTCCGCGACGAGCCCACGCAACCGCTCGATCAGGTCCGCGACGACGCGCGGCGCGTCCACCGACACGGCGACCCGCGCGTTCTCCTCCTTCGCCCACTCCGACCAGCGAGTGTTGCGGATGTTCAGGAGGTCGGTCACGGTCTCGCCGCGGGTCCATCTGCCGGTCAGCTCGACCTCGACCCGCGTGTCGATCCACTCGCAGACCGACGGATCGATCGCGGCGGCGACGGCCAGCGGATCGTGCATGCTCGCCCCGTCGTAGCGACCGGTCGAGGCGTAGAAGTCGATGTAGAAGGGGACGGCCTGCCCGATCAACCTCGCGAGCTCGCTGCCGGGGGCGGGGCCGCAGATCGAGTCGACGTCGTCCCGGGTGAGCCAGACGCGTTCGGTGACATCGAGCCCGACGCAGAATGGCCGCTGCGCGACCCCCGACCACGCGTCGAACACCCGTGCCGCCGCCTCGGGATCCATCCACACGTTCGCCTCGGCGCGCGGGGTGACGTTGCCGCCGGCTCGGTAGGCGCCGCCCATCAGCGCGAACCCGCCCAGCAGCGCGGGGAGCGAGGGTTCCATCTCCAGCGCGAGCGCCACGTTCGTCAGGGGTCCGGTCGCGATGAGCGTGACCTCGCCGGGCCGCCGAGCGGCCTCCTGCGCGATCAGCGTCGAGGCGCTCCGAGCCGAGATCCCTTTCGCATCGTGACCCGGAACGTACGCGCCCAGGCCCTCGGGACCGTGCACCACCGGGAAGGGTTGCCAGCCCCCGTCCAGCGGCTCCGACGCGCCGCGCGCGATCTCCACGCTTCCGGCCCCGGCGAGCTCGAGGACCAACGACGTGTTGCGCGTGACCATGTCCACGTGGACGTTGCCGGTGACGCACGTGGCGGCGATGAGGTCGACCTCGGGGGATGCGACGGCGAGCAGGAGCGCGACCATGTCGTCGACACCCGTGTCCACGTCGAGGATGAGCGGGGTCGGCATCGGGGCGAACGATAGCGCCGCGACGCGGGTTGACGAGGGCCCGCTCGTCCGGTCAGCTACGCCCACGATGGACCTGGTGATCCGCAACGCGAAGGTGTGGACGGTCGATGACCGGCGGCCGACGGCCGAGGCGGTCGGCATCCGGGGCGGATGGATCGCGGCCGTCGGCGACGATCGGGACGTGCGGGACGCGGTCGAGGGAGCCGTTGAGCTCGACGCCGGTGGGAACACGGTGCTCCCGGGGTTCGTCGATGCGCACAACCATCTGCGGACGGGCGCCGACGAGGATGCGGTGCAGCTCGGCGACGCCACCACGCTGGATGCGGTTCGCGCAGCGATCGATCGATACGCGAACGAGCATCCCGACGGGGAGTGGATCGTGGCGGAGGAGTGGAGCTACGCGGCGCTCCCGGACCGCCGCCGACCCACGGCCGAGGATCTGGACGGCGTCGCCCCGGGTCGCGCGGTGATGGTCTTCTCCTACGACGTCCACAACGTTTGGTTGAACCGCGAGGCGATGCGGCGGTTCGGCATCGGCGCGGGCGGGCCAACGGTCGCGTTCGGCCGTCCGGAGCTCGATGCGGGCACGGGCGAGCCCACCGGGTTCGTGACCGACTTCGCGGTGATGGGGCTGTCGCGCGACGGGCA
>Ga0307317_10000227_pt1 | contig 16248 bp, 18 predicted proteins | sample ER_DNA_357_FD_194498 | JGI IMG/M metagenome (GOLD analysis project Ga0307317, IMG submission 194498) | Bulk soil microbial communities from the East River watershed near Crested Butte, Colorado, United States - ER_DNA_357 | ecosystem: Environmental > Terrestrial > Soil > Floodplain | place...
CGCGGGCCGGACGGCATCTTCCACGACGGGCTCCTGCTCGACCTCCTCGCCGGCGAGCTCGCCGAGTAGCTAGGCGCTGCGGCTTGCGTCCGCTTCGCGCTCCAGATCGACGACGACGTGCGTGATCGGGATGTCGAACTTCTCGCCGGCCCGCTCGACGACTCCCCGCTCGAGCCAGTTCGACCGGCCAGGCGGATGGGTCGAGATGACGATCTCGTCCGCGCCGAAGACTCTGAGAGAGTCATCGATCGCCTGAATCGGGTCGTCGTCACCGACACGTCCTCGCGCCTCGACCTCGTCGGCGGCCAGGGCCGCGAGCGACTCATCGAGGCGGTCCTGCGCGGCCGCGCGCGCCCCATCCTCGTCGGAGGTCCAATGACGAAGCCGGGTGTTGAGAGCAGGCGTGACGACGAGGATCTCGGCGTCACCCTCACGTGCACGCCTGACGACCTCCTCGCGGAGCGCGCGGCCGACCACCGTCTCGTTGGCGACCACGAGAATTCGATGCCGGCCTGTGCCCCTGTCGTGGTCCCAGATGGCCGGCTCCACGACTTTCGGGTCACTCCTGAAGTAGCGGTAGAAGACCACCGGGCCGAGCGCGGCGAAAACGATGAGGGCGATCCAGCGGCCGGCGAGGATGAAGGCCACCGCGACACCGGCGCAAAGGGCAAGCACGGCAATGACGAACGTGAAGGCTTCCGCCTCGGTCCGCACCGGATTTCGCATGGAGCACCCCCTGACTAGAGGACGTACACGGTGGTGTACACCACGATCCACATTACGTCCACGAAGTGCCAGTAGATCCCCGGGATCTCGACACCGAGATGGTCGTGGGGCGACGGGCCGTAGTGGCCGCGGATCGCGCGGACGAGTGCGATGAGGAGGAGCGTGAGCCCGATGAAGACATGACATCCGTGCAGGCCGGTGAGGCCGAAGAAGGTCGAGCCGAAGGCGAGGTCGTGCGGGCTGAAGCCGATGCGCGTGTATTCGCGCGCCTGGATCAGGAGGAAGGTGAGCCCGAGACCGAAGGTAATCGCCAGCCCGGCGATCAGGCCCTGGCGGTTGTTGCGCTTGATCGACTGCAGCGCCCAGTGCATCGTGAAGCTCGAGGACACGAGGATGATCGTGTTCAGGAGCGCGAGGTAGACGGGCAGCTCGTAGGGGTCCGGCGGCCACTTGTCGTGTGGGATCGCCACACGTGCGAAGAAGTAGGCCGAGAAGAACGACCCGAAGAGCATGACCTCCGAGGCGATGAAGAAGTAGATGCCGAGGAGGCGCGAGTCGACGCGCGAGCTCCGGTTCGCGACGGGCGGCCCGTGCGATTCGGCGTGCGCGCTCATAGGCCGATTCCTGGCCGATGAGCGCGTGGAGGGGGTGTGGGGGAACCGGGAGGTTCCTCCGCTGCATCGAAGAAAGGGGCTCGTGGGGGAAACATGGTTTCCCCCACGGGAGCGAGCTGGAGGCGAGCGACGGTCATACTGGGGCCGACTCCTGTGCCGCCTCCGCCTCCTGAGGCGTGACGACGACATGGGTGACCGGGAGACCGAAGCCTCTGATCCGACCGAGGACGTCACGCCGAAGCCAGCCGGAGGTCGCCGCCGGGAACGTCGAGACGATGATCTCGTCGAACCCCTCGTCGTGGATCGCGTTCTCGACCGCGACGACGGGATCGGGGTCGCCGAGAAGGCCCGTCGCCTCGATTCCCGCGTCGGCCATGAGCCGGCCGATGCCTTTGAGCCGGCGCTCCGCCCCCACCGTGTCGGCCGGGATGAGGAAGGTGAAGTCGGCCGGGCTCGCCTCCGCCCGCTGGTGGATCGCGTCGAGGAGCGGCTGGCCGAGAATCGTCTGGTTCGCCATCACGAGCACCCGTGCGCGCTCTCGGGGGGATTCGAGGTCGACGACGACGTGCTCGACCGGCTTGTCGGTCACCTTGCGGGCGCGCTCGACCAGGTTGGCCCTGAGCCAGCTCGACTTCAGCTCGCCCGGATGGGTGGAGATGATGATCTCGTCGGGGTCGTACTCGTAGATCGCGTCCTTGATCGCCTGCAGCGGGTCCGGGTCGACCACCGCGCCGCGAGCTGCGATTCCTTCCTCGTGGAGGAGGTCGAGCGTCCTGCGCAAGCGTCGCTCGGCACTCGAGCGCCGGCTGTCGGCGTAGACGACGAAGCCCGCCCGCGGCTCGTTCTGCGGCGAGATGACGGTCACGCGAATCGGCTCGGATTCGGCGTGGCGGCGGAGCGCGTCGATCAGCGTCTTGCCGGCGACGGTCTCGTTCGCGACGACGAGGATATGCCGCGGCTCCGCCATCAGTGCGAGATCACCTGCTCAGGCTCCGGCACTTCGGCACGGTCGCCGTTCAGAACCGCGTGCCGCGCGCCCCTGACCCCGTACTCGTACGGGCTCCCGACGACCTGCGGGATCTCGTCGAAATTGAAGATCGGCGGCGGCGAGGACACCTGCCACTCGAGTGTGAGTGCGCGCCACGGGTTCCCGGGCGCAGGCTCGCCCCGGCGCCAGCTCACGATCATGTTGTAGAGAAAGACGATCGTCGAGGCGCCGAGCGCGAACGACGCGATGCTGATGATGAAGTTGAGGTTCCCGAAGCGGTCCGCATAGTCGGACACACGCCGCGGCATCCCTTGCAGCCCGAGCCAGTGCATCGGGAAGAAGGTGACGTTGAAGCCTATGAACGTGAGCCAGAAGTGGATCTTCCCGAGCCGCTCGTTGTACATCCGGCCGGTCATCTTCGGGAACCAGTAGTAGATGCCGGCGAAGATCGTGAAGAGGGAGCCGCCGAAGAGGACGTAGTGGATGTGCGCGACGATGAAGTAGGTGTCGCTCGCGTGGATGTCGATCGGGATCGACCCCAGGTAGACGCCCGAGAGCCCGCCGATCACGAACATCGACACGAATCCCAGTGCGAAGAGCATCGGCGTCTTGAAGTGGATTCGCCCCTCCCACAGCGTGGCCAGCCAGCTGAACACCTTGATCCCCGTCGGGATGGCGATCAGCATCGTCGTCGCCATCATCGGGATGCGGAGCCAGGGCGACATTCCCGAGACGAACATGTGGTGCGCCCACACCGAGAAGCCGAGCACGAGGATGGCCATCAGGGAGAGCGCCATCAGGCGGTAGCCAAAGACAGGCTTCCGCGCGAAGACGGCGATCACCTCCGAGGCGATCCCGAATCCGGGCAGCATCATGATGTAGACCGCCGGATGTGAGTAGAACCAGAAGATGTGCTGGTACCCGAGCGCGTACCCGTCACCTCCCGGCTCGAAGAAGTTCGTGTGGAGGACGCGGTCGAGCAGGATGAAAAACTGCGAGCCGGCGATGAACGGCGTCGCGAGGACGACGAGGGTCGATGTGGCGAAGTTGGCCCAGACGAGGAGAGGCATGCGCCAGAACGACATCCCCGGCGCGCGCATGGTGATGATCGTGACCAGGAAGTTGAGAGCGGTCATGATCGACGACGCCCCGGCCCACTGGACCGCCATTTGGAAGAAGAGATTCCCCGGCGGCTGCTCCACGGAGAGCGGCACGTAGTTCGTCCACCCGGCCGCGAACGCTCCGCCCTCGGGGACGAGGAAGCTCGCGAGCATGATGAAGCCGGCGATCGGGAGGAGCCAGAAAGAGAGGGCGTTCAACCGCGGGAACGCCATGTCCGGTGCGCCGATCATGAGCGGGATGACGTAGTTCCCGAGGCCGGCGAAGGCCGGGATCACGAAGAGGAAGATCATCAGCGACGCGTGCACGGAGAAGAGCCCGTTGAACGTGTTGTTGTCCACGAACTGCATCCCCGGCCGGGCCAGCTCGGCCCGCATGAACATGGCCATGAGGCCTGCGGTGACGAAGAAGAAGATCGTCGTCACGAGGTACTGGACGCCGATCACCTTGTGATCGGTGTTGACACGGAAGTAGTCCTTCCACGACCGGGCTCCGTGCCCCGAGTGGTCCTCGGGCCGCGTCGGCCTTCCCGAGGCCCAGTAGGCCCAGTAGTCGAACCCGCCGATGGCGACGAGGAAGCCGAGCGGCACGATGATCATCCACGCGGTGAGGAGGACCTGGAACTCGGTCAGCGGGTGATAGTCGAGCGCCGAACGGGCCCCGACGACGAGAGCCGTGGCGAGTAGGAAGCTGAGCGGGGTGACCCAGAGAACACGGAGCCAGCCGGCCCCTGTGAAGCGGCGAAGGCCGCGGCGCGGGGGCGGCCCCTCGTGCTCCGTCACGTGCTCGTGCCCTCTGACCTCGACCGCCATCAGCGCTTCCCCGCGGTCTTCACGAGATAGTCGACGAGGCTCGTGAGCTGCTGCTCGGTGAGGACGTCTCCGAAATTGCCGGGCATCACGTCTGGCTGGTATCCGGATGCGATCTCGGCGTTCGGGTTCACGATCGACTCGTGGATGAAGTCCGCGTTCTTCCCGACGAGAACCTTATCGAGATCGGGCCCGACCTCCCCCTGCGTTCCCGCGTCGGCGAGCCTGTGGCAGGAGCCGCACTGCTGGGTGAAGAGCGTCTTGCCGGCGGCCGAGCCGGCCTGGGCGGCAGCCGCCTTCGCGTCGGCGATCCACTTCTCGTAGCCGGACGCCGAGAGGACAAACACCTGGGCGCGCATGAGCGCATGACCGAGCCCGCAGAGCTCAGTGCAGATCAGTGTGAACGTCCCCTCCTTCGTCGGCGTGACGACCACGTCCGTGACGATTCCCGGAACCGCGTCCTCCTTCATCCGCCACTCGGGAACCCAGAAGGAATGGATGACGTCCTTGGCCTGGAGCTTGAACTCCACGGTTTGCCCGACCGGGAGGGCGAGCTGACCGCTCGTGACGTTCTCGTCCGGATAGTGGAACGACCACGCAAACTGCTGACCGGTGACCTCAATGACGCGGTGATCCTTCGGAACGGTGTCGATCTCGGTCAGGACGACGCCGCTGTAGACGGTGATCGCGGTGACCAGCACCGCGGGAATCGCCGTCCAGACGACCTCGAGCCCGGTGTGGCCGTGAATCGGAGCGCCGTCATCCATGTCGTCGGGAGCGGCCCGGAACTTCCACACCGCATAGAGCGAGACGCCTGCGACCAGGGCGAAGATGACGATACAGATGATGGTGACGAACCAGTAGACGTTGTCGACCTTCACGGCTTCCGTCGAGTCCGCCGGCGGAAGCCAGGGGATGAGAACGGCGACAAGGGCGAGCGCCACGCCGACGGCGGCGCCCACCAGCACCATCTGAATGATCGAGCGTTTACGCACGAAATGGCGCGAATCGAGAAGCGGCAGAACCCTAACGCAACCGTATCCCGGCAAGGGGGTCGAACGTTGAACTCTCGACCCGCAAGGAGGCTAATCGCATGGGACTTGGTGTAAGCATCTTTCTGATCGCGGCCGGCGCGATCCTCGCCTGGGCCGTGAGCGTGGACACGAACGGGGTCGACCTCAACATGGTCGGCGTCATCCTCATGGTCGTGGGCATCCTCGGCCTGCTGCTCTCGCTCATCTTCTGGTCGACCTGGGGCGGAGTCGGCGGCTGGCGCCGCGAGACGGTCTACCGCGAAGGCGGAGACCCGTACTACGACCGACGCCCGCTTCCGTAGAGGCGCTCAACCAGCTCAACAAAAAGGGCGGCCTCGGCCGCCCTTTTTTTCATGCCCTCGTTTGCGACGGGAATGCCGCGCGCCCGCTTTCACGGGCGCGCACCTGCCTTTTTAGAGGAGCCAGATCAGCAGGAGAATGATGAGGATCAGGGCGATAACGCCGCCACCGATGTACATACGTCCTCCTCGGTTGGTTGGAGGCTTAACGAGGAAGCCGGGCTGCCGGTTACGGCCTCAGTCGAGCCGGACGACGAGCTTCGCGCGCGGCCCGGCAGCTTGCCGCTCCCAGGCTTCCCGCACACGCTCGAACGGATAGGTCTCGATCGGGAAGCGGAACTCCCCGCGGGCGGCATGACCAACGAGCTCGGCGTAGGCTGCGCGGCGCGTCTCCGCAGGCACCTCGAAGTTCGAATAGCCGTAGACCTCGAGCTGCTTGCCGCGGACGGCGCCCGAGGCCAGCATGGCCGTGGCCCCGGCCGACTGGCCTATCTGGACGATGCGCGCTCCGGGCGCCGCGGCCTCGAGGGCGGCGACGAGAGGCTCCCCCCAGAGGGGATCGATGACCACCGTCGGCCCGTCGCCGCCGGTCGCTTCCTTGAGGGCGGCTGCGAGGTCGCCGTCGTCGAGGCGGACCGCCGCATCCGCGCCGACCTCCTGCGCGGCGGCAAGTCCCTCCGGGCGCCGGCCCGCCGCGACGACGCGTTCGGCGCCCTTCAGGCGAGCGGCCTGCACCGCGGCGAGGCCGACGGTCCCGGTTCCGCCCAGGACGAGCACGCGGTCTCCCGGCCCGACCCCTGCTCGCCAGGCCACGGGCAGCCAACCCGCGAGACCCGCTGTCCCGCAGGTTCCGGCGAGCTCGTCGGAGACGTCGTCCGGAAGCGGGAATGCCTCCTCTTCGATCACCGTCGCGAGCCCGGCCAGAGTGCCTTCGCGCCCCCGGCCGCCGAGCCGGTCGTCGGAAATGTAGACGCGCGTACCGGGCTCGATGGAGCCCCCCTCGACGATCGTCCCGACTCCCTCCGACCCGGGGATGTAAGGCGTCTTGGGAGGGCCGATGTAGTGCTTGCCCGACGCGAGCGCGATGTCGATCGGGTTCAACGGCACGGCGCGCATCTCGACGAGGGCGCGACCGGAGTCGCGCTCGGGCGGATCGACCTCGGCCGGCTCGGGCACGCCGCCGATCTCGCGGATGAGCGCCGCTCTCACGAGCGGAGCCTAGCGCCGCGCTCTCGTCAGCGTCGCGGCTCGCCGGGCCAGCCGCCGCGCGTGTCGCCCGTGCGCGAGTCCGTGCCGACGAGGTAGGCGAGCGGACCCAGCAGACAGAGAAAACCGATGAGAAGAAGCTCGACCATGGACTCACCGTGGCACAGGATTTCCATAAGAGCAAATCGAGTTATGATTCGAGTCGATCATGAAACCTGATGGATGGCTCGGGGTCGAGTTGCGCCATCTGGCGGCGCTCCAGGCCGTGGCGCGAGAAGGGTCCTTCGGTGGCGCCGCGGTCACGCTTGGGTACTCGCAGTCGGCAGTCAGCCAGCAGATCGCGGCCCTCGAGCGCATCGTCGGCGAGCGCCTCGTCGAGCGTCCCGGCGGCCCGCGCCCCGTGTCGCTGACAGACGCAGGGAAGCTCCTTCTCGGCCATGCCGAGGGAATCGTCGCGCGGCTCGAGGCCGCACAGGCGGATCTGGCCGCCTACTCGGACGGCTCGGCGGGCACCCTTCGGGTGGGGACGTACCAGAGCGTCGGCGCCCGCGTCCTCCCACGGATCATGCTCGAGTTCGCGGGGGCGTGGCCGCTCGTCTCGATTCAGCTGACCGAGTCGACGGACGACAGCGAGCTCCTCGGCCTCGTCGAGCGCGGCGAGCTCGACCTCACCTTCGTGATGCTCCCCGTCGACGGGGGCCCCTTCGAGGAGCACCGGCTCATGCAGGACCCTTACGTCCTCCTCGTGCGGCCCGACTCGACGCTCGCCGAATCGAAGAACCCGCCCAGCCTGAAGGAGATCGCCGCGGTGCCGCTGATCGGCTACCGCCAGTGCCGGAGCATCTTCGCGGTCGAGGAGCGGTTCCGGGGAACGGGGCTCGAGCCGCAGATCGTCTTCCGCTCGGACGACAACACGACGATCCAGGGCATGGTCGCCGCCGGCGTGGGCTCGGCGCTGGTGCCGCGCCTGACCGTCGAGACCCGGGACGACAGCGTGCTCGCCCTGCCAGTGGATCCGCGCATCCCTCCCCGCGAGATCGGAATCGCCTGGCACAAGGAGCGCTACCTCTCACCCGCCGCGCGCGCCTTCGTGGCAGTCGCGGGCCGGGTCTGCGACGAGATCGAGGCAGAGCAAGAGGGCCGGCCCGCCCTGGTGGCTTAGTCCTTCACGTCAGCGCGAAGAGAACCGCCAGGCCGACGACGGCGAGGATCAAGGCCGCCGTCGCGAAGATCGCCCACGGATTGACCGGCGCGCGATTGTCCTCGTCCCACTTCGTCTGGTGGCCGGCCACTCCCGGAGCGTATCCGCATTGAAGCGCTAGCCCACGCCCAGCTGGTAGATCTTCCCCTCCAGCGAGGCGGCGAAGAGCTCGCCGGCGGCGTCCTCGCCGAACGAGCTCAGGCCGGCGATGTGCGCCACCTCTTCGATGTTGCGGGCTTTGCCGTTCTCGAGCGTGATGCTCCATACGGTACCGCTGCAGTAATCCCCGAAGAAGTAGCGGCCTTGCGCCCCGGGGACGTCCTCGCCTCGGTACACGTACCCGCCCGTCACGGAGCAGCCCTCGTCGTGGCTGTATTCATAGACGGGTATGACGAGGTGACCGGCCGGATTGGGGTCCTTGTCCTCGTAGCGGTGCGTCCCCTCGTAGACGTCCCAGCCGTAGTTCTCGAGACCGGGACTCGAGCGCGGCGTCCAGTCGATCTCCTCCCACTCGCCCTGACCGACGTCGCCGATCCAGAGGTCGCCCGTGTCGCGGTCGAAGGAGAAGCGCCAGGGGTTCCGGAGCCCGTACCCCTCGATCCGCCAGCCCCCTCCACCGTGCGGGTCGGTGGAAAGAAGCTTCCCGAGCCGCTCGTTCAGGTTCTGCGCGCGGTTCTCGGGATCGCCGCCCGCCCCTCCGTCACCCATGCCCACGTACAGCCGCCCGTCGGGTCCGAACGCGAGCTGGCCGCCGTTGTGGTTCGAGTACGGCTGGTCGACGAAGAGGAGCTCGCGCCGTCGAACGGGTGCCGAGCCGGGAACCGCCTCGAACTCGACGACGCGGGTGTCGCCGTTCAGATCCGTGTAGTCGACGTAGAAGAGGCCATTGGAGGCGTAAGCCGGGTCGAAGGCGAGCGAGAGGAGACCCTGCTCGCCCCCGCTCACGACCTCGTCCGAGATGTCGAGGAATGGGTCGGGCACGAGCTTGCCGTCCTCGAGAATGCGGACGCGGCCCTGCTGCTCGACGACGTACAGGCGCTCCGGCTCGCTCGGCGTCGAGGAAATGCCGAGGGGGGCCTCGAGACCGGTGGCCACGGCCTCGAACCGAACCCGAAACGGGGCGCTCTGACTCTCCGTCGGCGCAGCACTCGTAGGGGTCGGAGATGTGGCCTTGCCCTCCGACTCATCGCTCTGCGAGCTGCAGGAGACCGTCAGGCCGGCGACGAGAAGCAGGAGGAGTGCGCAGCGCACGTCACCTATACACCTACCTCGTGCGCGCCGTGCCCGGTCGCAATCAGGAGCGAATGGCAGCCGACTCGAGGACGATGCGCTCCCGCGTGTAGGGAAGCGGCGTGGCTGGATCGTCGGCGTCGATCTCGCGCGCGAGCCGGTGGCCGTCGAAGGACGCCTCGGCGATGATCCTCGGCGCGACGCAATCGCCGATTCGGTAGAGCGCGGAGATGCCCTCGGCGCCGAGCGCCTCGAGGTCCTGGGCGAGCTCGAGGTAGAGCGCATCGTTCGAGAGCCTCTGGGTGACGAGGACGACCGAGTCCGCCTCGAGCTCGAGCGGCTCGCCGAACTCGTCCGTGCCACCGACCACGCCCGCCGCGATCTCGTTGGCGATGAAGCCGGCGCGCTGCCGGATTCCCACGTCGTGCAGGTGCTGGCGGAGCATTGGCCCCTCGAGCGTCTCATCGGCCACAGGAGCAATACGCTCCAGGCAGGTGGCCAGTTCCACCTCGAATCCCTCGCCGGCGAACTTCTCCGCGAGCCCTGCCGCCGTGAAGTAGCCCTCGCCGTCGTAGACGAGGACACGCTTCCCCGGCGGGGCCTTGCCGCCGAGCATGATCTGCTCGGGCGTGAGGACGTGAGGGAGCGAGGCGTCGGCGCCGGGGATCGGCACGTGCGTGAGCGCATTGAGCCCGTCCTCCGCCCAGCGCGCGCCGGTGGCGACGACCACTATCTCGGCTCCGTACGCGCGCACGTCGCCGGCCGAGAGCTCCATGCCCGTGATCACCTCGACATTGCGGAGCTTCTCGAGCTGCACGGCGCGCCAGTTGAGGAAGCGAGCCCATTCGCCGAGACCAGGGAGCCGCGGCACCCAGCGCATGACGCCTCCGATCTCGGGCGCGGCGTCGACGAGGTGGACACGGCGGAAGCCGCGCTTGCCGAGGACGATGGCGCACTCGAGGCCTGCCGGGCCCGCTCCGACGACGAGGACGTCGTTGTCGGCATTCGCCGCCGGCTCGAACTTCTCCGGATGCCAGCCGCGCCGGTACTCCTCGCCGGCCGTCGCGTTCTGCGTGCAGCCGATGTGGTTTCCCCACTCGGCTTTCATGATGCAGACGTTGCACCCGATGCACTCGCGAATCTCGCCGTAGCGCCCCTCTTCGATCTTCTTGGGCAGGAACGGATCGGAGATCGAGGGCCGCGCCGCGCCGATGAGATCCCACGCGCCACTGCGGACGATCTCCGCCATCCGGTCGGGGTTCGTTAGCCGACCGACACCCACGATCGGCTTAGCCGTCACCGAACGGACGCGCCCTGTCCACTCCAGCTGATAGCCCTCGGGGAAGAAGCGCGACGCGCCGGAGTCCTTCGACCAGTCCGTGATCGACCCGACGTTGACGTCCCAGAGGTCGACGAGGTGATCGGCGAGGACGACGAAGCCCATTCCCTCGTCGAGCTCGACCCCGGCCGGGCCGAGCGCCTCGATGCAGAACCGGACTACGATGGCGCAGTCGTCTCCGACCGCGGCGCGCACCTCTTCGAGCGTCTCCAGCCAAAAGCGCGCGCGGTTCTCGAGCGAGCCTCCGTAGGAGTCCGTGCGCTTGTTGTAGAAGGGCGAGAGGAACTGCAGAGGCAGGTAGCTATGCCCGCCGTAGACGTAGACAATGTCGAAGCCGGCATCGCGCGAGAGAGTCGCCGCGCGTACCCAGTCCTCGCGGATGCGCTTGATGTCGCCGGGCTCCATCACCTTGGGGACGACGAACGGGTGGTAGTCGCTCGCGAGCTGCGAGGGGCCCATGGCCGGGCGGCGCGACTCGCGCCCGTCGGCGTGCACGCCTCCATGCGTGAGCTCGATGCCCGCGAGAGAGCCGTGCTTGTGGGCCTCGTCGCACATGAGCGAGAGGTTCCGCAGGTCGTCCTCGTCCCAGACGCGCGTCGAGACGACGGGCCAGTAGTCGGTGTCGCTCGCGATCAAGGCCTCTTCGGTGTTCACCGCGGCCCAGCCGCCCTCGGCCTTCATGCCGCGGAAGAGCGCCTGCGAGCCTGGCTTCTCCGCGCCGAAGCCCGTGCAGTGGGGCACCTGGTAGAAGCGGTTCCGGAGCGTCTTCGGCCCGATGCGAACCGGGTCGAAGAGGATGTCGTGCTTGGGGTCGCGCGTCATACTCTCTAGATCATCCCCGTCCTCGAACCATCGATTCAAGCGAGAAGGGAGAGAGAGCATGCTTGACGACCCCATCAGGCACGAAGGTCACGACCGGATTGGAGAGGGCAAGGAGGGCCACGAGCACCGGCCCCACGGCGAGCTCGAGGCAGAAAAGGAAATCCTCGCCGAGCTCAGCGACTCCGACGAGAAGGGCGAGCAGAAGGACGAGCCTCAGTCCTGAAACCGGCGCAGCCCGTTCCACGGGGCGCCGTGGTCGAAGTCGAAGTACTTCGTCCGCTCGACGACGATGTCGCCCCCGTCGTGCAGCCGGCCCGGGATCCTCCCCTTGTGCAGGCGCACGTGGTGGTAATGGCCCGGTGAGACCTCCACCGCGCGCCGGTGCACCTCGTCGCGATGCCACTCGGGCGGAACGTCGGGGGTCGCGAAGAGGATCAGGTTGCCGTACTCGCCCTTGACGAGCTCGACGTCGTAGTAGCTCAGGAGGCCGGCCTCGCCGTAGTGGTCCATGCGGCCGATGAGCTCGTCCTCGAGCGTGAAGAGGATGCTGTGATCGACGTCGTCGCGCGGGCTGCCGAAGAAGCCGACAGCCGTGAGGTTCTCCGTGTCAAGGAGGCGCCCAGTGTCGGGGATGACGATGAGATGGCGGTGTCCCTCATCGTCGTGCTCCCGGATGACGTGCCGGCCGGGGTCGATTCCGACCCACTCGAGGGCGCGCTGCCGCTCGTGGATGAGCATGTGGCGCATGACGTCGACCTCGCGCATCGTGTTCGCCGCGTCGGTGAACGGCTTCTCGCTGAGGACCTCGTCGGGCCCGAGTACGGCGGAGAACTCCATAGGCCCAGGATATTAGAGTCGTCCAGCGGCGATAATCCGCTGCAGGAACTCCTGGGTTCGCGGGTTCGACGGCGACCGGAAGATCTGCTCCGGAGTGCCCTCCTCGAGGAGGACGCCCTCGTCGAGGAAGCAGACGCGGTTGGCGATGTCGGCCGCGAAGCCCATCTCGTGCGTGGCGATCACCATCGTCATCCCGCCTTCGGCGAGCTCGCGGATGACGTTCAGCACCTCTGCGACGAGCTCGGGGTCCAGCGCGCTCGTGACCTCGTCGAGCAGCATCAGTCGCGGCTGCATGGCGAGCGCGCGGACGATGGCGACACGCTGCTGCTGGCCTCCGGAGAGGCGGTCCGGGTACTCCTCGGCCCGGTCGGCGAGCCCGAAGCGGCCGAGAAGCTCTCTCGCCTCATGCCCGGCCTCCTCGGACTTGAGGCCGCGCGCCTTGTGCGGCCCCAGGGTGACGTTCTGAAGGACGGTCATGTGCGGGAAGAGGTTGAAGGCCTGGAAGACGATCCCGATTCCGCGGCGCACCTCGTTCACGTCCACTCCCCGCTCGGTGATCTCTCGTCCGCCGACGAGGATCCGCCCCTGGTCGATCGGCTCGATCAGGTTGATGCAGCGCAGGAGCGTCGACTTCCCCGACCCCGACGCGCCGATGAGGCAGACGACCTCGTGCTCAGCCACCGAGAGGTCGATTCCGTTGAGCACCTCGAGGCGCCCGAAGGACTTGTGCACGTTCTCGAGCACGAGCGCCTGCGCCGCGCTCATGATGCGATTCCCGTCGCGACTCGCTGTCGACGGCTGCGGGCGTTCAGGTAGTCGGTCAGCCGCGCGAGGGGGATCGTGAAGGCGACGAAGATGACCGCAGCGACCACGTAGGGCGTGAAGTTGAAGGTCGCGGAGGCGTCGATCTGCGCCTGGCGGAATGCCTCGACGGGGCCGATGAGCGCGACGAGCGCGGTGTCCTTCTGCAGCCCGATGAAGTCGTTCAGGAGCGGCGGGATCACCCGGCGCACGGCCTGCGGGACGACCACGTAGCGGAGCGACTGGCCGCGGGTGAGCCCGAGGGAGCGCGCTGCTGCGTCCTGGCTCGGGTGCACCGACTCGATCCCAGCCCTGTAGACCTCGGCCACGTACGCCGAGTAGACGATGATCAGCGCGACGGTCGCCCAGACCACCGCCGAGGTCGGCACCCCCGAGAGGCCGAGACCGGGCACGCCGAACCCGAGGATGAAGATGAGCAGGATTGTCGGGATCCCGCGGAAAAGATCGGTGTAGACGACGGCGAGCGCGCGAAGCGGGAAGAACACCGGACCGGGCAGGCTGCGCATCACCGCGATCACGAGCGCGAACACGAGGATGAAGACCTCCGCGACGCAGAAGATCTTGATGTTGAGCTCGAAGGCCCGCAGGATCTCCGGGAACGACTCCTTGAAGATCGTGGGGTTGAAGAACGCGTTCTTGACCTCGTCCCAGCCGGGCGAGTTCGTAATGACGAGCGCGAGCGCGGTGAAGAAGACGACCGTGCTGACGAGCGCGATCGTGACGCTGCGGGCATCCTTGCTCATCCCGCCCAGGATCCTTGAGCGGCGGTCGCCTTCCATGACCCTGGAACTCTGCCGCTACTGGAGGACGGGAGCGCTCGCCTTGTCGGAGAGCCAGGTCTGCTGGATCTGGGCGAGTTCGCCGGAGTCCTTGAGATGGGCGAGCGCCTCGTCCACGCACTCGGTCAGCGGGCTGTCCTTCGGCAGCACCATCCCGAAGTACTCCTGCGACCCGACCGTCGGGAACTGGCCGACGATTTTGCCGTTCGGGACCTGCACCGCCGTGACGAAGAAGGCCGTCGGCAGGTCGACGACGAGGCCGTCGATCTGGTGCGCCTTAAGGGCCGCGACGCCGGCGTCGAGCGTGTCGTAGACCTGCGGCTGCTTACTCGGCTGGATGTTCTGCGTGATGTAGTCGTAGCTCGTCGTTCCCACCGGAGCGCCGAGCGTCGCGTCCTTCAGGTCGGCGAGCGAGGTCGCGTTCGCGATCGACGAGTCCTTCAGCGCGACGACCGACTGGTTCACGTCGTAGTAGGAGTCGCTGAAGTCGACCGACTGGGCCCGCTTCGGCGTGTACGAGATCTGGTTGATGTCGAAGTCGAAGTCCTTCGGGCCCGGCTTGAACGAGTTGTTGAAGGGGACGACAGTCCACTCGACCTCGTCGGGCGTGAATCCCATCTCCTTCGCCACTGCGAAGGCGACCGCGCTCTCGAAGCCCTTGCCGCTCGCCGGGTCGGAGATCTTCCACTGCCCCTGCGGGGTGCCGCCGAACCACGGCGGGTAGGCGGGGTTGTCCGTCCCGATCGTGAGCGTCCCGTCGTTGACGAGCTGGAGCTGGTCCTTGGCGCACGGGTCCGCCGAGACCGTGCCGGCTCCCGTCCCCACCGGCTCAGTCGGGACGCTCTCCTCCGAGCCGCACGCGCTCGCGACCAGCGCGAGGATGAGGACGAGCAAGGCGAGGGAGATTCGGATGGAGCGCACGAGGTAGCGAAGCTACCACATCCCGGTGCGGCGCTTCACTTGTGAAAGCGTGGCTCAGCTAGGCCTCTCGAAGGCACCGATGTCGGGATCGTGGCGCGCGAATCCGCGCTGGTCGCGACCAGGCGCCGTGGCCGGATCGGCCTTGTTGATCGCCGGGCTCCCGGCGAGCAGCGCGATCGTCCTCGTGCCCCCACCGTTCTGCTTCAGGTCGCCGAGATGCGGGTGCCCGCTGACGTGGTCGCTCGGCTTGTCGAACCCGAGACAGGCCACCGCAGGCCCCTTCGTCGAGAGCAGGTTGTGGCCGAGGGAGATCACCGGGTCGCCGGCGCAGTCGTTCCGCGGGCCGATGCCGAGAAGGTTGAGCGCAACGATCGTGTTCCGCACCCTGACTTCGGCGCCACTAAGGGGGAGAACGTAGATCCCGGCGCCGTCTTCCCCGCCCACCGAGTCCGAGTCGGCCACGTTGCGCGCGATGGTCACGGCGTTCAGCCGGACCGGAATGGCGGCCCAGACGCCACCGCCGTAGTCGCCGGCACGGTTGCCGGCGAACGTCGAGTTGACGATCTTCACCTCGCCGTTGCGAGCGGAGAGGCCGCCGCCGTCGTCCGCGGCGACGTTCCCGCTGAAGGTCGAGCGGCTGATGAAGAGAGTCCCGGCCGACTCCGAGTAGTAGATGCCGCCGGTCTCGGTCGTCGAGCGGTTGCCGGAGATCGTGCTGTTTCCGATCGTCGAGTCGCCGTCCCCGTAGAAGTAGCCGGCCCCCGCGAACGACGATCTGTTGCCGGAGATCGTGCTGTCCTTGATCGTGAAGCCGTGGTTCCCGATGTCCAGGGCCCCCGACGAGTCCGCCGCGACGTTGTCCTTGATCTCGCTGCCGAGGATCGCGAGCTTCCCGTCAAGCGCCTGCAGACCGCCGCCGGAGCCGTTCGCGCCGCGCGCGTGGTTCCCGGTCAGGATGCAGTTCTCGAGCGTGAGGTTCGCACTCGTATGTATGCCGCCGCCGTCCCCCTGATGGCTCGTCGGGTGGTCGCCGCCGGTGATGCGCAGGTTCTCGAGCGTGGTCGGCGCATTCGCGAAGATCTCGAAGACCCGGTCGCCTCCCTGCGCGTCGATGGTCGCCCACCCCGAGCTGCCGTGATAGATGCGGAGAGGGTCGTTCGTAATGTCGAGGTCGCCCCTGAGCGCGCCGTCGTCGGGCAGGCCCGTGCGGGAGAGGTGGTAGGGCCGCTTCGACGCGAGCAGGACCCTGTCTCGTCCGGGATTGGCGTTCGCAGCGAGGATCGCCTCCCGCAGCGTGCAGTCGGACTTCGTGCAGGGGCCGGGCGCATGGTCGCCGTGCTTCGTGACCGCAAAGAAGTCGGCGAACGCTGTGGGAGCGGCGACCAGGGAGGCGAGCGCAAGCACCGCGCTAACGATCGTCACCCGACCCCGCTGCCTGCCCAGCATCGCGTGAACCTAGCAAGCATCGGCCGTCGGGACCAACCGTGAGGACTCGACTCACG
>Ga0307317_10000231_pt1 | contig 16182 bp, 15 predicted proteins | sample ER_DNA_357_FD_194498 | JGI IMG/M metagenome (GOLD analysis project Ga0307317, IMG submission 194498) | Bulk soil microbial communities from the East River watershed near Crested Butte, Colorado, United States - ER_DNA_357 | ecosystem: Environmental > Terrestrial > Soil > Floodplain | place...
ACCGGCTGCCGAGCGACGTCGAGACGGTTCTTTACCGTCTCGTGCAGGAGGCGCTCACGAACGTGGTCAAGCACGCGCACGCCGAGCATGTGATCATCGTCCTGCAGCAAAAGCAGGGAGTCGTTTCGGCAGTGATCGAGGACGACGGTCGCGGTTTTACCGACGGCGAGGGTCAGCGAGGCCTGGGCCTCGTCGGCATGCGGGAGCGGGTTGCCCTCGTCGACGGCAGCTTTCGGATCGAGTCGAGCCCGACCTCGGGCACGACGCTGGTCGTCGAGGTGCCGGTTCCATGACCACTCGCGTCCTGGTGGTCGACGATCACGCGATCGTCCGGGCCGGGATTCGGCTTCTGCTTGACCGCCAGGAGGACATCGAGACGGTGGCGGAAGCCGGGGACGCGCGCGAAGCTGTGTTCGAAGCACGGGCGCAGAAGCCCGATGTTGTGCTCATGGACGTCTCGCTTGGAAGTGGCAAAAGCGGGATCGACGCGACGCCCGAGATGCTGCGCGAGGCACCAGGGACGAGGGTGCTCATCCTGTCGATGCAGGACGACCCCAGATACGTCCGCGAGGCCTTCTCGGCCGGCGCGAGCGGGTATGTGCTGAAGGAGGCCGCCGACAACGAGCTCGTCACCGCCGTCAGAGAGGTCGCGGCCGGCGGGCGTTACGTCGACCCGGCTCTGGGCGCGCGGATCGCTGCGGCCGACGCCGAAGCTACTCGCTCGGCTGCCGAGGATCCCCTGTCCGACCGGGAGCGGGAGGTACTTCGACTGCTCGCTCTCGGTCACACGAACCAGGAGATCGCCAAGGCCCTCTACATCTCGGTGAGAACCGCCGAGACGCACCGCGCGCACATCATGCAAAAGCTTCGGCTCAACACCCGGGCCGAGCTCGTGCGCTACGCAATCGCGCAGGGCCTGTTAGAGCCGTAGCCCGGACGAGTCGCTCGCGATGGTCTCGGGGCCGGGTACTTCGCCGCGACCTTGCCGGCCGGCCACCAAAGTGGCTCTGATCGGCTCTCGCGCCATCGGTCGATACTCTGATTTGCGCTGCGGAAAAGCCGCAACGAGAACGGGCCCCGGGGGGCCCGTTCGTCTTGACGTTGACGTGGAGCTCAGACGTTCGTCGCCGGCGAGGCGGTCGTCGGGTCCCTCTTCGCGAACTTCAGCGCTGTGTCCGGGTTTCGGAGAGCCCCGCCGATCGCGAGGATTCCGAACCCGATCCCGGCCAGGAGCAGCGCGACTCCCACGACGATCGAGAAGAGCGACAGCTGCTCGGCCATGTAGCTCATGTTGAGCGCCGTGGTGAGGGCGGTCTCGGTCACCCAGATGTTGCGGGCGCCGTTCGAGGCCGGCTGTCCGTTCTCGTCCTTCGCGGCGGCTGCTTCGTCGCTCGTGCCTGCCGGGTCATCCGGATTCGCAGCCGACACGAACCGACCCATCTGCGCATAGGTCAGTCCGCCGGTCGACTCGAGGGTGTGGATGCGCATGTAGCTCGCGAACGTCCGCGCCTCGTCGCCCGTGGTGATCGGCTCGTCGGCAACCGCCTTCGTCGGCAGAACGATGTTCGCTGGAAGGCCCGCGGTCTTGGCCTCGGCTGCGATCGCGTCGGGCGTCATATCGGGCGATCCGACGATCTGCTCCTGCTTGAGGCTGTCGCGCACCGTCGAGCGGGCGTTCATGCCCATGACGATCGTGGCGATCCCGAACGCGATCAGGACCACGGCTGCCACGACGCCTCCGATCTCAAGGAATTTCCGCATCTCTGTCACTCCTTCCATTCGGGCTCTCGGCCCTGTGCTCATGACCTGGCCAAGCATGTGGGCCCGGCTGCGCTCCGCCATCAGCGGGATCGCTGAATCGGCTTGCGGAAAAGCCGCACCGTTCGTCCGGCTCTTTTCGGATGGCGGCCGGCTCCTGGCCGGGCATGCTTCGCGCATGAGCGTTTCGTCCAGGACAGCCCCGGTGCAGAGCTATGCGGTTGCGTGGAGCGAAGACGGAGCCGCGGTCCGGGTCGGAAAGCTGGAGCTCCTGGATGGTGGCCTTCGGATCGAGTCCGGAACGCACCAGGATGGGCGGATCTCTATAAGACGCGTAACGTTCCGCGATGTGGCGAAGGCAGAGATGGCCCCCGTACGGTCGCGGATCGCGGCGCGCCCGACGATCGTCGTCACGTCGCTGCGCGGGGTGGTGGCGATAGCGCCTGCAGGGATCGGAGCCGCGTCAGAGGCGCTGGCGCTCCTGCAGGCAGCTCTCGCGGAGGCCGTCGCGTGACCCACCTCGTCCTCATCGCGCCGCTCAAGCCCGGCATGGTCGAGCGGGCGAGGAAGCTGCTCGACCAGGGACCGCCCTTCGACCTCGAGAGCACGGCTTTCGACAGCCACTCGGTCTACCTGACGGATCGCGAAGTGGTGTTCGTCTTCGAAGGCCAGGGATCCGGCACGCTCGCGCTTCAGGCGGATGATCCAGGCCTGCGGCTGGCTGCCGAAGCGTGGCGGGAGTGTCTCTCCGACCGGCCGCGAGTCGCCAGGTTGGGCTTCTCATGGCAAAGAAATCAGGACGCCGGAGAGGAGGCGTAGGAGCATGGCGACTCTGATCTGGTTCATCGTCTGGCTCGTCAAGGGAACCCTGAATCTGGAGTAGCTCGGGTCCTGGAGCGGCCGGGAGGTTGCAGGCAGCAAGTCGCGGTGAAGGTTCGGCTGCCGCGGTTCCAGAAGTTCGTCGTGGGGGATAAGGAGGGCCAACCTTCTTCTAAAGGAGACAACCATGTCCGGGCTCCTCATCCTGCTTTTGATCCTTCTGCTCGTGTTTGCCGTAGGTGGAGGCATTCTCGTCAGCAAGCTCCTCTGGCTGCTGCTCGTTGTGGCGTTGGTCGTTCTGGTCGCGGGGCTCCTCACGGGCCGGACCGCGTAGCCCTCCCCCCGGCTTCCGTGCTTGCTTTTTCGAAGCAATGCGGCCTAACGTTGCGTGTTCACACAAACGGCGGAGGCCGTTCGGCTCTGCGGGCGAGGAGGAATGAGAGTGAGGAGACTGGTGCACGGATCAATCAGGAACGGGGCGCGGTGGCGCGTTTTCGCCGCGCTGTTCGTTCTGGCACTCGCCGTGGTCGCGGCCGGGTGCGGCGGGGACGACAGCACGAGCACGGGAGCCGCGGCGACTGGCACGTCCGCCTCCGGCGGCACGTGCGACAAGGAGATTTGGGTTCTTCTGCCGGACAGCGCGAGCTCGCCACGGTGGGAGAGCGACGATCGTCCCTACTTCGACAAGGCGTTCAACGACGCTGGTGTTGAGCACACCATCGTGAACGCCGAGGGTGATGCGGCGACCCAGCAGTCCCAGGCGGAGCAGGCCATCGCGGCCGACGCCGGCGTGATCGTGCTCACGAGCATCGACACGGGTTCTGGCGGCGCGATCATCGACTCGGCGAAGGAAGCCGGCGTGGACGTGATCGAGTACGACCGCTTCAACACCGGCAGTTCGGGCGGGTCCGCGTACGTGAGCTTCGACAACGTCCAGGTCGGCGCGACGATGGCCGAGGTCCTGGAGCCGGCGATCGAGGCACTCGGCAAGAACCCGGCAAACATCGTCGAGCTGAACGGCGGCGAAGAGGACAACAACGCGTTCCTCTTCAAGGATGGGTACGACGCCGTTGTCCAGAAGCACGTCGACGACGGCAGCTGGAAGCGCGTCGCCGACGAGTTCGTCCCCGGGTGGGGAGCGAACGGCGAGGGTCAGGGGATCATGGAGCAGATCCTCACCGACGCCAACAACAAGGTCGATGCGGTGTTCGCCGCCAACGACAACCTCGCGCAGCAGGCGATCAACGCCCTCGAGGCGGCAGGCGTCGGCCCGGTCCCCCTGAGCGGCCAGGATGCCTCCGCGGCGGGGATCCAGAACATCCTGCTCGGCAACCAGACGATGACCGTCTACAAGCCGATCCAGGCGGAGGCCGAGACTGCGGTGCAGGCCGCGCTGGCTCTGTGCGGTGGGCAGGATCCGTCCGCGGTGCAGCCGAACTTCGCAGGATCTCTCTCCGAAGGGACGGTCGGGCTCTTGGACCTGCAGACGGTCGGCATCAAGGCGGCCGACGGCAAGCCGGCGGATTCTCCGACCGGCGAGGGCGTCGTCCCGTATCTCGCGCTGACTCCGATCGGCGTGACGGTCGACAACATCGCCGACACGGTCATCGCGGACAACTTCCGGACGATCAAAGAGATCTGTACCGGCGACACCGCCGATACGGACTTCTGCAAAGAGAACAGCTAATCGAGGAAACAGGCACGGTGGGAGGCGCCTCGGCGCCTCCCACCTCCCTCCTACGTAATGGCCACCGCTGACACGCCGCTCCTCGAGCTTCGGGGGGTCTCGAAGGCCTTCGGCGCCGTCCAGGCGCTGTACCGCGTCGATTTCGAGGTCCGTCGCGGCGAGATCATGGCCCTGGTGGGTGACAACGGGGCCGGTAAGTCGACGCTCGTCAAGAGCGTCGTGGGCATCTATCCCTTCGACGAGGGCGAGGTGTTCTACGACGGATCCCCCGTCGACATCCACGGGCCTCGCGACGCCGCCAAGCTCGGAATCGAGGTCGTGTACCAGGACCTCGCGCTGTGCGACAACCTCGACGTCGTCGCCAACATGTTCCTGGGGCGGGAGCGGGCCCGTGCCCGTTTCGTGCTCGACGAATCGAGCATGGAGCGCTCCGCGCGAGAGACGCTGGACAGCCTCTCGGTCACCACGCTCAAATCGGTTCGGCAAACGGTCGCAGGACTCTCGGGGGGCCAGCGACAGGCGGTCGCAGTGGCCAAGTCGGTCATGTGGGACTCCCGTCTCGTCATCCTCGACGAGCCCACCGCGGCGCTCGGCGTCGCCCAGACCCGTCAGGTGCTCGATCTCGTCAAGCGACTGGCGGACCGGGATCTCGGAGTCGTGATCGTCACCCACAACCTTCACGACGTTTTCGAGGTCGCAGACCGGATCACCGTTCTCCGCCTTGGACAGCGGGTTGCGCAGCTGGAGCGGGCGAAGACGACACAGCAGGAAGTCGTGCAGGCCATCACCGCCGGCACCCTCGATCACGTGCCCGGCATGGTCGAGCAAGGGAGTGTCGAGGCATGAGCGACCAGCCGGTCGACCCCGACGCGGGACTCGATCCAACTGCCGCTCACGTGGAGCCGGTCGCCGCCGACGCGCTGGCGGAAGACGTCTCCGGCGCGAGCTTCGGCAGCTTCATCCGCCTCTGGTGGCAGGGGATCCGCGCAGGCGAGCTCGGATCGCTGCCGATCATCGTCGGGCTCATCGTCATCGTGATCGTTTTCGGCCTCCTCGACGACACGTTCCTGACCGAGCGGAACTTCACGAACCTCCTCCTGCAGATGTCAGCGATCGCCACGATCGCCATCGGCGTCGTGTTCGTACTCCTCATCGGGGAGATCGACCTCTCGGTCGCGTTCGTGAGCGCGGTCGGCGGCGTCGTGATGACGCTCCTCCTCCGCCCGGAAGACCCGGGGTGGCCCTGGTGGGCGGCGATCCTCGTCGCACTGGCAATCACGACCGCGATCGGCTTCATCCAGGCGCTCGTGATCACGAAGGCAGGAGTGCCCTCGTTCGTCGTCACGTTGGCCGGGCTCCTCATCTGGTCCGGCGTCGTCCTCATTCTCACGACCCAGGCTTCGTCGGTCGGGACGATCAGGATCCAGGACGAGACCGCCGTCGGCATCGCGAATGACTTCCTCAGCGCGACCGCGGGCTGGGTGGTCGCAGGCCTCGTCGTCGTCGGCTTTGCGTTATCCGAGCTGCAGAACGCGCGTACGCGGCGGGCGAGCGGGCTGTACGCGAAGCCGGTCGTCGTCATGGTCCTACAAACCGTCGGACTCGCGGCGATCACCTTCGCCGCCGTCTGGTACGTCAACAAGGACCGCGGCGTCCCGAAGGTGACGGTCATCCTCCTCGCGCTCCTCGTCTTCTGGTCGTTCATCGCGTCGCGGACGCGTTTCGGACGGCACGTCTACGCGGTCGGGGGCAGCGCGGAAGCCTCGCGGCGCGCGGGAATCAACGTCGACCGCGTGCGCATCACCGTCTTCATGATCAGCGGCTTCATGGCCGGAGTCGGAGGGATCATGCTGGCGTCGCGCCTCCGCTCGGTCGCGACGAACACGGGCGGCGGGAACCTGCTCCTACTCGTCATCGCCTCAGCGGTCATCGGAGGCACGAGCCTGTTCGGAGGCGTGGGCCGGGTCGTCTCGGCCCTCCTGGGCGCGCTCGTGATCGCGTCGATTCAGAACGGGATGGATCTCCTCGGGCTGGCGTCGGGGACGAAGTTCGTGATCACGGGCCTCGTCCTGCTCGCCGCCGTGCTCGTGGACGCGTACGCCAAACGCCGCCGAGCCGCGCGCGGAGTGGTCTAAGCGGGTCGGCACGACCGCGGTAGCATGAAAGCTCGATGAGCGCGCCCGCCGCCGTCGCCGGCCGGCCGACCGTCCGGATCCGCGGCACGGAGTACCCCGTGCTTCTGCCCACGGTGCGAGATCCGCGATTGCACCTGGCCACGGTGATCGTCTCGCTTCAGGTGCTCGGGCAGACGGCGTTCGGCTTCCAGCTTTCGATCGCGCAGATCCTCGTCTCCCTCCTGACGTGCGCGGTGCTGGAGGTGACTCTCGTCGTCCGGCGCCAAAGGGTGCTCATGTGGCCGGCGAGCGCCCTCCTCACCGGAAACGGCGTCGCGTTCGTGCTGCGTGTTCCCGGGACGGAGCACGGGGATTGGTGGAGCCTGCACGGGTGGTGGATCTTCGCCGGCACCGCCGCCGTCGCCCTGCTCTCGAAGTACGTGATCGTTTTCCGTGGTCGGCACATCTTCAACCCCTCGAACTTCGGCCTCGTCCTCTGCTTCCTCTTGCTGGGGCCGGCGCGAGCCGACCCGCTGGATCTCTGGTGGGGGCCGATGTCTGCGTGGATGGCGCTCGCGCTCGCGATCATCGTCGCCGGCGGACTCGCCATCCTTTCGCGCCTGCGGCTGCTGGAGATCGCGGTCTTCTTCTGGATCGCGTTCGCCGCCGGTGTCGCCGTGCTCGCAGCCAGCGGTCATGCAATGACGGCGCGCTGGCATCTCGGCCCCATCACCGGCTGGGAGTTCTGGCGCGTCCTCGTCTTCTCGCCCGAGATTCTCGTCTTCCTCTTCTTCATGATCACCGATCCGAAGACAATCCCGGCCGGGCGCAGCGGCCGTCGCCTCTACGCCGTCGGCATCGGCTTGCTCGCGACCCTCTTGATCGCGCCGCAGACGACCGAGTTCGCGACGAAGGTCGCCGTGCTGTCGGCGCTCGCGCTCGCCTGCGCCGCACGGCCTGTGGGCGAGATTCTCAGCGCCAAGGTTCGCCTCCGGCGGGCGCCCGGCCGTCGCCTACGCAGTGCGCTCGCGCTCTGGGGCGCAGCGGGCTTCCTTGGCCTGGTCGTAATCGCCGGCTTGCCTGCCAGGAGCGACACCGCGGCGGCCAGCTCGCGCGCGCTTTCCGTCGGTGACCTCCCAGAGATCACGATCGTCCCGGCGGAGGACGTCTCAACCCAGATCGAGCCGGAGACGGCCCGCGCGATCGCAAGCGACCTCGTCACGAACCTCCGTCTCGAAGGCGAAGCCTTGGTCGAAGGAGATCGGGAAGAGGCGACCAAGGCTGCGGCCGGCGCTCGCTTGGCTGCCCTGTGGGGGCAGATCGACTCCTCCGGTAGCGAGCGGATCGTCCCGGGTTACCGCGTCGAGCATGTGACGCTGACCCTTGAGCGCAGCGACGGGCAGGCGCCGCCCCGCGTCGTTGCCACGATCTCGGGCACGAGAGAGCTCGTGACCTACTCAGGCTCACCGCTCGCGATCGAAGAACGCGGTGACCCAGGCCCCTTCGAGCAGACACTCGAGCTCGAGCTGCAAGACGGCCGCTACCTGATCGTCGGCTCGCGCGGCGACGACCCCGCGCTTCCGGAAGCGAAGGCGGCGCCGGCCGGAGTGGGCCTCGGCGGCGTCCACCTCGCGGACGTGGCCAGTTATGTCGGGGTCGACTTCCGCCACGGGGCCTTCCGCTTCGCGACCACGCCTGACCCGGTGGCGATGATGGGCGGAGGCGTCTGCTGGCTGGACTACGACGATGACGGCTGGCTCGACCTGTATGCCGTCAACTCCCATTCCATCGCTGTCGACGTCGCGCGCTGGAAGGAGCGCGGCGGACTTCCGCGCAACGCCCTCTACCGGAACGTCAAGGGCTCTTTCACCGACGTGAGCCGTGGCTCCGGCGCCGACCTCCAGCTCCGCGGGAACGGGTGCGTCGCCGCCGACTTCAACATGGACGGGCGGACCGACCTCTACGTCACGGCTGTTGGCTACGACGCCCTTCTCTGGAACGAGGGCGGCGGGAGGTTCGTGGAGGGCGCGCGCGCTGCGGGGATCGATACCTACGGCTGGCACACGGCGGCCGCCGTGGGCGACGTCAACGCCGACGGCCGCCCGGACCTGTTCGTCGCGGGCTACACCGACCTCAACGCTCCTGTGCCCGACGCCGCGGGCGGCTTCCCGCTCACCTACAAGGGCGTCCGCGACCGCCTGTACTTGAACCTGGGGCCCGACGCGAACGGCCGCTCGCGCTTCCGGGAGGTCGCTCAGGAGCTCGGCCTCGAAGCCGAACGCGTGGAGCACGGGCTCGGCGCGGTGTTCACCGACGTCAACGGTGACGGTCGCGTCGATCTCTATGTCGCCAACGACCTCGATCCGAACCGGCTCTACCTGAACGTCCCGAGCCGTGGTGGGCTCGGGTTCCGCCTGGAGGAGCGGGGCGCAGCCCTCGGCGTGGCCGACCGAAACGCGGGCATGGGCATCGCCGCCGCCGATGTGAGCGGCGATGGGCGGCCGGATCTCTTCGTCACCAACTCGCACCGCCAGTTGCATGGCGTCTTCTGGAGCCGTGGGCCGGGTGCCGACTTTGCGGATGCCAGGCCGGACTTCGCCCAGGCGTTCGACACAACCCTCGCCGGCTGGGGCGCTTCCTGGGCTGACCTCGACCTCGACGGGCACCTCGACCTGGTCTTCGCCAACGGGGCTATCCCTGTCACGAATCTCGACGCGGATGCGGAGCCGATCAAGGTGCTCGGCAGAGTTGACGGCGAGATCGCGGACGTGAGCGCCGGAGTCGGGCTCGGCAACGGCCCGTTCGTCAACGGCCGGGGCCTGGCGGCGGCGGACTACGACAACGACGGCGACCTCGACCTGGCCGTCGCCTCGATCGCCGGCGAGCTCGTTCTCCTTCGCAACTCAGGCGCCGAGGGCCACTGGCTCGAGGTGCAGCTCGCCGACTTCTCGCCGGGAACGAAGGTCACGGCGATCCTCCCGAATGGGCGCCGGCTTGTCAGGGAGGTACAGGCGGGGGGCAGCTACCTGTCCTCCGAGGATCCGCGCATCCACTTCGGCCTGGGCACCGCGACCAGGGTGCGTCGGCTGGTCGTGCACTATTCTGGCGGCGATGAGACCCGTCTCCGGGACGTCGCGGTCGATCGCCTCGTAACCATTTCAAGATGAACGACCCCGACGGCGTCGCACCCGCGTGACGGACACGATCGGCGTCGCGATGCTCGGCTACGCCTTCATGGGCAAGGCCCATTCGCGGGCGTTCCACGACGTACGCCTCCTCGATCCTCCGCTCCAGCCCGAGCTCGTCTCCATCTCGGGGCGGAATCGGGAGCGGGTGGAGGAGGCGCGAGGGCGCTACGGGTGGACCGAGGCGGTCACGGACTGGCATGAGCAGGTGAGCGATCCCCGCATCGGCCTCTTCGACAACGGCGGCCCAAACAGCCTGCACGCGGAGCCGACCGTCGAAGCCGCCCGGAACGGCAAGCACGTCCTCTGCGAGAAACCGCTGGGGCGGGACGCCGAGGAGTCGCACACCATGTGGCGCGCGGCCGAGGACGCCGGGGTGGTCCATATGTGCGGCTTCAACTACCGTTTCGTCCCGGCGATCCGCCGGGCGCGCGAGCTGATCGAGTCCGGCGCACTTGGCGAGATCGCCCACTTCCGCGCCCGCTACCTCCAGTCGTGGGGATGGGACGCGCCCACCGATGTCTGGCGTTTCGATCGCGCCCAGGCCGGCACCGGTGCGCTGGGCGACCTGGGCGCGCACATCGTCGACCTGGCCCGCTACCTCTGCGGCGAGGTGGCCGCCGTCGCGGCGACGGTGCGCTCGTACGTCGAGGGGCATGAGGTGGACGACGCGTTCGTGGCCACCGTCGAGTTCGCAAATGGTGCGATCGGAACGCTCGAGTCCTCCCGCCTCGCGCTCGGGCGGGTGAACCAGAACACCTTCGAGCTGAACGGGTCGCGCGGTTCGATCGCCTTCGACCTCGAGCGCTTCGACGAGCTGCTCGTCTCGGACGGAGGCGCCTACCGGAGCGAGCGCGTCACGGGGGACTGGTGGCCGCCCGGGCACGGCCTCGGCTGGGGCGACACCTTCACCCTCGAGGTCAGGCTCCTCCTCGAGGCGATCGCGGGTGGCGGCTCCGTGGCGCCGCACGGCGCCACCTTCGAGGACGGCTACCGGGCCGCGGAGGTCTGCGACGCCATCCTCCGGTCGGAAGAGAGCGGGAAGAAAGAGGTGCTCGAGTACCGATGAAGACGAGTCTCGGCATCTGGGCGTTCGGGCCGATGGTCACGCGGTTCATCCCCGGCGGCTACCAGCCCCAGTGGGCAGGGGAGTCGACGGCGGACAGGGTGCGCCGTGCCGTCGCGGGGCTCGGGGACCTGATCGACGGCTACGAGTTCCACTACCCGCAGGAGCTCAGCGAGGACAACCTCGACGAGGTGCGCGAGGCGCTCGGCGATCGCGACATCTTCTGCATCGCCTCAGGCCTCCATCTCGACCCGCGCTTCGGGCGCGGAGGGCTCACTTCGCCGGATCCGGCCACGCGCGAGGAGGCCCGCCGGCGGACGGCTGCCGCGGCCGACTTCGCCGGCTCTCTCGGCGCGCACTTCATCATCTGGCCGGGGATCGAGGGCTACAACTATCCGTTTCAGACGCCCTACGGGGAGAGCTGGAGCTGGCTGCTCGACGGCATCGCCGAGGCTGCAGAGCGCTGCCGCCAGCACGGCGTTCTGCTCTTCCTGGAGCACAAGAACTCGGAGCCGGCCATGAAGATCTTCATGCGCAACATCGGCATGACGCTGCACGTCATCCACAAGCTCCGCACCGAAGGCTTCGACAACGTCAAGGTCAACATGGACTGGCAGCACCTGATCATGAACGGTGAGAACCTGGCCGAGTACGCAGCTCTTCTCGCCGCCGAAGACCTGCTGGGCCACCAGCATGCCAACTCCGGCTGGGGCCTGTTCGACGACGACAACATGGTCGGCGCGACGGCGTTCATGGAGACGCTCGAGCTGGCCGTCGAGCTGCGGCGCGCCCGGTACGGTGAGAACGGAGAGCGCCTCGGTTTCGATCTCTACCCGTATACGGAGGACCAGGTCGCCGCCGTCCGCAGAAGCGTCCTGCAGTGGCGCTTCATCGATTCGGTCGCAGGGCGGATCGACGATGCGGAGCTGCGCAAGGCCCAGTCCGCGAAGGACGCCGTTCGCGCCTACGAGCTCGTGTACGGAGCGCTCGGAGCCGAATGAAGCTCGCGCAGGCGCTCGCGATGGTCGAAGTCGTCGTCGAGAGCGCGGCCGGGCCGGTGTCGGTGTACGTCGCCGACACGCACGGCGAGATCGTCGCGGCCGCCACCATGGACGGAGCCGCGCCGGACACGCGCCTCAACGCCCGGCGCAAGGCCTACACGGCGGCACGCAGCGACGCGGCCTCGACGAGTGAGTTGGCGGCAAAGGTGGCCGACGACCCGGTGGAGCGCGCGAGCTTCGATCCGTTCTTCACCTTCTTCAAGGGAGGCGTCGCCGCTTTCGAGGATGGAGTCAGGGTCGGTGCCGTTGGCGTCAGCGGTCTCCCCGGCGACGAGGACGAGCGGCTCGCCAACGACGCCATCGCCCGGGCCGGCCTGTCTCTCCGATGACCACTCTCGTGGGCCTGGACGTCGGCACGACCGGCGTCAAGGCGTTGACGCTCTCGCCGACCGGCGACGTGCTCGGGCGGGTCGAGGAGCCCTACCCGCTCTCGACGCCCTACCCGGGCTGGTCCGAGCAGGACCCGGAGGACTGGTGGCGGGCATCCGAGGCGGCACTCGCGGGCCTCGGCGCGTCCGAGGTGGCCGCGATCGGGCTCAGTGGTCAGATGCACGGGCTCGTCGTGCTCGACGAGGAGCGGCACGTGCTGCGCCCCGCGATCCTCTGGAACGACCAGCGAACCGCGGCCGAGTGCGTCGAGATCGACGAGCGGCTGGGGCGGCCGTGCCTCGTTGAGCTGACCGGCAACCGCGCGCTGCCCGGATTCACCGCTCCCAAGCTGCTCTGGCTTCGCCGGCACGAGCCGCAGGTGTACGCGCGGATCGCCCACGTCCTGCTCCCCAAGGACTACGTGCGCCTGCGACTGACGGGCGAGCTCGCGACCGACGCGGCCGATGCCTCCGGGACGCTTCTCTTCGACGTCGCTCGCCGCCGCTGGAGCGAGGAGGTCCTCGCTGCCCTCGAGATCCCGCCTGAGTGGCTTCCGCCCGTGCTGGAGTCGCCGGCGGTCTCGGGTCACACTCGTGACGGGGTTCCCGTCGCCGCGGGAGCGGGCGACCAGGCGGCCGGCGCCGTCGGCGTCGGCGCGGATCGGCCGGGCCCGCTGTCGATCGTGCTCGGCACCTCGGGTGTGGTGTTCGCCGCGCTTCCGGGTTACGCCGCCGACCCCGCGGGCCGCGTCCATGCGTTCTGCCATGCCGTTCCGGACGCCTGGCACGCAATGGGCGTCATGCTCGCCGCCGGCGGCTCCCTCCGCTGGTTCCGCGACGTTCTCGCCCCCGGCGAGAGCTTCGAGACGCTCACCGCGGTGGCGGAACAGTGGCCTCCCGGTGCCGAGGGGCTCGTCTTCCTCCCCTACCTCGCCGGCGAGCGGACGCCGCATGCCGATCCGAACGCGCGCGGGGCCTTCGCCGGCCTCTCGCTCCGCCATGACCGCGGGGCGCTCGTCCGGGCCGTGCTCGAAGGCGTCGCGTTCGGGTTGCGCGACTCGCTCGAGCTCCTGCGTGAGCTCGGCGTCGAGCCGACCGTTGCGCGAGCGTCGGGCGGTGGAGCGCGGAGCGACCTCTGGCTTCGCATCGTCGCCTCGGTGCTCGGGATCCCGCTCGAGCGGACCGAGGTAGAGGAGGGGGCCGCCTACGGCGCGGCGCTCCTCGGGGGCGTCGCGGCCGGGGTCTTCGCCGACGTGCACGAGGCGGTTTCGGCCTGCGTGCGCGTCCGCGACCGGATCGAGCCCGAGCCCGCATGGGCCGGTGCCTACGCCCATGGGTACGAGCGCTTCCGGGCCCTCTATCCCGCCCTACGACCTCTGGAGGAACAATGACATCGCTCGAAGGCAAGGTGGCCCTAGTCACGGGAGCCAGTCGGGGAATCGGCGCCGCGGTCGCGCACGCGCTGGCGGGCCAGGGAGTGCGCCTCGCGCTCGGGTCGCGAAGCGGCGACGACCTCGGTCTCGAAGGCGCGGTTGCGCGGCCGTGCGACGTCAGACGCCAGGCCGACCTCGACGCGCTCGTCGCCGAAGCCGGCGAGCAGTTCGGGGGCATCGACATCCTTGTCGCCAACGCCGGGGTGGGCGCGTACGGCCCGTTTCTCGACCTGCCCCACGACCAGCTCGACGAGATGATCGACGTCAACGTGAAGGGGACGCTCTACGCGGTCCGGGCGGCACTTCCGCGCCTGCTCGAGAGCGACGCGGCCGACATCGTCACGCTCGCCTCCGAGGCCGGCCGCCGCGGGTTGCCGTTCGAGGCGGTCTACTGCGCGTCGAAGTTCGCCCAGGTCGGCTTCACGCGTGCTCTCGACCACGAGCTGCGCGAGCAGGGCGTCCGCTGCACCAACGTCTGCCCGGGCGGCGTCGCAACGGACTTCGCCATGGGCCGCGGCCGCACGCCCGAGATGCCGGAACTCGCCGGGATGATGACGCCCGAGGACGTCGCGGAGGTCGTGCTCTTCGTCCTCACCCGCCCTCGTAATCATCGGATTCTGGAGACAGCCTTCCGGCCGGTGGCGGAGCCGTCATGGGGCTGAGCGAACCCGTTCGCTGGGGCGTCCTCTCGACCGCCCACATCAACGACAAGGTGCTCGCCGGTGCCGCCGAGTCCGACCGCGTGGACGTTCTCGCAGTGGCGAGTCGCGACTGGGCCCGCGCCGAGGCCTACGTCCGCGAGCGTGGCCTCGAGCGGGCGTACGGGAGCTACGCGGGCCTCCTCGCCGACCCCGATGTCGAGGCCGTGTACATCTCGCTGCCGAACTCCCTCCACGTCGAATGGTCGATCCGCGCGCTCGAGGCGGGCAAGCACGTCCTCTGCGAGAAGCCGATGAGCCGGCGGGCGGCCGATGTCGAGCGGGCTTTCGCTGCGGCAGAGCGGGCTGAGCGGTTCCTGATGGAGGCGTTCATGTACCGGCACAACCCGCAGACCGCGAAGCTCGTCGAGCTTGTCGCGGGAGGGGCCATCGGTCGCCTGCGTCTCGTCCGGGCCGCGTTCAGCTTCCCGCTCGCGGATTCAGTGAACGTCCGCCTCAACGCCGAGCTCGAGGGCGGCGGGCTCATGGATGTGGGGTGCTACTGCGTGTCCGGCGCCCGGCTCCTCGCAGGCGAGCCGGAGCGCGTCTACGCCGAGCAGGTGCCTAGCGCGAGCGGCGTGGACGAGCTCTTGAGCGGGACGATGCGCTTTCCCGGCGACGTCGTCGCGGAAATCGACAGCGGGCTGGTGCTGCCCACGCGTGACGAGCTCGAGGCCATCGGCGAGGAGGGCTCACTCTTCCTCGACGACCCCTGGCACTGCACGCGGCCCGTGATCGAGCACCGGACTGCCGACGGCGTGGAGAAGATCGAGCTGGAGCCGGTCGACTCGTACCGCCTCGAGCTCGAGAACCTGAGCGACGCCGTCCGCGGCGAGGGCGAGCCGCTCCTCGGTCGCGACGACGCCCTCGGCCAGGCGAGAGCGATCGAAGCCCTCTATCGCTCAGCCGAGGAGGGCAAGCCGTCCCGCGCCTCCGAGTAGACGCCCCTGCTCCATGCGAGCGTCGTCCGTGCTGTGGGACTCCAGGCTCGTTTCGCTCAGGTTGACGCAGCGCAAGTTTTCTCCCTGTTTGGGCCTCCAGTAAGAGCGGGGGAAGTTCCTGCGGCCCCGCGCATCCCCAGGGGGTCAGGGATAGAGAAGAGGCGGCCAGCGACTCGTTCCTGGCCGCCTCTCTGGTTGGCGAAATGGCGCTTCGGAGCAGGTATGCGGTACCCATCGGGATACCGCACGCCTTCAAGCATTCCTAACGTCTGAGGTCTAGACTCGCGCGGCCGCAAAGACGCTGGGCGTGGGTTCCTCTCCCGTTCCCCCCGGCGTCACTCTCTAAAAGGCCGCTCTAGCGCGACAGGGCGGCCTTCCCTTTGTTGTCTTGGGCCTCTTGGGCGGAAGTTGTCCACGGGAGCGCCGATTCCGAAAGCTGATCGACCAGAAGTCGGCGACGATCGCAGACACCCAGCGGTCCCAGAGGTCCCCGGCCGTCCGCAGTTGCGTGCGTCGGCGGAGCGGCCGCAGCCGGTCGCGCAACGACTCCACCAGGACGCCGGCCGGGGCTGAGGCGATGCTTGAGGAAGCCCTTGGAGACGAGCCAGATTGACGAGACCCGCTCTACGTCGAGCCCGTCAAGTTCGTGACGGGCGGACTGAACTAGCGTGTAGCACATCCCCGCTCTGCGGCGATCTATACCCTGGGGTGAGATGAGCGTCGAGACGCTTGGGCTTGTCGTCGTGCCCGCGCTGGCGCTTCTGCTCAACTACCTGATTCCGTCTCCAGAAGACCGTCCCGCGGAGGGAACAGAGTCGGACGAACCGCCTCCCGGGCCGACGCCTAGAACGCAACCGGCTCGAACACAGGTCGCAGTGACAGAACAAGTCACGGCGCCCCGCCGCCGGGGCGATGATGGCCATCGTTCCCCGTGGTCCCGGGTCGCGCGTGCCGTGCGCCAGGCTCGCGACGGAGCCGATCAGCGGCGAGCGACGATGCATCGCCCGGCGTTCATCGGCGCCGGCGCACTTTTTCTCCGCGAGGCCTTCGAT
>Ga0307317_10000232_pt1 | contig 16168 bp, 17 predicted proteins | sample ER_DNA_357_FD_194498 | JGI IMG/M metagenome (GOLD analysis project Ga0307317, IMG submission 194498) | Bulk soil microbial communities from the East River watershed near Crested Butte, Colorado, United States - ER_DNA_357 | ecosystem: Environmental > Terrestrial > Soil > Floodplain | place...
GGGCGGAGGCACACCCGGTCTGACCCCTCGATCACTGTTTAAGCAGCGAGAGCGAGGTCAGTGCGCTTAACGTTGGCACTTGTTGGTTTCCAAGGGACATTTACGAGTTGACCTTGGATTCTCGGCCCGCTTCTCCTGGGACTATCGACCCAAGTCGAAACCGATCACCCCCTATTGAGTTGTGCTGTCTGAGTCGCGCTGGCGATCCTGCCGAAACGGCTGAGATCGACCGCAACCGCACACAGTCTATCCATGGTTCTAATGCGGAAGCCGCCCAATTGATTCCGTACCCAGGCACCAAACAGCACCGGATCCGACAGGATCCGGCGCTGCGTGTTGGGCTACTTCTCTGACAGCACCTCGAGCTTGATCACGCTCTTGATCGGGTTCCGCCAGTCATCGCCTTGCAGGGCCTTAGCGCCACCAACGATGGTCAGGATGAACCAGCCAAGGCCCATGAACGGGATCAGCCAGCCGAAGAAATCGAGCCCGGTGATACCGCCAAGAATTGCGACCAACGCAAACGCGATGGAAGAGATCAACTGGAAGTTGAAGGACTTGGCCGCTTCCTTGCGGGCGTACGTCCCTGGCGTTGACAGCGCGTACACCAGGCCGGGCCCGAAGAGCCAGAGAAAGAACACCGAGAAGTGCGCGACGCCAGCCGCTCCACGCCCCGCCTGCTGACGAGTCTCCGGCCGTACCAGTGGCTTGTACGCCGGGTGGACGCCGAGCGCCCTGGACGGGGTCGGAACCTGGACAAGCCCGTAGAAGGCTTCGTTTAGCTCCTTGCGGGTGACTGCTGTGAGGACTTGTCCAATGCGATGGTCGAACTCGGACTCGCTCAGCCGGCCGTCGGCGTAGGCCTCCTTGAGCCAAGACTCGGCGCGGTCACGCTGTTCCGGCGTGACCTGCATCTTCAGACTGGGGTGCTCGTAGATCGCGTTCATGCTGACCAGCATCGTTTCGTGGTCAGTCATGCACCATCGGGCACTCCCCCGGGCCTACCCCGAGTGCTGCCCATGAGCCTGCTGCACAGCAGCGGCTCATCACCAGCTACCGCTGCCGCCTCCCCCGCCACCTCCGCCGGAGAATCCGCCGCCGCCGAAGGAACTGCCACCGCCAAACCCGGTGCCGCCGGCTCCCGAAGAGGAGGCAACCGGCGTAGCGGCTGAGGTCAGGCTGCTGGTCAGGAACGAGGTGTTGAACGCAGCCATCTGGTAGTTGCCGATGTACCAGTAGGGCGTCGCATTCGGCAGCCGGCCCATCGCGACAAGATCACCGCAGATCTTGGCCCAGCGATCCGCCAGCTCGAAGATGATCGCCCAAGGGAGGTACTTGGAGAAGATGTCCTCGCCCTCTTCGAACTTCAGCTGATCCGCCTCCGCAGTGGCCAGATAGGTCTTGAAACCCTCGACCTGGTCGCACACGGCCCGGCCTTCCGCGGTGCGCTGCCCGCGCTTCAGCTTCGTACGGATCACCGCGAGAGTGATGATGATCGGCAGCAGGGGAATGAGCAACAACAGCAACCAGAACCCGACCGCGAAGGCCGCGAAGACCGCGATGGCGATGATGCCAAAGCCGAAGCCGCCAGCAGCTGCAGCCGAGGGCACCTTGCGGAACCAGCCGCGGGAGGCGACCTGGTTGCGGACAGACTCCCGCATTCGGTCGTGGGCCGCTACCAAGCTGCCGCGGTCGGAAAGATCCCTCGTCGCCCCTGGCGCCTCGCCGTCGAACAGGCTGGTCAAGAGCACCGTTTCATGTGGAGCTGTCGCCTTGCTCGGATCAACGAGGGTGACCTGGAACTCGTCGTCGCGGTAGCTCTGGACGGTCAACGCTCCACGCACCGCGAGGTCAATGATCGTGGCCGCGGTCTCTCTGGCATCGACCTGGCCGTCGATCAGCAGGCCGGCCTCCGCAACCGGAATCTTCGGAGGCGAGAACGCGACCGGGATGGGAATGTCGGGGTCGTTGGGCACGATCTGGCTTTCCTGGCCGGCAAGCGGAACCATTCCCGGAGGTAGGCCCGCGTAGCGCTGATCACGTCCGTTCTTGCGCCACCAGAGCACGCCAACAATTGGCGAGCCGATCGCGATGAGAAGTGAGACGCCGGCCAGCGCGAAGGCGCCAACTCTCTCCGCCGGCGAAAGCTTGGAACCATTGGGTTCCACGTGCGGCTTGTTGTCTGCCACCAGACCGGGCTTGATCTTGACACCAATGCTGACGCCTGCTCCAGGCTGCACATTTGTCTGACCGAAGGTGGCCTTGCCGCCCTCGGTGTAGTCAGCGGTCTCACATCGTGTGGTGCTGCGCGGCGGTCCGGTGAAGCAATTGACGCCCTGAGCGCCACCCGGCACCGTTGTCGTGATCTTCACGTCCTTGATCAACGGGTTGCCAAATCCGGGACCGTCCCAGAAGAACTCGTCGTACCCGTTGAAGGAGCGCATCGCGCCGGTGACGTCGTAGGAGAGGACGTAGGTCGCAGTGGGCGCAGAAATGGTCCGGTTGGGGTCACCGATCCGAATGTTCAGCTCCGCCTCGCGACCACCCTGGGACTCAGTGGTTTTGGAGCTGTAGTCGGTTGCCACATTGGGGTCCGGGCTGGTGACGTTGATGTTCGTGATGCCATACACGAAATCCTGGTCACTGTCTGGATCAGGCTCTCGCGTCACCAGGTCGCGCTGGATACCGTGCCGGCCGGAATCACTGCCGAACCGCCAGGTGATGGTCTCCTTCACCTTGAGCACGCCGCTTGGCTGCATGTCGTAGTTGATGATGAAGGAATCGATCTGGTCGTCGGCCGCGTACGCCCTAGTGGGGGTGAACATAGCCCAAGCCAGGGCGGTCATCAGCATCAAGGTGAACGCGACAAGGACCCGAGAAGCCTGGCCGCCAACCTGCCAGACGCGTTCGCCGGCGGACGCGCGGAATTGCACCATTAGTTCATTGTCTCCGATTCGGGGGTTCCTGAGTCATTGCCTCCGATTGCGGGCCGCGAGGGCCCGTTCGGCCTCCCGCCTCGATTCACGGGCAGCAATGGCGACGCGCTTGTCGTATTCCCGCTTGCCCGTGGCCAACGCGATCTCCACCTTCGCGTACCCGTTTGAAAAGTAGAGCGACAAAGGAACCAGTGTGGTTCCCGAGGTAGTGAGCTCGCGCTCGATCTTGGCGATCTCCCGTCGGGTCAGTAGCAACTTGCGAGTACGGCGCGCCGAGTGGTTAGTCCAGGTGCCATGGCTGTATTCGGGGATGTGCGCCCCGCGCAGCCAAACCTCCCCATCCTCGACAGTTGCGTAGGCGTCGGTGAGGTTGGCACGCCCCTCGCGCAGCGATTTGACCTCAGTCCCACCGAGGACGACCCCGGCCTCATAGATGTCGTGGATGTGGTAGTCGTGCCGAGCCTTGCGGTTTTGCGCGATGAGCCTGCGGCCCTTCTCCTTCGCCATGCTCTCAATCATGCCGCCTTTGATTGCTCCGCTCGCTCCGCGCGGATCGCGCCTGGCAGCCGCCTACTTCGTCGTCGCTCCGGGACGAAAAGCGTGTCCCCTCGCTCCTCCTCAGCACGGCGGCACGCGATCCGGGGTTGATTGCTCCGCTCGCTGACGCTCGCTCTGTCTGACGCTGGCTCTATCTGATTGCTCGCTGCCGCTGGGAAGCAATCCTCAAAACCAGGTCATGGGGTTGCGCAACCGGCCGCCGATCCAGACCATCAGATGAAGGTGGCAACCGGTTGAGAACCCAGTGGTGCCGACATAGCCGATGATCTGCCCCTCGCGCACTCGCTGCCCGACATGGACGACGTAGTGGCTGGCATGGTTGTAACCCGTTGTCACATACCGACCGCCGACGTAGCCATGGTCGATCATCAGGCGGTTGCCGTAACCCGCGTTGTAGTAGCGCTCCGCGACACGGCCGGCGTAGGCAGCACGGATCGGCGTACCGCAGGCGGCGCCGAAGTCAGTGCCATCATGCAGCTTCCAGTAGTGCAGTACCGGATGGAATCGCATGCCGAACGGGGAGGTGATCCGAGCCGCCACGGGGAACGAGAATCCGTGGCCAGCGCTAGAGGTTGTGGAGCCACTTGAGCGATGCGTGTGCTTGCTCGTTGCGTGGGAAGAGCGCCGCGCTGCGCCCGCCTTGCGCTCCGCGGCCGCTCGCTCGGCTGCCCGTTTGCGCTCCGCGGCGGCCTTGGCAATCCGGGCGGCAATGCGCTTCTCGACCGAAGCGCGTTCCTTGACCAAGTCTGCATAGTGAGCCTTGTCTTGCGCGACGTCGGCCTCGGCCTGGTCTTCAGCGGCTTTTCGCTGGCGCACCAGCTGCGCCACGGTGCCCTTCTCAGCCGTAGCGCGTAATTCCAATGACTTCTTGAGCTTGAGGTTGGCTGCCGCCTCGTGACGTGCCGCTACAACCTTCGCCTTCAGTTCGGCCTTCCGAACGCGCGCAGCATCGAGCTGACGCTGCAGCAGGGTGAGCCGGTCGATCTGCGCCTGCGTGGAGTCGAACAGGGTAGTTGACCACTGCAGGCGGGTTTGCACATCCTCTGTGGAGTGCGGATCGAGCAGGACTGCGACCGGCAGTAGGTTGCTCTGCTGCTGGTACTGGTCTCGAATCATCTGTCCGGCTTTGGTTTGCTCGGCGTCCAATCGCGCCTGGCCGGCGTTTACCGCGGCGATCGCCGCTCCCAGGTCGGCTCGAGCTATCCGCAGCCTCACGGCCATTCGAGAATCCTGCACCTCGGCCGCCGACAGTTCTTGTCTTGTTGTCGCGAGCTGCGCACTCGCCACGTCCAACCTGTGCTGCGCCTTGTCGACCGCGACCGCAGCCTTGCTGAGCGCCTTGCTCGACTCACCGAGGTCGCCTTTGGTCTTGGCGATCTGTTGTTTGACCTGCGCCCGGCGCGCAGCCAACTCGTCCCCGGAGGCCATGGGCACGAGCGCGGAGAGCGCGACTGCCGACGCCACCGCGACAGCGACGGCTATTCGTGCGATGCGCGCACCTGCGATGTGCAGTGCCGACAAAAATGCAGTTATGCCCTTGGACGCAGGCGTTCGAGCAAGAAGTTCTTTACTTCTTGACAGCCTGGCGAAGCGACCACCAACTTGAGGTGCTTCGCTGTCGTCCGGAACGTCCTGACGGACGTAGGGAAGATCCGGAGCCACAGCTTTCCCCAATCCAGTATTCGGTTGTCAACGGCTCAGCCGCTCCGCCTGCTGTCACCGGTTGCAACTGCATGCGGCCTCGGCATGATAGGCAGGTCGCGAGGTGCGCTGGCGCGACCAAAACACCGAAATCAACATTTCGTCATGGATCAGACATGAAGTCTCAAGTGAAACTTGAGTCAATTGGGACAACTTGTGATGCTCTTGTGACAAAAGTGTTGTCGGGGGTAATCTAACCGGCGTCCACGCGGCTGGGCTGTAACAAGGGTCTTGGCGCCGTATACGGCATGCAATCCGCGTACAGCGTCAACGTGTCACGCAGCGAGGGTTATTGACTGGCCGCGGGTTTAACAGGTAAGGCAACCCGGGCGGTAGAGACTCGAACTCAGGCCGCATCAGACCCGTAGGTATCGACGGGTCGTGACCAACGTGGGGATCACTGCGAGGACGAGGCCCACCACAACGACACCAAGCATTGCTATTGCAGTCTGCTGCCAACCGATCCAGGCGATGAACCGGATCGAGTTTCGGACTCCGCGGATGATCCAGAAGTAGACACCGGCAGCCATGGTCAGGCACGCGAGAGCCACACCGAGCAACGCCGAGATCACCGCGCCGAGCAAGAACGGCATGGTGATGTAGAAGTTGCTCGCACCGACCAGGCGCATGATGCCAATCTCTCGGCGTCGCGCGAAGGTCGCGAGACGTATTGTGTTGCCAATCTGGAGCGCAGAAGCAAGCAACAACAGCGCCGATGCGCCCGCAGTCGACCACTGGAGCACATTCAGCGCGCGGAAGAACGGATCAAGCAATTGGTGCAGGTCCTGGACTTTCTGCACACCCTTGAGCCCGACGACCGAGCTCACGACGCCTTGGTATTCCTCCGGGTTCTTCAGCTTGACGCGGAACGACTCCTGCATCTGGTCGACGGTCAGCGAGTCTTGGATCGGACTCCCCTCGTACGCTCTCTGGAACTCCGCGTACGCCTCTTGCTTGGTCTCGAAGTAGATCCCGTCCTGCGCCACCTCCGGGTTGCCTTCCAGCGTTCGCTGGATCTCATCTTTTTGTCCCTGAGTGACGTCCTGACCAGGATCACACTGGTCGCCGCGAGTGTCTTTGGCGCACAGGAAGATCGAAATCTCGATCTTGTCGTACCAGCGCCCCTTCATCAGGTCGACCTGCTGGCTGGCGAGCAGGCCTGCGCCGAACAGCGACAGCGACACCCACATGGTCATGATGACCGCCAGGGTCATGGTCAGGTTCTGCCGTAGCCCCGCGCGGGTCTCGGACAAGATGTGACGGAAACGCATTGACTATTCCCCAATAGATCGATTGGCAGCGGTCGTTCGGTCTTCGGCTCGGCGACAGCTACTGGTAGCCGTAGACGCCTCTGCTTTGATCCCGGACGACTTCACCGTCATCCAGCTCGATCACTCGCTTCCGCATCTGGTCGACGATGGTTGAGTCGTGCGTCGCCATCAGCACGGTCGTGTCCGCGCGGTTGATGCGGTCGAGCAGCTTCATGATCCCGACGCTGGTGGCCGGATCAAGGTTCCCCGTGGGCTCGTCGGCGATCAAGATCATCGGCCGGTTCACAAACGCGCGAGCGATCGCGACGCGTTGCTGCTCGCCGCCTGACAACTCCTCGGGCAGCCGGTCCCCCTTGCCGCCGAGCCCAACAAGCTCCAGCACCTCGGGAACCACGCGATTGATGGTCGATGCAGGTTTGCCGATCACCTGGAGAGCGAACGCGACGTTTTCGGTCACGTTCTTGTTCGGCAGCAGCCTGAAATCTTGAAAGACCGTGCCAATTTGGCGACGCATGGCCGGGATCTTCCAGCTGCGCAGTTTGTTGAGCTCGCGGCCGGCGACAAAGACCTTGCCCGTGCTGGCTCGCTGCTCCCGCAAAATTAGTCGCAAGAATGTCGACTTGCCGGACCCCGATGCCCCGACCAAGAAGACGAACTCCCCTTTGTCAATATCGACATCGATGTTGTCGAGCGCTGCCCGGCGCTGACCGTCGTACGTCTTGGATACATTCTCGAAACGAATCACGCTGTGCTTCCCCCGATAGACAGCTCCGACGTCCTACGGACGCCAGACGGCCAGGATCGAGTGTAAGTCAAGCTCTGGTAACGGAGCACGATCACCGGTGCGAGCCCGTCATTTGGGCTCAGGCAGTGGAAGGAAGTCGCGACCGAGTAAGAGGTTTGGGCAAAGGGACTGTGGTTGCTCAGGCTGAGGCGCTCGTCATCCGCCAACGGATCCCGGACTCGATAAAGCCGTCCAGATCTCCGTCGAAGACCGCATCCGGATTCGAGACCTCGTAGTCAGTGCGCAAGTCCTTCACCATTTGATACGGGTGCAGCACGTAGGAGCGCATCTGGGAGCCCCAGCTGTTGCCCCCATCGCCCTTCAAAGCATTGAGCTGCGCCTCGCGCTCCTGCCGCGCCCGTTCCAGCAGCCGGGACTGCAAGACGCGAAGCGCGGCCGCCTTGTTCTGCAGCTGCGACTTTTCGTTTTGACACGACACGACGATGCCGGTCGGCAGATGCGTGATGCGTACGGCGGAGTCGGTGGTGTTGACGCTCTGCCCGCCGGGCCCCGACGACCGGAAAACATCAATGCGTAGATCCGACTCGGGTATGTCGATGTGATCAGCTGCTTCGGTGACCGGGAGCACTTCTACACCTGCAAACGAGGTTTGTCGGCGGCCCTGGTTGTCGAAAGGCGAGATCCGAACAAGCCGATGTGTGCCTTGCTCAACCGAAAGCGTCCCGTACGCGAAGGGTGCCCTGACCTGGAATGTTGCGGACTTGATACCCGCCTCTTCGGCGTAGGACGTGTCGTAGACCTCGGTCTGGTAACGATGCCGTTCGGCCCAGCGCAGGTACATCCGCAACAACATGGCAGCGAAGTCGGCCGCATCAACGCCGCCCGCCTCGGAGCGAATGGTGACCAGCGCGTCGCGCTCGTCGTACTCGCCGGACAGCAGTGTTCGGACCTCGAGCACCTCAACTGCCTGTTGCAGGGCCGTGAGTGCTTCCGCCGCCTCGGCGAGGCTGGCCGGGTCTCCTTCTTCTTGCCCAAGTTCGACCAGAGCGCCGATGTCTCCCAGCTGGGCGCGCAGCCCAACTAACCGATCAACCTCGGCTTGCAGTGTGGAGAGCCGTGATGTCACACGTTGGGCGTTGTCTTGGTTGTCCCACAGATCTGGAGCGGCTACCTGCTGCTCCAGTTCAGCGATCTCGGCGCGTTTGCGATCGGGGTCGACGACGGCCTCGATCGAGCTCAAGGACCTGTCAAGGTCTGCGAGCGCGACAGCAAAGTCGGGTCCGGCCACAATGATCCACTCTACGTGCGCACCTCATGCTCCAAGAGCAAGCCGTTCTGGCTGCGCGCTGCTTAGGTCTCAGTCAAGAGTCATCAGCGCGACGCAACTCCTCGATGCGGACGAACCTCTCTTCGGTCAAGGGGCGCCGTGCCGGCCAGTCGCTGACCCAGATGACGACGAATGCAGCCAAGGAGCAACTCAACGCAATCACCGGGCCGAGGACGGAAAGCCATACGACACCACAGCCGACAACGTTCACGAGTAGCACCGCGAGAGCGCCCCGCCGGCTGAGCTGACCGTGACGCGCGCGCCATGCCGCGTATCCGATCCAGGGCAGCATGGCCAGGAGAATCGCCACCCAGGCGAAGGTCGACATCCCCTCGGTGAAAGCGCCAGAGACAAGCCGAATCATCGCGACCAGGCTGACCAGACCAGTCAGCGCTCCAAGCGCTGCGGCGAGATGTTTGTTGGGCACGCCTACTCCCGTAAGCCATACTCGTGAACTGCGAGCGCGGGATTGCGCGAGCAGCTCTTGGTGTACTCGTCGAGCCAGCACCGACACACTAGCTGCGTCCGCAGCGTATGAGTCGTAACGACCCGGCAGCAGAACCCCAGTCTGCTAGGTGGCGAGGGCGTCGGATAGCCGTTGCCGTCGTCGCATCAGCAGCTGCCGGCTGCATAGACTGTCGCAGCGACCCGGGAGCATAGCTCAGTTGGTAGAGCACTTCCCTTACAAGGAAGGGGTCAGCAGTTCGAGCCTGCTTGCTCCCACCGGTGAAACTCCTAGCGAGAGGTGTATTGCTCTGGTTGGCAGGATTCGTGCATTGGCCTGAAGGCCCCGATTTCCACAAAAAGTTTACCGACAAGTTGATCATGGGATTCACAGCCTGCCCTGGGCTGACCCGTACACATCGGCCAACCTCTCCCCCGCCCTGGCAAGGGCATCGTCTTGGCTGTGGGCATAGAAAGCCATCGTGAATGCGGGTGTCGCATGTCCGTGCCATGCCGAGACCACCGGGATCGGAACACCGTTGAGAATCATCAACGTGACACTGGTGTGCCGTGCGTCGTGGAGCCGGTAGACCGGAAGCCCGGCCGCTTTGAACCGGTTGTTGAACGTGTCGCTGTACCACTCCGGTAGATACGGCTCTCCGGTCTCGTTGACGACCAGGTGCTCGCCACCACAGTCCGCACAAGCGGCCCTGTAGGCCCGGCCAGCACGCAGTCTCTCTTGTGCCTGTCGAGCCTTGAGGGACCTGAGAGCGGCCACCAAAGCCTCGTCCAGCGGCAGTGTCCGTCTACCCCGCTCAGTCTTGGGTGGGCCTTCCACAACCCCGATACCGACAGTACGTTGTGAGCAGTGGTAGCGACGACTTCGTCTCGACAGCCGCCGTCTCGAGGGTCCGCCCGTCCGAATGGGAGCCTGATGAGTATCAGGAAGGTAGTGGAGACATGGCAATGAAGCCTGAGCGAGGCGGCTCCCGCGTTCCGGTTTCGGCTGCCGGCGACGGCCACCGCGCGCTGCGCTCAGTCTTCTTCTGGCAGGTGCTGAGCGCCCTCCTCCTGCTGACCATGGGTGGGATCCACCTGTACCTCGCCCTCAAGGGTGCCGGAACGCTCGGCAAGCCCTTCTGGCTGAACGCGGTCGGTGGGCTGGTGCTGGCGATCGCCATCGTAGTCCTGCGGGGGCGGCTCCTGCTGCTGGCCAGCGTGCTCGGCACACTGTTCATGGCGGGCACATTGCTCGCCCTGGTGCTTGCGCTCACCGTCGGACTGTTCGGTATCCACGAGGTACTGAGCTACCGACCGGTGCCGCCCACCCTGGTCGTGGAATCCATCGGCACGATCGTGCTCGCCGTGACGACCGCCCTGCTGTACCAGACGATGCGCGGGAGCCTGACACAGTCGCGTGGGGTCTGAATCTGAGCATGGCATGCGGCTCGTCGTCCGCTGGTTGCGAGCAGCACGTGGACTCCGAAGTTGGTGAAATCGCGCTAGCCGTGAGCGAGGCGGAGCGTTCCCTCGGAGTCGGCGCCGAGGCGCCGGTCGGCCACTGTTGGTCCCAGGTATGGGCGCCGACCGTCATCCCGGCGGCGACGAGCACGGCGCACAGCCGCGTGGCTCGTCCAACGTGCCCGCGTCGGCGTCTTCCCGCATGACACGGGACGTGACACGAACCGGAGACGCAGGTGGTCATCAAGGCCGTACGGGCCACCCCTTGGAGACTTCGGTCGCAGGTAGACGGCCGGGTCGACGTCGCCGGGCGCTCTCACAATCCGTCGGTCGTGGGTTCGAACCCCAGCCGCCCCACTACCAGCGAAAACGTCAGTACTGGATCCCGCACCAACCGCGTCACGTCCGCACCGGTATCGCTGTCGGCTTCTGCCCTTGCGGGGCCCTCGGACCACCAAATCATGCAAGGGCTAGGCTGCAGTCGAAAGGTCGGGCCGCGGTCATATCTGCAGTACATCATCGAGGCCGGGACGTCATCGAGGCCCAGGCGGCGGTGTGTGAGCTGCGGCAGGCGCATCCGCGGTGGGGTGCCCGCCGCCTCGAGTTCGAGACACACCAGATCTCCGGGCAAATTTAGCCCGCAGCGGGCGCTCGACGAACCGGAAGCTCGCCTCGGCCAGCACGACGAACATGGCAATCCAGGCGATATCACCGACTACCGTATGTCCAAGCGTAGTGAGTATCGCGATTCGCGCCAGGTCATTCCAGAGATAGATCGAATACGACCGCTGGCCCAGCCACCGCATTGGGCTGCTTGCCAGCAGTGATCCAGCTGCCGATCGCGGCCGTGTCACGACACCGATCAACGTCACGAGCGTCAGTCCGGTCCCCGCGACGGTCACCAGGGAGCAACGATAGGTGTCGTTCCGATGTGCCAGGACGGGCAGGAGGGCAACGGCTAGCAGCGCACAGGGCGCAAGATATCGAAGCGTCCGAGACAGCCAATTGTTGTGAACAACGATCGCGAGCAATGAGCCGATCAGGATAGGTAGCGCATTTGTGTCGCTCCCGAAATACTCGTGCGGATCGTATTTCACCTCTCGACTCAGGCCGAGGTAGAGGTTAATCGCCAGGGTGATCCCGATGAGCGACGCGGTGAGCGCGGCGAACAGCCGAGGATTGCGACGATAGCCCAAGAGCACTGCGAGGGGCCACAGCAGGTAGAACTGCTCTTCGATCGAGAGCGACCATGTGTAGTTGAGGTAGTCCTGAGTAGCGAAAGAGTGGCCAGTCGAGTCAAAGAGGCTTGTTGTATATGAAACGGCTGCGCCGGCGGGTGCGAGAATCTGCCCGACACTGAGGTGCGTCGGCAAGGGGAATGCTGTTCGACCTATGAGCAGCACCACGACCGTCACCGATACGACCGTCACCAACGCCGGGGCCAGGCGCGCCACGCGTCGGCGATAGAACGCGCGCACATCGATTGTGCCGGTGTGGAGTTCGCGGATCAATAGGGTGGTGATGAGAAACCCCGACAGGCAGAAGAACACAGTCACACCGACGAAGCCGTCGATGAGCGGCCTGGTCGGGGCGTGCTGGCCGAGGACCAGAAGAATTGCCACGGCACGGACGCCATCTAATCCAGGGACGTTATAACGGTCGTGCACGAGCCGACCGTAGCAAGGCAGGTGCCATCGGCGGTGACTGGAGCCGTCGGATATTCCCCTGATGGATGACCGTGCCCCGTCGGCCCAACCGCTTGTGGCGCTGCGTGTCCGCCCCGGCGGCGGGCACTCCCGGACCGACCCAGATCTCGTCGGAGCTCTTCTCCCCACGAGGCGGCCCACGAGCGTCCGAGTGCACAGAAATTTCCGTGCTGTGCAACTGTTTCGGCCCGGAAACACGCTCAGATCAGCGTGAAATGGGATTTGGCGACCCGTGAATCGGCGTGAGGTCGTCTTAAACGATTTAGTATCTGTGGCAACCGATTGATAGGGAGGCAGCGCCATGGGTTTGACCAGCGAGCAGGCCAAGGCCATGAACGCCCAGCCGAGGATCACCCCGGAGGAGCGGGATCGATTAATCCACCTGTTGGCGGAGGGGAAGAAGCCGGCCGAACTGGCATTGCAGTTCGGTAAGGCTGTCGGCACGATCTATAACTTTCAGACCAGATGGAAAGCTGAGGTCGACGATCTTCGCCGGTCGCGGACTGTGCAGTTTGATGACATTGCGGGCACCCGGAAGCAGGCTCGGTTGGATGACTATTGGTCCCTGCGTACTGCTTTCATGATGTTGTTTCGGAAGCATCTGGAGTCGTGTTACGCGACGAATCCGGAGACCGGTGAGAAGGAGTTCGTTGAGCAATTGGTCGATGCCCGCAAGCTGAAGATCTACAGCGACGCGGTGGATAAGAACAACAAGATGCTCATGATCGAGACCGGTCAGCAGCTGCGGCTGGATGAGAAGTGGACTGAGAGGGCGCTCGGTGTCGATGGTCGAGGCGGCGTTGATTACGGCGTGATCGTTCAGGGGACCCGTAAGTGGGATGCCGGTGCACCGCAGCGAGCGGCCGAAATAGCCCGGAAGCGGGCTGCCCGTGACCAGTGGTTCGACGAGGATTGGGTCGCCTCGATGGTGCGTGACGGCATGTCTAGGGATGCTGCCGAGAGGACCGTGCGGCTACAGAGGGATCGCAAGAACGGATTCTCTCCGGCAGAGGTCAAGAGTCGTCACTGGGAGCGGGTTCGTTCGGCTGAGTATGCCGAACGGGTTGAGCGCCTGGAGGAGTTTTGTGAGGACTGGATCAGCTTCGACCTTGAGGGTCAGCCGCGTGATCTGAGTATTGAGGAACTGGAGGAAACGCGGGATCACCTTAAGACCCACTGGTTTCCTGACGATGAGGCGGCGCACGTCCGTATCGATCAGTTCTTCGACAACTGGCGGTACCCCGACGCTGAGGCCGTAGCCAGTGCCTCTGCCGTGGATGTCGGACAGGATGACGAGCAGACCGAGGACCAGGACATGGACGTGGAGATAGTTCGCATGATGCCTCCCCGTAAGCCCGCTGAGGAGCCTGAGATGGAACCTGTACCGGAGCCCGACCCTGAGCCTGAACCCGATCAGGTGGAGCCGCTTCGGGAAGCGTTCATTCAAGCACTGGCTGACGGTAGGGCAGCGGATCCCGATGAGCTGATGCGGGAACTCAGGTGCGGTGCCGCTGAGTTTTATGCCGTGCTCGGTGAGCTGCACGAGGACGGCGTGGTGGTCGAAGACGGCACCGGCATACGGCTTACGGAGAGTTCCGTTGCCGTTGCGTAAGAGGCGGGAGCCTGATCCCGCATCGGCAGGGTTAATTTTCGATGCGATGCGGGCGACCTTTAATGGGCGCAGCCTCGTCGTCAAAGATCACCATGAGCTGTTTCAACGGCTCCGCGAGGATGGTGTGGAGTTCAAGGTCTCCGACGTTTACACCGTCTTAGGTCAAATGATCGCCGACGGCCGCGTGGCGCGCCGTCCTGGTATCGGGATGTGGCTCGGGAATGGCTCCCCGACGCTTTGGGAGCCGGATATCACCCGCGTGGCCGATATAGAAGGCTCATCGTGGGGCGGACCCGGTGGGTGGTTGTGAGTACGCGGCGGGTCGTTGGTGACATGGATGAGGCGATAGCGGCCGCTGTAGATCACTCGCTGTCGCTCAACATGGCCACGGTGATCAGTCACGATGGCCGGCAATTGGTGACTGTGAAGCTCCCCCCGAAGCGTGGAGGCATCGACTATAAGGAGAGTCATGCCAGAGAAGCGGAGGAAGTTCGACGCTGAGTTCCGGGAGGGGGCGGTCAGGTTGCTACCTACCGGCTGTAAGTGCCGATGCAGGCTAAGAGTTACAGTGGCCAAAGTGTTCCGACAAGGACGTTCACTTGTCGGGCTGGCGAGATTTGAACTCGCGACCCCTTGTCCCCCAGATCGGGCTTCCATGGTTGTCGAGAGTGAACCACTTATCGCTGGGTCCATGGTTGACCGTTGAAGTGCGCTGAGTTCGACCGTCGTGGTCCGTAGTTGGTCCGTAGTTTCGCCCCGCGGTCACCTGGCGATACCACCGGCTACCTCTGGCTGCGATACTTCACTATCGCGGGCCCAACCGGATGATCGTCTGCCGCGAGCGGCGCGGCCGCGCGGGCAGGGGCAACTATTCGGGCGGCCAGCGCGGTGCGCCTGGCGTGCGATCGTTACCGCGTAGTGGGGGTCGCGATGAGCGGCCTCTCCGGCTTCTGGTCCTCGACGTCGACGGAAGGTGCCTGCGATGGCAACGTGTAGATCTGATCGGCCACTTTCACCAGGAAAACATTCGCCGTAGGCCGGCTGTCGGGCGCCACGGTCAAGTTGCTCCACAGCACAAGCGTCACCTTGTTGACCGGATCGTAACCACTGAAGGAGTTGAATCCCGGCAGCTCACCGAAGTGGTAATACATAGTGACATTCGGGGCCCAGTTCTGTCGCTCAATGCCATACCCGTATTGCGGTGCGGCCGGCTCGGCCGGATCAGTGAGCTGCGGGCTGTCCAACCACTGACGCTGAAAATCAGCGTTGAACACCTGGCCGTCAACCAGCGCGCGGATCCAGATGGCGAGATCGTTCGCGGTGGAGATGGCTCCTCCGGCCCCCATGGCGTACGACGAGTTCTGGTGGGTGTAATCGATGGGCTGCAGTGTTCCTGCCCTGGCCGCGGCCTCCACGTCGGGCGGATAGGGCGTGTCCACCAGCGCGAAGCTGGTGCCGCCGTACATGTAGCCGTGCGAGTACGGATCCGGAATCGCGGTGTCCTTGCTCCCTGGGAGCAGGGTCTGCTTCAGACCCAGCGGACCGTACAAGCGATCCTGGAAGTCCTGGGCCAGCGGCTTGCCATCGACCTTTTCGGCGATCAGGCCAAGGAGAATGTAATTGGTATTGCTGTAGTCATAAGCGGTACCGGGTGGGAACAACGGCGGGTGCCGGAACGCGATGGCCAACACCTCTTGCGGCGAGATGGCCTTCGTCGGGTCCGCATCGAGAGTCGTCGCGAACCCGGGATCGTTCGTATAGCCATACAACCCACTCCGCATCTTCAGCAGCTCGGCGATGGTGATGTTCTCACCGTTGGGCACGTTCGGAACGTACTTCGATACCGGATCGCTGAACTGGAGCTTGCCCTCCTGGGCCAGCAGTACAATCACGGCCGCGGTCATCGTCTTGGTAATCGAGGCGATCCGGAAGTGAGTGTCACCGCCCGGCGGCACGTCGGCCCCCCGGAGCGTCGTGCCGACGGCAGCCGTGAAATCGCCCTGCGGGGTACGAACCTCGACCACGGCGCCAGGAACCAGCAGCTCCTTCGCGGTCGCGTCCACGGTGGCTCGAAGCGCGGCCAGATCGATCGTCTTCACCGGCGACGAGCCGCTCGGCGTGGCGGCCGGGGCCGACGCAGTCGACGGCGACGAGGCGGTCGTCGAGCAGCCGGCGATCAACAACACCACGCAGACCCCCAGCCCACTCACCAGGACAGACCCACGTCCTCGCGGGGACCGGCACCGTCCGACACCAGACCGCATTTCCTGCTCCAATCAGCCGGTCAACGAGCTGTCGCCGTGACGGACCGCGTCGACGACCCGTCGGATCGACTGGATGACGAGTGGCGCGTTCTCGATCATGATGTTGTGACCCGAGTTCGTGTTGGTGATGTGCACCGTGCCGG
>Ga0307317_10000233_pt1 | contig 16124 bp, 18 predicted proteins | sample ER_DNA_357_FD_194498 | JGI IMG/M metagenome (GOLD analysis project Ga0307317, IMG submission 194498) | Bulk soil microbial communities from the East River watershed near Crested Butte, Colorado, United States - ER_DNA_357 | ecosystem: Environmental > Terrestrial > Soil > Floodplain | place...
CGCCGGAGGGAAGCCGCACCGTGATCGGCACGGGTGTGCCGGCGCGCCAGCGCTGCTTCGCGGCGACAGTGACGAGCTGATCCCAGGCGCAGGAGATGAAATCGGCGAACTGCATCTCGGCAACCGGCCGCATGCCCATGATCGCTGCGCCGGTGCAGCCGCCGACGATCGCCGTCTCAGAGAGCGGCGCGTCGATCACGCGCCACGCGCCGAACTCCTCCTGGAAGCCGAGGGTGACCTTGAAGGCCCCGCCGTAGACGCCGACGTCCTCGCCGATCACGAAGACGCGCTTGTCGCGGCGCATCTCCTCACGGAGGCCGTCGGAGATCGCCTGGAGATAGGTCCTCTCAGCCATTATTTGTGGTGCGGCGTGTCGAGGTCCTCGGGCGTCGCGTAGACGCCGTCGGCGAGCTTGGCCGGATCGGGCAGCGGCGACTCCTCCGCCCGCGAGAGCGCTTCGTTCAGCAGTTTCTTGACCCCCGCCGAGATCTCGTCCTCCTCCTCTTCGGTCAGTTCGGCTTGCTCGTACAGCCACGTTCGGAAGCGCTCGATCGGGTCGTTCTTGGCCCACTCCTCGAACATCTCCTTGGGGACGTAGAAGGCATCGTCGTGGACGGCGTGGCCCTCCATTCGCAGGGTCAGCGACTCGATCAGCGTCGGTCCGCCGCCCGCGCGTGCCTTCTCGATCGCGCGCTTCGTCTCGCGGTAGACGGCGAGCACGTCGGTGCCGTCGACGACGACCCCGTCGAAGCCGTAGCCCTGCGCGCGGTCGGCGAGGTGTTCGCATGCGTACTCGAGGTGTGTCGGCGTCGAGTACGCCCACTGGTTGTTGTCGCAGACGAAGACGACCGGAAGCCTGCGCACGCCCGCGAAGTTCATCGCCTCGTGCGCGTCTCCGCGCGCCGAAGCGCCCTCGCCGTACCAACCGACGGCAACGCGGCTCTCCTCGCGGATCCGAAAAGCGAGCGCGCAGCCCACCGCGACCGGGAGCATCGCCGGCAGGTGGCTGACCATCGCGATCAGGCCCAGGTTCGAGTCCGCCATGTGGACATTGCCGTCGCGGCCGTGGGTAGGCCCGTCGGAGCGACCCATGTACTGGGCGAAGATCCGCCACGGGTCGACCCCGCGGGTGACGTGGACGCCCATGTCGCGGTGGAGCGGCGTCCCGACGTCGTTTGTCCCCATCGCGGTTGCGACCCCGACCGCCGAGCCCTCGTTGCCGCGCCCGGTGTAGAACGATCCAGGGATCTTGCCCTGCTTGTAGAGGATGTGACCGCGCTCCTCGATCCCGCGCGTGATCACCATGTTGCGGTAGACGCCGAGCAGGTCCTCGCGGTCGAGACCGGCCTCCTTCACCTCGGTGAGCGAGCCGAGCGGCTCTGCTTCGCGGATCGCCATTGCCGTCGAACTCTAACGGCTGGGCAAACCCTCGCTCCGTAGAGAAAAACCGGTTGTGCGCCCGCCCGGGGCTAAAGTCCGTGTCGTGGGCAAGGCTGCCGACTGGCTGCGCGAGGAGCGCCGGAAAACCCTCGGCGATTGGGTCGCCGTCTGCCTCGGCTGCGGGTTTGTCCAGCGTTACTTCGAGGAGTTCGAGAACGAGCTGCCACGCGAATGCCCGCAGTGCCGCGGTGAGTTGCGTGCCCGCTGCCCTGCTTGCGACGCACGCTTCAGCTCTGCGTTCGCGGTCGACTGCGAGGTGTGCGGAGCCGAGTTGCGACCGCCGGAGCAGTTCGGCGTCCCGATCCGCCGACCCGACAAGTAACGGTTGTAGGGACTGGCACCGGCCGGTGCCAGTCCCTGAAGCCGATGCGCAACGACGCTACGGCCTGATCTGCGAGAAGCGGATCACCGTGACCGTCGCGTCGTCCGAGACCTCGCGGTTGTAGAGCTGCCCGAGGAAGTGCGCCATTTCCTCGGTGCGCCGGATCTCCGGGTTGTCGTGCTCGATCTCCCGCGGCGAGAGATCGGCGAGCGTCTTCACCTCGACCTTGTCGATCACGGCTTCGAAGACCTTCTCCCGCGGGCTGTAGCGGGCACCCGCGAGGACCTGGACGATCATGCCCTTCTTGTATTTGCTCGACTTGTCGCCGAGACGGATCGTGGCCGACTTGCGGCCCGAGCGCAGTTGGTCGGCCACCATTGGCGAGTAGAAGTTGAGGGCGTACATAGCTGCGGTCACGTGAGCGGCGAAAGCGCGCAGATCATACGGCTCCGTTACGGACGAAAGCTAGGGCTTTCTCTGCCATCTGGCGCTCGCCGCCGTAGGCGAGCAGCTTCGGCGCCTCGTCGAGCGGCAACCAGCGAACCTCGTCGACCTCGTGGGCGGTCTCCGACGGCAGGTCGCCGAGGCGCCCGCTTGCGTAGCGCAGGAGGAAGAAGCTGACGATCTTGAAGATCCGCTCCCCGGCCCAGGTGTACGTGTAGCGGACGTCGCCGAGCTTCTCGACGAGCCGCCCATGCGCGCCGGTCTCCTCGTGCACCTCGCGTAGCGCCGTCTCGCGCGGATCTTCGCCGGACGCGATGTTTCCCTTCGGGAGCGCCCACAGCCCTGGTTTCTTGCCTGCCGGACGGATCGCCGCCAGGACCCATTCGCCTTTCAATCGCCGCACGAGCACGCCGCCCGCTGAAAACTCTCGCTTCACCGCCGGTTTGTAACACAGCAGCGATCGCCGAACGGACACTTGCTTGCACAGCCCGCTTCCCAGCCTATAAACTCGCCTGGCACTCCACATCTGAGAGTGCCAAGCAGTGTCACAAAGTACGTCTCAAGGAGGCATCTGGATGGATCTACAGCCGCTGGGAGATCGCCTCATCGTCGAGGTCCTCGAGGAAGAGGAAACGACGACGAGCGGGATCGTCCTGCCTGACACCGCGAAGGAGAAGCCGCAGCGCGGCAAGGTCCTCGCGGTCGGCCCTGGCAGCCGCAACGACGAGGGAAAAATCATCCCCATGGAGATTGCCGAGGGCGACGAGATCATCTTTTCGAAGTACGGCGGCACCGAGGTCAAGCTCGGCACCGACGACGTTCTGATCCTGCGCGAGTCCGATGTGCTCGCCAAGGTCATCGGAACGCGTGAGCCGGCCGGCGCTGCTGCCTAACACCAAAGGGAGGAAACTGAATGGCTCACAAGGAGCTGAAGTTCAACGAGGATGCGCGGCGCTCGCTCGAGCGCGGCGTCAACATCCTTGCCGACGCGGTCAAGGTCACCCTTGGCCCGAAGGGCCGGTACGTCGTCCTCGACAAGAAGTTCGGCGCGCCGACGATCACCAACGACGGCGTCACGATCGCTCGTGAGATCGAGGTCGAGGACGTCTTCGAGAACCAGGGCGCGCAGCTCGTCCGCGAGGTCGCAACGGCGACGAACGATGTCGCCGGCGACGGCACCACTACGGCGACCGTGCTCGCTCAGGCGATCGTCCGCGAGGGCCTGAAGAACGTCGCCGCAGGCGCGAACCCGATGGGGCTCAAGCGCGGCATCGAGACAGCGGTCGACTCCGTCGTCGAGGACCTCAAGAGCCAATCCAAGGAGGTCAACGGCAAGGAGGACATCGCCCGGGTCGCCACCATCTCGGCGCGCGAGCGCGAGATCGGCGACGTGATCGCCGACGCGATCGAGAAGGTCGGCAAGGACGGCGTGGTCAACGTCGAGGAGGGCCAGACGTTCGGCCTCGAGCTCGAGTTCACCGAGGGCATGCAGTTCGACAAGGGTTACTTGTCCCCGTACATGATCACCGACGCCGAGCGCATGGAGGCCGTCCTCGAGGACCCCTACATCCTGGTCGCGAACCAGAAGATCGGGGCCGTCAAGGACCTGCTGCCGATTCTCGAGCAGGTCATCCAGGCCGGCAAGCCGCTGCTGATCGTTGCCGAGGACGTCGAGGGCGAGTCGCTCGCGACGATCGTCGTCAACAAGCTCCGCGGCACCTTCACCGCCGTCGCCGTCAAGGCGCCGGGCTTCGGTGACCGCCGCAAGCGGATGCTCGAGGACATCGCGATCCTCACCGGCGCCGAGGTGATCACCGAGGAGATGGGCCTCAAGCTCGAGAACACGAAGGTCTCGCAGCTCGGCCGCGCCCGCCGCGTGGTCGTCGACAAGGACACGACGACGATCATCGACGGCGCAGGCGACTCCGAGGCGATCAAGGCTCGGATCAAGCAGCTGAAGGCGGAGATCGAGAACACCGATTCCGACTTCGACCGTGAGAAGCTCCAGGAGCGCCTGGCGAAGCTCGCGGGCGGCGTTGCCGTCGTCAAGGTAGGCGCCGCGACCGAGACCGAGATGAAGGAGAAGAAGCACCGCGTCGAGGACGCACTGCAGGCCACTCGGGCAGCCCTCGAGGAGGGCATCGTCCCGGGCGGCGGCGTCGCGCTCGTCAACGCGGTCGACTCGATCAAGCTCGACTCGATCAAGATCCCCGACGAGCGGACCGGCGCTGCGATCATCGTCCGGGCGCTCGAGGAGCCTCTCCGCCAGCTGGCGCAGAACGCCGGCATGGAGGGCTCAGTGGTCGTCGCGCAGGTTCGCGAAGCCACGAAGGGGAACGGTCTGAACGTCGAGACCGGCGAGGTGGAGGATCTCTTCGCCGCCGGGATCATCGATCCGACCATGGTCACGCGCTCGGCGCTGCAGAACGCCGCGTCGATCGCGAAGAACATCCTCACCACCGAGGCTGTCGTCGCCGAGCCGCCGGAGAAGAACCCGGTCGGCGCCGGCGCGGGCATGCCGGACATGGGTGGGATGATGTAACTCGCATGGGGGAAGCCCGGCTTCCCCCATGAGCCCCCTCGTTGGGTGGCACAGCAGAAGGGCCGGCTTTGCCGGCCCTTCTGCTTTATCAACGCGGCCGGCAAAGCCGGCCGCTCCTGTTTAAAAGAAAAGACTCCAGGAACGGCGAAACGCCCTAAAGGGCGTCTCGCACGAGGGGGATGGGGAGGTGGGTCGCATGTTCTATCGGCGCCTGGGCATTCCTCCCACTCACCCAATCGGGTGAATCGAAAGAGGCCGGCTTTGCCGGCCTCGTTACCAAGCAAACGGGCCGGCTAAGCCGGCCCGTTTGCTGTGCCACCCAACGAGGGGGCTCACGGGGGAAACCGGGTTTCCCCCGTGCTAGCCCGTTAGGGCGCCAAATCGCCGTAGATGTTCTGGTCGATACCTCCGTCGTGCGGGCAGAGATCGCCGCTCCAGAAGCTGACCGGCCCCTTCTTCGTCTGGATCGTGCTCAGGGTCCGGCATTGCTTCACGTCGGCTGTCGTCGCGTCCTCGTCTTCCGGCGACTCCCTGGGATCGGTGCCTTGCACCGTGTCTCGCCAGTCCGTCCACGCCGTGTACGCGAAGCTCCCGAGCGACGTCACCCACAGGTAGTCGCCCGCGAACGGCACCGCACGGTTGTCGAACTGTTCGTAGTTGGGATTTGTCGAGACGTCGGTGATGCGCGTCTTTCCAGTCCACGTCGCGCCGGCGTCTGTCGAAGTCGCTCCGTAGACGTCGAGCGACGGCACCGTCGTCCGGTCGGCGCAGTTGCCGATCGGGCGGGTGACGCTGTAGCACGTGTCGTTCCGGCTGTCCCACCAGATCGCGTGAAGGACGCTGCCATCCGCCGAGATGTCGGGGAACACCTGGTGTCCTCTCACCTGGCCGTCGATGACGGCCGGAGTGGTATGTCCTCCGGTTGCCCCGTCGTAGCGGAGGAAGAACGTTCCTGCCTGGCCGCCGACCCCGCGGCCGTCGGTCCCGTACGTCGTACCGGTCGGGGCTTCAGTGCCCGGCTTCGTCGCGTCGTAGACCATGTAGATCCATTCGTGTTGCGCGTCGAACTGGTCGGCCGTCGACCGCACCTGCGTGTCGCGGCGGAAGAACGTGTAGCCCGACGTACACGCGTCGGCGAAGTCGCCGCAGTCGCGGTTCACGTCGGATTGCGCGTCTGTCTCCTCGCCGAACTGCGGATCGTCACTGACCGCCTGCGTCGGAACCGGCTCCGGAGCTCCCTGATCCTGGGCGTCGTTCGGAATGAACGTTGTGACCTGCTGCGGCGCCGAGAACGTCCGGCCGCAATCGGTCGACTTGACGATGTAGATCGCGTCCGTGGACTGCCCGGAGGCTGCGAACGAACGGAACGTCACGTAGACGTGCCCGTTGTGCGTCACCGAGATATCCGGAAACTGAAGGTCCTTCAGCCCGGGGTTCGAAGCCGACAGCTTCAGCGGTGAGCTGAAGGTGACGCCGTGGTCGGTCGAGCGCACGAAGTAGATCGAGTTGACGCCGTTGCCGTTGAAGCGGGCCCACGAGAAGTAGACGTTGCCGTCACAGACGGTGCCCGTACGGTCGGCCTCGATCGCCGTCTTGTCGTGGAAGACGCCGAGGAGGTTCGGCGCCGAGGAGCCGTGGGCGACGACGGTCGTGCCGTGGTACTCGAGGCCATCCTTCGTCGTGTCAGCGGCGTCGGGACCGCCCGGGTTCTCGTACCGGGCAACGAACACGTCACCGAAGGTCTTCGCTGTCCCGGCCGGGTCGCCTGAGCTCTCCGAGCCGAAGAACGCGCGGCCATGGGCATCCCAGGCGATGACAGGATCGCCGGCGCTTGCGGTCCGTGCCTGTGAGAGTGCGGCGTACGGCGACGTGTCGTCCGGGTAACCCGGGACGAGCGAGCTCGTCCAACTGCTGCCTGCGTCGAGCGACCGGTAGTAGCCGAGCCAGATCGGCCCGACCGCGCCTGCGGCGATGCCGCGGTTGTAGACGCCGCAGTAGTCGTTCGAGCTCCCGAGCAACACGCTCGTGTCGCGCGGGTCGACCGCGACTGCGGGCTCGTTCTGGCGCCCGCGAGAGATCGTGCATTCGTCGAGCGTCGCGTCCGTGTAGTCGTTCCCGGTCGCAAGCGTGTAGCCGCTGACATAGCCGGCGCCGCAGCCTGCGAGCGGATGGCAGTCGTTCGTCAAACGAACGTCTGCTCCAGGTGTCGACGCTCCGGCTCCGCCGACCGCGAAGAACACGGCCAGGCATGCGAAAGCGCCGACGATGAAGGCTTTCCTCACTTTGCTCTCCCCCTCTGCCTACTTGTTTACGGACCCCAACTCCGCTTGATCGCGGAGCCTATAGCAGACGATCTCACACGAGGGGGCGCCGGAGCGCCCCCTCGTGTGCGCTGCGCTACGGCGTTGGATCGGCGTACGAGCCGCCGAAGATGTCGGTGTTGCCGAACGTCGCCGGGCACTGCTGTTCCGGCGCCGGCCGGGTCGGATCGGTGGACGTTCCGGCCGCCGTGCCGTCCGCGACGTCGTCTCGGTAGGCGTCGATCGCGGGGCAGTCTGCTGCGTTCCGAGCGTCGTTCCACACGGTGACGACGAAGTCGTTCGTGGCGAACGCGTAGTCGTAGTCACCGAGGAACTCGTCGATGAGCGCATTCGCGCTCGAGCCGCGGGCATCACCGGTCGGCGCGCGGTTGATGTCGCTCCAGGCGCCGATCGCGCCGGTCGCCGGATCGACGTCGGCGTGCCGCACGACTCCCTGGAACAGGCGCGGCGCCGTGTTCGTCGACTGCCACGGTTGCAGGAAGCTCATGTACGTCACATACGCGTCCGTCCCGTCCGGCGAGATCGCGATCGCCGGGAAGTCGGGACGGTCGCTGGCCGGCGACGCCACGCCTGACGTCGTCCACGTGCCGCCTCCGTTCGTTGAGGTCATCACCCTCACCTGCTCGTTTGGTCCCGCGTGCGTATCCGACGGAGTCGGCCCGTTCGACCAGGCGAGTACGATCTCGTCGGTCGCATCGGCACCAGTCGGGGCGCCGTTCGCGATGTCGATGGTCGGGAACGAGCCGTCACGTGCGCCTGCCTGTCCGTCGAACGTCAGGTCGCCCGTGAAGTCGCGTATCCCCGTCTCGTCGATGTGTGTGACGACCTGCGCCGGCCGGACGAACGTCCTGCCGCCGTCGAACGAGCGGATCATGAAGATCGCGAGCGTCTTCGTCTTCGGATCGACGCCGTCCCAGAAGACGTAGACCGTGCCCTTGCTGTCGGTATTGACGGCGCAGTCCTGCCGCCCGCTGATCGTGTTGTTGTTCACGGACGGCGAGACCTGGCGCGTCGTCCACGTGTCCCCGCCGTCTGCGGATGAGTTGAGAACGATCGGCTCCGGGAAGCCGCCGATCTCCTGGCTACGAAACGCTGCGTTGCAGACGTAGACGTGGCCGAAGAACGGGCTCGTCGACGCATCGTCGACCGCGACCATCTCGTGGTCGGAGAAGAGCGCCGCGTTTTGTTTCGTCACGATCACCGGCGCCTTCCAGGCCGTGTTTACGCCGGCCTTCGCGTCGGCGTAGTCCTGGCTGTCGAGCCGCGAGACGGCGATCGCCTCGAAGCCCTTGAAGGCGAACTCGGAGCGGTTGGCGCTGACGTTCGAGCTCAGATTCGCGTAGTAGAGGCGCCAGCCGTTGTCCCACGAGAACTGCCCGTTCGGGCCGCGCTGCGGACCGAAACCGACCGCCGGATCGCCGTCGGACACGAGCCCGCTGTCGAGGTAGCGCGGCAAAGTCCCGATCGGCCCGACGTGCGGGTCGCAGTTGTCGGCCGGGTTCGCCGGCTGCGTCCCAACGACGCCGAGGCAGTCTCGCGCCGTCAAGCCGGTGTAGGTCGGCTGCACCCAGCTCGACCCGCCGGTATCCGAGAAGTAGACGCCGGACGTCCCCACACCGGGTGTGAACGGGCACGTCTTGTCGTCCCGGTTGTTACACGCTTCCATATCGATCTCTTCGTTGACACCCGCAGCCGCGATGGTCGGGTCGGCGGGATTCACCGCCACCGCAGGCTCGTTCTGCTTGTTCTGCGAGAACGGTGTCGACGGGCTGCCGACGGTCACCAGCGTGTCGGCCCCGTTTGGCGTCGCCGCCGCAACTCCGACGACGAGGGCCACCGCGCTCACAGCGAGCGCCGTGGCAGCAAAGAATCTCCTCATCTCACCCCTCCTTCGAAACGAGGGGCCGATATTAACGCTTTGATCCTCGCTTAGAAGCTGTACCGCTCCTCACGCCAGTAATTAGCATCATTGTGGTAGCCGTAACGTTCCCAGAAGCCGGGCTGGTCGTGGTCGATGAGCTCGAGGCCGCGGACCCACTTCGCGCTCTTCCAGAAGTAGCGGCTCGGCACGACGAGCCTGAGCGGCCAGCCGTGCTCGGGTTCGAGTGGCTCGCCGTCGGCTTCGTACGCGATCATCGCCTGTTCGTCATCGAGCGCCTCGAGCGGAACGTTGGAGGTGAAGCCCTGCTCGGCGTGGGCAACCACGAAGCGGGCGCTCGGCTTCGGCTTGACCAGCTCGGCGAGATCGCGCCAGTGGACTCCGCGGAAGCTCGTGTCGAAGCGGCTCCAGCGGGTGACGCAGTGGATGTCGATCGTGATCTCGCTCGACGGCAGCTCCTGCAGCTGCTCCCAGCTCAACGTGATCGGATTCTGGACCTCGCCGAAGACCTTGAAGTCCCAGGCCGCGAGGTCGGTCTCGGGCACGCCGCCCGCATGCAGAACCGGCCACTTCTCGGTCAGGTACTGGCCCGGAGGCAGGCGCGCGGGGTCGTAACCGGCGTCGGCGACCTTCTGCTCTGCCTTCGAGCGGAACACGATTCCTGGACTTATATGCAACGGCGACCACCACGCCGGATCCAGCGCCCGCCTAGCGCCGCGAAGCGGCGTAGTCCTCGGCCACTCGTTTCGGGACAGTGAAAGCCCAGGCGTCCTCGACCAGCTCGCGCATCTCGTCGGGGTCGATCTTGTCGAGACGGACGTGGACCCAGTGGTACCGAAGGTCAGACTCGCCCGGCAGCGAGAACTTTTCGGGCTCCGATTCGACGAGCGCGTCGCGCCAGTCTTTTGGGAATGCGAAGCCCATCACCGTTCCGTCACGTGAGAAAGACAGATAGACGATCCGGCCGATGCGGAACTTGACGCGGCCTCGCACGAACGCCTCGCTGCTGCGAGGAAGCGTGCTCGCAAAAGCCCGAACCTCGTCAATCGTCACCATGGCAACGCAGCGATCAGGATACGAGCCATGGCGAACCTGATCTACTCGGCGATCGCATCCCTCGACGGCTACGTGGCCGATGAGGAGGGCAACTTCGACTGGGCCGCGCCCGACGAGGAGGTCCACTCGTTCGTCAACGAGCTCGAGCGGCCGGTCGGCACCTACCTCTACGGACGGCGGATGTATGAGGTGATGGTCTACTGGGAGACCGCGGATACTCTCGCCGATCAGTCACCATCGCCCGAGCGCGATTTCGCTGAGATCTGGAAGGCAGCGGACAAGGTCGTTTACTCGAAGACGCTGGAGCAGGCCGCCAGCGCCCGGACGCGGATCGAGCGGGAGTTCGACCCTGAGGCGGTCCGGCGGCAGAAGACGTCAGCGGAACGCGATCTCTCGGTGGGTGGACCCGACCTCGCTGCCCAGGCGATCAAGGCAGGGTTGGTCGACGAGCTTCATCTCTTCGTCACGCCGATCATCGTCGGAGGCGGCACCCCCTGGCTCCCCGACGGTGTCCGCGTGAAGCTCGAACTCCTGGACGAACGCCGTTTCGGCAGCGGCGTTGTCTATCTCCAGTACCGCACCAGCAACTAGGCGAGATCAATGTGTGGGCAGTCGCCGTCCCTACACTGACGGCGGTGGTTGCCCAGCCTTCCCAACTCTCCGTAGCCCTCCGCCCGCGAGCGTTCGTAGGCGTTTCTGGGCCTGAGGCGGAGGACTACCTGCAGCGGATGGTCTCGAACGACGTCGAGGCGCTCGCGGTCGGCAAAGTGTGCGACGCGCTGCTCTTGACGCCGAAGGCCCGCGTGATAGCGACGCTGCGGGTCTGGCGCCGCGACGAGGACGACTTTCTGCTGCTGACCGAGCCGGAGTTGGGCGACGCCGTCGTGGCCGAGCTTCGGAAGATGCGTTTTGCGGCGAAATGCGAGATCGAGCCGGAGCAGCACACTTCGACGATCGTCTTCGGCGGCGACGAGGGGATACCGAACGACGAGTACGGGGTGCTGGCGCGCGAAGTGCTAGACGTCGCGTTCGAGCCGACCATCGCCCCCGGCGAGCTCGAGCGGATGCGCATCGAGGCCGGCACGCCCCGCTACGGCTACGAGCTCGACGACCGCGTCCTGCCGGCCGAGGCCGGGCTCGACAAGACCCACATCAGCTTCACCAAGGGCTGCTACCCGGGCCAGGAGCCGATCGCACGCCTGCACTACCGGGGGCACGTCAATCGGCAGCTACGAGTGCTCGCGGTCGAGGCGGCGAGCCCGGGCGACGAGATCGAATACCAGGGAAAGTCAGTCGGCCGCGTCACGAGCGCGGTGCCGGGAGTTGCCCTGGCGTACGTGCGCAACGAGGTTCCCGACGACGCAGAGCTGAGCGTCGGCGGCGCAACCGCGCGGCTAGACTTGGCTCCCGCGCGCCCGTAGCTCAGGGGATAGAGCGCTGCCCTGCGGAGGCAGAGGTCGCATGTTCGAATCATGCCGGGCGCACTCCCGACGAAAGTCCGGCCGCTTCGCGGCCATGACGACTTTCGTCGGTTCAACGGCAAGCTCCTAGGTTGGTGAGCGCAGTCGGGCAAAGCCCGCCTGCGCTGCGGCCTGGAAGGCGGGGTTCTATCGGTGGTTTTCGCGCGTAACGCTTGGGTACCGCGAATACGAACTGCAAACGATGCGAGGAGGACAGGGGATGAGACTCAATTCACTTCAGGACGTGCTGGCCGAGGAGATCGGCGACCTTCGCAGCGCGGAGGAGCAGCTGGTCGAGGCGCTGCCGAAGATGGCCCGAGCTGCGCACTCGGATGAGCTTCGCGCTGCGTTCGAGAATCACCTCGAGGAGACACGCGGGCATCTCCAGCGGCTCCAGGATCTGACCCCGACGCTTGGCGCCCCGGTACCAATGGAGACCTGCGAAGGGATGAAGGGCCTGCTCGAGGAAGGCGAGCAGATCATCACGTCTGAGGGCGATCCCGTCGCCAAGGATGCAGCCCTGATCGCAGCGGCCCAGCGGGTCGAGCACTACGAGATCGCTGCCTACGGAACGGCGAGGACACTGGCCGACGAGTTGGGCATCGGCGATGCGAAAGAGCTGCTCGACCAGACGCTGGACGAGGAAGCGAACGCGGACAAGTTGCTGACGAAGATCGCGACCGGTGGGATGTTCCGGAGTGGAATCAACCAGGAGGCCGCGAGCCGCAACTGAGGTCCTCAATTCGATCGCGTGGGTGGCTCAACCAGCCGGTCGGCCGTGAGTCATCGGCGTGGCTGAGCCGCCCGACGCGATCGATCCAGGGCGAGACCGGGATCTGCGATCAGCTTCATCAAGAAGCCCTCCTAAACTTCCGGCTTGCCTCTGTATCTGACGGAAGCGAACGTCGCCTCGCTGCTGACGCCTGCCGACGCGCTGGAGGCAGTAGAGGGCTGCTTTCGGCGGCTGGCCGCGGGTGAGGTCGAGAACCGACCCCGTGAGCGGCTGCGGCTCGAGGACGGCGCCTTCGCGGTGATGGCGGCGGTCGACCGCGAGCTTCGGCTGGCCGGCGTCAAGACCACGCGTGGCTGCCCGGCGGGACGCCGTTCGTCGTCGTCCTCTTCGATCTCGAGCGGGCTGAGCTCGCCTGCGTGATCGAGGCGGACAAAATGGGTCAGCTCCGGACCGGCGCCGCCAGTGGTGTCGCAGCGAAGTACCTCGCCCGCGAAGATGCTGCCAGCCTCGGCGTGCTCGGCTGCGGCTGGCAGGCTCGCAGCCAGGTCGCCAGCATTCGCGAGGCGCTGCCTGGAATCGAGCGCGTCGTCGCCTACTGCCGGACGCCCGAGAGCCTGGCCGAGTTCTGCAAGGAGATGGGCGCCGAGCCCGGTGAGTCACACCGCGACCCGGCCAGGTGCGACGTGGTCGTCACGGTCACGACCTCGAGAGATCCGGTGCTCAGGGGCGAGTGGCTGCAGCCCGGCGCCCTCGTCTGCGCGGTCGGCGCCAACGACCCAAGGGCGCGCGAGCTCGACAACGTCGTCCTCGAGCGAGCGGCGTTCGTCTGCTGCGACTCGCGCGAGCAGGCGCGAATCGAGTCGGGCGATCTGATCGAGCCGGTCGCGGCCGGCGTCCTCGACTGGCTCGAGGTGCACCAGCTGCAAGAGGTGGTCGCCGGCGAGCTCGAGGGCCGTCAGGCCGCCGACGACATCGTTGTCTTCAAGTCGAACGGCCTCGCCGCCTGGGACGTCGCCATCGGTGCGGTCGCTCTCGAGAAGGCTCGGAAGAAGAAGGTCGGGAAGCGCCTCTAGCCGAGCTCGTTCTCTGCTTCGGTCACGGTCGCGCGGCCGAGCGCCTCGATCACCTCAGGCCGCTCGAGCAGCCGGGCGATCTCCCTCTCCGTGGCCCGGTTGCGAATGTACGGGTCTTCGAGGATCTCGGTGAGGCTTCGCCCGCGGTCGTGCTCGCGGATCATGTACGCCGTGATCCGATCCTCCTTCGACGAGCCGGCGAAGAGGAACGAGAACGGATTCCGGACGAAGCTGCGGAGCTTGGCCACGGTTCGATTCTACGGGCACCCAGGGCGTCGCTTGCGACGCCGCTTGGAGGCCGAGGCGCCTTTGCCGCCGCGGCCGTTATTCGGTTTCGCGGAAAGTGCTCGGTTGAGCCCTGAAAACGCATCGTGTGGCGCGCTAGGGTCCCGGGCGTGAAGCGGACAGAGTCGAGTGCGGTGTTTGCTCAGCGCGTGCTCGAGGGGGTCGATGACGCCGGAGTCGAGGAGCGCGTGGTGATCTGGATCGAGCGCAAGCCCGGAGCGATCTGGGCAGTTGGCCGCGCGATCAATCCCCAGCACCGGCGCAGCGAGCAGGCGCACCCCGACGACTACGTCTTCGAAGGCTACGAGCTCGAGGACGCCCTCGAATGCGCGAACGCCGCGCTCGAGGACGACGCGCGCGTTTCGGCACAGGACGGTCGCGTTGCAGCCGTCGAGAGATTCGCGCGCGAGGAGCTCCTCAAGCCTCTCGAGCGCTGGTTCTTCGGCCGCTAGCCGGTACGCGACTTAGGCCACTCGAGCGCCGCGTTCGGGATCGGGTCCCCGTGCGGATCGTGCGTCGGGAAACCGAGTGCGCGGTCGATTCTCGCCTCCAGCTCTTCCGAGAGAACGTGCTCGAGCCGGTCGGCCTCGTCGTGGACATCGTCGACGTCAAGACCGAGGGTCTCGGCGAGGTAGAGCTCGAGCAGCCGGTGGTGGCGGATCACCTCGACCGCGACTCGCTCGCCTGCGGCGGTGAGGCGGACGCCTTTGTACGGCGCGTGGTCGACGAGCTCGAGCGCCGCCAGCTTCTTGACCATCTCGCTCGCCGAGCCCGCTGCGACGCCCTGCTCCCGGGCGAGCGCGGTGACCGAGACGCGCGCTTCGCCCTCCTGGAGCTTGTAGATCGCCTTCAGGTAGTCCTGGATCGAGTCGGTCAGCGCTGGACCTGCCACCGCCATCCATACTAGGGCGTCGCTTGCGATGCCCGCATAAAAGGCCGTGCCGACCTGTGCGGCGCGGCCGCTCGACCCGGCTGTGGCGGAGCGCGCGAGCTCGAGGTGTCTCGTCGTCTGGGTCGAGACTGTTAGCCTCGCCGCGTGCTGATCCGGCTCGGACACAGCCCTGATCCAGACGACGCGTTCATGTTCTGGGCGCTCGCCGCGAATCAGATCGACACGCGCGGGTTCGAGTTCGAGCACGTGCTGCGCGACATCCAGACGCTCAACGAATGGGCGCTCGACGGCAAGCTCGAGACCACGGCGATCTCGCTGCATACGTACCCGTACGTCCAGGATCGCTATGCGGTGCTGCCGCACGGAGCGAGCATGGGCTCGGGCTACGGCCCTGTCGTCGTCGCTCGTGATGGGCTAAAGCGCGAGCAGCTGCAGTCCCTCGAGATCGCGGTGCCCGGGCGGATGACGACTGCATTCCTCGTCCTCCGGCTCTACCTCGGCGACTTTCGCTTCCGCGAGGTGCCGTTCGACCAGATTCTCGACGAGGTCAAGTCGGGTCGCGCCGACGCCGGGCTCCTGATCCACGAAGGTCAGCTCACCTACGAGGCGGAGGGCCTGCGGAAGGCCGTCGATCTCGGCGAGTGGTGGTTGCTCGAGACCGGTCTGCCGTTGCCGCTCGGGATCAACGTCGCCAGGCGCGATCTTGGTCCCGACGTTCTGCACGAGCTCTCCGAAGTGCTGCACGAGTCGATCCAGGCCGGCCTCGACCATCGGGCCGAGGCGATGGAATACGCCCTCGGGTTCGGGCGTGGGCTGGACACCGAGCTCGCCGATCGGTTCGTCGGCATGTACGTGAACGAATACACGTGCGACTACGGCGATGAAGGCCGGCAGGCGGTTGCGGAGCTGTTGCGGCGCGGCGAGGAGCTCGGCGCCTTTCCCGGACGCGTTGAGCTCGACTTTGTGAGCTAGCCTCGGGCTCGTGAGCAGAGCGGTGATTCTGAGCGGCGTCCGCACGCCGGTGGGGCGCTACGGCGGCGTCCTCTCGGGCGAGCGGCCGGACGATTTGGCGGCGCTCGTGATTCGCGAGGCCGTCGAGCGTGCCGGAGTGGACGGCGCCGAGATCGAGGACGTCTACTTCGGCTGTGCGAACCAGGCCGGCGAGGACAACCGCAACGTCGCCCGCATGGCCCTGCTGCTGGCGGGGCTGCCGGACTCGGTTCCGGGAGTCACTGTCAACCGGCTCTGCGCCTCGGGGCTCTCCGCGATCGTCTCGGCGTGTCATGCCGTCTCGGCCGGTGAAGGCGACCTCTACGTCGCCGGCGGAGTCGAGTCGATGAGCCGCGCGCCCTTCGTCTTCGGCAAGCCGGAGCACGGGTTTCCCCGCGGCGACCGAACGGTCTATGACACGACGCTCGGGTGGCGCTTCCCGAACCCGCGACTGGAGGAGCTCTTCCCGCTCGAGTCGATGGGCGAGACCGGGGAGAACGTGGCGGAGCGTTATGGGGTCTCGCGCGAGGAGCAGGATGCTTTCGGTTTGCAGTCGCAGCAGCGCTGGGCCGCGGCGCACGAGGCGGGGCGTTTTGCGGACGAGCTCGTCCCGGTCGGCGAGGCCGCGCGCGACGAGCATCCGCGGCCGGACACAACCGAGTCGAAGCTGGCCGCGTTGAAGCCCGC
>Ga0307317_10000236_pt1 | contig 16107 bp, 11 predicted proteins | sample ER_DNA_357_FD_194498 | JGI IMG/M metagenome (GOLD analysis project Ga0307317, IMG submission 194498) | Bulk soil microbial communities from the East River watershed near Crested Butte, Colorado, United States - ER_DNA_357 | ecosystem: Environmental > Terrestrial > Soil > Floodplain | place...
TTGCGGTTGCGGGACACCGCGACTCCTGCGGCAGCGGCCATGTCGTGGGAGTGTCCCCCGAGATCGGCGATGAACTGGCAACCCCGATTCAGGTTGCGGCTCAAGGTGTCTGTTGCGATGAGCGCGGTCACATCGTCGGAGGTCACGCAGCCCGGCGCGGAGGCCGCGAAGCTTCGGAAGTTGCTGGGAAACTGCCGGCCGAAGCTGATGTCCGACCAGCCACTCGCGTACACCAGGAGCGCTCCGGCAGCGAGAATGCCGACCGCGATCCGCGCCGGTCTGGCGCGTACCAGGGCAATCACGCGGCCGATCGCGGCGCCCACCACGAGGGCAACCGCAGCCGCAGTGAAACCCGCGTAATGCGGGAACCAGGTCGGCGTCGCGAGTAGAAACGCTCCTTGCCCGAGCAAGAGCAGGACGGGAAGCCGGCCCTCCCGATAGCTCCACGCGAGGACCGCGCAGCAGAGTAGCGCGAGAACCGCCGCGACCGTGATGACCGTGTGCGGTCGGCCGACGATGCCGAGTCCGACGATCTCATCAAGCCGCCCGACGATCGCGACGTCCTTACCGCCGCGCCGAAACACTTGGTCTCGCACGATCTGGTGCCACATGGTGGTCGGAGCTGCGGCGAAGAAGGGCAGACAGATCAGCGCGGCAGTCACCGCACTGGCGATGATCATCTGCAGGGCGGCTCGGAACCGACCTACCAGCAGCAACCAGGCAAAAACGATCAAGAGGCTGACGACCCCCCAGACCTTGATCGTCACTGCGAACCCGAGCAGCGCTCCGGCACCAATGGCCCGGCCGCGAGGCAGCGAGCTGGCGTGGACGAGAGGCTGAAGCAGGATGATCGCGAGCAGCAGTGCGGTGGTCGCTGGGCACTCCAACAAGGTCGACTTGTCGGCATACACGGCTCGGTAGAAGACGGCATAACCGAGCCCACCGAACAGCGCCGCGACTAGGCCGATGGGCCTGAGAATTCTCCAGATCAGGAGCGCGTTCACTGCTCCGAGCAGCATCCACGCCAGGCGAGCTGCGGCGAAACCGTACGAATCGCTGGTCAGCTGTGCTCCCAGGGCGAACGGCGCGAGCAGCAGCGGCATGCCTGGGGGATGAAGCACCAAGAAGTCCTGGTAAGGAAGCCGACCGTGCACCAGCCCGGTTGCGGCGGCGTAGTACACCCCGTCGTCGTAGTTGCCGAGACCAAGAAGCCCGCCGCCGCGCAGCACGGGTACCAGCCGGAACGCGAAAGCGATCGCAGCTAGCGCGATCGCCCACAACCAATCCCGGCTTTCGGTTGCCGTGGTCTTGTCGATGGACGTATCAGTCTGGGCCTGGGGGATGCCCATGGGTCCAGGATTCCCGCTTGCTGCTGTGATGAAACTGAACGGGCAACAGAGAGCCCCGGGACTAGTCTTCCCGAATGGTCATGGACACCGTTCGGCCGCGGCCGGCTGGTGTGGGTCCGGCTGAGGAGCCAGTGCACAGCCAGAGTCGCTGGGGCATCCGAAAGCGTTCCGTCCTCAGTGCGGTCGTCGTGGTGACTTTCTCCTTGCTCGTCGGAGGTGCGTTCTTACTGCTTGTGCTGCAGTCGTCGTTGATCTCGGCGGCGTGGAACAACCTGGCGCTGCGTGCCAACGATGTCGCCCGGCTCCTCGACGAAGAAGGTGTTCGGGAAACTCAGTCGACGCTTGTCGAAGATCGGCGCAGTAGCGAGCAGGTGCAGATCATCGACTCCGCCAATCAGGTGGTCGCCTGGAGCACTCGGCGGCTACGCACCGAGCCGATCTCTGCGTTGCGGCCGGTCCCCGGGAAGACTGCGAAAGAGCAGCTGCCGCGAGTGCCGGCATTGGGTGAGGATGACGAGGTTCTGGTTAGTGCCCGGGGCGTCGAGGTGCACAACCAGGCTTACGTCGTCCTGGTTGCCGCGCCGCTGGAGGTGCAGACGGACGCGCTGCGAACGGTCGGACTGCTGCTGCTGGTGGCGGCGCCGCTGCTTGTCGCTCTTGTTGCGGTGGCCGTGTGGGTGCTGGTCGGCCAATCCCTCAAAACCGTGGAACGGATCCGCCGCCAGGTGGCAGAAATCGACGGGCGGCGGCTCAGCGAGCGCGTAGAGGTGCCGCCCACCGGCGACGAGATAGCAGCTCTAACGGTCACCATGAACCAGATGCTCGACAAGCTGGAACATTCCGACCGTACGCATCGGGCGTTCTTCTCCGATGCCAGTCACGAGCTGCGCAGCCCCTTGTCGACGCTGGTGACGACCGCCGAGGTCGCGAGTCTGGACCAGACCGGCAAGACCTGGCTCGACCTGCAGCAGACGGTGCTGAACGAGTCGAGCCGCATGCAGGCGCTGGTGGAAGACCTGCTCACCTTGGCCAAGGTCGATGCTCACCAGCTGCAGCTGGACGTCCAAGACGTTGATCTTGAAGATGTGCTCGACGCGGAGATCAGCAGGCTGCGAACCGTGTCCGGCCTGCAGGTCAGGGCGGAGCTGCAACCCATCCGCGTGCGCGGCGACGAGCGGCGGCTCTCTCAGGTGTTGCGGAACCTTCTCGACAACGCGGCGCGGTATGCGAAATCGACGATCGTCGTCGGGATGGAACGCCGTGCCAGCGACGCCGTGGTGTCGGTTGACAATGACGGCGAGATCATCAGCACTCAAGATCGCAACCGGGTGTTCGAGCGATTCGCGCGACTCGATACCAGCCGTTCATCCGACGGCGGTGGCAGTGGGCTCGGCCTCGCGATCAGCCGAGAGATCATGCTCGCCCACGGTGGAGCGGTGGTGGCCACGGAGTGGGACGGCTGGTGCCGCTTTCAGGTGATCTTGCCAACAGTTGATGTAGACGGCCAGCCGTCGGCCGCCTCGAGTGCGCGCTAATCTTCGAATTTGCGGCCTCGGCGTGGGAGGTTAGCGCGCTCTCGGCAGACAAGCGATATCCACAGATTGGGTTCTGTCGCATAGAGGAGGCATCCGGAGGCCGCAAAGTGTCATGGTGCGACGAAGCGTCATACCGCGAGCACTCAATGGGCAGCCGTTCGAAACCTCAGACGCCCGTGCTGTCGGGCTGTCTTGGAAGGTGCTCCAGGGGTCCCGCTTCCGGCGCGTTACCCAGGGTGTTTACGTCACTGCCACCAGCGCAGATTCGCCCCGCCTCCGGTCCGTGGAGTCATGCTCGCCTTGCCCGCCGACACGATCGCAACCGGAGTGACCGGGCTGCAGATGCTCGGTATCGAGGTGGGGCCTGAGCTCCCGATGACGTTCGCGAGCACTCATCTGCGGCAGATCCGGCGTCGTGACGTTAGGGTCATGCGGTTCAAAGAGCTGCCTCCACATCGAGATGGGATTGCCCGCGCCGAACACTGCTGGCTGGTTGCGGCCTCCACCTTGAATTTGCTGGATCTCGTTACTGCGGGAGATTGGCTGCTTCGACGACGCCGCAGCACTCTGGTCCGCCTGCATTCGGCGGTCCAGACCTATCCAGGTCGTGGCGTCGTGCACGCGCGCAGGGCGGTCATGCTGGTCCGGGAACGAGTCGACTCGCCGCGGGAGACCTGGCTTCGCCTCTGCCTTGTTCTCGCGGGACTGCCGATGCCCGAATGCAACCTGGTCATCGGCGACGATCAGGGCCCGATGGGCCGCGTCGACCTGGTCTACCTGGCGTACAAGTTGATCATTGAGTACGAGGGCGATCAGCACCGCACCGATCGCAATCAGTGGAACGCCGACATTGATCGCCACGAGGACTTTGCACGCGACAATTGGACGCTGATCCGCGTCACCTCTGAGCGAGCCCGCTGGCCGCGCCAGGTGGTGCGAAGTGTCTATCAAGTGCTCAGGGCCAACGGGTACGAGGGATCAGCACCCGATTTCAATCAGCTCTGGATTAGCCTTTTCGAGTGAGGGCGTCGCCAATATCCGAATCAAGTCGGTAACCCATGCCGCGGACTGTGCTGAGCGTCTGCAGTCCGTACGGAGCGTCGATCTTCTTGCGCAGATAGCCGATATAGACCTCGACGACGTTCTCGCTACCCTCGAACGCCGCATCCCAGACATTGTTCAAGATGTCGAACTTCCCGACCACACTGCCGGCATTGCGCATCAGGTAGGTCAGCAGACTGAACTCTCGTGCCGTGAGCTTGATCAAATCGCCACGGCGGGTCACCGTACGCCGGGCAGGGTCCAGGACCAGGGAGCCGACGCTGAGCTGGGCGGGTCGCTCCGGGGCCCCGCGGCGGATCAGCGCGCGTAATCGCGCGACCAAGACCTTGAAGCTGAACGGCTTGGTCATATAGTCGTCGGCGCCAAGATCAAAAGCGTCGGTCTGGTCGTACTCCCCGTCCTTCGCGGTGAGCATGATCACCGGCGTCCAGATCTCCCGGTCCCGAACCTCCTTGAGCACCTGATAGCCGTTCATGCCTGGCAGCATGATGTCGAGGATCGCCACGTCGTAGCTGAACTCCGATGCCGCCCACAGACCATCGACACCATCGTGAAAGACATCGACGACAAAGCCCTCGCCAACGAGCCCGCGTCGCATGGACTCCGCGAGACCCTTCTCGTCCTCGACAATCAATACGCGCACCTCCTTATTTTGCAGCTGCTCGCGCGACGCTCACAGCTGATGGCAGCTGACGGTTCGCACTCTCAGTTTCGGCACAGCGCCCCTCGACCACAGTGGAACGTGGACGGCAAGGGTGGAGCAACAATCCGAGGGGAGCAGCGCGATGCTCATACCGACCTCCCCAGACCTGCGGCGGCTAGATATCCGACCCGGTCACTGGGGGCAGTGGCTGGCGATTGGTGCCGTCGGGTTGGTTGGCTTTGTCGTCCTCGCGCTGCTTCTAGTTTTCGAAACCGGCATCGGCGAGCTCGACAACAGGGTGTTGTCCGCCGTGATCAGCGTCCGAAGCCCGGACCTGACGGCATGGGCGAGTGCCCTGACCCGACTGGGATCAGCCTCAGTGGTCGTATCGCTGGGTGTCGCAGCAGCCGCCGTGCTTGGCCTACGATCACGTCGGATCATGCTGCCTCTCGCGCTGCTCGGCGCGCTGGCCGCAACCGCCAGCCTGGTTACCATCCTCAAGATCGCGCTCGACCGCCCCCGACCACCGGCCGAGCTGGTGGTGGGAGTGCCTCTGTCGTCTGACGCGTTTCCCTCAGGTCATACCACGGACGGTTCGGTGCTCGTGATCCTCACGGCCGCCATGCTGGCGCTCACCATTGGGAAGGTGATGGTGCGCCGGCTGCTTCTGATCGGCGCGTATCTGGTCGCGCTGTTGATCGGCTGCAGTCGTACCTATCTGGGTCTGCATTGGCCAAGTGATGTGCTGGGTGGCTGGCTGCTGGCGACGGCGATGGTATCGGTGACGATGGCTCTGGTGAATCTTGCGTTGGTACCGTATTCGGGGGGTGAGACGGTGCCTGACGTGCTTGATCCGGAGTTTGACGCGCACGCCACGCCAATGGTTCTGCAACAGGCTGGCGATGCGAGGGACTAGCGCGCCCGCGCGGTGAGCACGGCTGAGCCGCGAGAGCTGGTGATCATCGGAGCCAGCCTTGCGGGCCTCTTCGCCGCTGCAGGAGCCGCCGCTGCCGGCGTACGAACCATGATCATCGAGCGCGATGTACTGCCGGAAAGTCCCGTTGCGCGGAAGGGTGTGCCGCAGAGCCGGCAGCCGCATGTCTTGCTGCATCGCGGCTTGCTCGCCGCCGAGAAGCTACTGCCAGGCATTCGCGAGGATCTGCTGAGCCACGGCGCCGTACCCTTCGACACCGGCACCATGGCGTGGTTGGGCGAGTATGGCTGGCTGCCCACCTGGATCCCGGCATACGAGACGGTTTCGGCGACTCGGCCGTTGCTGGAGCATCTGGTACGCCAGCGAGTGCGCAACCTCGACAACGTGACGATGCGCGATGGGGTACGCGTCACGGAGCTGCACCGCGACGGCCGCAGCTGGCAGGTGGTGTGCGAGGACGGCTCGACGGTGCCGGCCGACCTGGTCATTGACGCCTCCGGGCGCGGATCTCGGCTGCCTCACTGGCTAGCCGAGCTCGGGATTTCAGTGCCCGAACCGCTGATGGTGGATGCCCGTCTCGGCTATGCCTGCCGGATGTATCGAGCCATCGGGAAGCCTCCGATCGGCATCGGCGTGGTGATTCAGCCCACCCCGCAGACCGGCCGCGGTGGACTCGCTATCCCGGTCGAGGACGACCACTGGCTGGTTGTCGCCAGCGGGTACGCGGATCGGCGACCGACGCGGGACCCCGGAGAATTCGATCAGTTCCTGGCCACGCTGCCTGATCCCGCAATTTCCGAGCTGACCCAGCAGCTCGAGCCGGTCGGTGACATCGCGATCCACCGGCAGACCGGCAATCGGCGTAACCGCTACGGGCGATCGCGGTCCTGGCCGGCCGGCCTGCTCGCGGTTGGAGATGCCTACTGCGCCTTCGATCCGGTCTACGGGCAGGGCATCACCGTTGCCGCGTGTCAGGCCTTGCTGGTCCGTGACGCCCTGAAGCATGGCCGTACGGCTGCCGAGGGCGGGGCGCTGGAATCTACTCGGGGCCTGCAGCGCCGGATCGGTGCAACCGCCGACTTGCCGTGGCAGGTGGCGACGAGTGAGGACTTGCGCCATCTGAGCAGCTCCGGCTCTCAGGCCGGGGTGCAACGGCTGCTCGGTTTGTGGACCGGCCAGTTGGGACTGCTCGCCGCGCACGGTGACCGCGGCGCGTACCTGGCCTTTGCTCGCGTGTACCACCTGATGGCCGCGCCCGCCATGCTGTTCCACCCGTCCGTCATCTTCTCGGTCTGTCGGGCCGCCCTCCACGGCATGCCGGAGCAAAATCCACGGCCGAGGGCGCTCAACGGCCTGGCGGCGAACCGTACGACGTAGGCACTCGGAGACTCGTCTGGCACGCTGGGTGCATGCACATCCTGGTCGTCGATGATGATCAAGCCGTACGCGACTCTTTGAGGCGGTCCTTGGAGTACAACGGCTATGAGGTGAGTGCCGCAGAAGACGGTGTGCAGGCGCTTGCCCGGCTGGCCGCAATCCGACCGGATGCGGTGATCATGGACGTGATGTTGCCGCGGCTCGATGGCCTCGAAACCACTCGGATGCTGCGAGCGGCCGGCAATGACGTACCGATCCTGGTGCTCACCGCGCGCGATGCGGTGGGCGATCGGGTGGATGGTCTCGATGCCGGCGGCGACGATTATCTAGCCAAGCCGTTCGCGCTGGATGAGTTGCTTGCGCGGCTCCGGGCGCTGGTGCGGCGCGCTGGCACGGTGGCTGACTCGACCGACCCGTCGGCCCAGAGTCTGTCGTTCAGCGATCTGGTGCTGAATACCCAGACCCGCGAGGTGCTGCGCAGCAACCGATCGATCAACCTGACCCGCACCGAGTTCGCGCTGCTCGAGGCCTTCATGCGTCACCCGCGCCGGGTTCTGGAGCGTAGCTGGTTGCTGAACGAGGTGTGGGGATTCGATTTTCCGACGACGGCGAATTCCTTGGAGGTCTACATCGGCTACCTGCGCCGTAAGACAGAGGCCTCCGAGGAGCCTCGGCTGATCCACACCGTACGTGGTGTCGGCTACGTGCTCCGCGAGACGCCGCCATGATCAAGTTCCTGAGTCGGCGCGCATCCTCGGAGAGTTCACGGTGCTGCGCCGGCTGAGGGCTTGGCTGCGAGCGTTGCCGCTGCAGCGCCGCGTCGCGTACCTGACCACGGCCGCGGTGGCCCTCGCCGTCGCGGTCACCAGCGTGGCCGGCTACCTGACGCTGCGCATCTCCTTGTATCAGGCGCTGGACGCGGAGCTGGTCCAAACGGCGACCTCGCTGGCGGTGGTGCCAGTCGCGGAGGACATTCGCACTCTCGGCGGTCTGACTGAGCGCGCATTGCGCGCCGGCAACGTCAGTGTGGCTGCGATCCGGACCGACGGCGAGATCTTCAACGTGCCCGACGAGCGTGATCATCTGGTGCTAGGCGCCAAGGAGCTGGCCGTTGCTCGACTGCAGAGCGGCTACTCGGCGCGTTCCGGCGTGACGTCAGGGGGTGAGGAGTACCGCATCGTCGCGGTGCCGATTACTGATCTTGGCAACTACGCGCTGGTGCTGGGTCGGCCGCTGCAGCCGACCGACGACATCCTCAGCTCGCTCTGGCTGGTCTTGATCATCTTCGGTGTGGCCGGCGTGATCATTGCTGCAGTGGTTGGCGCGTACGTGGCCCGCTCCAGCCTGCGTCCGGTACGCGAGCTGTCTGCCGCCGTCGAACACATCGGCGTCACCAAGGAGCTGACGCCGATCGCCATCAACGCGACGGGTGACATCGCGGTGCTCGCCGATTCCTTCAACGACATGCTGCGATCGCTGGCTTCCTCTCGGGATCGACAGGCCCGGCTGATCGGTGATGCCGGGCATGAGCTGCGTACCCCACTCACCAGCTTGCGGACCAACATCGAACTACTCGCCGCCGACGCGGACAGCGGCATGTTGAAACATCAAGATCGAATCGACATCCTGGCCGACGTGAAGGCTCAGTTGGTGGAGTTCACCGACTTGATTGGTGATCTTGTCCAGCTCGCCCGCGACGAAACCGCCTCCACGCCGGAGGCGCTGGACTTCCGCAATGTCGTGACCTCCGCAATCGACCGGGTGCGCCGACGGGCCCACGGGATCGGCTTCGACATCGAGCTCAACCCGTTTTACGTCGTCGGCGACTCCGACATGCTGGAGCGGGCCGTGACCAACCTGCTCGACAACGCGGTGAAGTGGAGCCCGCCCGGAGGCACCATCCGGGTACAGCTGGAAGGCGACCGGCTCCGGGTGGCGGATCAAGGTCCGGGCATCTCCGAGTCCGACATGCCCTTCATCTTCGACCGCTTCTACCGCGGTGACTCGGCGCGGCAAACCTCCGGGACCGGTCTCGGTCTTTCGATCGTCGCCCAAACGATCGCTCAGCACGGCGGTTGGGTCAAGGCCGGTCGCTCGGCACAGGGCGGGGCCGAATTCACTGTCCAGTTGCCGGGCGTCGCGAGCATCGAGGCCATTACGCAGCCGACGGCTCAGCCCGCTGCTCAAACGTCGTCGCCACCAGCCGCCGCGCCATCGGAGGCCGGACCCCCGAACCCACCCACCGGTCCACGGCCTGGTCCACCTCTCGCCGAAAGTGGTCGCAAGCGACAGGCCTGAATCGATTCAGGCCTGTCGCGTTCGACCACTTTCGAGCGGTGAAGGCGGTCGGCAATCGGCGCAGAGCCCCAGCAATGCAGCGTGATGCGGCTCGACCAGGAAGCCGGCCTCACGATCGGCCCTGGCGATCAAGGAATCCAGAGCGTTAGCAGGGATGTCGATCACCGCTTGGCAATTGGTGCACTGCAGATGAGCATGCGTAGCAGTGGCCTGGGTGCTGGGCGTGGGCACGGCCAGGTGGTAGACCGTGCCCGAGCCTCCGACGTGGGTGTGGGTAACCAATCCGAGATCACCAAGCGTGGCCAGGGCACGATAGACCGTGGCCCGATGAACACCAGGAGCTGATGCTGCGGCGCGAACGACGATCTCGTCCGCAGCCAGGTGCTCTTCGGTACCGTCGAGGACTTCGATCACGGCCTGGCGAGCCCTCGTGACGCGTTCGTGCTTCTCGCGGAGCAGGTCCAGGGCGACCTGGACGCGCGGCGCATACGGTGATCCACCCGATGTCACCTTGCCGGCTCGCACCTCATGATTGTCCCAGCAGCTCTGAAACCAAGGTGCGATAGTGTCGCATCTTGGAGCGATGGTTCAGGACGTTCTTTCTTGGGAGGGTCTGCCTTTGTCCCGTGCGGCTACATCAGAGCAAGACGCGCCCGCCCGGTTCCGCGGCAGGCTGAGTGGTCAGGAATGGCGATCCATTCTTGGCATGGCGGCCTTCATCATCGGTCTGCACCTCATCGGCTGGGGAGTGCTAGTCGCGATCGTCGCCCCGCAGCACTACCAGACCGCCTCGGGACAGGTACTCGGCATTGGTCTTGGTCTGACCGCGTACACGCTCGGCATGCGGCATGCCTTTGACGCTGATCACATTGCCGCGATCGACAACACCACCCGCAAGCTCATGTCCGAAGGCAAGCGGCCGGTCTCGGTGGGCTTTTGGTTCTCGCTCGGGCACTCAACGATCGTGTTCGTGCTGGTCGCCTTGCTCGCCCTGGGAATACGCGCCTTGGCTGGGCAGGTCGAGAACGAATCGTCGCTGCTGCAGCGCATCACTGGCGTCGTCGGAACCGCCGTGTCCGGGGTATTCCTCTACGTCATCGGGATCATCAATCTCGTGATCTTGATCGGCATCATCAAGGTGTTCCGCAGGATGCGCCAAGGCGAGTACGACGAGAAAGCACTCGAAGATCAGCTGAACAATCGCGGCTTCATGAACAAGATCTTGGCCGGCGCAACCAAGACGGTCAGCAAGCCTTGGCAGATGTACCCGATCGGCGTGCTCTTCGGGCTGGGCTTCGACACTGCGACGGAGGTGGGGTTGCTGGTGCTGGCTGGCGGTGCTGCGGCCTTCGCCCTGCCGTGGTACGCAATCCTGACGCTCCCGATCTTGTTTGCCGCCGGTATGAGCTTGCTGGACACCGTCGACGGCTGCTTCATGAATTTCGCGTACGGCTGGGCCTTCTCCAAGCCGGTTCGCAAGGTGTACTACAACATCACGATCACCGGCTTGTCTGTTGCGGTGGCCTTGATCGTCGGGACAATCGAGCTGGCGTCGATTCTGACGGAGAAGACTGGCATTAGGTCTGGGCCGCTGGCGGCCATTGCAAACATCAGCCTGGATTACGTCGGTTATGCGATCGTCCTGCTCTTCGTGCTGACCTGGGTGATCGCGTTGACAATCTGGAAGTTTGGCCGCATCGAGGAGAAGTGGTCCGCGGGTCTACAGACTTGATCACGGTCTGAGTGCTGCTTACCCGGGATCTCGGCGTACTTGAGCTCGCTCCGAACGGCGGAAAACTGTTACCTGACTCCTACCGCTTGCTCTACCCTCGAACAGGGAAGGGCCCCTTACCGTGCTAGAAGTCTCACTTCTCGGGGAACAGTACGTCGCCGGATCGCCTGCGACGAACCTCGGACGCTCGTCGCGGTCCATCGCATTGCTCGGCTTCCTTGCTGTGCATGCCGACGCACCCCAGCCTCGGCAACGCCTAGCCGGCATCCTCTGGCCCGATTCAACCGAGCAGCAGGCGCGGACGAACCTGCGAAGGGAGCTACATCATCTCCGCGGACTGCTCGGCGACGACCCCTCTCTCGTCGTGGAGCCGGCCACCCTGATGTGGCGAGAGTGGCCAACGTGCCGCGTCGACGTATGCGTGTTCTACCGTGAGCGGCAGTTGGCACTGCAGGCGCTCGCGGCCGGCGACCAGCACGCGATGCTCGAGCATGGTGCAGCGGCGGTCGAGGAGTATCGCGGCGACCTCCTGCCGGGGATGTACGACGATTGGGTACTGGCAGAACGGGAGACGCTGCGCCGTCAGTGCGTCGAACTGTGCGACCACCTGGTGGCCGGCTGGCGCGGCGTTGACGACCTCAGCAAAGCCGTTGAGTACGGCAGGCTGCGGCTGCGTCTCGAGCCCCTCGAGGAACTCGGATACCGAACGCTCATAGAGCTGCAGGCCGACGCGGGCGACCGAGCGGGCGCCATCAGCACGTTTCACAAGTGCGCCCAGATCTTGGACCACGAGCTGCAAGTCAAGCCTTCGCAAGCCACCGAGGCACTCGTCGAGCGACTGCTCAACTCTGACGGCCCCGACTTGCCACCTTCAGGCGGTCCACGGAAGGCTCGGACGCGGCCTGCCCAGAGTGCGCGGCTGGTAGGGCGCGATCGAGAGTTAGACCAAATCCTCGAGTGTTGGAACAGCGTCGTCGAGGGCCGACCTCGATTGCTTATCCTCACGGGCGATGCCGGCGTCGGCAAGAGCCGGCTGATCTATGAGCTGGCGCACAAGGCCCGTACAGACGGCGCTGTCGTAGCCACCACGCGCTGTTTCGGCATGGCGGGGGCGTTAGCTCTGAAACCGGTTGCTGACTGGTTGCGCCATCCTCGCATCCAGCGATCGCTGGCCACTCTCGACGAGATCTGGCGGGTGGAAGTAGATCGACTCATTCCCGGAGCGGCCGGCGACACCTACGGCGGGAAGCGTGAGAGGCCGCTTCCCGAACCCGTCGCTGCCTCTCGCGCGATGGTCGACGCCTGGCGCCGGCACAGATTCTTCGAGGGGCTCGCTCGGGGGATCCTCGCGGTCGGCCAGCCAACGCTCCTCGCGTTGGACGACCTGCACTGGTGTGATGACGAAACAACCGCGTGGTTGCCGTTCCTGCTCGGTCGAGCGGCCGGGGCGCCGTTGTTGGTGGCCGCAACCGCGCGCCGCGAGGAGCTGGCAGACAACCTCGAGGTTTCTCGGTTGCTGCCAGCGTTGCGGTCGGCCGATTCCTTGATCGAGATGGCGCTCCCGCCGCTGGGACGGGACGGCGTACGGGCGCTTGGAGCATCGTTCCTCGAGCGGGACCCCAGCGATGGGGAGGTCTCGCTGCTGTTTTCAGCAACAGGTGGGTATCCGCTGTACGTCCTGGAGGCGGTTCGCAGCGCCAGCGAAGTTGACCGCGGCGGCCCTCTGTCATCGCTCGCGGACCTCTCCTCGGTCCTGCGCCGTCGGCTGGAAGCGGCATCGCCGCACGCGCGGGAAGTCGCCGGATTGGCCTCCGCCGTCGGCCGCGACTTCACCCTCGATCTGCTTACGAAGGCCAGCGATCTCGACATCGACGCCGTGGTCCGCTCGGTCGACGAGCTGTGGCGGCAGGGCATCCTCAGGGAACAACCCAGCGGATACGACTTCTCCCATGACCTGGTACGTGACGCGGCGTACGCGTCGGTATCGCCACCGCAGCGATGGCTGCTGCATCGTCGGATCGCGCAGAGTCTCCAGATTCTCCATAGCGAGCGCGAGGATGACGTCGCCGCCCAGCTGGCCGAACAGTATGACCGAGGTGGCCGACCCGATCGCGCGCTGCACTACTACCGACGGGCGGCGCAGCTTGCCGCCGCCGTGTTCGCCAACTCTGAGGCCGTGCGTTGCTTCCGCCGCTGTCTGGAGCTCATCGCGCAGCAGCCGCCTGGGCGAGCACGGGACGAAGAGGAGCTCGACGTGCTGCTGCAGATGGCACCGCCTTTGAACGCCATCCACGGCTACTCTTCGCCACAACTACAGGCGACGCTGGAACGGTCCGCGCATCTGGCAGAGAAACTCTCCCGTTTCCGCGACCTGATGGCCAGCTTCGTCGGCCTGGCTGGCGTGCGTTTCGTGCAAGGCAACGTCACCGACGCATACCTGCTCGCTACCCGTGCCCTTGATCTGGCGGAGGCCGAGCCCAAGACAGCTGGTCAGGCTCACTATGTAGTTGCCGCAACTCTGACCAGTCTTGGTCGTCTCGAGGAAGCACTTGATCACTTCGAACGCGCCCGCGAGTTCTCGCATGGCTCGGCGTCGCAGATCACCGGCACGCTGCCCGAAGTGCACGGCCTGGCGTCCAGTGCGCAAACCCAATGGCTGCTCGGAAACCCAGAACAGGCCGTCGCAACGTGTCGGGAGGCCGTCGAGCTCGCGAGGTCAGCCGACCACCCCTACAGCCTTGCAGCGGCATTGAGTTATTCAGCGATCACGCACCAGCTGGTTCACGACCGCGCCGGCGCCAGCGAGGCGGCGGGCGAACTCATCAATCTGTGCGAGCGCTACTCGTTCAGCTACTACCGCGAGTGGGGCGTGGTGGTCGACGGCTGGGTGCGTGGCGGTGAGGCAGGTGTCGTTCGCATACAGCAGGGCATCGACAAGCTTCGGTCGGCGGGCCAGCACCTTCGCATGCCGTATTGGCTGTACCTGCTGGCCGACGTGATGGTCCAGGCGGGGCGTACCGCAGCTGCTCGCGGCATCCTCGACGCGGCTCTTGCAGCAGCCGAACAGCAGGACGAGCGGTGGTGGATGCCCGAGGTGCTTCGTGCCCGGGCACGACTTCTGCGCCGCGATGCGGCCGTGCCCGTACTGCGTCAGGCCGCGATCCTTGCGAAGAGCCAGCACAGCCGGGTGCTACAGGCGCGCTGCGAGCAGGACCTGGCTGAACTCGGCGTCGGTGTGGAGGGCAGCGTTCTTTCGCGTGGGCGATGAACCGAACGCTGCGCGAACGCTGCTCCCTCTAGCGTCGTGTGGCATGACTACAACAGCACCTTCGCGAGCCACAGATCTTCCGTTGACCAAGCTTGCGGCAGGAGTACGGGGCGCACTCACGCTCCCCTCAGACTCGGACTACGACGAGGCCAGGGCCGTCTATAACGGAGCGGTTGACCGGCGACCGGCTGCAGTCGTGCGGTGCGCCGACGTCGCGGATGTGATCGCCTGCGTCAACTTCGCACGGGAGCACGACATGGCACTCGCCATCCGCGGAGGAGGGCACCACGGAGGTGGTTTCGGTGTCTGGAATGACGCACTCGTGATCGACCTCGGTGGCTTGCGGAGTACGACCGTCGACCCGGCGGCCCACACCGTACGGGTTGACGGTGGTTGCACCTGGGGCGACGTAGACCATGCCACGGGTGTGTTCGGCATGGCGACGCCCTCGGGGTTTGTCTCGACAACTGGAGTGGGCGGACTGACCCTCGGTGGCGGAGTCGGCTACCTGACGCGGCGCTTCGGGCTCACCGCCGACAATCTCGTCTCGGCCGACGTCGTGCTGGCCGACGGCAGGTTCGTCAAGGTAAGCGCTGAGTCGCACCCCGACCTGTTCTGGGCGCTCCGAGGTGGCGGCGGCAACTTCGGCGTGGTCACCTCGTTCACATTCCGCTGCCACCCGGTCGGGGAGCAGGGGGTGATCATCGGCGGTCCGGTGCTGTACGACCTACCAGATGTGGAAGACCTGTTCCGGTGGTATCGCGAACTGCTCCCGGCACTGCCGGAGGAGCTCAGCGGCTGGATCGGCGTCACCGTCATCCCGTCTGGCCCGCCATTCCCCGAACACCTGTGGGCGCGCAAGGCCGGCATCATCGTTTGGTGCTACACCGGCCCGCACGCGAAAGCCAACGAGGTGCTCGCCCCGATCCGCGAATTCGGCGACCCGCTGCTGGTCGGGTTGGCGCCGATGCCCTACTCGGTGCTGCAGTCCGCTTTCGACCCCTTGCTACCAACCGGGCTGCAGTGGTACTGGAAGGTCGACTTCTTCGAAGAGATCACCGACGAGGCCATTGCTGTCCATCGCCGCTACGCCGAGACAATCCCGACTCCGTTGTCCACGATGCACATGTATCCGATCAGCGGGGCCGCCGCCCGAGTGCCTGAGGACGCCACGGCCTTCGCGTATCGCAATGGCGGCTGGACTGGCGTGATTACCGCGATCGACCCCGACCCTGCCAACCTACCGGCCGCGACTCGCTGGGTGCAGCAGTACTGGCAGGAACTCCACGACAGCTCAGCTGGTGGCGGCTACGTCAACATGATGATGGAAGACGAAGGTGAGGAGCGGATCAGGGCCGCGTACCGCGGCAACTACGACCGGCTCTCTCGGATCAAGAAACGCTACGACCCGACCAACCTCTTCCACATCAACCAGAACATCCCACCAGCGTCCTAGGCGGACGGGTCGGCCGCGAGCTCCTGCAAGCTAGGGTCGCGGCTATGAAGAAGCTCATCAACGACCCGCAAGATGTCCTTGCGGAGTCGCTGCTCGGCATCGAGGCCGCTCGTCCAGAGGTACGCGTTGATCATGCTAACCGCATCGTCTATCGGCGCGACTCACCCGTTGCCGGCAAGGTCGGACTGGTGTCAGGTGGCGGGTCCGGCCACGAGCCACTGCATGGTGGATTCGTCGGACGAGGCATGCTCGACGCCGCTTGTGCCGGAGAGATCTTCACGTCGCCGACTCCTGATCAGATGCTCGAAGCGACCAAGGGTGTCGACTCGGGCATTGGCGTGTTGCACATCGTGAAGAACTACACCGGCGACGTGATGAACTTCGAAATGGCGGCCGAGCTCGCAGCGGCCGAAACCGGCATTCCCGTCGAGACGGTCGTGATCAACGACGACG
>Ga0307317_10000240_pt1 | contig 15958 bp, 19 predicted proteins | sample ER_DNA_357_FD_194498 | JGI IMG/M metagenome (GOLD analysis project Ga0307317, IMG submission 194498) | Bulk soil microbial communities from the East River watershed near Crested Butte, Colorado, United States - ER_DNA_357 | ecosystem: Environmental > Terrestrial > Soil > Floodplain | place...
CGCCCGGCGCCACCTTCTCTCGCAGGTCGAGCAGCTGCACGGCCGCGAGCTCTCGTTCAACAACCTCAACGACCTGAACGCGGCGCGGCTCTGCCTGCGTGAGTTCGAGCTCCCCGCATGCGTGATCGTCAAGCACGCGAACCCCTGCGGTGTATCGGTCGCAGGCTCGATCGAGCACGCCTACGAGCGCGCGCTCGCCGCCGATCCTGTTTCGGCCTACGGCGGCGTCGTCGCCCTGAACAGGCCCGTCTCCGAGGAGCTCGCCGACCTGATCGTCGGGCAGTTCGTGGAGGTGCTGTTCGCGCCCGGTTACGCGGACGGTGCGTTCGAGACGCTGGCCCAGAAGCCGGCGACGCGCATCCTCGTCGACCGGGAGCGGCGGCGCGACGCCGCAGGAGAGCGGGACTTCAAGCGCGTTCTCGGCGGTCTGCTCGTCCAGGATCGAGATTGGGACATCGAGGACCGAGCGGGGATGGAAATCGTGTGCGGCTCGGCGAGCGAGGCGCTCTGGGGCGACCTCCTCTTCGCCTGGCGCGTGTGCAAGCAGGTGACCTCGAACGCGATCGTGCTCGCGCGCGACCTGCAGACCCTCGGGATCGGGGCGGGCCAGATGAGCCGTGTCGACTCGGTTCGGATCGCGCTCGAGAAGGCGCGCGAGCACGGCCACCCGCTCGAGGACGCAGTCCTCGCCTCCGACGCGTTCTTCCCCTTCGCCGACGGGCCAGAGCTCGCGTTACGCGCCGGCGTCTCGGCCTTGATCCAGCCCGGCGGCTCGAAGCGAGACGAGGAAGTGATCGCCGCCGTCGAGCAGGCCGGCGGGACGATGATCTTCACCCACCGGCGTCACTTCAGGCACTGAGGGCTGATGGACGACCACGACCGCTGGATCCGCAACCTCGTCTACCGGCGGTTCGTCGAGCTCGGCCGGGCGCCGACGCTCGCCGAGCTGACGGACGACCTCGGCGGCGACGCCGAGCCCGCGCTCCAGCGCCTCCACGAAGCCCACGCGCTCGTGCTCGACCCGGACCGAGCCGAGATCCGGATGGCGAATCCCTTCTCGGCCGTGCCGACGCCGCACCGGGTCGAAGCCGGCGGCCACTCGTGGTACGGAAACTGCGCCTGGGACGCCTTCGGCATCCCCGCGGCCCTGCACGTCGACGGCCACGTCACGAGCACGTGCCCCGACTGCGGGGAACCGATCGAGATCGAGATCCGCGGAGAACGGCCCATCCCGGACGAGCACGTCTTCCATGTCGCGGTTCCGGCCGCGCAATGGTGGGACGACATCGTCTTCACCTGAAGCACGATGAACCTCTTCCGGTCGGAAGAGCACGTAGGACGATGGCTCGAACAGAACCGCTACGAGGCCGGAGCGACGATCAGCGCCGGAAAGCTCTGCGAGCTCGCACACGCCTGGTGGAGCGACCGGCTCGCGCCGGACTGGACTCCGCACACACGCGAGCAGAATCAGGCGACCCTTGACCGCCTCGGCCTAACCGGTAGCTTCTGGCAATTGCCGTGAGGCGGAATCGCTGTCGATTCGACCGCGTTCTGTTCGTCTAGGTCGTGACAAGGGAGGAACAAGTGACCGAGGCCGTCGTCGCCGCACCGGACCCGCGCCGCTGGCTCACCCTGGCCGTCGTCGGGGCAGCGTTCTTCATGACCATCCTCGACGTCGCGATCGTCAACGTCGCGATCCCGTCGATCCAGCTCAAGCTGCACACGACCCCGGCGACCGTGCAATGGGTGCTGATCGCTTACTCGATCACGTTCGGAGGTTTCCTGCTGCTCGGTGGCCGGATGGCCGATCTGCTCGGACGGCGTCTGATCTTCCTCGTCGGGCTGACGCTCTTCACCGTGGCCTCCCTCGTCTGCGGCCTCGCGGGGAGCATCGCCGTCCTGATAGCCGCGCGTGCGGTGCAGGGTGTCGGCGCCGCGATCATCTCGCCGGCCGCGCTCTCAATCGTGAGCACAACCTTCGAGGAGGGAGCGGACCGAAACAAGGCGCTCGGGATCTGGGGCGCGCTCGGCGGCTCGGGCGCTGCTGCCGGTGTTCTCTTCGGCGGGATCCTGACGAAGTACCTCGGCTGGGAGTGGATCTTCTTCGTCAACGTCCCCGTCGGCGCGCTGGTCTTCGCACTGACGCCGATCTTCGTCCCGGAGAGCCGGGCCGACATGCCCGACCGCCGCTTCGACGCCGCCGGGGCGGTGACCGTCACAGGCGGATTGGCGCTCCTGGTCTACGCGATCTCGAAGGCCCCGGACGTCGGCTGGGGCTCCGCGCGAACGATCCTGCTGCTGATCGCCTCTGGGGTCATCCTGGCCGCCTTCGTGCTGATCGAATTACGCGGCCGCGCCCCCCTGATGCCGTTCAGCATCTTCCGGATCCGGTCGGTCCTGGGGGCGAACGTCGTCGGGTTCCTGCTCGGCGCCGTGATCTTCGCCGACTTCTTCATTCTGACCTTTTACGTCCAGGAGACCCTGCACTGGTCGGCATTGAAAACGGGCGTTACGTTCCTCGCGACCGCCGGGACGACTGTGATTTGGGCCGGCGTCGCGCAGGCGCTGACGACTCGGTTCGGCCCCCGGCCGGTCATCGTCACCGGCCTGCTCGTCCTCGCCGCCTCGATGGTCGCGTACACCAGGATCCCCGTCGACGGTCACTACTGGCCCGACCTGCTCCCGGCCTACCTCGCCTTTGCTCTGGGCCTCGCCTTCGCCTTCGTGCCGGTCACGATTGCGGCCCTCGCCCAAGTCGCTCCGCGCGAAGCGGGCTTGGCCTCCGGCCTGATCAACACGAGCCAACAGATCGGCGGAGCAATCGGGATTGCGATCGCAACGACCATCTTCAGGACCAAGGCCAAGGATCTGGGCTTCACGCCGCAAGCCTTCGTGACGGGCTACCAGGACGCGTTCTGGGCCCTGATCGCACTGGCGCTCCTAGGCGCAGTGGCCGCGTTCATCCTGTTGCGCGGGGTCCGCAGGGAAGACGTCGTCGAGCAGGAGCCGGCCGAGGTGGCTGTCTAAGCTTCGCGGGCAAATGGCCCGTGAATACCCCGCACTGCTCGACCTCGTCGGGAGGACCCCGATCGTTCGGCTCGACAAGCTCGGGCGCGACATCGAGCCGACGCTGCTCGCGAAGCTCGAGCACCTGAACCCGGGCGGGTCGGTCAAGGACCGGATCGGTCTGCCGATGATCGAGGCCGCCGAGCGCGACGGAAAACTCAAGCCGGGCGGCACGATCGTCGAGCCGACCTCCGGCAATACCGGCGTCGGCCTCGCAATCGCCGCCGCGATCAAGGGCTACCGCTGCATCTTCGTGATGCCGGACAAGATGAGCCAGGAGAAGATCGCGCTGCTGCGCGCCTACGGCGCCGAGGTGGTGATCTGCCCGACCGCCGTTCCGCCGGACTCGCCGGAGAGCTACTACTCGGTCTCCGACCGGCTCGCCGAGGAGATCCCGGGCGGTTTCAAGCCCGACCAGTACTCGAACATGGCGAATCCCGACACCCACTACGAGGTGACGGGGCCGGAGATCCTGGAGCAGACGGGCGGCGACCTCGCCGCAATCGTCATCTCGGTGGGGACCGGCGGCACGATCTCAGGCGTCGGACGTTTCTTCAAGGAGCACAGACCGGAGGTTCTGATCGTCGGGGCCGACCCCGAGGGCTCGGTCTACACGGCGCAGGAGGAGGCCGACGTCCACCCCTACCTGGTCGAGGGGATCGGCAAGGACAGCTGGCCGCAGACGATGGATCCCGAGGTCGTTGACGAGTGGATCCGGGTCTCCGACCGCGACTCGTTCCTGGCCGCGCGCCGCCTCGCGCACGAGGAGGGCATCCTCGCCGGCGGCTCCGCGGGAACCACGATCTGGGCGGCGCTCCAGGTCGCCGAGCGTTTCGGCCGAGACGCTCAGATCCTGACGATCGTCCCCGACACGGGTCGCAACTACCTGTCGAAGTTCTACGACGACAACTGGATGCTCGACCACGGCTTCCTCGAGCGGCGGACGCCGGCTCCGACCGTCGGCGCGGTTCTGCTGGCCAAGCGCGGCGAGGAGACCGTGGTGCCGGAGTTCATCGTCATCGGCTCGCATCAGAAGGTCGGCGAGGCGATCGAGCTGATGCAGCGCTACTCGATCTCCCAGCTCCCGGTCGTACGCGACGGCGCCTCGGAGTCGCTGGCCGACGTCGTCGGCTCGCTCCAGGACCGGGACCTGCTCGACCGCGTCTTCAAGAACCCTGACGCACTGCACGAGGACGTCGCCAACGCGATGCAGCCGCCGCTGGCGACAATCGACGCCGGCGACTCGCTCGACGAGGTCTTCCCGACGCTGACCGGACGTACGAATGCGGTCGTCGTCGCCCGCCAAGGGCGTCCGGTCGGCGTGATCACCCGCTCCGACCTGCTCGAGTTTCTCGCCCACCAGCGCGGAAATTCGGGAAGCTGACGATGGCAGTTGACCGTTTGCGAAGCCTGCTCGAGCAGGCCTTTCCGGGCTCGGAGGTGGACGTCCAGGACCGCACCGGCAGCGGCGATCACTTCCAGGTCACGGTCGCGAGCGCGCGCTTCGACGGCCTGCCGCTGATCGAGCAGCACCGGCTGGTCAATCAGGCTCTCGCAGCCCCCCTCGGCGATGGCACGATTCACGAGTTGCGCATCCAAACGAAAGGGAGTCAGTGAGCGAGCTTCGCGAGCAGATCGAGAACGTGATCCAGTCCGAGGACGTCGCCCTGTTCATGAAGGGGACCCCCCAGTTCGTCATGTGCGGGAACTCCTCGCGCGCGCTCGACGCGCTCCGCGCGGCCGGCGCGCCCGTGACGGCGGTCGACGTCCTGCCCGATCCACGGATCCGGCAGGAGCTCTCTGCGGTGTCGAGCTGGCCGACGATCCCGCAGGTCTTCGTCCGCGGCGAGCTGATCGGCGGCGCCGACATCATCGAGGAGCTCGCCCAGAACGGCGAGCTGGAGCGGACGCTCGAGGAGAAGCTCGGTCCCGACTACCGCGGCGCAGCCCCTGAGCGGGTAGTAACCGTCACCTGAGGCGGTTCGCTTGCGACGCCGATTGGAGGACGTCCCGGCTTCGCCGGGGCGTCCGTTCAAACTCGGCTGGTGAGCAAGCGGACGTCTGGCGAAGCCCTTCAGTTACTAGGAGGGCTTGGCGGAACGTCGCTCGTCGTCGGGGCGTGATGGTCGTTCACCGGGGAGGACGCAGGGAGCGCCCATATCTGTAGATATGGGCGCGACTGAGGACGGTGCCAGAGGACGAGCAGCGCGGCCCGACGGCACAGACTACGTTTCGCCAAGCCCTCCTACGGACCGTGCCGGCGCCACGAACCGCCGCAACTAGAATCGAGCGTATGGAGTTCGAGACCCGCGCGATCCACGCCGGCCAGGAGCCGGATCCCACGACCGGCGCCTTGACGGTGCCGATCCACCAAACCTCGACCTACCTCCAGAGCGCGGTCGGCGAGAACAAGGGCTACGACTACTCGCGCGCGGCGAACCCGACGCGGAGCGCGCTCGAGACATGCCTGGCTTCACTCGAAGGAGCCGAACACGGCGTTGCCTTCGCATCCGGCCTGGGGGCGGCGACCACGCTCATGCATCTGATCAACCCCGGCGACCGCGTCGTCGCGGTCAACGACGTCTACGGCGGCGTCTACCGGATGTTCGCTCAGGTCTACGAGCCGAAGGGCTACCTCTTCGAATGGGTCTCGCACGAGGAGATCAACGAGAATCTCGCGGCGCACCTGGACGAGCGGACACGGATCGTCTGGCTCGAGACGCCGACGAATCCGCTCATGAACGTAGTCGACATCCGGGCCGCGGCCGACGCGGCACACGATGCCGGCGCCATGGTCGTGGTCGACAACACGTTCGCCTCCCCCTACCTGCAGCAGCCGCTCTCCCTCGGCGCAGACGTCGTCCTGCACTCGACGACCAAATACCTCGGCGGCCACTCCGATCTGATCGGCGGCTTCGTCGCCACGAGCGATCCCACAGTCGCCGAGCGTCTCTTCTTCCTGCAGAAGTCACTGGGCGCGGTTCCCGGGCCGCTCGACTGCTGGCTCGTTCTCCGTGGGGCGAAGACGCTGGCGGTGCGGATGCGCCAGCACTGCGACAACGCAATGGCGATCGCCGGCTTCCTCGACCGGCACCCCCGTGTCGAAAAGGTGCTCTACCCGGGGCTGCCTCACCATCCGGGTCATGAGATCGCCTCGCGGCAGATGCGCGACTTCGGAGGGATGATCTCGTTTCTCGTCGAGTCGGAGGACGAGGCGGTCGCCCTCGTCGAGCGGACGAAGATCTGGAAGCTCGCGGAGAGCCTCGGCGGCGTCGAGAGCCTGATCGAGATCCCCGCGTTGATGACGCACATGTCGACCGCGGAATCGCCCTTCGCGGCGCCGCCGAACCTGATCCGGCTTTCGGTCGGGCTCGAGGCGCCCGAAGACTTGCTCGCCGACCTCGAGGTTGCACTGGCGGTCTCGGTGGCAACCACCGGTACCGGCGCCTAGCCGGCGCGTGTCGCCCGAGCCGCTCGACCTGCTCCATCTCGGCCGCGAGCGCGTGATCGGGGCCTACCTGCTGGACACACCCGACGGCCCGGCGCTCTTCGACTGCGGGCCGACCACCTGCGTGCCGGCCCTTAAGGCGGGCCTGCAGAGTCGTGGACTGGAACTGAAGGACGTGCCGCACCTGCTGCTCTCGCACATCCACCTCGACCACGCGGGCGCAGCAGGAGTGCTCGTGCGCGAGCACCCGGAGCTGCAGGTGCACGTCTCACCGATCGGCGCGCCCCATCTTGTCGACCCGAGCCGGTTGGAGCAGAGCGCGCGTCGGCTCTACGGCAACGAGTTCGACACCCTCTGGGGCGAGCTGGCGTCCGTGCCGCAGGAGAACGTGCGCGAGACCGGCGACCGCGTGCTCGGCCTCGACTGCTTTCCCTCCCCCGGCCATGCCTCCCACCACGTCTGCTACCTCGACAGTGACGGAACGCTGTACGCGGGCGACGCGGCGGGCGTCAGGATTCAACCGAGCGCGTTTGTGCTGCCGCCGACGCCGCCGCCCGAGTTCGACCTCGCGGTCTGGGAGTCGACGCTGGACGAGCTCGAACGGCGTGCTCCAGAGCGTCTCGCCCTGATCCACTTTGGCGTCGCCGACGACCTGCGCGAGCACCTCGCCGAGCTGCGCCGGCGGCTGCGGTCTTGGACTGCGCTCGTTGGAGACGGAGCCACCGAGGACGAGTTCGAGACGGCCGCGCTGGCGGAGCTCGGCGATGACGCGCCGCCGTACGTTCAGGCGATGCCGCCCTGGCAGTCCTATGCCGGGCTCCGGCGCTATTGGGACAAGCGTCGCACCGAGACTGCTTGATTGAGGTCAGGCAGCGTCACGTCGCTGTTCCTTCGCGATTTCGGCGAGTAGTTCGTCAACCGCCTGGGTGTTGTTCAACCGCACGAGGCGGCCGAGGGGCCCGCGCCGCTCCCACCAATAGGCCTGCATCGCGGCATCCGCAAGCCGAAGTGCGCAGCAGACGCAGACCCTCACGTGCCGTTCCGTCTCCGGATCCACAGTTCCAGTCACGTAGCGCCGGATATCCGCGTCGGCGAGATGGGACACTAGTTGCACGAATAGGTGATTCCACGCTTTCGCAGAGCTGACACGTTAAGCCGCCGCGATCATGCGTCGTCGGCTCGAGGCCTTTTCGTGACTCCGACAACGAGCTCCGGATCGTCCGCTTTTACTCGGCGGGTGCTTCCATTCTCGGTGTCCTCGAGCTCGAGCAAGGCAGGTGTGACGCTCATCGGCGTCACGCCGATGACGACGAAGAGCCGCCCTTGGTAACTGACGATGGTTCCGATCTCGAATAGGGCCACAGGCATGCGCACAGGTGTGTGCGCAAGTAAGGAATCGACCGCTTCAGCTGCTGCACCGATCCCTTGTTCTGAGGCTTGCACCGTGTGCCCCAACTTGCGAAACGGCCCGGGGCAGGCATCCGGGCCGCTTCGCTCGAGGATGGGATTCGCTGATCCCTTCCTCAGACTCCTGCTCGCGTGCGAGCAGTTGAAATGGGATGCCCGAGACTAAGCCGTTGGCGTTGCGGCGCCGTTAACGTCGCATTGCTCTTGCGTTAAGCCGCCACTCCTGATCGTTCCGGAACGCGCGACATCGGGCTACGCGCGGGCCTAGAAAACGAGGGCGCTAAGCCCCCGGCGAAACGAGCTTTATCGCGGCGGCGAAGGGACTCCACTCGGCCCTCTCCCAGAGCCGCTCGCCGCACACTGTGCAGCGCGGGAGTACTTGGTGAACCGTTACGCGGTTCCCACAGGCGGTGCAGAAGAACTGACCTTTCGCCAAGGCACCAGCGGGCCAGAACTCCACGTACTCGTCGGCGGCGGTAGCCGATGAGGCTCTGAGCTGCGACTCCTCCACGTCATCCCCTTTCACGAGTGAATCCTGGACAGCGAGCCGCAATACCCTCCTTGTAGGTTCGCACGGAAGGTCTGTCAACAGGCCGCCGCTTGTGGTTTTCGAGACCCCACATGCATGCGCCTCGGCCACCCGAACGTTCGGGCAATGTCAGACCTACGGGGGAAGCCGTCGAATCCAGCGTGCGAGATCATCTCTGAAAGCCGGGACAGGGGCTTTCGCGCCTAGACGGTGAGTGCCGCAGGGCGCCAGGGAGAGGGGAAGCCCCTGCCCCGGACCTAGAACGTCCATTGTGCGCCCGCCAGTGGCGATACTCAAGAGCTGACATTCGGGCCAACGTCAGCTTCCGCTGGGCATGAACCCGAACGTCAGCCTGGGGTTGCGCTGAGGGCGGCCGGGGTGACGACGACATCGCCGGTCGCGGTAGGCAGTTGAACCGCCTTTCCGTTCAAGGTTGCGTCGACATTCCACGGGGCCCCGATCCGGATCCAAAGTCGCGACGCAACGAAGTGAGCGGTTCGACCCTGCTCGAGCGTACTCTCGTAGACCAATCTGCCGGTCGCCGAGCCCTGGTGCACTGAGAGCCAACAGCGGCCTCGCCTCGCCACCAGAACGATCCGAGCGACCGTCGGCGGCTGCCTGGCCGCTGGGGGCGTGGTTGGAAGAGCCGCCCGCGTGGTCGTGCGGGTCTGAGCAGGCGGGGGCGCGGCGGTGGGGTGGTGGCCGCCGTTGCTCGAGAGCTGCCAGGCAACGACGGCGATGCCGGCCGCCAGCACTGCCACGGCTAGCAGCCGGGGTGCAGGGACGAACCGTCGGCGGCGTCGAATCCTCAGCTGAGGTGGTGCCTCCGGCTCCTCCTCAGGGGCGAGGCGTGCGTTGTACTCCTCAACGAAGCGCTGTGCGTCGAGACCGAGGTAGTCCGCATACGTGCGGAGAAACCCTTTCGTATAGGCAGGGCCGGGTAGGACCTCGAAGCGCTCGTCCTCGAGTGCTCTGAGGTACTTGGCACGGATCCGCGTGTCGCCCTCGGCTTGGGACAGCTCGAGCTTTTGACGTATCCGCGCCGCGCGGAGATTGTTGCCGATCTCGAACATGGGCAAAGCCCGTTCCAGATGCAGACTACGCGCTTGACGTCGATCGCCCGTTTTGGGCACGGTCCGGTCGGTGCGAACGATCATTCTGCTTCGACACGGCAAGTCGAGCTGGTCGGATCCGACCCTCGCCGACCTCGATCGCCCGCTCGCGCCGCGTGGCGAACGCGCCTCAGGGAGGATCGCCAAGTACATACGACAGAAGAAAATCCGCCCCGCTCTCGTCCTCTACTCCCCTTCGCTTCGCACTCGCCAGACGCTCGAGGCAATCGAGTCTTCGCTCGGCAAGCGGTCAGTGGTTGAACTCGAGCCGCAGCTCTACGCCGCCTCGGAAGGAGAACTGCTCCGGCGGCTCCAGGCGCTTCCCGAGTCTGTCGATTCGGTGATGCTGATCGGGCACAACCCCGGCCTCCACGAGCTCGCGCGCACCCTTGCTTCCCGCGGCGCCGAGCTGCCGCGGCTCGAGGAGAAATTCCCGACCGGCGCGCTAGCCACGCTCGTTGTCGTCAGCGAGAGCTGGGCCACTCTCGGCCCCGGCGATGCCGAGCTCGTCGACTACGTCGTCCCCAGGCAGCTCGCCTGAGCCGGGTCAAACACCCCCTACAGCTGGACTACGACCGCTCCGGCGCAGGCCCCGCGTGTGACGCCGAGATCTCGGCGAGGTCCGGCCTGCTGATCGCGTCCGAACTGATCACGGCGACCCGCGACGAGCGAACCGCGCGCAGGGTTGCCGTCCGACGCCCGTCTCCCAGAGCTGCTTTCTCCCCCAGGATCGCGCCCGAGCCGACCTGCGCGACGACCTCGCCGTCGATCTCGACGTCGAATACTCCATCGAGGAGCACGAAGATGTCCCGACCCGGCTCTCCCTGCTCGACAAGCGTCTCTCCTCGTGCCACGCGACGGCGAACGAGCTTCGCGCCGTCGCGGAGGATCGAGGTCGCGAGCCTGCGTTCGAGCTCCGATTCCACTGCGGCGGCGAAGGCCGGCGTCCCCTCGTCGCCCCACGGCGTACCGTCGCCGAGCTCGAACTCGTCCGCCCCGAAGACATCAATGAGCCGCCGGTCGGCGGCGTAGAGCGAGTGGCGGGGAAACGGGCTAGCGGCAACCAGCCTGGTCTCGCTCGTCCCATCCGCGTGGATCAGGAGCTCGAGCGTCGTCCAGGCCGAAACCGCGCCGACGTGGAAATAGGGACGGCCGACGACATGCCTGTGCGCCGGCAGGCCGATCCGGCCGCCCACGGTCTGCGTGAACCGGACCCAGCCGTCGCCGACCTCGGGCTCCGGCTGGATCACCGGAAACTCGACAGCAGGGAAGAAGACTTGCTGCGACTCGAGCTCCGGCCCGTCGCCGATCAGGCTCCTGCCGGTCTGCCCGTAGTCGAGGACCTCCCCACCGTCGACCTCGATCCAGGCGCGAAGCTCGTTGGCCTCGCGGAACGCATCCTGGCGCCGAAGCTCGTCAATGTCCGGAACGGTCTCCGGCGGAGGTTCGTCGTAATGAGCGACGGCTAGCTCGAGCGGGATCAGCGGGATCCCGTCTAGCGCGGCAAACGGTAGCCACGTGATCGCCGTTGCCGAGGCGTCGATCCGCATCAGACGACGGCTCTTTGATCTTCGCGCGCTCGAGCTGCGTCGGCCAGGGCCTCGATCGCTTCCTCGAGGCGGGTCCGGATCTCGTCGTCGGTCAGCCCGCCGTCCTCGAAGCGCGTGTGCGCATGCGGGACGGGCAGCTCGAGATCGAGGACACGCGCGCCCACGGCCGCCAGCACCTTTCGAAGCTCGGCTTGTGCCCAGACCGCCCCGAAGCCTCCGGTGCTCGCGCCGACGACGGCCACGGGCTTGTTCCGGAGCGCGTTCGTCGCGACCGGGCGCGAGACCCAGTCGATCGCGTTCTTCAGCTGGCCGGGGATCGACGAGTTGTACTCGGGCGTGGAGAAGAAGACCGCGTCCGCGGCGGCGATCGCCTCGTTCAAGCGCGCGACGCTCTCCGGGCGCGGATCGACGTCGTCGTCCTCGTCGTACGGCGGAATCTGCTTGAGCCCGTCGTAGAGCACGAACTCGATGTCCGGGCCGGCGGCCTCTGCCGCGGCGCGCAGCAAACTGGTGTTGTGCGAGTCGCGGCGGAGGCTGCCTGAGATGCCCAGAATTCGCGTCATGCGGTTCTAGCTCTCTCCCTGCTTGACGAACTGCAGCTCGGCGAGGATGGTGACGTCGTTCGCGAGCGACGGCTCGCCGCTCGGGAGCGGGTTGTTCCAGTTGATCCCGAAGTTCGTGCGGTCGACCTTCGTTGTCAGGTTGAGGCCGATGCGCTCGGTCCCGTAAGGATCGCTCATCGGCGCGGTCACCGTCCCGGTCACTGTGACCGGCTGGGTGATGCCCTTGATCGTCAGGTCGCCGTCGACCGAGACCTGGCCGTCGCCGTCGAGACGGATGTCCTCGGCGGTGAAGCGGAGCTCAGGGTACTGCTCGGCGTCGAAGAAATCGGGCGACTGGAGATGAGCGGAGAGGTTCTCCTCGTTGACATCGATGCTCGTGACCTTCGTCGTGCCTTCGAGCGCGGCGCGCTCGTCCTCGACGGTCAGTTCTGCCGCGATCTCGTTGAAGTGGCCCTTGAATGTTCCGGCGAGGTAGGAAACCTCGAAGTCGACCCGCGAGTGAACGGGATCCAGGTTCCAGGTACCGGCCGGGGCAATTGTCAGAGTGCTGCTCATGGCGCTTTCTGCTCCTTTCGTTGCGTGGTGTACTATTGAGTACGCAAGCAACTCTACCATTATTCCTTGATGACGCAAACTTTGACAGAGCAAGCAATCGAGCCGGCTGTCCGGGCGTGGACGAGGCTGCTGCGCGCGTATGCGCTGACGACCAGGTTGCTGAGCGCCGAGCTCCAGGAGGCGCACGGACTGACCATCAACGACTTCGAGGCGCTGCTCGTGCTCTCGTACGCGGAAGGCGGGCGATTGAAGCGGGTGGAGCTCGCGCGGAACCTGTTGCTGACGCCGTCGGGCATCACACGCCTGCTCCGGGGCCTCGAAGATGCGGGGCTCGTCGAGCGAGCATCCTGCTCGAGCGACCTGCGTGTCGCCTACGCGCAGCTCACGGATGCCGGCCGCGAGAAGCTCGAGGCGGCTTCGAGCGCCCACACGGCTTCGATCTGTGCGCTGCTCGAAGAGCACTTCGAGACCAGAGACCTCGACGCGATCGCCGAGATTCTCGGCAAGCTCCCGGGCGTCACCGACGGTGACGACTCGTGTTCCCCGGGCTGACCGACGTCATCCCGCGACGCCTGCCGGGGCGTTCTGCAAGTCTGAAAAGGTGTTGCCTTTCCGGGACAGTCGGCGCGAGGCTGCGTGATCCCGCCGGCCGAGCTCGGTGAGCTCGAAGCGTTCCGCAGCCTGCTGAGCGGCGAGGAGCAGGCGGAGATCGGAGGCGCGCTCTGCACCTCCTTCGAGGCGACGCCGGGCTCGGCGCTCTTCAACCGCGCCCTGGGGCTCGGCGTCGCCGAGCCGGCGACGGAAGCGGCCCTCGACGGGATCGGCGACTTCTTCAGCCGCCGAGGCCTCGCCTATTGCATCCCGCTCACCCCCGACGCGCAACCATCCGAGCTTCCGGGGTGGCTCGAAGCGCGCGGTTTTCGGCGCGGCTACGCCTGGACGAAGTTCGCGCGCCGGCCCGACCTGACAAATGATCTTGATCGTTTGCTCGGTTCGAGGTTGCGCGTGGAGGCAGTCTCAGCCGATCGAGCCGACCTGTTTGCTGACGTCTTCCTGCGCGCCTACGGGACGCCCGAGGTCACTCGTCCCCTGCTCGAGCGGCTCCCGGGCAGCGAGGGCTGGCGCTGTTTCCTCGCCTTCGACGGAGACGAGCCCGCGGCGACGGGATCGTTGTTCCTCACCGGCGAGGTGGGCTGGGTCGGCGCGGGTGGGACGCTGCCCGAGTTCCGGCGCCGCGGCGCGCAGGCAGCGCTGCTCGCGGCGCGGATCGAAGCGGGCCGGGAGGCGGGCTGCGAGACGCTCGTCACCGAGACCGGCTCGCCGATCGACGGCCAACCCGGCGGCTCGTACCGAAATCTTGAGCGCGCCGGCTTCGAGCCGCTGTACATCCGGCAGAACTACCTTTCGTCGCTGGACGGCGACACGTCGGGGACGCGCGCATAAGACTCGCGCTCGCGGCATTTCGCAGCAAACAGTTCCGCCTGCTCTTCGCAGGTGAGCTCGTCTCCCTGCTCGGCACGGCGGTTGCGCCCGTCGCCCTTGCCTTCGCAGTTCTCGACCTGACGGGGTCGGCGACGGACCTCGGCTACGTGCTCGCGGCCGGCTGGCTGCCACAGATCGTGTTCATTCTGATCGGGGGTATCCTCGGCGACCGGTTACCGCGGAATCTCGTCATGGTCGGGGCCAACCTGCTCAGCGCCGCGGCCCAGGGCGCGACCGCAGCACTGCTCCTAGCCGGCGTCGCGGCGCCATGGCACCTCGCCGCGCTCGCGGCAGTCCGCGGCACGGCGACCGCTCTCTTTTTTCCCGCCGCGCAGGCCGTCGTGCCTGAGATCGTCGAAGCCGAACTGCTGCAGCCGGCCAACGCATTGCTTCGGCTCGCCACGAGCTCCAGCACGGTTATCGGCGCCGGCCTGGGAGGCATCGCCGTAGCAACCGCCGGCCCCGGCTGGGCGATCGCGTTCGACGCGGCCACCTACCTCGCAAGCGCCTTGATCCTCGTGCAAATCCGTATCCCTCGCGTCGTCGTGGAGCGCGGCGAAACCATCATCCGCGAGCTGGTCGAGGGCTGGAATGAGTTCCGCTCCCGCGAGTGGCTTTGGGTGATCGTAGTCTGCGCCTCCGTGGGCAACCTCGTCGCCACAGCCACCTTCGCCGTGCTCGGACCGCTGATCGCGAAGCGCTACCTTGGCGGCGCGTCCGCCTACGGCGCGATCATCGCCGCGCAGAGCGCGGGCTTCATAGCCGGCGGGCTGCTTTCGCTGCGCTGGCGGCCGGCTCGCCCTCTACTCGTCTCGGTGCTCGCGCTTCTGCCGACGGCAGGCGAGATCGCCTGTTATGCGGGCCTGCGGGTGACCGGTGTGATTGCGACGGTCGCGTTCTTCGCGGGAATCGGGCTCGAGGTCTTCGGCGTCAATTGGATCACCGCGCTGCAGCAGCACATCCCCAGACGCGTTCTCTCACGCGTCAACTCGTACGACGCGCTCGGCTCCTTCGTCTTCATCCCGCTCGGGCTCGTTATTGCCGGGCCGCTCGCGGACAGGTTCGGCGTCACGAATACGCTCTGGGGGTTCCTCGCGATCGGCCTGGCCTCGATCGGCGCGGCGCTCCTCAGCCGCGACGTCCGAACCCTTCGCCGCGTCGACGGAGCGGGTTACACCGAGGCGGAGGTTCGCGCGACGGCCGCCTCGTAGACGCGCAGGTAGTCCTGGACCATCCGCTCCGGACCGTAGCGCTCCTCGGCGTAGCGCCGCAGCTCGAGCGGATCGAGCGCGTCGGCGCGCTCCAGCGCGGCCGGCATCTCCCGGTAGTTGTCGACGATGATCCCGCTGACACCGTCCTCGATCACCTCGGGGACGGCGCCGTGGCGCGTCGCGATCACGGGCGTCCCGCAGGCCATCGACTCGATCATGACCAGCCCGAAGGGCTCCTCCCACTCGATCGGGAAGAGCGTCGCGCGTGCGTTCTGGAGCAGCTCCACCTTCTCGCCGTGCGTGACCTCGCCGAGGTACTCGATCTCGTCGTCGAGGTGAGGCTCCACGAACTCGTGGAAGTAGCGATGCTCCTTGAGATCCTGTTTCTTGCCGGCAAGCTTGAGCGGCAGCCCGGTTTCCTTCGCGACCCAGATCGCCCGGTGGGCGCCCTTGTCAGGGCTCATCCGGCCGAGGAAGAGCAGGTAGTCGCCGATGTGCGGCTTGCTCGGGTAGAGCTGGAGGTCGAGCGCGTTCGGGCAGTTGCCCGCCCAGTTGAGCTCCGGCATCGGGTTGCGCTGATTGAGCGAGATCGAGATCAGACCGACGGCCGGGGCGAGGTGGCCAAGCCCTTGGTAGACGAGTCCGGGGTCGCCCTCGAGCGGCCCGTGCACCGTGTGGAGAACCGGGGTCTCGACGAGGCCGCCGAGCGCGACCGCGAGCGGTCCCGAATGGTCGTTGATGACGTCGAATTCGCCGGCCTGGTCGAAACAAGCGAGGGCGTGGCGCAGGTCCGGGAGCGACTTGCCGATCTGCTCGCTCGGCGCGTTCTCGAAGACGTAGGAGAGGTGAGCCTTCGTGTGCGAGTCGCCGGAGGCGAACAGCGTCACGTCGTGGCCGGCGTCGGCGAGCCCGTCGGAAAGCAGCGAGACGATCCACTCGATCCCGCCGTAGCCGCTCGGCGGGACGGCAAACCAGACCGGGCTGAGGATGGCGATCCGCATCGGGTTCATCATGAGCGAAAGGGACTGGAACCGG
>Ga0307317_10000242_pt1 | contig 15939 bp, 15 predicted proteins | sample ER_DNA_357_FD_194498 | JGI IMG/M metagenome (GOLD analysis project Ga0307317, IMG submission 194498) | Bulk soil microbial communities from the East River watershed near Crested Butte, Colorado, United States - ER_DNA_357 | ecosystem: Environmental > Terrestrial > Soil > Floodplain | place...
GGCGTAGAAGATGACGCCCTTCTGCCAATTGCTGAGGGAACGAACATTCAGTCCTCCTGCGCTAGCCGGGAGCGCATCAGGCGCGTTCAGCTCATTCGATCAGCTTGTTCAGCTATTTCGCCAGTCGCATCGCTGAGGTACGCGCCGACGCGCCGCGCTTCGGTCCGCTGTGGAACTGATCGTGCCGACCGAATTCGGAGAACAGCGAGGCAAACCGGCGACCGTTCTCGCACAAGGCCGGATATGCAGCGAAAAACGGCCCATCTGAGCTGCATTCGTGCCCTTGTGCGGAGAAACGCCTCTACTCGCTAGGCCGGCAGCTTGGCCGCGGTCGCGCCCAATCACTCAGCTCGTCGGCGGCTGGAGCCCGGCGTGGATCATGGCGGTCAGCCGTCCGGCCGCAGCCGGGTCGGCACGGTAGCGCAGCATCGCCTGGTAGCCGAGGAGGAGTGCCTTGATGTCGGCGACGTCGAGGTCGGCCCGTACGCTGCCGGCGCGCTGAGCGGCGATGAGGAGTTCCTCGAATGCGGCCAGCCAGTCGCGTTCGGCGTCTGGGACGACCGTCGCGAGGTCGAAGCCCGTTCCCGCCAGGGCTTCCATCAGGCCTTGATCCGCGCCGGCCTGGCCGGCTGTCCAGTCGAGGAAAGCAAAGAACGCCGCACCAGGCGGCAACTGCTCGGCCAGCTCGTGCGCATGGGCGACGTGCTCGGCGACCCGGTCGGCGGCGATGGCTGCGAACAGCGCCTCCTTGGTCGGGAAGTGCCGATAGACCGTGCCCGCGCCCACGCCGGCCCGGCGAGCGATCTCATCGATCGGCACTGACAGGCCCTCGCTTGCGAACGTCTCGTACGCGACCTGCAGTAGCTGCTGGCGGTTGCGTAGCGCATCCGCGCGCAGCGCTCGCGGCTCCTCCATCGGGCCTCCTGACGAGATGCGTACGGCGACTGGACAAACGGGGCGCTCGTTCCGCATAATCTAAACGGAACGCAAACTCTCATATCCGTCCTATCACACTCAAGACAGGAACCGCCATGACCGCACGCTGGACCGTGCACGACATCCCCGATCAGACCGGCCGCGTTGCCGTCATCACCGGCGCGAACACCGGCATCGGTCTCACCACCGCCCAGGCCCTCGCTGGCAGCGGGGCCCGCGTCGTCCTAGCCGTCCGGAACGCCGACAAAGGCCGAGCCGCAGCAGACCAGATCCGGGCCGCCGCGCCGGGTGCCGAAGTCGACGTCCAGATCCTCGACCTCGGATCGCTGGATTCAATCCGCAGTGCGAGCGAGACGCTACGCGACCGGCACAAGCGCATCGACCTGCTGATCAACAACGCCGGGGTGATGTACACCCCGCTCAGCCGGACGGCCGACGGCTTCGAGATGCAATTCGGCACCAACCATCTGGGCCACTTCGCGCTGACCGGCCTGCTCATCGACCGGCTGCTGGCCGCCGAGGGCTCCCGGGTCGTCACCGTGTCGAGCATGGGTCACCGGATCCGTGCGGCGATCCACTTCGACGACCTGCAGTCCGAGCGCAGCTACGACCGCACCGCCGCGTACGGGCAGTCCAAGCTGGCGAACCTGCTGTTCACATATGAGCTGCAGCGCCGGCTAGCCGCGGCCGGCGCGACCACTATCGCCGTCGCGGCACATCCCGGGGTCGCCGCGACCGAGCTCGGTCGCAACGCTCAGCTCCCGGTCCGGATTGGGATGCGGCTTCTGACGCCGTTCATGCAGCGTCCCGACGCCGGTGCGCTGCCTACCCTGCGGGCAGCCACCGACCCCGGCGTACGCGGTGGTCAGTACTACGGCCCCAGCGGGCTCGGCGAGGCCCGCGGTCACCCCGTCCTCGTCGCATCCAGCCCAGACTCACACGACGCGGCCGTGCAGGCCCGGCTATGGACGGTGTCGGAGGAGCTGACGGGGGTGCGCTTCCCGGCGCTGATCGGTCGTCAATGAGATCCGGACGTCATCCATGGCTTGATCCCAATCCGGGTCGAAAGCCACGTTCTACCCGCGAGATTGCGCGGAGCAGATGGGAGAAAACCGGCCCGTCGGTTGTAGGGCACGCCCGCTGGCGGCGCGCCCCGCCGCGCGGAAGCGTTGGCGGTAGCCAGCTCAAAGGATTCTCGTGACTCCCACCACCTCAGCCATCGACGCTGACATCCGTCCAGTCACACGAATAGCCCGCGCCCGGCCCTGGATCGCGTTGGCCGCCGCGGCCGTGCTGTTCGCCCTGTCCATGTTTGGCCTCTTGCCCTTCATCTATGCCGCACCCGTGATCGGTGTGGTGCTTGCGCTTGGCTCCCCGCCCGACTATCTGGGTCAGGCCTGGCCCGTCGCGCGTCGGACGCGTAACGCCGTGGTCGGAGCAGCCCTCATCGCAGCGCTCGCGGTGGTTGTCTGGCAGCCACAGCTGACTCTGCCGCTGGTCGTCCTGTTCGGAATGGACGGCTCAGGATTGGTGGTCACCGTTGTGGCCGTCATCGCACTCGCCCTGCCCCTGGCGATGACCGATGCCACAAGCGATGAGGTCCCGCCCGGTTGGTTCCTGCTCACGCGGCGCAATCTGATCCTGTCACTCACCATCTTGGTGTCGGTGGCAACGTGGTACGGCACCCTCGGTCACAGCTTCATTCCACTCGCCGTCTTCGTTCTTGGCTTGCCACTTCTTATCGGCTGCAGCCGGATTCTTGCCGTCCGGAAAGGACGGCTCGAGTACGGGCTGCTTCGCGAACCGCTACGCCCGGGATTGGGACCGCATCGGCTGCAGCTGGCCAACGTCATCTTGTTCTGCGGACTGGCCGCACTCACCGTGAGCACGGGGGCGTACGCGGCCATAGCGCTCCAGCTTCCTGGCATTTACCGCATACTCCTCACGCTGTTCTTCACCTGTCTGGTCGCTTTCGTGCTTCTCGCGCTCCTGCCGCTCCGACGGATAAGGCTCGGCTCGAACGCATTGGTCGCAGCCGGGACGATCTTCCTGGCAACCCAGTTGATCTTGTTGTACCGGCCGCCGGTCGACGCGGTGATCATCGGTTCTCCGCTGGCCAACGAATGGTGGGTCGGTCACGGTGGCCGCGCCGAACTGATCAACTACCACCACACCGGGTCGATGCAACGCAACGCGGTGGACATCATGCGAGCCGGCGATGGGGGTATCCACCGCCCGGGAGGCACTGATCTCGCCGACTACTACGTCTATGACCAGCCGGTGTTAGCGCCGGCCGACGGAACCGTAACCTATGTCCTCGACGGCCGCCCCGACCAGCCGATCGGATCGGTCGACGAGCGTTATCCATCAGGAAATCAACTGGTGATCGACATCGGGTCTGGCCGCTACCTGATGATGGGGCACCTCCGCCAAGGCAGCATCAACGTCGCCGTAGGGGAGCGACTCAACGAGGGCCAACAGATCGCTCGGGTCGGCAACTCCGGCAACACGAGCGCGCCCCACATCCACATTCAGGCGCAGACGTTGCCGACTGCTCTCGGGGACATAAAGACGATTGACTTACCCCAGATGCTGACAACCCTGCGTACGTATCCGCTGCTTTTCCGCGATGCGAGCCTCATCCGGGGCGGCGTCGAAACCCGGCCGTCGGGCGTTGACCCACGCCGAGGCGACGTCATTCGCCCAACAAACTGACGAACGGGTATTCCGGTCAGTGACTTTCCGAGCGCCCCGGCCCGGTATTGGCGCCTACCTCAAGCAAGGGGCCGGGTGCGCAGCTCACCGGCCAGCGGGGCTGTGACCCACGACGACGATGCCGTCCTCGTCAGAGTGCACCGTCTGTCCGGGCGTGATCCACACTCCGCCGATTTCGACCGGACTATTGACGACACCCTCGCCGGTCTTGCTGCTCTTCTGGGGATTGGTTCCCAGGGCCTTGATTCCTAGGTCGAGCTGGTCGAGAGCGACGCTGTCCCGAACCGCGCCCGAGATGACCAGTCCGGCCCAGCCGCGCTGTACAGCGATCGCGGCGATGAGATCGCCGACGAGTGCCGAGCGCAGCGATCCGCCGCCGTCGACCACCAGCACCTTGCCGCCCGGGTCTGGCTCCTCGGCCAATGTGGACTTGAGTAAGGCGTTGTCCTCGAAGCACTTCACCGTTACGGCGGGGCCGGCGAACCGAGACTTGCGACCGAAACTAAGGAACTGGACCGGAATCGAGGCCAGGGCATTGCCGTAGCGGTCCACCAGATCGGCGGTGCTGAGCTCGCTGTCGGGTAACTGATCAGTCACGGGCGACTGCCAAGGCGGCTCGGGCAGCCGGGGCGAGGGTGTAGCCGACGACAATGGTCACCTCGGCGACTCCTTGTTCTCGGCACGAGATGGCCCCTCGTCAGTCTGGGTGATCTCGACGTGATGGTGCTCGGCCACCGCCAGTGCGGGCTCTTCGGAGATCTCATCGACCACCGCAGCCGCCTTCGCGGGCAGCACCTTCCGGATGGCCTTGAAGATCAACGGCCAGAGCAGGATCACCACGATGATCACGTAGACAGCGACGGCGAGGACTGAGATCCGGTATTCACCGGTGGCAACGTCGACGCTGCCGAACAGCCCCTTCACGTCGCCCGACGAGAGCTGAAGCGCACGCCGACCCTGCAGCTCGACCCTGGGGCCCAAGATCACGGCGACGATCAACGGGAGGACAGGCAGGCCGAAGCGCCGCATCCCGAAACCGATCAGGCCGAAGACCAGCAGCAAGATCAGGTCGAACGACGACCCGTTGACCGCGTACGCCCCCATCGAGGCGAAGAACAGGATCCCGGCATACAGGTATGGGCGCGGAATCCGCAGCAGCTTTGCCCACATTGGCGCCAGCGGCAGGTTCAAGATCAATAGCAACGTGTTGCCGATGAACAGGCTGGCGATCAGCCCCCAGACCAGGTCGCCCTCCCGCTGCAGCAGCAGGGGGCCGGGCTGGATCCCGTAGGAGACAAGCGCGGCCAGCATCACCGCGGCCGTCGCATTGGTAGGCAGACCCAGCGAGAGCATCGGAACCATGGTTCCGGCCGCGCTGGCGTTGTTGGCGGCCTCCGGACCGGCGACGCCCTCGATGGCACCGTTGCCGAACTCGTCCGGATGCTTGGTGAGCCGCTTCTCGGTGATGTAGGACAAGAAGGTCGGAATTTCGGCTCCACCCGCGGGGATCGCGCCGAACGGGAACCCTAGGGCGGTCCCCCGGAGCCAGGGCTTCCACGATCTCTTGAAGTCGGACTTGCCCATCCAGGGGCGGCCCACCGGGATCACCTCGCCAACCTGGCGACGGAGATGTGCTGCAACCCACAGAGCCTCGCCGAGGGCGAAGATGCCCACGGCGACGACAACGATGTCGATTCCGTCTCCGAGTTGGGGGATGCCGAAGGTGAGCCGGGCCTGGCCACTAACTGAGTCCAGTCCGACCAGGCCGATGGCGAGTCCGAGCGCCAACGAGATGAATCCGCGCAGCCGCGAACTGCCGAGCACCGCCGTTACCGCGATAAACGCGAGCAGCATGACGGCGAAATACTCCGGGGCACCGAGGGAGATTGCGAACCGAGTGACGATCGGGGCGAAAAAGGCAAGCAGCAGCGTCCCGATAGTGCCGGCAACCCACGAACCCATTGCGGCGGTGGCCAGTGCCTGGGAGGCGCGGCCACCCTTGGCCATCAGATTGCCCTCGATCGCAGTGACCACCGAGGACGACTCGCCCGGAGTGTTCAGGAGGATCGAGGTGGTCGATCCGCCATACATCCCGCCATAGAAGATGCCTGCGAGCATGATGATTGCACCGGTCGGCTCGAGGTTGTAGGTGACGGGTAGCAGCAGCGCGACCGTCATCGCCGGGCCGATGCCGGGCAGCACACCCACAGCCGTGCCGATGATCACGCCGACCAGGGCCAGCAGCAGGTTGATCGGCGTAGCAGCCGTGGCGAACCCGTTGAGCAGGAACTGGAAGCTCTCCATCACAGGATCCCTTGCAAGATGCCGGCCGGCAGGGCGACGCCGAGCCCAATGGCGAAGCCGTAGAAGGTGCCCAGGGACAGCGCGGCGCTGATCACCAGGTCCCGAATGAAGTGCCGGCTGCCCAAGACGATGGCCGAACCGTAGAAGAGCAGGCCCCCGCTGATCACCCAGCCGAGAAAGTCGATCAGGATGATGTTGGCGACGAAAACGCCGAGCAGCAGCAGCACCGTCTTGAGGTCCACGGGCTGGCTGAGGTCGATGTCCTCGCCAGCCTCGGCCTCGCCTCGGTTGCCTCTCGTGACCGCGATCGCCAGCGCGACCGCCAGAACAATCAACAGGCTGCCGACGAACACCGGAACCGGTTTCGGACCCAGTGGGTCGACACCAGTGCGGTTGTTGCTGAGCTGCAACGCGTCGACCAGGACCACGACGCCGACCAGGGCCAGGAACACGCAGACCCCGTACTCAGCGCGATCGCGCGTACGGGCTGGCCGGGCCCCAGAGTGATCCGGCGCGGGTTGATCCCCTGCGGCCGCGGCTGCCTCGCTCACGCCAGGCCTAGCTTGGTGAGAACGTCCTCGACGCCCTTCGTCTGGTCGGCCATGTAGGTGCCGAACTCTGCCTCGGCCAGGTAGGCGTCGGTCCAACCGTTCTTGGTCAACACCTCCTTCCACTCCGGACTTTCGTGCATCTTGGCAACGGCACTGACCAGGGCCTGCTTGTCGGCGTCGGAGAGCTCCGGCGGCGCAACGACGCCCCGCCAGTTGGTGAACACCAGGTCGATGCCGGACTCCTTCAGGGTTGGGGCATCCACTGGATCGACCCGCTCGGCTCCACTGATGGCCAGTACCCGAACCTCGCCGGCCTCGACCTGGTCGAGGAACTCACCAAAGCCGGACGCGGCGAAGGTGACCTTTCCGCCGAGAATCGCCGGTAGCAGGTCGCCGCCACCGTCGTACGCGACGAAGTTCACCTCTTTGGGGTCGATTCCCACGGTCTGGGCGAGCTGCATCGGCAGTAGGTGATCCGGGCCGCCCGGTGAGGAGCCGCCGCCGACCGCCATGGACTTGGGGTTGGCCTTCCAGGCCGCCACCAGGTCCTTGATGTTTTTGTACGGCGAGTTCTTGGGAACCACGATTGCCCCGGACTCCTCGATCAGCTTGGCGATCGGGGTCGTCTGGTCGAGCTTGGCTTCGGACTTGTTGGTGTACTGCGCACCGACGACGCCGAGGCCCATCATCATCAACAACTTGCCGTTGCCCTTTTCCGAGACCGTGCGGGACAACCCGACGGTGCCGCCGGCGCCGGCCAGATTGAAAACCTCGACGCTCTTGGTGACCTGAATGTCGTCCATCACCTTGGCGGCCGCGCGAGCGGTGGTGTCATACCCACTACCAGCGGTGTTGGGAACCATGAACTGGAGGCCGGATAGGGGCTCGTTTGAGGCCGCCGACCCTGGTTCTGCCTTGTCGGCAGTGGCGCCGCAGCCAGTCAGTAGTAGTGCGGTCGCCGCTGTGAGCACGGCGCCTAATCTGAGCTCTTTGAACATCTTTGTTCCTTTGGTCGAGGTGGATACGAGCGCCAACCGGAGTCGCTGTCTCAGACTGCCTGGGGGCATCTGCAGTGTCTGCTTGCGATCATGTGAACGTATTGCTCTTTGTCGTCGCGGGCAATCATCCATTGGCAAGCTATCGATCTAAGCCACAACAAGGAATCGGTGCCTCAGTGCCTATGTTGATCATGAAGGCGGCGAGGTCGCCCTGGCCAGTCGGCACACCGACAGGAGGTCGAGACATGACGAATGCCGATCTTGAGACCCGCTACCGCGCATACCTTGACGCTCTGAACGAACGACGCCTCGATGATCTCGTGCACTTCGTGCAGGACGAATTGTCGTACAACGGCAAGACGATGACGCGCCGTCAGTACCAGGACTTGATCGCCGCCGACATCACAGCGATCCCCGACCTCATCTACGACGCACACATCATCGTGGCCAGCGGCGATCAGGTGGCCTGCCGGCTCGTCTTTGACTGCACACCGCAGCACGAATTTCTGGGCTTCTCACCCAACGGCGAACGGCTTCGCTTCGCGGAGCACGTCTTCTATCACTTCCGCGACGGCCGCATCGCAGCGGTATCGTCCCTGATCGACCGTTCGGCCATTGAAGCGCAGCTGTCTATCTCGAAGGGTTGACCTCATCTTGCTCGAGGCATTCGATAGCGGCGCCTACGGTGATGGTGCCCGCTGTGAGGATGTCGGCTCGGAGGCCAGCACTGTGAATTAGTTTGCGCAGTACGCCCTTGTGGGTGAGTCGCTCCAGGTGGGCGCAGGGCTCACAGAGGCGGCGCCCGACGCATTCGACGTCGCCGACCTTGAAGCGCTGTCCGACAAGGGCGTTCAGGTCGATGCCGCGGGTGACGAGGTTGCGTCGAGCCTCCGCGTACCCGAGTCGCTGGCCGTCGGGCAAGGTGAGTTCGTCGAGCACTTCAGCCTCGATCAGCGACAGGTCGTAGCCGACGCTGCGCCCGCTGCGAGGGGTGAAGGTGCCGACGCGGCTGGCGTATCGGTCGCCATCCAGGCCCCGGCCCGGGATCGCCTGTGCCGTGGTTATTTGCTGCATGGGCGCCTCGGCGCGGTCGGCGATCGCTATGGCCTCGACGCTGGCACCCTCGATGCCGGCGCGCTGCGCTGGTTTCGTCGAATCGGCGCTCCACGCAGGGTCGAGAGGCGCGGCGACGTACCCCTCCTCTACTGGGAGATCGGCGGCCGCTCGCCCCAGCAGCGCGGAATCCTGTGGGCTCAGAACGGCGCCGGGCGGCGTGCCGAACATCAGCACAGCCGTTTGCTCTGTGGACTCTGGCGTCCCGGCGAGGACGGCTATCCAATACCCGGGCCACTGAAACCTGGATGCATTGGCGATCGGAACCAGACCGACGCCTCGTCCCGCAAGCCACGTCCGCCATTCCGCGACCGCGGCACGCAGGTTCTCCTCGTGCTGTGGCACCTCGCCAAATGGAATCTCCAAGACCGAGGACAAGCACGCCCGGAATGAACCAACGATCCGTGGCCCCGCCGTGTCTGGAGAAAGATCTACGTCGAGCATGCCCCCACTCTGACACGTGACCAAAAGCAATCAACAAGTCGCGTGACACGCCGATCCACAGGTGGTTACAGTCCGGGGGTGAGCCGGTGGATGGATGATGCGGTGGAGAGCTACCTCACCGAATTGGCGCGTACCGAACACGATGAACCGGTTCTGGTCGAGATGGAGACGCGGGCCGCAGAGCACGGGTTCCCGATCGTCGGGAGGGCGACCGGTCGCTTCCTCGAGCTCGCCGCGCGGGCAGCGGCGCTCGCCGGGTGATGAGCTCGCACGCTGCGCCACCACAAGCTGCTCGGGCCGTGAACATCCCTACGAGTGCCAGTCTGGTCGCAGATCTGATCGTTTCTGATACAGCTCGCCCTGGATGACTCGGTCGCACCTTCGGGCACGAAACAATGACCACCTTATGAAGGCCACGCAGGTCGGGAGTCGCGAATGAAAGTCACGCATGGTCGAGGGCTCGTCCGTGTCACCCGCTGACCCGCACCCCGACGTACGCCCGGACTCCGTCGCCCGGCGCGACTGGTGGAAGTCCGCCGTGGTCTACCAGGTCTACCCCCGCAGCTTCGCCGACAGCGACGGTGACGGCGTCGGCGACCTCGGCGGAATCCTAGATCACCTCGACCATCTCGAGCTGCTCGGTGTCGACGTCGTCTGGCTGAGCCCGGTCTACCGCTCGCCAATGGTCGACAACGGCTACGACATCTCCGACTACCACGACGTCGACCCGCTCTTCGGCACGCTCGAGCAGCTCGAGGAGCTGATCGCGCAGTTGCACGCGCGGGACATGAAGCTGGTGATGGATCTCGTCGTCAACCACACCAGCTCGGCGCACGCCTGGTTCGCGGAGTCGCGCTCGTCGACGGACAACCCCAAGCGCGACTGGTACTGGTGGCGCTCCCCGCGGCCCGGTCACGAGCCCGGGTCACCGGGGTCCGAGCCGACCAACTGGGGCTCGGCGTTCTCGGGCCCGGCGTGGACCTACGACGACCACACCGGCGAGTACTACCTGCACGTGTTCGCCCCCGACCAGCCCGACCTCAATTGGGAGAACCCGGAGGTGCGGCAGGCGGTCTACGCCATGATGCGTGACTGGCTGGACCGCGGCGTCGACGGGTTCCGGATGGATGTTATCAACGTAATTTCGAAGGTGGTCGGCCCGGTCGGCGACGACGGCCGGGTGACGCTGCCGGACGGCGTGCTCGGCGGCGAGCGCGACCCGCGCTGGCCGGGTGTCGTCGACACCGTCAGTTTTGCCGACACGCCGGCGTTCGTGCTCAACGGACCTCGCGTCCACGAGTTCCTTCAGGAGATGCACCGGGAGGTCTTCACCGATCGTCCGCCCGGGCTGCTCATTGTCGGTGAGACGCCCGGCTGCTCAGTGGGGGAGGCGGTGCTCTACACCGACCCGTCGCGCGGCGAGCTGGACATGGTGTTCCAGTTCGAACACGTCGACCTCGACTCCGGCCCGAAGGGGAAGTGGGACGTCCTGCGGATGACGATGCTCCAGCTCAAGCAGTCGCTCGGGCGTTGGCAGGACGGGCTGGCCGAGGTCGGGTGGAACAGCCTCTACCTCGGAAACCACGACCAGCCGCGCTGCGTCAGCCGGTTCGGCTCCGACGCACCGGAGCACCGGGAGCAGTCCGCGAAGGCGCTGGCAACCGTGCTGCACATGCACCGCGGCACGCCATACGTCTACCAGGGCGACGAGCTCGGGACGAGCAACGCAGGCTTCACAAGGCTCGAGCAGCTGCGCGACGTCGAGTCGCTCAACCACTACGCCACCGCGGTCGCGCGCGGCGAGGACCCCGCCGATGTGCTCCGGGCGCTGGCGTACAAAGGCCGCGACAACGCGCGGGTGCCGATGTCGTGGGACGCCTCGCCCGGCGCCGGCTTCACCACCGGTACGCCCTGGCTCGACCTCCACCCGCTGTCCGGCTCCGTCAACGCCGCCGCGCAGGTCGAGGACCCCAACTCGGCCTTCTCGCACTACCGCCGGCTCATCGCGCTGCGGCACGCCGAGCCCTGCGTCGCGCACGGCACATTCCGGATGCTCCTGGCCGACCACGAGCAGCTGTACTGCTTCGAACGCTCCTTCGGCGACACCCGGCTGCTGGTCGTGGCCAACCTCTCGTCCGCAGCTGACGTGGTCCCCGACCTGTCCGAGCTGGCAGCGTGGTCCTCCGCTGAGCCGCTCATCGCGTCCGTCCCCGGCTCCTCCCCCACCCCCACCGACCCGCTCGCCCCCTGGGAGTCCCGGGTCTTCTGTTTGGCCTGATCGCGCGGTCTGGGAGCCACTCTGGGCGCCTTCGGCCCGGCCTTCGCGCAGATAGTGGTTGACGCCCGAGGACACGTCCTCGGTCACGATCACTATGTGTTGGGGAACCGGCTCACCTGGTAAGGCAGAGGTCAGTGATTCAAGTCCACTTAGGCCCACACCCACGAATCCCTGGTGCTACCTACTGCGCAGGGCAGTCCTTACGCCTACCGCAACCGCGCCGATGATGAGCAGGACGCCCAAGAGCTGGCCGCCCGGCGAGTCATCGATCCCTGCGGCGACCACGCCGGCGACGCCGAGCGATGGCAAGGATGGCAACGAAGTACTTCAATTCGCGATCGGTCGGTGTCCACCCCTGCGCCTGTTGCGTAAGCGTGCTGGAGGCGGGCGGGCGTGTCCATGGCGAAGAACGAGCGGATCCAGCCGAAGTGACGTTTTCAGGCCGCGGCGCCTGGCGAGACTCGATTGGGTAAAAACGTAGATACATATGGGTTATGTGTATACGATTTCCTTCATGACCCGGTTGGGTGAGCAATCCCTGGAGAGCATCCTTGCTGGACTGCCAGCGACGTTCTCCTACACGGAGGCGCGGTCGGGCGGCTTGTCGGATCGGCGGCTGTACGCCCTCCGCGACGCTGGACTGATCGAGCCCCTCGGCCGCGGCCTGTTCCAGCGGGCTGACGCGGTTGGCCACGCTGATTCAGATCTGCTGGAGATCGCGCACCGAGCGCCGCGGGCCACACTGTGCCTGACCACGGCGCTGGCCCGACACGGGCTGACCGATGCGATCCCAGCCAGCATCGACGTCGCTCTCCCGCGCGGTCACCGGCACCCACGGACCCAGGCTCCGGTCACTTGGCACACTTTTGCCCCCGACACCTTCGACATCGGCCGCGGCGATCTCACGCTGATCGGGAGCATGGTCATCGGGCTCTACGATCAGGAGCGGTGCATCATCGACGCATTCCGGCTGCGTCACCTCGAGGGGACCGAGACCGCCGTCGAAGCGCTGCGCCGGTGGCTCCGCCGACCCCGCACGCAACCCACGAGACTCCTGACAATGGCCCGGGCGTTTCCAAAGGCCGAGCCGGCGCTGCGCTCAACGCTGGAGATCCTGCTGTGACCGTCAGCCGGCGGCCCACCCGGGCCACCGTCGAGGGCCGCGCCTACCTGGACCTGCAGAACCTGGCCCGCCGCCAACAGCGTCCTACCGACGAGCTGCACCAACTCTACGCACTCGAAGGCTTCCTCGCCCGGCTCACACGATCCCTGCACGCCGACAAACTGGTGCTCAAGGGAGGCGTGTTACTCGCCGCCTACGACGCGCGCCGCCCGACCCGCGACGTCGACATGCAGGCCCGAGCGATCGCCCGGGACGACGACGTCTTACAACTTGTCCGCGACATCGCGGCTGGGGCCATGGACGATGGACTCGTCTTCGATACCGACGCCGCCGCGGCAGAGATCATCCGCGACGACGACGAGTACAGCGGCGTCCGCATCACCCTGACCGCAACGCTCGCCAGCGCGAAGCTCAGCCTGCACATCGACGTCAACATCGGCGACCCGATCTGGCCCGCCCCACGCACCGTGCACGTGCCCAAACTGCTCGGCGGGACGATCACCCTGGCCGGCTACCCGCTGTCCATGGTGTACGGGGAGAAGATCCTCACCGCGCTGCAACGGGGCACAATCAATACCCGGTGGCGCGATTTCGCCGACATCTACATCCTGACGGGACGCCACGCGACCGGGGGAACCGAACTGGAGCGCGCGCTTGCCGAGGTCGCCGCCCACCGGCACGTTGAACTGTCACCACTCGCAGACGCGCTCGACGGTTACGCCACCCTAGGCCAGGCCCGCTGGGCAGCCTGGCGGCGCAAACAACATCTTGACGACCGGGTACCGTCCTCGTTCGCAAACGTTCTCAACGAGGTCATCGCGTTCGCCGATCCCGCGCTCCAGGCGGACGTACGAACACACGATTGGGATCCCCACACGCGACGGTGGCAGTGATCTGCAAGCACAGAACTGCGGGGTTTCCACTCCGATAGGCGTGGAAACGGACTCCGATGCCGGAGAGACTGGGCTGCAAACGATGGGTGGCGCAGTGTCTTCGGCGCAGCCATGCTCGTCCACAGAGGGGTACGGCGCATCGGCATTACTGCTTAATTCAGGCATTGCTGCCCATTGAACGGGAGAGCGCCATGGCCATTGACGCCGAACTCTTCGGCGACGTCCTGCCCACCTAACTCACCCGGTTCGTCGGCCGGAAGGACGAGTGCGCCGAGCTCACCGCGATGCTCGAACCGAGGATCTCGATGGCCGGCCACTGAGACGGTTGCGCACCTACCTGCGCGCAGCCGCGCCCAAAGTGCGCTCGCCGTACTGGACGGCAAACGCGGAGTAAAGGCGGGCTCCCCTCTCACACCGAGGGCGGCGACTACTGATCGAGCCGCTGACCAGCGAGGGAGCGAAGGTTTGCCCGAGCGTCCTCGCCAGGCCGCCGTTGAGCGGGGTCGGCGATCACGAGCTTGAGCTTGCCGCCGGCGGTACGGGCTAACTCGCGACGACGTTCGACCGTGACCTGCGGGTCCTGGACGCCGAGTCCGAGGAGTTGCTTGGCGATGGCCTGACTGAGGCGCGTCTCGAGTCCGTTGTCGTCGCTGCCTGCCGCAGCTGGGCTGGATGGATGCCGGGGAACCACAAGTACGCGCAGCAGCGGGCCGTCTTGGATGACCTGGAATTCGCCGACCTGCGGTTCGCGGGTGAGTAGCGCGAAGTGCAGGGGGTGGACGGCGACCTGGCCGCCGTCGCGGGCGGAGAGGCAGAGGACGTCATCGCTGCGGCCGTAAATCGTGTTCATCCGGGCGAGAATGCGTCCGCAGGGGCAGGGGTTTGGGTCGATAGTGACCAAGTCCGTCACCTCGAGTCGGAGCAGCGGCTGGACCAGGTTGTACAGGTTGGTGACCAGCAGCCGGGCCCCAGGCTGACCAGGCGGCACCGGCTGCTCGTCGGCGTCGACGTTCTCAACGATCGTGGTGTCCTCGAACAGGTGGATGCCCTGGTGGTGTTCGCACTCCGATCCGAACAGCCCCTCGCTGCTGCCGTACAAGTCGAAGGGGCGCACCCCGAACGCCTCTTCCAGCCGCTGGGTCATCTCGGGTGTGCGCAGCTCCGCCACAGTAACCAGGATCCGTGGCGATACCCGCAGCCGACCGGCGTGCTGCTCGTCGGCCAGCCACATGGCCGCGGATGGGTAGGCCTGGAGGTAGGTGGGTTGGAACTGGTTGAGCGCCTCCACCAGCCGAGGAAGCGGCAGCGTGACAGGTAGGATCAGGACGCGGTGCAGGCCACTCGCCATGGTGGCTCCCTTGCGGCCGATGTGGGAGGGGCCAGTGGCGCCGACGAAGGCCAGACGCTGGCGTGGCCACGTGGGCCGCACGCCTGCCCACGTGGCGCTGCGCACCATCCCGGCAAAGATCGACCGCCAGCCGGCGGCGTCGTAGACGTACAGGCCCGGTCGGCCGGAGGATCCGCTGGTCAGCATCACTCGGTAGCGGTCCAGGTAGAGCTGGTCGCGGGTGATCCGCCCGACCCAGCCCAGCAGCTCGTCGCGTCGCAGTCGGGGATCGCACACCAGCTCGTCGAAGTGCTCCATCAGGAGAGGCTTGTCGAGCACGGGTAGGCGCGTCAGTTGAACCGGGCCATCACCGAGTACGCCGGTCTCGGCCAACTGTCGCCGGTAGAACGGCGAGTGGATGGCGGCGTGGCGTACGACCACCTCGAGACGCTGCTGCTGGTGGCGTAGGAGTTCCGCGCGCGGCTTGTGCTCGCGGGCGAGCTGGGCGCGTACCAGCCGCAGCGCCGCTGCCAGATCGGCCATATGTCGCCGCTGATAGCGAACCTGGGTGGTGTTCATCGCGTACTCCGATCCCTTTGTTTCCCGTCGCTGCTGGAAGCCGGTGGCGCGGCTCCCAAGACCGCGTCCAGCAGCAGCCAGCCCATCCGGCGAGCGAGCTCCACGTCCACATCGTGCGGCTGGGTCAACCGCTCCAAGCCCAGCCCGACCTCCATCGCGTTCCAGGCCAGGACCACCTGGAAGGGGGTCACGTCGTTGGGCAGCGCGCGCCCGCGCTCGTCGGCGAGCTGCCGCACCGCATCCGTCAGCGGCTCCAAGAAGCGCGTGTGGCTTTCGGCGAAGCGGCTCCGAAGCTCGGGATGTCGCAGTACGTGCGCCCAGAACTCGAAGAAGACCGCTAGCCAGCCGTCGTCACCGTCTCGCCGCTGCATCGTGCCCGTGGCCAACCAGTCGAACGCGCGTACTGCCCCGGCTTGGCGCAGGCCCGGTACCACCTCGGTGAGCACGTGATCGATCCGCCGCTGGTAGACCCCGAAGAACAAGTCCTCCTTGGAGGCGAAGTTGGAGTAGACCGCGCCCTTGGTGTAGCCCGCCCGCTCGGCGACCTCGTCCACCGACGCGGCGTGAAAGCCGCGAGTGACGAAGCAGGTCTCGGCCGCGGTCAGGAGGTCCTCACGGGTCCTCTCGCGTCGCTCGATCCGGGAGAGCCGCACTGGCATACCATCACCATCCGTGTAC
>Ga0307317_10000247_pt1 | contig 15817 bp, 19 predicted proteins | sample ER_DNA_357_FD_194498 | JGI IMG/M metagenome (GOLD analysis project Ga0307317, IMG submission 194498) | Bulk soil microbial communities from the East River watershed near Crested Butte, Colorado, United States - ER_DNA_357 | ecosystem: Environmental > Terrestrial > Soil > Floodplain | place...
CGATGGATGACCGCACCTCCGAACGCCTCGTGCCGGAGATGGCTGGCCGACCGACCCTGATCAGGGGTGACTCGCAGCTGTTCTTCCCCGGCATGGGACGTCTTTCGGAGAACAGTGTGGTCAGCGTCAAGAATAAGTCGTTCTCGGTCACCGCCGAGGTGGTCGTGCCCGACGGCGGTGCGGAGGGCGTGATCATCGCGCAGGGTGGCCGGTTCGGCGGGTGGTCGGTCTATGCGAAGGACGGGAAGGCCAAGTTCGTCTACAACGTGCTTGGGATCCAGGAGTTCACCACCGAGTCCGATGCGGCCATTCCGGCTGGCACCCATCAGGTACGCATGGAGTTCGCCTACGACGGCGGCGGGCTGGCCAAGGGCGGTGACGTCACGCTGTACTTCGACGGCACAGCGGTCGGCACCGGGCGGGTTGGCGCCACTCAGCCGATGATCTTCTCCGCCGACGAGACGACCGACATCGGCTACGAGTCCGGCACCACGGTCACCTCTGACTACACCGCACGCGACAGCCGGTTCACGGGCAAGATCAACTGGGTGCAGCTCGACCTGGGCAAAGATGATCATGACCACTTTATTGACCCCGAGGAGCGGCTCCGGATCGCCATGTCGCGGCAGTAGCGAGATCTGACGACGTGAAAGGCATCACTATGTCCAACCGGAGCAGCGAGGCGCCTCGGCTGTCCGACACCCAGCTTGCGGAGGTGCTCGCGCTGACCAAGGATGCCGATTCGGTCGAGCTGAAGCTGACCGTCCCGGATCCCGAACGTCGCGCGACGGTCAACGCTTTGGGCATCGATGTGTTGGATGCCCAGATCCGTCAGATCTTCTTTTTCAGCACGCCTGAACTAGTGCTCAACCAGCGTCGTGGTATGCGCGCGCCGGGTGCAGGGCCGGGGGATGACTCCGTGATCAAGCTGAGGCCGGTCGTCCCTCACGAGCTCCCCAGATCCGCACGCTGTACTCCAATGTCCGCTGGTCGCCGAGCTCTGGTTCTACCGGGACGGCTCGCGGATCCTCGAGCTCTCCACGAAATGCGCACCGCCGGAAGGCTTCCAGGTCGCCCCGGAGCTCAAGGCATTCCTCTCCGGGAGTGGAGTAGACCTCTCAGGCGAACAGCAAACGAAAACCAAGGCAGCACTCGAGTACTTCGCCGCCAGTCTGGGAACCGCTGCCGGGGCATAGCTGCAGGGATGTCGCGTGTGGCCTTCCGATGCTGATTCGCTGATCGCCAGACAGCGGGAGCTGGCCAGCACAGCGCCGGAACCCCTGCCCCTCGATCCCACCACTGCGATGATCGGCGGCTGCTGGGTGTGCTTCCCGCGTGGGCTCGTCGGTCCCGGCACTGATCATGATCCAGCGTGGTCGGCCGCCGTGATCATGCGTGGTGGCCGGGTGCTTGAGCAGCGGGTGATCAGCGGTACTACTCGCGCTTCGTATGTCGCGGGGTTGATGGCCTTGCGGCTCGGCCCTTTGATGGAGGAGGCCGTAAGCGTGCTGTCCGATCGTCCTCACGTGTTGCTGCTTGATGCCACTGCCCATGATCATCCGCGAAGAGCTGGGCTGGCGCTCCACCTAGGCGCCGAGCTGGACATCCCCACAATCGGAGTGACACACCGGCCTCTGGTTGCGTCCGGCGAATGGCCGAGTGATCAGCGTGGCGCCACAAGTCCTCTTCGGACCGACGACGCGGTGGTTGGTTGCTGGTTGCGCACTCAGCCGGGTGTCCGGCCCCTAGCGGTGCATCCGGGCTGGCGGATCGATTTGGCTACCGCGGTTGGGGTGGTCACCCTCCTTACCAGGCGGCGTCGTACGCCTGAGCCGTTACGGCGGGCGCGTCAGCTTGCCCGCCGCGCGCGTGCACGCGGACAAACGCCAACAAAGCCTCGCAAGCCATAGGAGGACACTTGAGTCATGGGCGGTGATCTTGAGAGTGGGGTCCAGATCCCCGCGGCCGGAGTGATCTTGGACGGGGACTTGGTCGAGCCTCCGGGTGCGGCCGGTGTGGTGGTGTTTGCTCATGGCAGCGGCAGCAGCCGACACAGCCCGCGGAACCGCATGGTCGCGGCGAGGTTGCAGGCGGCGGGCTACGCGACGCTGTTGATGGATTTGCTCACCACCGAGGAGGAGCAGATCGACGACCGTACGCGGGAGTTCCGGTTCGATATCCCGCGTTTGGCGTCACGCCTGACCGGCGCAATTCGGTGGTTGAGGGATCGCTCTGCTACCGGCCAGCTGCCGGTCGCGCTGTTCGGCGCCAGCACGGGCGCAGCGGCTGCTCTCATCGCCGCCGCTGAGGTTCCCGATCATGTTCAGCTGGTGATCTCTCGAGGGGGTCGGCCGGATCTCGCCGAGGCCGCCCTCGAACAGGTCCGTGCGCGCACGCTGCTCATCGTCGGTGGTCGGGATGTCGAAGTGCTGGCTTTGAACAAGGCTGCGGCTGCACGATTGAGCGGACCGGTAGAGATCGCCGTTGTGCCCGGCGCAACTCATCTGTTCGAGGAGCCCGGCACCTTGGACCGCGTCGTTGAGCTCGCCCTCGATACGCTGAGCCGACACATGGGCCGCTCCCCAAGCGCGCAGCCAGGACCTGGGGAAGGCGTACGCCGTTTGTGACAATAGGGGGAGACTCGCATGCCATTTGATGCCCGCGACATCGCCCGGCTGCGCAACGCAAAGACCCGATCCATCAGTCCCGAGAATGTCGACGGCGCCAAAGGTGGCGGCGGCCGGGCCACTCAGGGCACCGGCGCCAACGCCGCTCGTGACCTCGGACTTGGCTGGAAGGTCTCACCGTCGGTGATCGTCGGCTCTGGGATCACCTTTCCGATGGCCGTGATCGACGGTCCGGGCACGATCACCCACGTCTGGCTTACCACCCACTCCGACCACTGGCGGTCATTGGTGCTTCGGGCCTACTGGGACCACGGACCCGAGCCGGCTGTCGAGGTCCCGCTCGGGGACTTCTTCGCGAACGGCTGGGGGCGGTTCGCTCAGGTCAGCTCCAGCATGATCGCCGTCAACCCGCACGGCGGCTTCAACTCCTACTGGCCAATGCCCTTCCAGCACCAGGCCCGGCTTACCGTGGAGAATCTCGGCGATGCTGACGCGATGCTGTACTACGCGGTGACCTACGAGACCGATGTTGACGTTGCCGGGCTTGGCTACTTTCACGCCCAGTTCCATCGCAACAACCCGCTTTCTGTAGGGAACACGCATGTCCTGCTCGATGGCGTCTCAGGGCATGGCCACTACGTCGGCACATACCTCGCCTGGGGTGTCAACGCACCCGGCTGGTGGGGCGAGGGCGAGTTCAAGGTTTATCTCGACGGGGACGTCGATTACCCGACGATTTGCGGCACCGGCACCGAGGACTACTTTGGCGGCGCCTGGAACTTCGACGTTCCCGGCCGCGGCTACACCGAATACACCGCGCCGTACCTCGGGATGCCCCAAGTGATCCGCCCCGACGGCCTCTATCAGAGCCAGCAGCGCTTCGGTCTGTACCGCTGGCACGTCCTCGATCCGATCCATTTCGCGAACGACCTGCGCGTCGAGATCCAGGCCCTCGGCTGGCAGTCCGGCGGCCGATACCGCCCCTTGCACGACGACATTGCCTCGACGGCGTTGTTTTACCTCGACGAGCCGAGCACACAGCGACCCACCTTCCCGCACGTCGACGCGCTGCAACCCGGTTGACCGATGGAGAACCGCAAACCAGTGACAGGTGTAGCTGTCATCACCGGAGGTGCGGCTGGCATAGGTGAGGCAATTGCTCGACGGCTCGCGGCGGATAATTTCGTTGTTGTCATCGCCGATCTCGACCGCAACGGGGCTGAGGAGATTGCCACGGAGATATCTGCGCACGGCGGGGAGGCGGTTGGCAGGCACGTGGACGTCTCCGCAGCGGACTCGGTCTCGGCGCTTTTCGAGTGGCTGACTGATGACCTCGGTCGGTGTGATGTTTTGGTGAACAATGCCGGAATCGCCACTACGGCGCCGGTATCCGAGCTGCCGCTCGAACGGTGGAACTCGACAATTGCCGTCAACCTGACGGGCGCCCTCCTGATGACACAACACGCCCTTCCTCTGATGAAGAAGGGCGACCGGGCCGCATCGTGAACATCTCCTCCATCGAGGAAATTGCCGCCGCGGTGTCCTTTCTCTGCTCAGAGGACGCGTCGTACATCACCGGTCACACGATTCCGGTTGACGGTGGCTATCTTGCGGCCGGTGTCCTTGAGATCTGACCGATGCACCTCCATCAGTTGCTCGCTCGTCTATGCTGCCGATCATGCTTATCCTCGGACTCATTCTGTTCGGCATGCTGGTGGGTGCCGGCGCACAGTTGATCTTGGGCAAGTCAGCCAAGGGCGTCGACTGGACGCTGGCATTGGTAGCCGGACTCGTCGGGTCTTTCGTCGGTGGGCTGGTGATCAGCTTGCTGTCCGGGGACGGGCTGCAGTTCCGAGCAAGCGGCATCATCGGATCGTTGGTCGGTGCGCTGTTGGTCACCGCCGGCTGGCAGTGGTATCGCCGCCGCAGCAAGGCCTCGCACGCCTGAACTGCTGGCGGTGTAACTGGTCCGGCCAGCCTGTCGGTAGCGCCGCCGCATCTGCGGCAGCATTATTGCTTTGTTGAGGGCAGATGGACGGGGTGACACCGTGACGGCAGTAATTGTGATTCTTGTGATCGTGATCGTCGCCTATGTGTTGACGTTGAAGTTCAATCCATGGGTGATTTGCACCAGATGCAAGAACAAACCAAAGCTCAAAGGGTGGGTGTTTAACTACGCACACCACACCTGCCCCAAGTGCCTAGGCACCGGGCAACAGCTTCGGTTCGGCCGCAGGTTGCTCTTCGGGCGACCTTTGACGCCAGGCGACCGCTAAGCCGCTCCATACTGACCACTCAGTCGTTCCAGGTAACGATCTCGAGCGTCGCAGAGCGGCCGGAACGGTTAACGACGGTGATCAAACTCTTGGTGGTTTCCACGTGCGTGGCCCTAACGCACAGCATCGAGCCGATGGTCAGCCGATTCCAGGCGATGGGCTGGTCCGTTGGTTCTGGGTAGTTCAATGCCGAACAGGTGTCATAGCGCTCTGGAGCGTGCTGATCGAGTGCGACGTAGGACGCATCGGGTGCGAGAAGGAGGCCGGCTTCCGTCCCGACGAGCGACGCGTGGGCGTCGCGTGGCGCAAATGAGGAGCCTTCGTCGTCAAGGACAACCTTGGTGCCGGGCGTGACAACCACCTGGCCCTGCTTCATCACGGTTGGATTAGCTGTGGGGCTTGCGCTGGGCGGCTTACTAAACATGCCCAAGGGGATGGCTATCGCCAAAGTCACAAGGTAGAGGACGCTCATGCCGCCGATCACGATGGCCGCGACCGCGCCCGCCGACGCGCGCCGGGCCGACCGAATGCCAAGCCACGAACGCAAGGCGGAGAAAGAAGGTGTGTCTTCGCCCATGTCAGGTGCCGGCGAGGGAGGATTCCGCGGTCCAGACTGCTTCGGTGGCGGGGGCGGCGGGCGAACGGTCTCCCAGGGATCCCACGCGTCGTCGGCAGGCACGTCATCTGTACCTGCGGAGGCGGAATGCGACGAGTCGGATGCCGACGCCGCCGATCCGGGATCGGGCTCAGCTCCTGTTACTCGCGGCCGAGCCTGGAGCCAGGCATCGTATGATGCCCGATCCGTGAGCAGGGCATCACGGGCGTCGTTGACGAGCTGGGCAAGGCGAGTCACGCCGCCTGTGTCGGAATGCTGGCGCTTAATGGCCGCGCGATAAGCCGCCTCAATCTCATCCGTCGTCGCAGTCGGCTCAATGCCCAGGATTTCGTAGGCGTTAAGCCCTCCCAGGTGCGCGAAGTTCTTAGGCATGTCACGAACCGACGATGCGGTCCACTGCCAGACGGTGACAGGTCAGATTCCAATGGGCACTGGCGACAGTGTGACCGACCGGCACCTGCTGGGTGCCCACGGCTGCAGTGACGAAGTGGCGCCCCGCTAGGACGAATATGTATACGTCAAGGCGGTTAGCGTGCCCGGAGTACCAGTACTCGCAGCGTCGCACGCGGTCTTTGGAGCTAAAAGGTGCCTGCAAGAGCTCTTGAGCAGTCGGGGGAAGGTTCCCGAGCTGTCCCGTTTCCTGCGACGACAGCCCGAGATCACTCTTGGGCTTTGGCAGAGGCGCTCGCGGCTGGGGTGCGACCTTCGTTGCCACGCCGCCGCCCCGGCCCGGTCGATGCTCGACAGGCACGGTCTTGTGCGAGCCTGGCACGAACTCGTAGCGATTCAGCTCATAGACTCCGCGTCCCGTGACGTCGATCCGGGGTTCCGCGATACAGAGCGCCCGGGTGCCAAGGACCACGGCGCGTGGCCGCTTCTCACTGGAGTACGGATCCTGCCACGCGAACCACTCGATCACATCGCCCGCTTGCTCAGCCAATCGCCCCCGGATCTTCTCCGACATGGCTGCCCAGCTGTCATCACGGGTTGGGTAACGGTCGTCCAGCGGTAAACCTGATCCCTGGTACGTCGATGGACGGGATGCGCCGCGTCGACTTGTGCGGCGGGGCTCGCCAGACGGAGTCCGCGGCGTGGGGATGGGGTCGCCGGCCTGGGGAATCAGCCCTCCTGAAGGGACGCCTTCCTGGCTCATCGCATCTTTCTACTACGTAGCTGACCCGGCGCCTAGGGTCACTGCGAACGAGTCACGATTTCGCGCACTTCTTCATCGCTCAGATCGATGGGATTTCCTCGCATGCTGCTGGCTTTCTGGGCGGCCGTAACGACAGCGTCAATCGTCGTCTGATCAAGTCCATAGCTTGCCAGTCCCGAGATCGACAGCGCGGTTGTGAGCTCTTGCAACCAGGCGATTGCATCTTCGGGGGTGGCGTGCGGCTGGTCGGTGAGCAGGGCCGCCACCTCGCTCATCCGCTGGAGCGCAGGATCGTCAGGGGCGCGCTCACTTAGCGCTCGCAGGTTGACTTCCAAGGCCGCGGTGAGCACAGCGGCGCAAACCGCACCATGAGGCGCTGAGAGCCGGGCACCGGCCGCGGCCGCGAGTCCATGGACCGCGCCCAGCCCGGAGTTGGCGAGGCACATTCCGCTGAACAGGCTGGCTAGCGCAAGATCTTCGCGTACACCCGGATCCTGCATTCCCTCCTCGTACGCCCGGCGCAGTGATCGGGCGGAGCGGCGGATCCCGTCCCGGGCCAACGCATCGGTGAACGGGTTGGCGCGCCGCGACAGCAGCGGCTCGATGAGCTGGGAGAGCGCATCCATGCCGCTGGTCGCGATGGTCGGAGGGCGGACGCCGACCAGCAGGTCAGGATCGACCACGGCGACCCTCGGCAGCAGTAGTGGGCTCCGCAGGCTGGCCTTGACTCCGCCGCCGGAGAGCACCGAGTTGCGGGTTACCTCCGAACCTGTCCCCGCGGTGGTGGGCACTGCGATGCAGGGCAGCCCGGGCGTATCGATCGGGCGGCCGTCGCCGATCACCTCCAGGTGGTCCAGCGGGTCGCTGCCCGATGTGGCCAGGACGGCGGCAGCCTTGGCGACATCCAGCGCGCTACCGCCGCCGAATCCAAGTACGGCATCGCAGCTAGCTTCGGCCAGCAGCGCCACGGCGGCCCGCACCCGCTCGATCGATGGCTCAGCCGCGACTCCGAACACCAGGCTCGAGATGTCGGCCTCGGTCAGTGCCGATCGGATAGCGTCCGCTCGAGATGTCGTGCGGCCGGTGACCACCAGGACTCGGCTGGCCCCAAGCCCGGCAAGCGCCTCCGGCACCTCGCTGAATCTGCCAGCCCCGAAACGTACGTCGGCCGGGACCGCGAGATCGAAGCGAACCACCTCGCTACCAGTCCGTATCGTCGGGGGAGGTGTTGACATACCGCGTAGCTTTACGTGGCCGGGCCATCATGGGCGCCACGGTGTCGCGCCACCGTTGATAGTGCCCGGTCTCTTTGTGTGCTGCGGCGGCCGCCTCGTCTTGATAGACCTCGACGAGCACTACGTGAGCGGGATCGTCGCGATCGCTGAGCACGTCAAATCGTACGATCCCTGACTCGCGACGACTCGCCATGGCGTTCTCTTCAGTCGCGGCCAGGAAACCTTCAAGTACATCGGGCTGCACAGCAACGTCAACATGAACAATCAGCAGGCTATTCGGCACGAGCCGACCCTATTACGCAGCTCAGAAACACTGCCGAGGCTTACAACCGGAGATTGCCGAGATGCGGAGCGATGTCACATGCTGCCTCCGTGCCGTACGCTTCCTCGAAGCGAGTCTGGAACATGTTGCCGAAGCGGTACTCCTGGGTACCGACGACTTCGATCGCATAGCTCGCCAGCAGTGAGCCGAGCTGTGCGCAGCGTTCCAGCGACACCTCCCAAGCGACGCCGGCAAGGAATCCTGCGCGGTACGCGTCGCCAACGCCGGTCGGGTCGACCCGCGCGACCTCCCGCGCAATAGGTATGTCCAGCCGAGGCTCACCCGCGATCTCGACACTGGATCCCTTGGCGCCTCGGGTGATCACCCGGACACCGACCCGCTCCAGGACTTCCTCGTGCGACCAGCCGGTCTTCTGCGTGATCAGACCGTCCTCGTAATCGTTGGAGAACAGGTACGTCGCCCCATCGATGAGACGTTTGATCTGCGAGCCGTCCATCCAGGCCATTTGTTGCGAAGGGTCGGCGACAAAGTCGAATAGCCGGCTGCGGCATTCGTCAGTGTGCCGCTGCATGGCCTCCGGATCATTCGGAGAGATCACGACGAGATCCAAGCCGCCGACCCGCTCGGCAATCGGCTGCAGCTCGATTTGGCGCGCCTCGGCCATCGCACCCGTGTAGAAGGAACCGATCTGGGCATTGACCGAGTCGGTCGTGCAGATGAATCGAGCGGTGTGCTGGGTTTCCGAGACCCACACCGGCCAAGTCTGCACCCTGTGCCGGTCCAGCCAAGCGCGATAGTCGCCGAAGTCCTCGCCAACCGAACCCACAAGAAGTGGGTCCAACCCGAGCGCCGCGAGTCCGAAGCAAATGTTCGGGGCAATACCACCGCGCCGGATCTGCAGATCCTCCACCAGGAAGGACAGCGATACCCGATCCAGCTGCTCGGTGAGCAGCGACTCCGCGAACTGACCGGAGAACCTCATCAAATGGTCCATGGCTATCGAGCCAGTGACGGCGATGTGCACGGGCTGAGGCTAATGGCTGCCGTCCCGCGCCGCTGCCGGTATCGAGAGAATCCGATATGAGAGTCTCGGCGGAACGACCTGTGCAGGCAGAGAGGTCACGATGGAGTATCGCGAGTTGGGCAGTACCGGTCTGAGAGTGTCGGTTGTCGGGTACGGGACTGCGCCGCTGGGGGACATGTTCGGCGTCAATGACGAGGACGCTGCGCTGCAGTCGGCGTACCGGGCACTGGATGCCGGCATCAACTTCTTCGACAGCAGCCCGTTCTACGGCAAGGGCGTGGCTGAGGAGCGACTGGGCAAGGTGCTGCGCGGGCGCCGCAGCGAGATCATCGTCGGGACGAAGGCGGGTCGGTACGGACCAGAGCAGTTCGACTTCTCCGCTGACCGAATCCGGCGCGGCTTCGAGGAAAGCCTCCGACTGCTGGGCACCGATTACGTCGACATCCTTCAGCTGCATGACGTCGAGTTCGTCGACCTGGAAGGACCGACTGGTGAGGGCTACGTGGAATTGATCCGGCTGCGGGATGCCGGCATGTGCCGCTTCATTGGCATGACGGGATACCCGACGGCCATGACCCGAAGGGTGATGACTGAGTGCGATCTCGACGTCACCCTCAGTTACGCGCATTGCACACTGCTGGACGATTGCCTGGTCACAGAGATCCTCCCAGCAGCTGAGGAAAGAGGCGTCGGCGTGATCAACGCCGCGGCGGTTGCGCTGGGGCTGCTCACGGATGCAGGGCCGCCGCCGCACATCGCCCAGGTGGTGGGGGAGCAGATCTGTGCAGCCGCACGCCGGGCTGCTGAGGTGTGCCAGCGCCACGGTGCCGACGTGAGCTTTCTGGCCAACCAGTACTCCATCCAGCGGTCGGGCTGCGCCACGACCTTGATCGGCACCGCCAAACAGCGGCACCTCGACTCGGCGGTTGCGGCCGCAGAGGAACCGATCGATGAGGACCTGCTCGCCGATGTGCTGGCTGCCATCGGATCCGACCGGGGCCATCATTGGACCGCTGGCCTTCTTCAGAACAACTGATACCTCACGTATTCAGGACTGGTCGCGACGGCGGATACGCACGCGGAGGGCTCGATAACCAATCCCGACCGCGAAGACCACCGCTCCGCCGAGCACCGCGCTCATGGGCAGCGTGATCGCGAGTATGCCGCAGCCGAGGATCCCGATAATCTGCAGAATACGGGGAAATCGGCGTCGGTCAGTGGATTGCGTGTACGCGGCCATATTGGCGATCAGGTAGTACAGCAAGACTCCGAACGAGGAGAAGCCGATCGCGCTCCGCAGATCCGTCACCAAGATCAGAACACACACCAGTCCGGCAACCGCGATCTCGGCATGATGCGGCACCTGATGACGTTCATGCACGGCGGCCAACCACCGCGGAAGATCATTTTCGCGTGCCATCGCCAGCGTGGTTCGACTCACTCCCGCGATCAGCGCGAGTAGCGCGCCAAGCGCCGCGGCGCCCGCACCGAGCCGGACCGGCAAGTCGGCCCATCCCCAACCCGCTGCCTCTACTGCGGCGGCAAGCGGTGCCGGGCTGGCGGCCACGCCCGCTGGACCTAACGCAACCATGATCGAGGCCCCAACCACGAGATAGATCGACACCGCGATCGTGAGAGCCGTCAAGATCGCCCGGGGAATGACGCGTTCCGGATCGCGTACCTCCTCACCCATGGTCGCGATCCGGGCGTAACCGGCGAAGGCGAAGAACAGTAAGCCTGCCGACTGCAAGATGCCGTACCAGCCGCCGGCCAGAAGATCCCAGGACCCAACCGAGGCCGTCCCATTCGTGCCGCTGAGCGAGGCGGTCACGACTAGCGCCAATGTGGTGAGCACAACCGCGATGATGATCTTGGTCAGCGCTGCGGTCCGGGTAATTCCGTAGTAGTTGACCGTCGCCAGGATAATCACCGCCGCGATCGCCGCCGGCCGCCCCCATGCCGGTGGCGCAACATAGGCGGCGAAGGTGAGTGCCATTGCTGCGCAACTGGCCGTCTTCCCGATGACGAATCCCCAGCCGGCGATGAAGCCCCACCACGGCCCCAGCCGCTCCCGGCCGTAGATGTAGGTTCCGCCCGAAGTCGGATACTCTGCGGCCAGCTGGGCCGACGCGGTGGCGTTGCAATACGCCACGAGGGCGGCGACGGCAAGCCCGATCAGCAGCCCCGCCCCGGCCACTGCCGCGGCAGGGGAGAAGGCGGCGAACACCCCGGCGCCCAGCATGGAGCCCAGCCCGATGATCACCGCATCGAAGGTGCCGAGCCGTCGCGCCAGTCCAGGCTGGTTCACGACTCGATGCAACCACACAACGGATTCGCCTTTCAGCGCGAAATCGTCTGGATACTTCACTCCAGATGACCTTGCGATCCTCGATTCACGCGTAAGTCAAGGGAAGAAGCTCCGTCTAGAGTGGAGTTTCCAGCGCCGCGTCAGTCGGCCATTACGAACAGCGGGGTCAACGACACCTGCAGCCGCACCCGCCCGTCATGCACTTCGACCGGCTCGGTTTGGCCGAACGCGTCAATCACCTCCGCGTACGCAGGCCATGGCCACGCGAAACGTGGCCGGCGGCTCGTCCTCACCGTTGAAGGAGTCACGCTGCTGCCACACCACCATTTGCGCGAGATTCCAGCAGATTGGGCGGCGAACTCCCGCCGACGGGGCCAGCAGGTTGCGCATGACGATCTCGCGGCGGGTCCCGCTTGGCGTCCAGCTCCGGCGGGCAACCGCGCATGAACATCTGCAGTTGCGGCGGCAGGTCGGCCATGCGCGTACAGGGTGGCAAGGGCCGCGTCCTCTGGCGTCCGTCCCGAGTCGTTTCCGACCTGCACGGCGGCTATGGCCTGCTCCATCGCCGCGGTCGCCTCGGGATACAGGTTCGGCCACGGGGCGTTGTAATCACCGACCAGCAGCGGCTTCTCGTAGCCGAGCGCCCGCATCATCGACCGCGCGGCATCGATGTCAGTCAGGATCTGCTCGGCGGGCCCATATAGGTAGAGGTCGAAGACGTCGAATGCGTCGCGGCCGTCGCGTAGCAGTACGTCATAGAACTGCCGTTCCGGACTGTCGGGTGCGCTGGCCGGGAGTCCGTACGTGGCGCCGCCGAGCACGGCCGCTGCTGCCGGGTCAGCGTCGTTGACCGCCCGATGCATCACCTTGAGCTGGGCGACGTAGTCCTGCGCGGTTCCCAGCCAGGTCAAGCCGACATTGTTGGGCTCGTTGTCGCACTGCCAGAAGCGCACCCGGCCGTCGCAGTGGCGTGCCAGGCGGTACACGAACTCGTAGTAGGCGTCCGGATCCTTGGCCGACGAAGGCGCGATGAAGTTGGTCGCTTTGGTTGCTCACATGGAGCTGGAGCAGAGGGTGACCCAGACCTCCTCGGAGCCGTCGAGCTGGTCCAGAAACGCATCGACCATCTCGAAGGTGTAGTTGCCTGGCTCGGGTTCGACTTGCGACCAGTAGATGTAGATGCGCAGAGTCGCGCCCAGCTCGCGGAGCTGCGGCATAAACGTGTCGGGCTTTCCGAAGAGTCCGTAGCTAATGCCGCGGACGATCCCCAGGCGGATGCCTCCGGAATCACCTCGGCCATTACAGGCAACACTAGGCTGTGTTCAATTGCTCGCTCCGCTCGCTGCGGATCGCGCTTATGAGCCGCCTACTTCGTCGTCGCTCGGAGACGAAAAAGCATGTCCCATTTCTCCTCCTCAGCACGGCGGCGCGCGATCCGTGTGGAGATCAATGCCACGCTGGTCGCCCGGCTGGTCGCGTCCCAGTTCCCGCAGTGGGACGAGCTGCGAATCACCACAGCCGAGCCTGATGGCTGGGACAACCGGACGTTCCGTCTCGGACCGGATCTGCTGGTGCGCCTGCCTAGCGCCGAGGCGTACGCCGCGCAGGTGCGTAAGGAGCATCGCTGGCTTCCGGTACTGGCGCCGCAGCTGCCGCTGCCGATCCCCGTCCCGCTGGCGATGGGGGAGCCCGCCGAGGGTTACCCGTGGAACTGGTCGGTCTACCGCTGGCTCGACGGGGTGCCCGCCAGCATCGCGTCAATCCCCGACCTCACCCCGTTCGCGGTGGCAGTTGCCCACTTCCTGGTCTGCCTGCAGCGGATTGATGCGACGGATGGGCCGCCGCCAGGCCGGCACAACTTCTTTCGGGGTGGGCCGCTGGAAACCTACGACGCCGAGACCCGCAACGCGATCAGCGCCGTGCGCGAGTTGATCAACGCGGAACTGGCAACTGAGCTCTGGGAGACAGCGCTGGCGGCAACTTGGCACGGTGCGCCGGTCTGGGTCCATGGAGATGTCGCCGCCGGGAACCTGCTGGTCAGGGATGGTCGGCTGTCTGCGGTGATCGACTTCGGGAGCTCGGGCGTCGGCGACCCCGCCAGCGACCTGACGATCGCGTGGACGTTTCTGTCCGGGGAGAGCCGGCAGGCGTTTCGTGCGGCGCTTCCACTCGACGCCGCAACCTGGGCGCGAGGCAGTGGTTGGGCGTTGTGGAAGGCCTTGATCACCTTCGCCGGCAACCTCGATACCGACCCCGGTGCGGCGGCAACGGGCCGACGTGTGATCGACGACGTGCTCGCCGAGCACCAGCGATCAACGTGATTACTGCTGGCAGACGGCCCCTCTATCGACTAATGCTCGTCATTGTCGCCGCGGCCGTTGTGAGTGCGCTCGCCGTCGGGAGCATGATCGGATTCGCGGCGCTCACCAAGTCGACAGCTGCGGCAGTGGTCGGTGGAGTACTGGTTGCGGTCCTGGCGTCGTGGGTGCTCGGGCTCTTCATCTGGCGCGATGACCGTGAGGCCACCGTCTCACCCTTGCGTCGCGGTCTTTTCGGCCCGATGGCAATCTTCGGCTGCGCGGCCGTGCTCAGCTTGAGCTGGCTCTATCCCGGTTCTGGCGGCGTACGCCCGGACCCAGTTCCCGGACTTGAGTGGCTGAACCTGCCGGATGGATCGCGGCTGGCGCTGCACATCACCCGCGCTCCCGCGGCGACCCAGCCGCCGATCATCGTCGTACACGGGGGACCAGGCGTGGCCGACATGGCGCACGATGCCCCCGCATTCGCCTCATTGGCAACCGACCGAGACGTCTACGTCTACGACCGCATCGGCACAGGCGCGTCAAGCCGTTTGCCTGACCCCACGGGTTACACGACGGCCCGGGCGGTTCAGAACCTGGAGGCGGTCCGGGTCCACACGGGTGCGCCGCGAGTCGTGCTGCATGGGCACTCGTGGGGCGCCAGGTTTGCGGTCGCGTACGCCCAAGAACATCCAGATCATGTCGCCGCGCTTGTGTTGAGCGCGCCAGGAGAACTCCCGCTCGAAGGCGCGGACGTCCCGCCCGGCGCTCTGACGGCCCGTCTAAATACAGGCGAGCTGACCACGCTTTACCTCCGATTGCTCAGGCCCCGCAACCTGTTCACGTACGCGCTGACAGCCACGGATGCGCGCGTCGCGCACAAGTTGGCCGGCGATCGAGAGATGGACCGACGCTTCTCAGCGATCTATGGCGACTCCACTCCTGCGCTGTTCTGTGACAAACGGCTGACGGATCTGGTGGGGACGACAGGTGTCGGCTACTACGCCCACTACGTTCCGCAATTGCACCCAGATCCGAGTGACATACCGCTGCACCTCCAACGGCTCGCCATGATCAAGGCTCCAGTGTTGTTGATCAAGCCAGCTTGCGACTACCTGCCGTGGCGGTCAACTGCCGATTACCAGATCGCGTTTCCGCAGGCTCGGCTGGTCATGATGTCGGATGCCGGCCACGTCGCGTACCTGGAGCAGCCAGCGCTATACACGAGCCTCGTCCACGCATTCCTGGTCGGTCAGGAACTGCCGCTGCCCACCATCGACGGCGACACAATCCCAATCGGCTACCGAGGCACCAAGTGAGGCCCAGACCATTTTCCGGGTGAGAGACCGCACAAGATCACCAGCGACCTCACTGGTCGCTTTCTTAGGAGCCGTTGGGGTAGACGATGGCTTTGAGGCTGTTCGGGTCCAGGTCGCTCTCCAGCGCCTCGCCGGCGCGCTCAAGGCCGAATCTGCCGGTCACCAAAGAGTCAAGATCGACCAGGCCGGTGGTCACCATGTGTATGGCGGCCGGCCAGGTGTCGGTGTAGCGGAAGATGCCGGTCACGGCGATCTCGAGGTTCTGAATGTGCTCGATGGGCAGGTTCATCTCCGAGGAACCAACACCGACGATGACGGCCGTACCAGCTGGACGCACTGCTTTGATGCCCGACATCACCGCCTGTGGCGACCCGGTGGCGTCAACGAAGGCGTTGACGTCCAGGCCGGCAGTGGCGATGTCGGTCTCGCGAGGATCAACTACGCGGGTGGCGCCGTACTGCAACGCTCGCTCCCGCCGCTCGGGCACCAGATCGGTGACGATGATCTCCGCAGCGCCAAAGGCCCGGGCGGTCTGAGCGCAGATGATCCCGATCGGCCCGGCGCCGGCGATCAGAATGCTCGACCCAGGGGTCACACCTGCCTTACGCATTGTCGTCACCGCCACCGACAACGGCTCCAGCAGTGCGGCGGCCTCATCCGACATGGATTCCGGCAC
>Ga0307317_10000249_pt1 | contig 15807 bp, 10 predicted proteins | sample ER_DNA_357_FD_194498 | JGI IMG/M metagenome (GOLD analysis project Ga0307317, IMG submission 194498) | Bulk soil microbial communities from the East River watershed near Crested Butte, Colorado, United States - ER_DNA_357 | ecosystem: Environmental > Terrestrial > Soil > Floodplain | place...
CGGCCGAGAAGGCGAGCGCCTCGCGAACGCCGCGCCTCCTGCCCGCGTTCCGGCCCTTCCAGGCCGTCGAGGCATCGCTCCTCGCGCTCGCCGCTGCGATCGTGGACGCGATCACGGACGGCCTGGACGGAAGCCGCACGCTGGTCGTCGCGCTGGCCGTCGCAGCAGGGATCGCCGTAGCGGGACATCTCGCGGCGATCCTCGCGTCGAGCCGCCTCAAGTAGGTGGACGGGCCTGCCGAGCGACTAATCTGGACGCGATGAAAGTCCAGCCGAAAGAGAGCCCGGCCGCGGAGGTGACCTCCTGAGCGCGGTCGCCGAAACGCGGCGCCCGGACGACTTCAGCGGCGAGTGGCACGTCTACGAGCCGCTGCGCGGCGGCCTGCCGCCGCTCGGTCCCTACTTCCGCGCGCTCTGGAAGCGGCGGGAGTTCCTCTACGAGCTCGCGCGGACGAACCTCCGCGCGCAGCACTTCAACACGACGCTCGGGCAGCTCTGGCTGATTCTCAACCCGGTGATGCTCGGCATCGTCTACTTCACTCTCGTCTACATCATCCGGAGCGGCGGACGCGGGTCGATCTTCCTCGCCCACCTGATGCTGAGCCTCTTCGCCTTCCGCCTCGTCAGCACGTCGGTCTCGCGCGGCGCCCGCTCCGTCGTCGGCGGAGGGAAGCTCATACTCAACGTCGCGTTCCCACGGCTCATCCTGCCGCTCGAATCGGTCCTCGAGTCCGTCATGCGCTTCCTGCCGATGGTCGCCGTGTACGCCGTCTTGCACGCGGTGGTCGGGCTCCCCGTCGGGCCGCAGCTCCTCTGGGTCGTCCCGATCATCGCCCTCTTCGTCGTCTTCGGCGCGGGCGCCGCGATGATCACGGCGACCTCACAGGTCTACTTCCGCGACCTGACCAACTTCCTGCCGTACTTCACCCGGATCTGGCTCTACACCTCGCCGATCCTCTTCTACGCCGAGGACGTCCCCGAGCGCCTGCGGCCGATTCTCTACTGCAACCCGCTCTTCCCCATGCTGGCCTCGCTGAACGACGTCGTCATCGAGGGGAGGACGCCGCCCTTCGTGCTCCTCGCAGCGAGCTTAGCCTGGGCGGTGGGAACGATCTTGGCGGGCACCCTCTTCTTCATCTCCAGGGAGCGTGAGTTTGCGATCCGCCTCTGAGAACCCGGCCGTGACGCTCGAGAACCGCCCGCCCGAGGCCGACCCCTGGGCGGTCAAGGTCGAGGGCCTCTCCGTCACCTACCGGACGGCGGTCGAGAAGAAGCCGACGCTCAAGAAGACCCTCATCCGCCTCGGGCGGCGCGAGCGCGTCATCCGCGAGATCAGAGCGGTGCGGGAAGTGTCCTTCGAGGTGGCGCACGGGACAGCCCTCGGAGTGGTGGGCGTGAACGGAGCCGGGAAGTCCACGCTCCTCCGGACGATGGCGGGCATCCTGCCGCCCACCCGCGGGAGGGTCGAGGTCTTCGGTCGCGTGAGCACGCTGCTCGCGCTCGGCGTGGGCTTCAAGGGCGAGCTCACGGGCCAGGAGAACGTCGTCCTCGGGGGCCTGGCCGCCGGGCTCAGCCGCCAGGAAGTGGCCGCGAAGTACGAGGACATCGCGGAGTTCGCCGAGCTGGGCGACTTCATGGAGATGCCGATGCGAACGTACTCGTCAGGGATGTACGGACGGCTCGCCTTCTCGGTCGCCATCAACATGGACCCCGACATCCTCCTGATCGACGAGGCGCTCTCGACCGGGGACGCCCGCTTCAAGGAGAAGTCCTTCGAGAAGATGCGCGAGCTCTGCAGCGAGGCCCGGACGATCGTCCTCGTCAGCCACGGCCTCCGCAGCATTCGCGAGCTCTGCGACGAGGCCATCTGGATGCACGAGGGGCGGATCGCCATGCGCGACGACGCCGACACCGTCATCGACGCCTACAAGGAGTTCCTCCACGTGGGCGAGAGCGAGGTCACGAACGAGGACGTCTGAGGCGCGAGCGGCCGCCTCTATCATGCCGCCATGGTTCCGCTCCCAGCATCCGTGAAACGCGCCGTTCGCCCCGCCCGGCGCCGCTTCCACCACGCAACGCGGACCCGCCGGATCCTGCCCTCGTTCCTCGTCATCGGGGCGCAGCGCGCAGGCACGACCTCCCTCTTCCGCTACCTGCTCCAGCATCCCGACGTGGCCGGCCCCACCGGCGGTGACGCCTCGGTGTGGTGGACCAAGGAGACGCACTTCTTCGACGAGAAGTACGCGAAGGGCGTCGACTGGTACCGCTCGTTCTTCCCGTTGCAGGCGACGCGGTCGCGCCACCGAAAGCGCGGTCACGATCTGCAGGCCGGCGAGGCGACTCCCTACTACATGTTCCACCCCGCCGTGCCGGCCCGCGTCGCGGCCACCCTTCCCGACGCCAAGCTGATCGCGCTCCTCCGCGACCCCGTGGAGCGCGCGTACTCCCACTACCAGATGATGGCGCGCACGGGCCGGGAAAAGCTGGGCTTCGAGGGGGCGTTCGAGGCCGAGGCCGAGCGCCTCGGCCGGGTGCACGAGTCCTTCCTCATGGGCGACGCGGAGATCCTGCGCCCAACGACGGGCCACCGGGAGCACCACCATCACCGCCACCGCGCGTACTTCGCACGCGGCCTGTACGCCGAGCAGCTCGAGCGCTGGCTCGAGCATTTCGACCGGGAACAGCTGCTCGTCGTCCAGACAACGGCCCTCCTGGGCCGCCCGGCACAGACGTACTCCGAGGTCCTCGCTTTTCTGGGGCTCCGCGACTGGAAGCTCGACGACTTCCCGGAGCACAACAAGAAGCCGTACTCCACGATGGACCCTGCCGTGCGAGCCATGCTCGAGGAGCGTTACGCAGAGCCGAACGCGCGCCTCGCCCAGCTCCTCGGTTGGCAGCAGGCCTGGGGAGTCCCGGCCGCACAGCCCAGCGAGCTAGGTCTGGACGGAGCGGAGTCGTTCGCGGAGGACAGCGCGTTCTTCCGCGGGCAGGACGACCGGCAGCAGCGCGGCGTAGGCGCCGAGCCCGGCGAGCGCAGTCGCCCCGAGGGAGAGCCACCAGGACTGGTTCGCAAGGGCAGTGTGCACAGCGAACGCGGCGAATAGAGCGGCTCCGCCCGGAAGCGCCAGCCCGAGGTAGGAACGTTCATAGGGCTGGATGCCCACCCTCCGCCGCACCTGGACAAGGCGCACGACGTTCAGGCCCGCGATGCTCACCGCCGCCGCGGTGGCGGTCCCCTCGATTCCGAAGGCCGCCGTCAGTCCCGCGGCGAGCGCCACTAGGACTGCAACGCCGATGGCGTTGTCGACGAGATCGACTCCCGTGAAGCCGGTCATGATCAGGATGAAGCCGACGCTCCCCGTCGCGACGTTGAGCGCCTGGCCGACGAGCAGGATCCTGAGCGCCGCCTCGCCTACCTCGAAGGGAGGGGAAAAGGCGCGCAGGACGTCGCCGGCGGCCACGAAGAGCACGATCAGAAGCGGGAGCGTGGCCGCGAGCGCCCAGCGCGTGCTTCGCTTGAAGAGCTCGTCGAGACGCTGCCGCTCTCCCCTCGCGTGGAGGTCGGCGGCGAAGGGCGAGAAGACGAGGCTCACGGACGTGAGGAAGAGAAGCAGGACCTGCGAGATCCGAGCCGCGGCCGAGTACGCGTCGAGCTGCGTCCCGCCCTCGAAGGCGGCGAGCACCCAGAGGTCGGCCCAGAACATCGCCTGCGCCAGGAAGGCGGCGGGCGCGCGGGGGAGCCCGTAGCGAAGAGCGGCCCTGACCTCCTCACGACTCGCCGGCCGCTCAGCGAAATCGGCGGCCTCACGCCGCCAGAGAGCACGCGCGGCGATCGCCGCCCCCAGCCACGAGACGTCCCAGGCGCCGACGGCGGCATCGGTGGCGCCCCCGGCGGCGATGGCCACCGCGGTGAAGCCGATCCACACGAGCGGCTGACCGATCCAGAACACGTACAGCGTCTGGCTCATCTGGCCGAGGCCGCGGGTCGCTCCGAGGTAGACGTTCGTGACCGCGATCAGCGGGACGCTCACGGCGGCGATCGCGATGACGCGAGAGTAGTCCCCGTAGAGAGGAGCCGTGGCCGCGAGGCCAACTGCCAAGAGCACGCTGGCGGCGAGCGCGACACCCGCGCAGCGCTCGACGAGGCTGCGGAGGCTGCCGACGTCGCCCACGCCCCGGCCGATGGCGACCAGGCGAACCGAGGCCATGTCCATCCCGAAGCGGCTCCCGGCGGAAGCCACGAAAGCGACCTGCACCGCGACCGTGACGAGGCCGAACCCACCGGGCGGCAGGGCGTGCCCGAGGAGGATCTGGACGCCGAGCGCCGCGAGGACGCCGCAGACGAGACCGACGACGTTCACAGCCGTCCCCGTGAGGAGCGTTCGCTCCTCGCTCACGCGCCGGCCCGGTTCGCGGGGCGAGCGGTTACTCGAGGTAGCCAAGGCCGCGCAGGCGCTCTTCGACCTGGCGCTCCTGCTCCGGGCTGTAGACCCCGACCGACTCGGTAGCGGGCGCGCGGGCCCAGTCCGCGTCCGGCTCGAGGCCGACGGCACGCGCGATCTGCTCGGCGAAGTCGGTCAGGGAGATCTCCGGGCCCTCCTCGCTGGCGATCCCCTGTCCGGCGAACACGTAGATACCCTCGGGCCGGTGGTCTCCCGAGAGCCAGTCTGCGGGGGCGACCATGTGCCGGGCACGGGCGAGGCTGTAGAGAGGAGCGGGCTGAAGGAGAAGGTCTGGGGCCCTGTCCAGGTACGGCCCCGAGAGCACCTCCTCCTTGCGCGCCACGTGCCCGATCGGGTGCGTGCCGGTCTCGGGGTCCTCGAACTCGAGCAGGCTCGTAGCCAACTCGTCCCGCACCCGCTCGTAATCCCCGCGCTCGACCGTCCCGCGTGGCTCACGGCCGACGAGGTTGATCGAGACGCCCTCACCCGTGGAGACGACGCTCGTGTACGCCCTCGTTCGCGCCCAGTCGAGCGGCGGCGTCGGGACGGGGACGCGCCCGTGCATCCCAAGCTTGTCGTAGAAGACGCGGGCGACCGCCCGTACCCGTCCCCACGACAGGAGGTTCACGACCTTCGACCCGGCGCCGAAGCGGAGGAAGCCCTCGTGCTCGAGGATCTTGTTCATCGACACCGACCGCGTGACGGGCTGATGCCCGTGGTCGGACATCAGGATGACGAGATCGTCATCGTCCACGCACTCGAGGAGCGAGGCGAGCTCGCGGTCGAGAAGGCGGTAGAGGTCGCGAACGCGTTCGGCGACCGGGGTCGCGGACGCCTTCGGGTACGCGGGATGGCCGGGGTGCACGTACTCGAGCAGGCAGTGTTGGGCCCGGTCCGGCGAGACGAAGACAAGGCAGGCTGCGTCCCAGGGCTGCTCGTCCAGAAGCGCGCGCATGGCGGCTCCCCGCCGGCGCGTCAGGTTCTCGAGCTCGTCCACGAGCTCGACGGGCTTGTTCCGGAACGTCGTCCAAGAGCCGCCGTTGATCGGCCAGGACAGCTTCGGGCCGGCGTCCTTGGGATGGCTATAGGTCGTTCCGGGCGGGATGGGGCCGCCGGCGATCACGACTCCGCGGATCTCCGGGGCGGGGTAGGTGAGCGGGACGTTCACGACGATGGACGTCTTCCCGGCCTCAGAGAAGCGTTCGGGCCACGTCGGGGCGAGGATCGACCGCGACGAGACCGCGAGCCTGCGGGAGGCGCCCGGCCTGTATTCGAGGATGTCGAAGACACCGTGACTGCCGGGGTCGCGCCCGGTGAGGAACGTCGGCCACGCCGCCCAGGAGTGCGAAGGCATGCAGGAGCGCGACACGCCCCGACGCCCCCGCTCGATGAGCCCCTTCAGCGTAGGGAGGTCGCCGGCAGCGAGCAGCGGGTCGAGGACGTCCCAGTCCGCGCCGTCCCAACCGATGACAAGTGCTCTGTTCGCCATGCGGGCGGAAGGATACCGAGGCATCCTCGAAGCTCTCCGGTTCTCTAGCCGACCGTAGAGGGAGCCTGCTCGCGCTCGGCGAACCATTCGACGGTCTTCTGCAGGCCCTCGGCCAGTGTGTGCGTGGGGGAGAACCCGAGGAGCTCCGCGGCTCGATCGGGCCTGGCGAACGTCTTCTCGACCTCACCGCGCCTGCGCTCCTCGTAGTGGATCGGGACGCCGGTCGAGCCCGTCAGGTCGAGGATCAGCTGCGCGAGCCCGCCGATCGAGGTCTCCTCGCCCGAGGCAAGGTGGACGACCTCGTCAGCGAGCGGAGCGTCCACGGCCGCGCAGATGCCGTCGCAGAGGTCCTCGACGTAGAGGAAGTCGCGGGTCGCGAAGCCGTCGCCGTAGACGACGAGCGGCTCGCGCCGCAGCGCCAGGCGGATGAAGTTCGTGATCACGCCTTTCTTGTGGGCCGAGACCGGACCGTAGACGTTCGCGAAGCGGAGCGCGACGACCGGAAGGTCGAAGGAGCCGGCGAACGCGTGGCAGTACGCCTCGCCGCAGAGCTTGCTCGCCCCGTACGGCGAGATCGGCCATGGAAGCGTGCCTTCGTCAACGGGCGGCTGGGCGTTGCCCATGATCGCGCCGCCCGTCGATGCGAACACGAACTTCCCGATCCCTGCTGCGGCCGCGGCGCGAAGCGCGACGAGTGTCCCCCGCACGTTGACCTCGAAATTCGCGACCGGATCCTGGACGGACTCGACGACCGAGCCGAAAGCGGCAAGATGGACGACCGTGCCGACGCCCTCCATTGCGCGCGCCATGGCGTCCTCGTCGCGCACGTCGGCCTCCAGGATCTCGAGGTCCATGCCCTCGAGGTAGGCGCGGCTACCGCGTGAGAGATCGTCGAGGGCGCGGACCTCGACGCCGCGGGCAAGCAGCTTCGGGACGAGGTTCGCGCCAATGAAGCCGCACGCGCCGGTGACGAGAGCTCGAGCCGGAATCTCTAAGAGGGAACCCGGTCAGCGGCGACCAGAGGAGCACCCGCCGACTCCTGCGCCCGCCGGCGGAGGTCGTTGCGCCAGTACGAGCGGCACGGGATCTTCTCCGGATCGCAGCGGTGCGCGTACTTCTCCGCGATCTCAGTCACCTCGTTCAGGAGACCCGCCTCGAGCGTGATCGGCACGAGGCCGAGGTCGAGGAGCTGCCTGTTCTCGACGTAGAGGTCGTTCTCGGCAGCCTCGTTACGCGGATTGTCCATGAAGTCGATGTCGGCGCCGGTTAGGCGCGAGACGAGCTCGGCCAGGTCGATCAGGCGGTGGGTCTCGGTCATCTGGTTGAAAATGCGGACCCGCTCGCCTTTCGCGGGCGGGTTCTCGACGGCGAGCTGGATGCAGCGCACACTGTCCTGGATGTGGATGAAGGCGCGCGTCTGGCGGCCCGTTCCGTGCACCGTCAGCGGGTAGCCGATCGCCGCCTGCATGAGGAACCGGTTCAGGACGGTGCCGTAGTCGCCGTCGTAGTCGAAGCGGTTGATCAGCCGCTCGTCCTGGCGGGTGTCCTCGGTCTGCGTCCCCCAGACGATGCCCTGGTGCAGGTCGGTGACCGACACGTCGTCGTTCTTGTTGTAGTAAGCGAAGAGAAGCTGGTCGAGCGTCTTCGTCATGTGGTACACGCTGCCCGGGTTGGCGGGGAACAGGATCTCCTGCTCGATGTCCTCTCCGTCAGCGCCCTCGATCTTCACGCCGAGGTACCCCTCGGGGATCTTCAAGCCGGGCGCCGGCCCGTACCCGTAGACGCCCATCGTCCCCAGATGGACGACGTGGCTGTCGATCTCCGCCTCGACGATCGCGGCGAGGAGGCTGTGCGTCGCGTTCACGTTGTTGTCGACGGTGTAGCGCTTGTGCCACGAGCTCTTCATCGAGTACGGCGCCGCGCGCTGCTCGGCGAAGTGGACGACGGCATCGGGGCGCCAGGAGCCGATCACGTCACGGAGCTGGTGGTAGTCCTGGGCGACGTTCAGGCGCTCGAAGCCGATCTCGTTCCCGGTCAGCTCGCGCCAAGCGCTCAGCCTCACCCCTAGCGGGGCGATCGGCGTCAGCGACGACGCCTCGAGCTCCGTGTCGGCGTTCCGGCGCGCGAAGTTGTCGACGATCAGGATCTCGTGCCCTCGTTGGGACAGATGCAGCGACGTCGGCCAGCCGCAGAAGCCGTCCCCACCCAGGATCAGAACGCGCACACGTACCTCTCTTCTCGGGTCACAAAGGAAAACGGCGCGTTAGCGCACAGCGGCCGATAGTACCAAAGCGGGCACGAAGGCCCACCCTCAGCCGCTCGCGGAGGGGACGCGCTCCGCGCAAACCTCGCCGCCTGCCTTGAAGGCCTCCTTGTACGGACCGAGGCGCTCGATCGCCGGGATGAACTGGCGCTTGTCTTTGGCCACGCAGACAAGCCCCACGTCCAGGTAGGCAAGGGCCTGGCGCACGGCCTCGGAGGGCTTCGGCTCGGGCTGCATGATGAACTCGGTCAACACGATGCGCGAGTCCATCTGCTCGGGCGAGAGGCGCGTGTTCTCGAGATAGTGGGTCCGCGCGTTCACGGCCTTGGGCTCGGCCGTCACGATCGAGAGCGCGAGCATGATGGTCTTCTCCGCCAGGATCGGCTTGTCCCCGTCGTAGCGATCCAGGATCGCGCGCGCCGTGTCGGCTCTGAGCACATGCCACCTCGGCGGGTAGTGGAGCGTCGAGGTTCCGTAGAGGTTGACCCAGAGTGGGGTGCCGAACGCCACGAGGAGGACGCTCGCCGCCACGGTCGCCGCGATCGGGACCAGCTTCCCAAAACGCAGCAGGACGGGCATGGCGACGATCAGCCCGACGAGAGCGGGGAAGGGCACGATCCAGAGCACCCGGCGTAGGGTGCTTGTCAGCCCCGAGACGTCGCTCAGGAGCTCGAGGACTCCCGGCGCGATCAGGACGGCGAAGACGACGACGAGACCGGTCGCCACGCGCTGCGGCGGGCCCGCGCGCGCGATCCAGGGCGCGGCCCAGAGGCCGAACGCGGCCACCGTCCCCACGAGGGCGCTGCCGACCACCTGGTGGTAGAACCACGCCTGCGGGAAGAGCGTCCCCGCGCCGATCGACGCCGAGAGCGGGTATTTCAGGAGAAGGAAGATGCCGATCCCGAACGGAATCGCGGCCGTCGCCAGCGGGACGGGCAGCTTCGGCCACTCCAGTCGGGCAAGGAGCGGTATCGCCACCGCGAGGATGATCAGGGGAACGACGAACGTCGCCGAGCCAGTCAACCCGATGCTGCCGAGGCCCGCGGCGAGCAGCAGGACGGCCGTGAGAGCGTCGCGCTTCCCGACCCAGCGGGTGAGGTAGACGTACAGGGTCGGCACGATCCAGGAGACGAAGGCCACCTTCCCCTGCCAGATGCGGGAGAGGAAGTAGCTCCCCGAAGTCAAGGGAGCCTGAGAGCTCCAAATCCAGAAGACGCTGCCGAACGCGAAGCAGATCCAGGCGTAACGGGGCGCCCACGAGCGCACGAGCCGCCACATGGCCCACGCTGCGAGGAACGTGAAAACGGGCGGAAAGAGGAAGTAGGAGACCGTGGGCGCCTGCACGCCGATGAGCCGCGCGATTGCTCCCTGGAGCGCCGAGTAGCTGTCGTTCGGGAGTCCGGCGCCACCCGCCCGCGCCACCTGCTCGTGCGTGAAAATGACGTCGAGGACAGGGATGTGGTCGAGCTGGCGGACCGCCGTCGCCCGGTTCACGTAGAAGGCGTCGTCAGCGTTCCCACGGACCACGAGAAGGGACATCGCGGCGAAGAGAACGCCAACGCCCCCCGCGAAGACGTCGGCTGCCCAGCCGGTCGTCCCGGCGGCGATCGCGGGCGCCCTGGAGCGGAGCTTGTCCGCGAGGACCGCTGAGCCGGCCGCGATGAGCGCGGGAATCCAGATGACGGCCCACGGGAGGTTGCCCGGCCAGGCGGCGAGAGCCGCGGCGACGAGTCCAGCGACGAGCGCGAGGACGAAGAGCCTGAGCTCCCTCCCCTCCGGTCGCTCTGTCGCCCGGGCCGCGGGGCTCTCGGACGGTCCGGGCTCGGCCGCCGCTCGGTTGCGCCGCATGCGAGGAAGAAGGAGTAACCCGGCGAGGAACGGCGTCGTCAAGAGCCAGAGCGGCGTCAGCAGATCGACTCTCGCCCCCGTGATCATCCCGAGGTAGGCGATCAGCGTCCACGAGGCGAAGCAGAGAATCGCCCAGTCGCTGACGAAGTCGAGCGCGACTCCGACCCGGTTGCCGAGGCCGCGCGCTGCGGCACTCATGCGCTTGTCCTCGGGCGCATTGTCACCGGCACGGCTGCGCAGACTATCTGTCGCGAATCGGCGCACGAGGCAGCTGCACGGACGGATCCGTCGGGCTACGAGGCCGCGCCGGACCGCGCCCGGGCGCGGGGCGAGCCGATCCCGAGCGAGCGGCGCCTGGTCGCCCGCGCCGAGACCGGGGCCGGCTCCTCGGACCGACGCCGAAGCGCGCGCAGGTGCGTGACAGCGATCGCAGCGGCGATCGGGAGCGTGGCGTAGAGGATCACCGTGTAGCGGTAGTTGAAGTTCGCGGTTGCGATGGCGGAGATCATCAGCGCGAGACCGACGGTGGCGAACAGGGCTGCGTCCAGTCGGAGTCGCCACGCGCCCGCACTCACGCGCCACAGGAGCGCAAAGAGCGTCAGGACGGCGCACGCCAGGAACAGCGGCCCGATCAGATAGTCGAGGCGGGCGTACTGGTTGAGGCCCCGCGCGAGCGAGGTGTCGACCGCCACAGGATGAGCGCGCCAGCCGTTGACGCCCACGCCGTTGGCCCGGCACGCGCTTGGGCTCGAGACTGGGAAGCCCCAGTTCGCGACGCACGGCTCCCGCTCGCGCTGCCGCTGGCCAGGATAGAAGGCATGGGCTGTCCCGCCCGCGACCGCTTTGGCGTAGTCGAGCGGCTGGTGGGCGATCGCCTTCTGGGCGAAGCCGAGGAGCACCGAGTCCGGCAGCGTCCGGACCGGGGCGTTCCGGTCGCCCCACAGGTACCGCTCCGGGCCGGGTCGGTCGGCGAGCGGCCGGTTGTCGCAGAGCAAGCGCTGCTGGGCGGTCAGCTCACCGAGGCGCTGGCACTGCGCGAACGGTGCGACGCGCGCGTAGAGGTGCTTCCCTCGCCACGTCGTGAACGCGTACACCCCGTGCGCCTGATGCATCCAGGCGAGGTAGCCCCCAAGCGGGATGGCGAACGCGACGAGAAGCGCGCCGAGGCGCAGGAAGCCCGCCCGGCGGCAGACGAGGTACACGACCATGGGGACGATCATCACGAGGGCGAAGAGCTGCATGAAACCCGCCGTTGCGGCCAAGAGGCCGGCAACCGCGCACGCGCCGACAGCGGGAAGGGATCGCGGCCACACGAGCACGAGCAGCGCGGCCGCGACGAGCCCGATGAAGACCGGCTCGGGAAGAAGGTGGTGCTCGACGTTGGCCAGCAGCGGCGAGAGGCACAGCGGCACGATCGCGAGCGTGGCCAGCCACCTGGCCACGCCGCGATGCAGGAGGAAGGCATAGAGGAATCCGGCAAGCACGAGCACGAGCGCGTGCTGCACCGCGACGATCTCGCGGTGGCCGAGCCCGTGGCCGGTCAGCCAGAGAAAGCCCGAGTAACCCCAGGGGTGAGCCTCAGCCGGGCGGACGGACTCGGCGGCGTCGAGGTAGCCGGCGGAGGTCGGAACCCAGAAGAACGGCTGGTAGGCGAAGAGGACGACCCCCCGCAGCGCGGCGCCGGCGGTCAAGACGACGGCCGCCATCCAGTTCTGCGCGACGCCGTGCGTGATGCGGCCCGGCATGCTCGTGGGAGCCGCGCTGGGCTCGGCCGGGGCGGCCTCGGTAACACCCCGGTCGCGCCACCAGGTCCGGACGAGCGCCCTGCCGTAGCGTAGGCCGTAGAGGACGTTGTGCCCCTTCTTGCTCTTCCCGGCCGTGCGCTTGTGCATGACGACCGGAAGCTCGGCGATGCGATAGCCGTTGCAGATCGCGCCGACGAGGAGCTCGGAGGCCTGGTACTGCGGCTGGTCCTGCCTCACCCTCTCGGTGACCTCGGCGCGGAAGACGCGAACGCCGCTCGAGGTGTCGGTGACGCCCACGCCGGTCAGAAGCCGGACGACGAAGGCGAAGAAGCGAACCCCCGCCTGCCGGACCGAATCGTCGTTCTCCGTGCGCCCGAGCACCCGCGACCCGAGCACGAAGTCGGCCTCGTCCGCGAGGATCGGCTCGAGCAGGCGGGCGACGTCGGCCGGATCCCACTGGCCGTCGGCGTCGAGGGTGACGATGTACTGGGCGCCGTGCTCGCGGGCAATCCGGTAACCGAGCTGGAGGGCGGTTCCCTGCCCCGAGTTCTGGTCGAGCGTGGCGACGTACACGCCCGCGTTGCGCGCGACCTGCGCGGTGTCGTCCGCGCTTCCGTCGTCGACGACGAGGGTGTCGACGCCGAGGCCGCAGGCCTCCCGTGGCAGGTCGTCGAGGACGCCTTCGATCGCGTCCTCCTCGTTGAAGGCGGGGATAATGACCACGACCGGAGCGAAGCTAAGGACCGGGTGGCTTTCTGCGAAGGCGCGGACCGCACGCTCGGACGGATTCGCGGGAGCGTCGGCGGCCGGCTTGCTCTCGGACTCTGTGATCGTGTCTCGCGAGGTTGTCACGTCCTTGTCATCCCCGATGCTCTCACCTTCCGTAACACCTCTTCCTGCCTCGTCCGCCGCATCCTCTCACAAGGCCCTCACGGGATTGACCTCGCGGCATCAGGGATCAGCGACGGTTCTTCTTGCCGCCGCTGCGTCCAGCTGCCCGATAGGCGGCTCTCCGCCAGCGCAGCGGGAGCCTGTCCCGGAAGCCCCTCGGAACCTTTCTGGCAACCCGGTAGAACGTGCCGCGGCGACGTACCGGCGTGCGCGACGCGGTCGCGATCGAGGACTGGGCGATCGCCTCGGCCTCCTCGTAGAGCTCGATGTAGGCGGCGCGCGCGGAGTCGAGCTGCTCGAGAACGGCCTTCGTCTCCGCCGTGTCTTCGGCCAGTTGCGTCAAGAGAGCCCAGGTGTTGTCGACCTGCTCTCGGAGCGCCTCCGGGATGTCGAAGTCCTCCCAGGTGGCGCGTGAGCGGCTGAGGCCACGATCGACGAAGTCGTGGACGCGGACGATCGCCGCCGCCGGCGCGTCCTGGATCACCCGCAGGTCGAGCTGGTCGCCCAGGCGCGCGACCGAGCTCGTCCAGTCGTCGAGAAGATCCTCGTAGCGGACGAACACCCGAGGGGCTTCCCTCGTGGCGCGCTCCGTGAAGAGCGCCTGGTTGAGCCAGCCCGCGGTCCGGCTGACGTCGCCCTGCCAGCGTCCGTACGACCGCTGCTTGCTGTCGACCACCGCAGCCGGGTGACGGAGAACCGTCGCCGTGCGCGGGGCAACGTCGAGCGCCTCCGCGCAGCGCCGCCACAGCGGCAGGAACCACGACAGGCGCGGGTCCTTGATGATCAAGTGGTCGGCCTCCTTGAACTGCGCCTCGAGCCATTTGCGCAGGTCGTCGCCGATCCGGTCGTCGAGCGTGTGCTCGGCCATGTACGACCAGGCGGTCGGACGCGCGTCCGAGACCTGCACCGCCGCCTGCTTCAGGAGGCGCGTGTGGAAGTCGACGACCCATTGCGACTCCGCGAAGCCGCGCGGATTCGTCTCGTCCGCGGGCACTTCGGGCCTGGGGACGTAGAAGCCGAGGCGCTGCAGGATCCCGGTGAAGAGGCTCGTCCCGCTTCTGCCGGAACCGGCGACGAGGACGAGCGAGCGCTTCGACCCGGCGCGGTTACCCGCCTCCGCCGGCCCGGTCGCTTCGTCTGCTTGCAGAGTGGAACTGGTCGCCATTGCCGTCTCAAGAGACCCGCACCTCGACCGATTCAGGACGGCTCAGGTGCGTAAGTCGGGCGATACTCTAGCCGGAGCCTGGAGCGCGCCGCATAGACTGAACGCCCGAGAGAGAACGCGGAGCCTCCTTTGACCGAACGCCTCGAAGACCCCTCGGCTGACGCCGCCGAGCCCGAGTTCCCGGCCGAGCCCGGCACACCGTTCGCACGCCACGTCGAGCTGCGCACGGTTGTCCTGCCGGACCTCAAGATCGTCTTCCTCCCGATTCCGAAGGGAGGTTGCACGTCGATTCTCTGGCTCCTGTCCGGGCTCGCCGAGATTCCTCCCGAGACGTTCCTGCACTCCACCCTGCCCGAGGTATCACCGTCGCTGACCGTCCACGACATGAGCCTCTGGGGCGAAGGGCGCCGCCTCGCCGACTACGAGGATGACGAGCGCAGGCGCATCCTCGAGGAGGACGGTTGGTTTCGCTTCGCCGTCGTCCGGCATCCGGGAACGCGGCTCTGGTCGGCATGGCAGTCCAAGATCCTGCTCCGGGAGCCTCGCTTCGTCGCGCTCTTCGGCGGAGAGCCGTGGTTTCCCCGTCTGCCCGAGGAGCCGATGGACGTGGTGGAGGACTTCCGCCGCTTCGTCGCCGCTCTGCCGAGCGGCGAAGTCGAGGACGTCCACTGGGCCGTCCAGCACGACCTCGCGAAGCAGCTCCTGCTGAACCACGTCGGCCAGGTCGAACGGCTGGACGAGACGCTGGCGCTCCTCGGCGAGCACCTCCGGCGGGACGTCGGCCCCGCGACCCGGCGCGAGAATCGAACCGCGCTTCCGACGCCGCCCTTCGCCTACGACGAAGCGGCGCGCGCGATCCTCCTCGACCGCTACGAGGACGACTTCGAGCACTTCGGCTACACGGTGGAGCCAGCCTCGACCGACCCCAAGGCGATGAAGGAGTGGAACGAGCGGGTCGCTCCCCTGCTCCCAGTCCTGCAGGACACGATCGAGAAGCACGCCCGAATCGGCCAGCTCCAACAGGTCGCGAGCCGAGTCCAGAACCTTGAGAAGCGCCTCGAGAAGACGTCGTCGAAGCAGGTCGGCCACGCCAGCTCCCAGATCATCACCAACGTCGAGAACCACACCGACTTCAACGTCGTCTGGGGTTGGTCGGAAGGGAGGACGGCTCCGGGGTTCACGGCGGTCGTCCGCGCGAAGAACGAGGCCGCGACGCTCCCCTGGGTGCTGCCTCCCCTGCTGCAGGCGGTCGAGCGGGTGGTGCTCGTGGACAACGGCTCGTCGGACGGGACCGCAGAGGTCGCCCGCCGCGTCGCTCTCGACTGTAGCGCCCCTGACCGGCTCGACGTCCACTCCTATCCCTTCTCGATCGCGCGCTGCGGCGAGGAGCACCTCGGGACGCCGCCCGAGTCCGTGCACAGCCTCGTCTACTTCTACAACTGGTCATTCGCGCACGTCCGCACCGGCTACGTGCTCAAGTGGGATGCCGACATGGTGCTCACCGACGCCGCCGTTCAGGTGCTCCGCGATCTCGCGTGGCAGCTCGAGGCCGACCAGGTCGTCGTGAAGATCCCGCGTTACCCGCTCTACGTCGTCGACGACCGGCGCGCGTTCCTCGACCTCGGGATGTCCAACTGCGAGCCGTGGGCGTGGCCGAACCGCCCCGGCTACAGCTTCGTTAAGGCGATGGAGTGGGAGCAGCCGCTCTGGCCCCCGAACCTGGCGGCGATCGTGCTCCCCGACTGGTCGTGCATCGAGCTCAAGCGTCTCGACGCGAACGAGTTCGACCACTGGTCGAACACGGACTTCGGGGGGAGCGCGCGAACGCAGCGCAAGCGTCGCGAGTGGGAAGTGTTCAGCTCCCTCGCGAACGGAGGCGAGGCCCCGGCGGACGTCATGCCAGTCGAAGCGCCGGACGGCGTGCACGTGATCGAGCACGTGCGTACCACGGTCCTCCCGGAGATG
>Ga0307317_10000259_pt1 | contig 15628 bp, 14 predicted proteins | sample ER_DNA_357_FD_194498 | JGI IMG/M metagenome (GOLD analysis project Ga0307317, IMG submission 194498) | Bulk soil microbial communities from the East River watershed near Crested Butte, Colorado, United States - ER_DNA_357 | ecosystem: Environmental > Terrestrial > Soil > Floodplain | place...
CGGCGGACGATCTCGCCCGCCTGGCCGGGGAGGAGGTGGAGGCGCTCACGTCGCAAGATTGGTACGAGAGCCCCGCGCTTGCGCACCTCGAGCGCACGTTGTTCGAGGAGCGCCGTATCGAACCGCCGCCGCTCGAGGGCGCGGTTCGCTTTCTCGAGGCCGCCGGCTCGCGCGCGGCGCTCGAGCTGGCCGGCGAGGAAATCCTCGCGCTCATCCGCGCCGGCACCCCTGCGGAGGAGATCGCGGTCGTCGCTCCGAGCCTCGACCGCATCCGTTCGCCGCTCGAGACGGCGTTCGGCTCGCTCGGAATACCGTACTCCTACGAGGGGCGCCTATCTCTTCGGCGCACGGCCTTCGGCGCGGCACTGCTCGGGCTCCTTCGCTTTGCCTGGCTCGGCGGGAGCCGGCGCGAGCTCTTCACATATCTGCGCTCGCCGTACTCGGGACTCGCCCGCACGCGAGCCGACTTCGTCGAGGGCCGGCTGCGGGGGCGGGCGGTGAAGGATCCCGCCCGCGTGGTGGAGGAGACCGAGCGGCTGCTCGGCCATCCGGTGCCCGCGCTCCGAGAGCTCCAGGCCGCTAGCGATCCGCTCGCTGCGGCAGGGGCCGTCGTCCAAGGGATGATCACGGCTGCTTTTGGGCTCGAAGCGCCGCCGGTCGGCGAGAGCTCCCGCATCGACCTGCGCGCCCACGAGGCCGCGCTCGCGCTTCTCAAGGAGCTCGACGGCTGGCGCAGGCTCGGCGGTGAACCGGCGCCCGACCAGATCGTCTCCGCGCTCGAGCGCGTGCTCGTGCGGGTCGGCGGAAGCGCGGAGCCGGGCCGAGTCGCCGTCGTCGACCTGCTCCGTGCCCGCACGAGGCGCTGGCAGGCGGTGTTCATCATCGGTCTCCAGGAGGGAGTCTTCCCGCGGCGCTCGACCGAGACGCCGTTCCTCCCGGACGAGACGAGGAAGGAGCTCGAGGCGGCCGGGAAGGGTCGCCGGCTCGTCCGCCCGGACCCCCTGGCCCGCGAGCGCTACCTGTTCTACACGGCGTGCACGCGCGCCTGGCGCCAGCTCGTCCTCGTCCGCGAAGCGGCCGACGACGACGGCCGCCCGCTGGAGCCGAGCCCCTTCTACGAGGAGGTCCGCTCACGCTTCGATCCCGCGGATGTCGCGCTCGCGACGCGCAAGCGCCCGCTTTCGAGCCTCTCGTGGGAGCTCGAGCGTGGCCCGACCGAGCGTGAGCGACTGCGTGCCGCAGCCGCCATCGCCGCGACGGACGAGGACGAGGCTCGCGCGCTTGCCCGGGCGAACGGCTGGGAACGGCGTATCGAGCGCGCGCTCGCCGCCTTCGACCGAAAGACGACGCTCGCTCATCCCCTCGTGCTCGAGGAACTCGGCCAGCGCGCCCGCTTCGCGGTCACCGAGCTCGAGCGCTTCCTCGAGTGTTCTTCGATGTGGTTCTTCGACCGCGTGATCGATCCGAAGGAGATCGACGCTGTCCTCGACCCGCGCGTACGCGGAGGAATCGCGCACCAGACGCTCTACCGCTTCTACAGCGGTCTGCCGAAGCGGCTCGGCACCGATGCCGTTGAGGCCGACCGCCTCGACGAGGCACTGGTCTTCCTGCGGGAATGCCTTGCCGAGGCGATCGCCGGAGGTGTGCGGCTCGAGCTCACCGACCTCGAACGGCTCGAGCTCCAGGAGACGCTTGCGCGTGACCTGGAGCACTTCGTCCGCCAGGAGGTCGAGCTTGCGCTGCCGCTCGTGCCGCGAAGGTTCGAGGTCGGGTTCGGAACGAGCTCGGCGCCGGTCGAGCTCCAGCGGGGGCTCGAGCTCGGCGGCTTCACGGTCTCCGGAAAGATCGACCGGATCGACGTCGACCCTTTCAGCGCGCGCGGGATCGTCCAGGACTACAAGCTCGGCCGCGCGCACGGGGCCCGCGACATCGAGACCGAGCACAAGCTGCAAATCCCGCTCTACATCCTCGCTCTGCGCGATCTCGTGGGGATGGAGCCGCTCGGTGGCCTCTACCGCGGCCTCACCGGGACCCGCGAGGCTCGCGGGCTCGTCCGGGCCGAAGCCCGGGAGGAGTCGGTGCCGGGACTGAAGCGGCCCGACTATCTCGCCGAGGAGGACTTCTGGCGCCAGCTGGACGACGCTCAGGACCGCGCGCGGTCGGCGGTCGACCGCGTGCACGCGGGCGATGTGCGTACCGATCCTCGGGGAGGCGAGTGCCCGCGCTGGTGCTCCCTCTGGACGATGTGCCGGGTCAGGCGAGCATGAGGGCCCCGAGCGAGCAGCAGGTCGCCGCGATCGACGAGCCGGGCGTCGTCTTCGTCTCGGCCGGGGCCGGGACCGGGAAGACGACCGTGCTTGTGGAGCGCTTCGTCAAGGCGGTCTGCGAGCGCGGCCTCGGGATCGACAACGTCCTCGTCATCACGTACACGGAGCGCGCCGCCGGTGAGCTGAGGACGCGCATCCGAGAGCGGCTCATCGAGGTCGAGCGGCACGACCTCGCGCGCGACTTGGACGGCGGCTGGATCTCGACGATCCACGGCTTCTGCCACCGGCTCCTTCGTGCGCACCCCTTCGAGGCCGGCCTTGACCCGCGCTTCCGGGTGCTGGACGAGAGCCAGGCCGCCGTGCTCCGCTCCGAGGCGTTCGCGGGGGCGCTGGCCGACTACGTCGAGGCTGGTAGCCAGGAGCGGGTGCGCCTGCTTGCCACCTACGGCGCGGAGGGCCTCCGCGGGATGCTTACGAGCGTCTCCGATCGGCTTCGCTCTGCCGGCCGGCCGCTCCAGCTTCCGGGCGAGCCGGTGTCGTCTCTCTCGGAGCGTGTCACCGAGCTCCGCGAGGTCGCCGAGCTGACCCTGAGCGTCACCGACGAGGCGCTGTCCGGGCGCGCCCAGGTCGAGGACGCGCTGCAGCTACTCGACCCGCTGCCGCCCGCCGACCGGCTCCTCGACCTGTCCGACTTTCGTGTCGGCGGGGAGGAGCGCGAGCGCTTCGCCTCCTTCGGCGAGACCCTCGCCGCCGTTGAGCAGGCGGCGCTCGACGAGATCGCCGCGCGCGACCGCACTCTCCTCGAAGAGCTTCTGCGTGCCTTCGACGAGGCCTACTCGGAGGCAAAGGCGCGCGAGTCGGCGCTCGACTTCGAGGATCTCCAGCTCAAGGCCCGCACGCTCCTCGAGCTGAACGAGAAGGTGCGCGACGACGCTCGCTGGCGCTTTCGCTCCATCCTCGTCGACGAGTTCCAGGACACGAACCGCCTCCAGTGCGAGCTCGTCGACCTCGTCGCGGGCGAGGAGGTCTTCTTCGTCGGCGACGAGTTCCAGTCGATCTACCGCTTCCGCCACGCAGACGTCGAGGTCTTTCGCGAGCGCCGCGCGGCGAGCGCCGGTGTCCTTCCGCTCACCGAGAACTACCGCTCGCGGCCGGAGGTGCTCGACGTCGTCAACCACCTCTTCGGGGCCGAGTTCGGGACGGAGTACGAGCCCCTCGTCGCCGCCGGCCGCTTCCCGGATCCAATCTTCGGCCCCGCGGTCGAGCTCCTCGTGACCGACAAGGCGAGCTACCGCGAGGGCGAGCTCCACTGGCGGCTCGCCGAGGCGCGCCACGTCGCGCGCCGCGTCCGCGATCTGGTCGATTCGGGCGAGGCCGCGCCCGGCGACATTGTCCTCCTCTTCGCCGCGGGCACGGACGCCGAGCGCTACGAGGAGGCGCTCCGGCGCGAAGGGCTGCCGACGTACCGCGCGGCCGGGCGCGGCTACTTCGGGCAGCAGCAGGTGGCCGACCTGACCATGTACCTCCGCCTCGTCCTCAACCGCTACGACGACGAGGCGCTCGTCAGCGTGCTCGCCTCCCCGTTCGTGGGCGTCTCGAACGATGCTCTCTATCTCCTCCGCCGCGCAGCCGGAAGGCGTCCGCTCTTCAGCGGGATGGAGCGCGAGCTGCCGCCCGAGCTCGGGCCCCGCGACCGGCGTCTTTTCGATGCCTTCCGCCAGCGCTACGACCGGATCGTGCGGGCCGCGGCGACTTCGGGGCTCGAGCGCCTGTGCGAGCGGATCGTTTCCGAGCATGACTACGACCTCGCCGTCCTCGCCCGCTGGGACGGTCGCCGCCGCTACGCGAACCTACGCAAGCTCGCTCGGCTCGCGCGCTCCTACGAGGAGCTCCGCGGGCCAGACATCGAGGGCTTTCTGCGCTTCGTCGCCGACCAGGAGGCGGCCGGCGCGAGGGAGAGCGAGGCCGTCGCTGAGGAGGAGGGGGCCGACGCAGTGCGCCTCCTTACGATCCATTCCGCCAAGGGGCTTGAGTTCCCAGTGGTCGTCGTCGCGGATGCGGGGCGCAATCCCGAGCACGCGGCCCGCGACGAGATCCTCTGCCTTCCCGACGGGCGCGTAGGCTTCAAGATCGTCGACCCGGCCACGGGCAAGCGCCACGCCGCGTCGGGGTTCGACGAGCTGCGGGAGGCCGAGCGCGTCGCCGACGAGGCGGAGACGCGGCGCCTCTACTACGTCGCCATGACGCGAGCTATCGACAGGCTGATTGTCTCGGGCGCCGTCGACCCGACCTCGACGCGCGACGCGAAGGCGCCGATCCGCTGGATCCTCGACCGCCTGGAGGCACAGCTCGACGGCGCCGAGCCGGTCGAGCTCGAGCGGGAAGGGGCGCGGGTGCTTCTGCGCGTCGACCGGCGCGACGACGCGGGGCCCGAGGTCGAGGAGAGCGCCGTCGCCCAGCTCGAGCTCTTCGCCGCGGTCGAGGGCGCAGCCTGGCGAGTGGCGCCCGAGCTTCCCCCGCTCACCCCGATTCCGGAGCCACCCGCCTTCAGGCTTCGGAGTCTCTCGTACAGCGCGCTCGCGCTCTTCGGCCGCTGCTCCTATCGCTTCTACGCGGAGCGGATCGTCGGCCTCCGCTCGCCCGGCGCGGTCGCAGCGGTGCCCGGCGCCGAAGGCCTCGCGGCGACGGAGATCGGCGACGCCGTCCACGTCCTCCTGGAGCACGGCGTCGAAGGCGGCGGCACCGCCGAGCTCGTGCTCGCCCGCTATCCTGCGGCGACCCCGGAGGATCTCGAGCGCATCGACTCCCTTGTCGACGCGTGGCACTCCTCGCCGGTCGCCCAGGAGCTTCGCGGCGGCGTCGATCCGCAGCCGGAGCTGCCCTTTGCCTTCGCCCACGGCGGCGTGCTCCTGCACGGCCGCTTCGATGTCTTTCGGCTCGACGGGGGCCGGGCGCTCGTCGTCGACTACAAGACGAACCGGCTCGAGGATCTGAGCCCCGAGGAGGCGCTCGAGGACGACTACGCGCTGCAGCGCCTCGTCTATGCGCTGGCGGCTTTTCGCGCCGGCGCTGACGAGGTGGAGGTCGCCTATGTCTTCCTCGAGCGGCCGGAGGACGTCGTCCGGCGCACGTTCGCGCGGGCGGAGATCCCCGCGCTCGAGGAGGAGCTGTCCGCGGCGATCGCGGCGATCGAGAACGGCGAGTTCCGGCCGACGCCGAGCGAGTTCGCCTGCAACGGCTGCCCTGCACTCGACGTCGTCTGCGCCGGGCCCAACTTGCCCGGCGCGGCCCAGTCGCTCTCGTCGCCCGTGGCCTAGTGCCCCGAAGCTACGTGCGGGAGGCCCGCAAGCGGGTCGGGCCGAAGAGGGAACGCATCCGCCCCGTGATCGAGCGCCTCGCGGCTGCGCACCCGGATGCGGTCATCGCGCTCCGCTTCAGGAGCGATGTCGAGCTCCTCGTCTCGGTGATCCTCTCTGCGCAGACGACGGACGTGACCGTGAACCGCGTCACGGAGAGCCTCTTCCGTAAGTACCGCCGCCCCGAGGACTACCTCGCCGTCCCGCTCGAAGAGCTCGAGGCCGACCTGCGCCCGACTGGGACCTTCAGACAGAAGGCGAAGAACGTCCGCGGCGCCATGCAGCTCCTCCTCGAGGAGTACGACGGTGAGGTTCCGACCCGTCTCGAAGACCTCGTCCGGCTCCCCGGAGTCGGCAGGAAGACCGCGAACGTCGTCGCGGCGGAGCGAGGCGTGACCCAGGGAATCGTCGTCGACACCCATGTGCGGCGTCTCTCGCAGCGGCTCGGCTTCACGAAGCACGACGACCCGGTGAAGATCGAGCGGGACCTGATGCGGCTCGTGCCGCGTGAGGACTGGGCCCGCTTCCCGCATCTCCTCATCTGGCACGGGCGGCGGGTCTGCATCGCGCGCGCGCCTCGCTGCGAGGAGTGCGTCGTGAGCGGCCTCTGCCCGTCCAGCCGGATCTGAATTGCTCCACTTCCGTGCGCCACGCGCGGGCGCGACCGCCGTACCTTCAAGGCATGCGCTCGGTCGATCTCGCGCTGTTCGCCGACGAGCTGGCTGCCCGGGCCGCCACCCTGGCGGCTCAGCTGGAGCGCGCGCGGGGACGCCTTCGCCAGGCGGCCATCGAGCGTGAGGCGAGGCGGGCGCTCGACGAGAGCTCGGTCGCCCGCCTCGAATCGCTCGGGGTCCTCGTCGCCGGCGAGGCCGGAGACATACGCGGCGAGATCCGTGAGCTCGGGCGCTCGCTGGCGGTCGTCGAGGAGCTCCAGGCCTGGGTCGAGCGCCGTCTTTGCAAAGCGGCGGACGAAGCCGCTTAGGACTTCGGGATGAGGGCGACGAGGAGCCCGCCGTCCTCGTCGTAGGCCGGGAAATAGTCGGCCGTGATCGTCTTCGTCACGCCAGAGCGCGTGCGCAGAGTCACCTTCTTGCCAAGCTGGCGCACACCCCATTCGACGGCTACCTCGGCGGGGTTCGCATCGCCGTTCGCCTCGATCGAGAGCGCCTCCGTGACGTCGCGACCGAGAAGCTCGGCCTCGCGGTATCCCGTCAGCTCGAAGACGCCCTGGCCGGCGGCGATAATCCTCCGCTCCTGGTCGCAAACGACAAAGCCGGTCCCGGGAGCCGGGTAGTAGTCGTCCAGGAGCTCGAAGAGGAAGCCGAAGCCGCAATGAGCGCAGCCGACGGCCTCGTTGGTCAGGTCCTCACGCCGGTCGTGGTCGATCGAACGCCGCCTGCAGTTTGGGCAGATGAAGTAGGGCACGCTGTTTGCGTAAGGACTACCAGCTGCGCGGCGTCGCGAGCGCGGCTTCCGGCTGCCCGTGCTGGGCTGCCAGCCAGCGCTCCGCGTCGAGCGCGGCCATGGTCCCCGAGCCCGCGGCCGTGACCGCCTGGCGGTAGACGTGGTCCTGGACGTCGCCGGCCGCGAACACACCCGGAACGTTCGTCTCCGTTGTCTTGCCGTTCGTGACGATGTAGCCGGCCTCGTCCATGTCGAGCTGGCCGCGGAAGAGCGCGGTGTTCGGGTCGTGCCCGATGGCGACGAAGAGGCCGTCCGCGGGGATCTCGGTCTCCTCGCCGGTCTTTACGTTGCGGACGAGGACGCCAGTGACGCGCCCGTCGTCGGTGCCGAGCACCTTCTCGACGACGGAGTCGAGCACGAACTCGATGCGCTCGTTGGCGCGCGCGCGGTCGACCATGATGGGCGAAGCCCGAAAGCTCTCGCGACGATGGATGACCGCGACCTTCGGAGCGAACTTCGCGAGAAAGTTCGCCTCCTCCATGGCCGAGTCGCCTCCCCCGACGACGACGACCTCGCGATCCTTGAAGAACGCTGCATCGCAGACGGCGCAGTAGGAGACGCCGCGACCCTGGAGGGTCTTCTCGGACTCGAGCCCGAGCTGGCGGGCGTTCGCGCCGGTGGCGACGATGATCGACTCGGCGCGGTACTCGGTCTCGCCGACCCATACGCTGAACGGCCGCTCCGAGAAGTCCACCTTCGTGACGTCGTCCGTGATGAACTCGCTGCCGAATCGCTCGGCCTGCTTGCGGAAGTCCTGCATCATCTCGGGCCCCAGGATCCCAGCGGGGTAGCCCGGGTAGTTCTCGACATCGCTCGTGATCATGAGCTGGCCGCCCCAGGCGAAGCCTTCGATGACGAGGGGGTTCAGGTTCGCGCGCGCCGCGTAGAGAGCAGCCGTGTAGCCGGCGGGCCCGCCGCCGATGACGATCACTTCGCGCACGTCGTTAGTGCTCACGGAATCCTTTCTGTCTACGGAATTCATGCTTCTACGTGATAAACGCGCTCAGGCCTGGGATTGTTCCGCCTCGTATAGTTTCCGGTGCCTGAGGAAACGTACTGCGGGGAGCCGATGGCACGCACAATTACCTGGGACGAGCTTCGTGATCTGGCGGGCTTCGAGGCCGAGAAGGGCTGTGCGATCAGCCTATACCTCGACCTCGACCCGCACGTGAGTCCGACTCCGGCCGACGCCGCCACGCGGCTGCATTCGTTGCTCGACGAGGGATCGAAGGGGGACGGCGCCAACCGGCGGGACCTGACTCACGATCAGCGCGTCGGCCTGAGAGCCGACTTCGAACGCATCCGCGAGTTCTATGAGCGCGAGTTCACCCGCAACGGCGCCCACGGGCTCGCCATCTTCTCCTCCGGGCTGGACAACATCTGGCGGCCACTTCCTCTGACCGAGGCAGTGCCGGACCGGGTCAAGGTCGGCCAGACGCTCTACTTGGCTCCGCTCGTCCCGCTCGTGGGCCGGGGTGAGGGCGCCCTGATCCTGGTCGTCGGCCGCGAGCTCGGGCACTTCTATCGCCTCCGCGGCGGGCGGCTCGAGGATCTCGCCGACCACACGGAGGATCAGCCGGGCCGGCACGACCAGGGCGGCTGGTCGCAGGCCCGCTATCAGCGCCACATCGAGATGCTCGTTCGAGACCACCTGAAGGAGGTCGCCGAGGCGCTCGACCGCATCGTCCGACGCCTTCGATCCGTACAGGTCGTTGTCATCTCGAGCGAGGAGACGAAGGCGGAGTTCGAGGAGCTGCTCAGCCACGAGGCCCTCGACGCAGTCATCGGGTGGACCTCAGCTGAGGCGCATGCGACTCCGGCCGAGCTCCTCGAGCTCGCGACTCCTGTGCTCGAGCGGTACCGGACCGAGCAGGAAACGCACGCCCTCGATCGCTGGCACGAGGAGGTCGGGCGTGGCGGGCAGCCGCCGGCTGGGAAGCCACGCTCGAGGCCGCGTCAGACGCGCGGGTCGACCTCTTGCTCTTCGAGGACGGAGTCGACCACGCCGCGTTTCGCTGCCCGCGCTGCGGCCGCGTTGCCGTCCAGGGAGGCACGTGCCCCCTCGACGGGACGAGCATGGAAGCTTCGAGCGACGGGCTCGACCTCGCTGTCCACCAGGCGCTCCTCCACGGCGGCCGGGTCTGGGCCGTTCGCCACCGGCAGGACCTCGAGCCGGTCGAGGGCATCGGGGCTCTGCTCCGGTACTAGGCCGTCCCTAGGCTGCATCGAGCGCCCGCGGGAGCTCCTGCACGGTCTCGGCGGCCGGAGCCTCGAGGTCGGTGTCGGCAGCCCGCTCGAGCCGTGTCTCGAAGCGGCCCAGCCGCTTCTCGGCCTCGGCGTACTTGGACTGAGCGCGCCCGATGTGCGTGCCGACGAGCTCGAAGTCGTCCTTGAAGCGCGAGAAGTCCTTGCCGAGCTGGGCGCAGTAGGCCATCACCTCGCGCGCGTGCTCCTCGATCTGCAGGCCCTTGAAGCCGAGCAGGATGACCAGCAGGTAGGCGTGCAGCGTGGATGGCGAGACCGGAATCACCTTGCGCTCGAGCGCGTACCCGAGCGGGCCAGTTTCGCCGCCGAGCCGATTGCAGACGAGCTCGTAGTACACGGCCTCGGCCGGGAGGTACATGAGCGCGAACTCGTACGTCCCCTCGTCGGGCCGGATGTACTTGTTCGCGATCGCGTCGACGTGCGCCTTGACGTCGCGCACGAACTGCTTCGAGTGCGTCTCGCGCTCGCCGTCGTCCGCGGCTTCGATCAGGCGGTTGAAGTTGTCGAGCGGGAACTTGGCGTCGACCGGGACGAGGGCCCGGTCGAGGCGGATGACGGCGTCGACTCGCTCCCCGCTCCGAAAGCCGTACTGGAGCTCGTACTTGTCACGGGGGAAGGTGTCGGCGAGCAGGTTGCCCAGGAGTAGCTCGCCGAACCCGCCCCGCGCCTTCGGCGGACGGAGCGCCTGCTCGAGGCGCGCGAGATCCTTCGCGCGGTCGAGCATCTGCGTGTTTGTCTCGCCGATCTTTCCAAGCTGTTGATGGATCGCTGTGGCCGTCCGCGCGGCGCTCTCGAGGCGGTGGTCGACGCGCCGGTCGAGCTCGCCCAGGCGTCGGTCCATCGTCTCGACGATGCCGGCGAGCCGGCGGTCGACGTCCGCGTTCCGCTCCGAGAGCTGAAGGCCGGAAGCCGCGCGCAGCTGGAGGAGCTCCTTCTTGAGGAAGACGGCCAACGCCGCGACGGCGGCGAGGACGATGATTGCGATGAGCACGGTCATGGACCGACGAACGTTACGAATCGCGTCGGACGGCAGACCGCGTCAAGAAGAAGAGGCGGCCCGAAGGCCGCCTCTCGCGCTACGCGTTCTCTTCGTGCGGGTGTTCTCCGGGCGCGTGGTCGTGTCCTTCGTGCGAAGCGTGATCCTCGGCCATGCCGGCGGCCTCCTGGCTGCCGCTCTCCTCCTGCATGCCCGTCGACCCGGCGGCCTCGCCCGCGGACTCCTTGTCGCGGCCCAGCAGCTTGTCGAGCCAACCCATGAGGGCTCCTCCTCTTCGTCTGGATACCCCGCAGGATACGTGACCTTAAACGCCAAATCCGGCGAGCCCGAGGGCCTACCGGATCTGGCTCGCGCAGCCTAGTAAGACGGACTCGCGGTCGTCAAGGAGATCCGGAGCGAAAACGTTCGCAAAGAGCAGACTTTTTTCCTTCGGCACCAATCGGTCACACTCCGTTGCGAACAGACGTTCTATGATGGCCGGAGCCTGAACTAGGCTCGTCGTCCCTCATGGATGCGCTTTTCGGTTCCGACGGCCGCTTGGCCGGCGCGCTCGCCGGCTTCGAGCCGCGGGCGGAGCAGGAGGCGCTCGCCGTCGAGGTCGGGGAGGCGCTCGAGAGCTGCGACCACCTCGTCGCCGAGGCGGGGACGGGGACCGGAAAGAGCCTCGCGTACCTCCTGCCAGCGCTGCTCTCGGGTCGGCGGGTCGTCGTCGCGACGGCGACGAAGGCGCTCCAGGAGCAGTTGTTGACGAAGGACGTGCCGACCGCGGCGGCCGCGCTCGGCAGGCGGGTCCGCGTCGCGGTCTTGAAGGGCAGGCAGAACTACCTCTGCCGGAAGAGCCTCCAGGGAGTGGACCAGCTCGGCGGGCTCTTCCGGACCGCTGAGGACGCCGCCGACTTCGAGCGACTGCGCGACTGGATCGCGACGACCGAGACGGGTGACCGGGCCGAGCTCGAGTTCGAGCCTTCCGAGAGCCTCTGGGCCGAGCTTTCGGTCGGCGCCGAGCGGTGCGCGGGACGGCGCTGCCCCCTCGTGAAGACCTGCTTCGCGGAGCGCGCGCGGGAGCGTGCCGGCGAGGCCGAGCTCGTGATCGCAAACCACGCTCTCTACTTCGCCGACCTCGCGCTCAGGACCCGCTCCGACGGAGCCGCCGTCCTGCCCGAGCACGACGCGGTCGTCTTCGACGAGGCGCACCGCCTCGAGGAGGCTGTGGCAGCGTGGTTCGGCGGTCGCGTGTCGATCGCGCGGCTGCGGCAGCTCGAGCGCGACGTCGAGCGCTTCTGTCGCGAGGAGAGCAGGACTCCGCCGGCCCGTCCCCTCGCCGAGGTCGACCGCGCGGGAGAAAGGTTCGTGGGCGCGTTCGACCCGGGATCGGGCCGCCGGCGGCTGACCGCCGCCGACCAGGCGGAACTCGAGGACCACGGCCTTGCGCTTGCGAGCGCGCTCGGCGCGCTCGCCGCGGCGCTCACGGGCACGGGCGAGGACGGCGACACCCTCGCCCGCCGGACTCTCCTCGTCGCGGAGGATGTCGAAAGCTGCCTGGCGCTCGACGACCCGGACCGTGTCTCCTGGTCGGAGCCCGGCGCGGTCGCGTGGGCACCGGTGGACGTCTCCGGGCTCTTGCGCGAGAGCCTGTGGGAGAGCGAGACGACGGCGATCCTCGTCTCGGCGACCCTCGATCCGCGCTTCGTCCGGCGCCGTCTCGGGCTCGACGACGCGCGCGAGCTCGCGCTGCCCTCGCCGTACGACTACCGCGAGCAGGCCCTCGTCTACGTGCCGGGGCGGCTTCCCGAGCCCCGCTCGCCCGGCTACTACGACCGGCTCGCGGACGAGATCGTCGCGCTCTGCCGGCTCTCGGCGGGGCGAGCGCTCGTGCTCACCTCGTCCTATCGCGCGCTCGACGAGCTCGTCGAGCGGTGCGCGAACCGCCTCCAGTTTCCGGTCCTGCGCCAGGGTGACGCGCCCCGCGAGCTGCTGCTCCATCGCTTCCGCGAGGACGTCGACTCGATTCTCTTCGCCACGTCGACGTTCTGGCAGGGGGTAGACATCCAGGGCGAGTCGCTCTCGCTCCTCGTCATCGACAAGCTGCCCTTCGCTGCGCCCGGGGATCCCCTCGTCGAGGCGCGCTGCGAGCGGATCGCCCGGGAGGGGGGAGACTGGTTCAGCGAGTACGCCCTCCCGGCGGCCGTGCTGCAGCTGCGGCAGGGCTTCGGGCGCCTGATCCGTGGCCACGGCGACGAGGGCGTCGTGGCGATCCTCGACCCGCGCCTCCGCACGCGCGCCTACGGCCGCCGCTTCCTCGAGGCGTTGCCTCCGGCCCCGGTCGCCGCGGAACTCTCCGTCGTCGCGGATTTCTTCGGGGCTCAGGCCCGCGCGACCGCTTGATACCTTTGGCGCTGCCGTGGCCAAGAAGAAGAAGAGCCGCGTCCCGCCTCCTCCCCGCACGAGCCAAGGTCCACAGAAGAGGGCTGCCGGCCCCCAGCGGCGCGTCGAGTCGGGCGGGCCCCGCGGGATCAACCTCTGGTTCGTCGCTCTCGGCGTGGCGATCATCGTCGCCGTAGCCGGAATCGGCGTCTTGCTCGCCGTCCGCGGTGGTGGCGCCGAGGCAAACGGGGTCGACGGGGCTTGTACGCGCCAGACATTCCCGCCCCAGGGCCGGGAGCACGTGCAGGAACTCGCGAAGGACTTCAAGTACAGCACCAACCCGCCGACGAGCGGCCCCCATTTTCCGGTCCCGGCAGTCTGGAACGTCTACACGGAGCCAGTCCCGGAAATCCGACTTGTGCACAACCTGGAACACGGCGGCGTGATCGTCCAGTACGGCGACAAGGTTCCGCAGGACCAGGTGCAGGCGATCACCGAGTGGTACCAGTCGGACCCCGAGCACGGGGACGGGCTCATCATCGCTCCGCTCCCCGAACTCGGCAATAAGATCGCCGCAACCGCATGGACGCACCTGATGACCTGCTCGAGCTTCGATCAGGGCGCGCTCGACCGCTTCCGCAGCGACTATCGCGGCCCAACGGGCGACGCACCGGAGAAGTTCGACTTGTCCTCGTTAGCGCCCGGCACATAATTCTCCAGGCCGGGGTGGCGGAACGGTAGACGCGGGGGATTTAAAATCCTCTGCCCGAAAGGGCGTGTGAGTTCGAATCTCACCCCCGGCATCAGCACCAACACAGGGATTGCGGCGCAGTGCGCTCCTTCCGCTGACCTGCCTATACTAGAGGCGGTAACCAAGCGGTAACTAGGAGGCTCGCAGTGGCATCGCTACAGGCAAGGCATCAGAAGGGCTGTGCGCTCGGAGACACCTTCCGTGCGGCGGGTAACCGCGAGGGCTGCACCTGTCAGCCGACGCTCTACGTCTTCGTGCATCAGAACGGGAAGCTCGACAAGCAGAAGGTGGGCAAGAACGAGAAGTTGGCGAAACGCAAGTTGGACAAGGCTCAGGTTCAGCAGGACGAGGGAGCGTACGAGCCGCTGAAGAACATCAAGTTCGAGGTATGGGCGGATCAGTGGACGGCTTCGCTCGAACGCAAGACCACCACGGTTCGTTCCTACGAGACGACGATGAACTTTGCGAAGAGAGCGTTCGGGTGGAAGAACGTTCGTGCCGTCACCCTCGGAGACATCTCGGCTCTGAACACGTCCATGCGCGAGGCGGGTAAGTCCGAGTCAACGAGGGGGAAGCACTTGCGTGTGCTCCATGCCTGCTTCGCCTCAGCGCTTGCTCACGACTACACCGCCGTGAACCCGGTCAAGAAGCTGCCGAAGTCCGAGAAGCCCTCTCTCGTTCATCGAGAGGCCGCGTACTTCACGAACGAGGAACTGCCGCGCCTCTTCGCTGCGATCCATGACGGTCTGTATCGAGTGTTCTTCGAGACGGCTCTGAAGACCGGGATGCGCGAGGGCGAGTTGGTCGCGTTGACCTGGGGTCACATCAAACTCGGGGAAGGCGTGATCTCAGTCCGCTACAGCTTCACGGAGGGCGAACTGACGACTCCGAAGAACAAGCGCTCTCGCAAGGTAGATGTGTCGCCTGACGTGGTTGAACTTCTCGGAGCATGGTGGGGCGAGTGCGGCAAGCCTGAGGATGATGTCCTCGTGTTTCCTGGGAGCCGAAGCGGAGCCTTCCTCCATGACGGCGTGATCCGCAACAACCTCTATGAGGCGATGAAGGATGCCGGCGTTCCTCGTGAGGGGCCGACAGGGGAGAGGCGAACGTTCCACTCCCTCAGGCACACCTACGCCAAGCGAGCGCTTGAGACGGGCAGGGCAATCTTCTGGCTCTCTCGTCAGCTAGGACATTCCTCCGTCAACGTCACCACGGAGCGCTACGGGCATTGGGAGGCTTCCGAGCGCAAGCGCGAGGCCGAACTCATGGAAGGCGTCTTCACGCTTTAGGGGGCCGCGCAGAGGCTCACAAGTGGTAACCAAGCGGGCTTACGCGGCCCGCGAGCACAGTAGCCGTCTTCCTCAATGGGTAGCTTGGCCGTGTGGCGGAGCCTGCCCCTCAGGAGAACGAGATGAAGACGATCAGTTGGAACCGCAAGGCTGTCGAGCAATCGAAGGCGCAGGGATTCGACAACCCTGAACACGCGATCTGTCCAAGCTGCGGAACGAAGCCTGCCGTGCGGCAGTTCGGGCGCTACCAGTGCGAGTGCGGCCAGCTAGAAGGGTTCGTTCAGGAGCGATAGCAAGTCAATGGACGGAAATCGACTCTTCTTGCATACGCTTGACGACTTGAAGTCGCGGTTGCGACCGGGCGTCCCTGAGTACGAGGTGATGAGGATTGCCGGCCTCCTCCGAAAGCTGCTGCTAGACGAGAACCGCCTCGTGGACATGGTGAACCGAACGCGGCGAATCAAGGTTGAGTTCCTGATAAACGACGCGCCAGCCATCTGGCAGCTGTTCCCCGACGAGCGCCCGCTCTTCTGGTCGATACAAGACGGGCTCGATCCCGCTACGTCTCTGAGCATCACGCAGCCGCGAGCCCTGAAGCGCGATGCCTTCTTAGCCAAGGTCGTGATGATCTTTCGCAAGCGTGAAATCACCGTCCGAGACGTGATAGCTCAGGTAGCTAACGTCGCGGGTGACATACACCTCGGGGCGCCTAACAACGAAACCCAAGCGACTCTGCGCAACCTCGAAGATCGCGTCCCAGTGGGTGGCTACCCCGCAGACGTGCGGTCGCTTCAAGCGATTGGCCGCGTCGTGCTTCGCGCTCTTGGGCCGCTCCGGGCGGAAGTTCGACAGTCTGCGGCCTAGCTCACGACGAC
>Ga0307317_10000269_pt1 | contig 15323 bp, 15 predicted proteins | sample ER_DNA_357_FD_194498 | JGI IMG/M metagenome (GOLD analysis project Ga0307317, IMG submission 194498) | Bulk soil microbial communities from the East River watershed near Crested Butte, Colorado, United States - ER_DNA_357 | ecosystem: Environmental > Terrestrial > Soil > Floodplain | place...
ACGGTGACCGGCGTGAGCGGCATGGTGCACACCTAGAGCTCGGCGGGCGGCCGGACCGGATGGCGCGGCGGGTGAAGGGGACGTTTCGCAGCACAGCCGTGACAACGTCCGCCCGATCACGCGGCGGGTGAAGGGGACGTTTCGCAGCACAGCCGTGACAACATCCGCCAGATCACGCGGCGAGGGGGGCGTTTCGCAGCACAGCCGTGAAAGCGTACGCCCAAGAATCCAGATTCCTATGAGGGCAGGAGTTCTCCCGGCAGACGCTACGAAGATTGGGTCGTCGACGACCCGGCGGGTCAAGATCTTGATCACGTACGCGCCAGCTTGGGTTGTGGGAACCCGGTTGCGGTTGCAGAGCTGCGGGAGGGCGACAAGGTTCTCGATCTAGGATCCGGCGGCGGCTTTGATGTGCTGCTGTCGGCCCAGCGGGTGGTCCGTCCGGGTTCGCGTACGGGGCGACATGACCGACGAGATGCTCGATCTGGCCCGCGCCAACGGGATTGATCTTGTCCGGCGGGCTCGGAGTCGGCTGAGCGGACTGCGCTGACCAGGCAATGCCGCGGTCAGCCGTATCCCAGTGGCAGCGCCTGAAGATGATCAACTTCCTCGCCCATCGCCGAGCTGACCTCGCGTAACAGGTGCCGCACGTCGTCGAGGCTCCAGTTGTAGCCGGCCACAGCCTCCGTCGCAGTGATCATGTCATGGGAAAGCCGATTCCGCGTGCGCTCGTACGCGGTCAGAGCGCCGGCCTCTGGGCACCCGGAGAACTGGCGCAGTACCGCATCGGCAAGCAGTTCGGCGTCGCGGAGAGCGTCGGTCATCCCATGCGTGGTGATGGGATCCTTGAAGTAACCGGCGTCTCCTACCAGCGCCCAGCCAGCTCCCCAACAGTGGCGCAGGTAGCCGGGTAGGCCAGCCCAGCCGCGCATCGGGCTTGTGGGCGTGGCAGCGGCGACCCGATCGACCAGACCTGGGGCTGCCGACGAGAGCAGTGTGTCAAAGGCTTGCCCGGCGCCGTCTCGTCGCAGAGAGCGCATGCGGGCAGGCGTCGTGGATACGAAGACACACGTTGCACCATTCGTGGGGATCAGCCCAAGCCCCGCAGCGTCGCCGTAAGCCCATTCGTAGCCCTCGGTCGGCAGGCCGGTGAAGTAGCGGTAGAGGAAAGCGCTTGCCGTATGGCCTTGCCACGCCACCGGGGCTCGTGCTTGTGCGGCGACAGTTGAGCGTACGCCGTCCGCGCCGATCGTCCACGACGCATGGAGATCGATCGACTTGCTCCGCCGGCCACGCACCCGGACTCCGGCCACTCGGCCGGTTGTGTCGCACAGCAGCGCCGTGACTGTGCTCTGGTGGGCCACCTCGGCACCGGCAGCAGCTGCCGCGTCGACGAGCAGCCGGTCGAGCAGATGACGGCGCGGGGCGTACAGCGCGTCAACCCCGGCTCTCGGGCGGATCGCGACGCTGATCTTCTCACCATCTGCATAGTGGAAGACCACGTCTCGCACAGGCGGCGTGCCCGCGGCCACCACATCGGGAAGCACACCCCATCTCGACAGTTGTAGGACTCCGCCACGCATCAGGCCGTGGGTGGAGAGGGTGTCGCTGCCATGCCGATCACGGTCCACGAGGATGACGCGAACGCCGGCGCGGGCGAGCAGCAATGCAGTCGAGGCGCCTGCGATCCGACCGCCGACGACGATGACGTCATAGCGGCTCATACGGCAGACACCTGAGATGCGACCTTCGGACCATGCGGTCCTCTCGCCTGGTCGACCACGTGGCCGCCCAGCAGGTGATCGACGACAGAGCGAGCGTCGTAGCGGGCACCGTCGATGAAGCCGGAGTCGCGGCGATGCTGGAAGTACTGCCCGACCACATACAGGCCCGGTACTGCCGTCACGCCATGACGCTGAGCAATCGAGCCGTCCGGTGCTTGGACAGGAAGGCGCAGCCACGGATGGTATGGGCGATAGCCCGCAGCAACGATCACTGTGCCGATCTGCTCTTTGGCAAGATCGAGCCTGGGCAACGAATCGGATAGGTGAAGCGAGTGCGGCCGATCGGCAGGCATGACTTCACGGTTCAAACCGACGGCGTCGACGTATCGGTCGACCGAATCGAGAAAGTGATGCATCCTGCGCTCGGCATCGGTTACCTCGTCACTGAGGTCGGCCCGAAACGACGCGACCCCACCCACGACTCCCTCGAGCCGGCCCAGCAGGCGTACGCCGCACGCCTGTAGCGTTCTCAGATCGAGGTCCTGACCCCGCATCTGCAGTTCTGGACGGCCGATCAGCTGCAACGAGGTTTCTCGCCGTGCTGCTTCCACGTTCGGCATCTGATCGATCGTGCGGGCCAGCCGACCCGTCGCTTGCAGCCACCAGAAGGTGTCCATGCCCCGATACCGGCGTGGCATTCGGGTGTGCCGGCCAACAGCGAGCGTTACCTCACGCCCTGCTCGGACCAGCTCGTCAGCAATCTGTACGCCGGATGCGGAAGCACCCACCACGAGCACATCTCCTGGTGGAATCGCGGTCGGGTTGCGATACGAGTTCGAGGTGATCACCTCGACATATGCGGAGATGCCGGACAGGCTGGCGGGCACGTAAGGCCGGGCATGCGGGCCGGTGGCAACGATGACGTGACGGGCATGCCACGTGCCGCCATCGGTGATCACCCGGAATCGGGCGCCGCCCGGGCCATGCATGCCGGAAATCTCCAGGACGGTGCTGTTCGTGATCACCGGTGCGTGAAAGGAGGCTGCGTAGCCTTCCAGATGGCCGACGAGCTCGCTCGAGCTCAGGTATCCATCGGGATCGGGCCCGGTATAGCACCAACCCGGCAGTCGGGTCATCCAGTTGGGCGTCAGCAGGTGCAATGAGTCCCAGCGCTCGCTGCGCCAGCGCTCCGCAATCCGACCTCGATCGAGCACAACATGATCACGTCCGGCGTCAGTCAGCAGGCGGCTGACGGCCAGCCCGGCGTGGCCGGCGCCAACGACGACCGTGTCGATGTTCATCGCAATCAGGAATGTGGGGGAGCCGATTGCCGCCACTCAGTTGGTGACCACGTTGATGATCACCGGCGTCGGAGTGGTGAGTGCGTCGTAGACGGCGGAGCGGCGGCGGGACTGCTCGACGAGTCCACGCAATGTCTCATCGTCGGCGTCCCCTTCGATGTGGAACGTGACACGGATCTCCTGGTAGCCGTTGCGAACCGTGCCGTCGGAGAGTCCGAGAAGTCCGAGCAGGTCGATGTCGCCCTCGACCGTGGAGGTCACCTTGTGCAGATCGACCCGGCGTGCGGCCGCAATGTTGGCGAGACCGGAGGTGAGGCAGGCAGCGATGGCGTGCAAGACGAACTCGATCGGAGTAGGTCCGTTGTCCTGCCCAACAAGGACGGCTGGATGGTCTGCGTCAAGGGTGGTGACGTGCTTGTGCTCCATCTCTTGCATTGCGCCGTAGAAGTCCGAGAACTGCGAGCGACTGTGGGTGCCGCTCACCCAGGTGTTGCTGGCACGGAACTGAAACTTGGCGATGTCCTTCTGATTCTTGACGGCGTCAAGGGTGGCGAACAGGGTCGCGACGTCCACCCCGTTACGACGCGGTGCCTCGGTGGCGGTAGTACTCATGAAGTCCTCCGGTGTAATTCCCAGTCGGTCGGTCGACCGAACTAGTATTGATTGTCACTGTTCTGTTAAGCTTTTGTCAATATCGATCGACCGACCGAATTCGCAACAGAAATGTGCGTCGGACAGGAGGTGAACCGTGGCGGAAACCGCAGTTCGCGTAACAGACACCCGAGGGCTCATCCTCGATGCGGCGCGAAGCCGGCTACTAGCTGACGGCTACGGCGGCCTGTCGACCCGAAAGGTGGCCGACCAAGCCGGCGTACCACTGAGCCAGCTCCACTACCACTTCGGCTCCAAGCAGGGCCTCATCCTCGCTCTGCTCGATGTGGAGAATCAGCGCCGCTTGGCGCGGCAGCAGAGAATGTACGCCGAAGATTCCCCCCTATGGCAGCGCTACGAGCGCGCCTGCGACTTCCTCGAGGATGACCTCGACTCCGGGTACGTACGAATACTGCACGAGATGATCGCGGCGGGCTGGTCGAATGAGGAGCTTGGCAACGCGGTGCGAGAGCTCATCAGCGGATGGTTCTCCTTGCTCACCGACGTGGCACGCGAGGCGGAACAGCGCCACGGCTCGCTCGGCCCGTTCACTGCCGACGAGGTGGCCACCCTCGTGACGGCCACATTCATCGGTGCAGAGGCACTGCTCTTAGTCGGCTTCGACCGCGAAATCCTGCCCATCCGTTCGGCACTGCGGAGATTCAGTGTGGTGATCAGGAAACTCGAAGAGAGCCAGGTAGGCCGGGAAGGAATTGATCATGCGAGCGTGCCAGCCGACTCGTGACGGCTACGTCGAACGAGACGGAATCAAGATCTTCTACGAGGTCTTCGGCGATGGCGAGCCGACTGTGCTGCTGCTGCCGACGTGGTCGATCATCCACTCGCGGCACTGGAAGATGCAGATCCCCTACCTCTCGCGGCATTGCCGGGTAATCACCTTCGACGGCCGCGGCAATGGACGCTCAGATCGGCCGACGACGCCTGAGGCGTACGCGGAGACCGAGTTCATGGCCGATGCGATCGCCGTGATGGACGCGACGCAGACCGAACGGGCGGCCATCGTCAGCTTTTCGTTGGGCGCGCAGCGCGGGCTGTTGCTCGCCGCAAACCATCCGGAGCGGGTCGAGGCAGCTGTCTTCGTCGGTCCGACGTATCCGGGGGGCGGACACCCACGGCCGGAGCGAACGGTGTACTCGTGGGAGGACGAGCTCGACACTGACGAGGGCTGGGCGAAGTACAACAAGCACCACTGGCTGCGGGACTACCAGGGTTTTGTTGACTTCTTCCTGTCGACGATGTTCCCGGAACCGCACTCCACCAAGCCGATCGAGGACGGCGTTGGCTGGGGCCTGGAAACGACGGGCGGGACGCTCGCCCTCACCTACCTGGCGCCTCACCTTGAACCCGACGAGGCACTCGAGCTGGCTCGGCGTGTCCGCTGCCCGGTCCTGGTTGTGCACGGGGACCGCGACGGGATGTCCGACCTGTCCCGCGGGATCGCCCTCGCCGAGCACACCGGCGGTCAGCTGGTTGTGCTCGAGGGCTCCGGACACGCACCACACCTGCGTGATCCGGTAAAGATCAACTTGCTCCTTCGGGATTTCGTCAAACCGGCCCCGCCGCCGCGACGCTGGGTACGCGGAAAGTCCCGCCGAAAGCGTGCGCTCTACATCTCCTCACCGATCGGTCTCGGACACGCGCAGCGTGATGTGGCGATCGCGGATGAGCTGCGGAAAATGCATCCCGACATCGAGATCGATTGGCTCGCTCAACATCCGGTGACGGAAGTTCTTCGGGCGGCCGGTGAACGTATCCACCCGGCAAGCAGGTTTTTGGCTAACGAGTCGGGCCATATCGAAAGTGAGTCGGCGGAGCATGATTTGCATTGTTTTCAGGCGATCCGGCGGATGGATGAGATTCTGCTCGCCAATTTCATGGTGTTTCATGATCTTGTCCGCGATGAGCCCTACGACCTGTGGATCGGGGACGAGGCGTGGGAGCTGGACTATTACCTGCATGAGAATCCGGAGCAAAAAAACGCGCCGTACGTCTGGATGACCGACTTCGTCGGCTGGTTGCCGATGCCCGATGGTGGTGATCATGAAGCGTTTCTGACCGCCGACTACAACGCGGAGATGATCGAGCATATTGCCCGATTCCCACGGCTGCGGGATCAGGCGATCTTCGTTGGCAACGAGTCCGACATTGTTCCGGAAATCTTCGGGCCGGAGCTGCCGCTGATCCGGGACTGGACACGGGAGCACTACTCCTTCGCCGGCTATGTCACCGGGTTCGATCCGGCTGATTTCGCCGACCAGCCTCGGCTGCGACATGAGTTGGGGTATCGAGATGACGAGCAGGTGTGCATCGTCACCGTCGGCGGCTCCGGCGTCGGTGGCCATCTGCTACGCCGCGTCATCGCGGCATTCCCCGCAGCCAAACAACGACTTCCCGCGCTCCGCATGATCATCGTCACCGGCCCGCGGATTGATCCCGGCATGTTCCCACAGCATGAGGGTTTGGAGGTCCGCGGCTTCGTCCCGGAGCTGTATAGGCATCTGGCCGCTTGCGACTTGGCGGTGGTGCAGGGCGGCTTGACCACCTGCATGGAACTCACCGCCACCCGCAGACCATTCCTCTACGTCCCGCTGCGGCACCATTTCGAGCAGAACTTCCACGTCCGCCACCGACTCAACCAGTACGGTGCCGGACGAATGCTCGACTTCGACCACGCAACCCCGGAGATCATCGCCGAGATGATCAGCTCCGAGATCGGCCGCCAGGTGAGCTACCGACCCGTCGAACGCCACGGTGCCACACAAGCCGCAACCCTCATCGCCCAACTGCTCTGAGGCCCGGAGCGGTTAGGTGGCTTTGCGGCGGCGGCGCCCGTGTCGCAGGCCCCGACTAGAAACCCCTGCTACTTGTTCGGGCTCTGGTGCCAGCATTTTCGCGGCGTCGGCGAGCCAGTCGTTCACCGCGGTCCACAACCGGCTGAACAGGTCGAGCTGCTCGTCCTGAGCCGCAATCGTGCCGCCATTGAGCTGGACGACCTGGTGGCCGAGCTGGATAGAGCCGGGGTCGCGCAACACGACCGTCACGGTGTCGTCCGTCACCGACAGCTCGAGCTGGCGCGCGGCGGCTTGGGCCGGGGTGTCGTCGGCGGTGTCCTCTGTGCTGACTTGCTCGAGCTTTGTGGCGAGGTGGTCGACGTCGATGCCAGCGTCGGTCAACACCTTCGCTGCAGCACTGTCCGGCTGCTGCAAGATCGCACCCAGGATGTGTTGACTGCCCACGGGCCTCTCGCCCGCGAGCTCGGCAGCCAGCGTCAGGACCTCGTGGGCCGCCGGGGTGCGGTCCGCGAGATGGGTGCCACGAGACCCCGGTGACCTGATCCGGTCCAGAACCTCGCCGCGGATCCGGTCCAGTGGATGCTTTGCCGACAGGATCTGTGCCGCCCGGCCCTCACCCTCGCGGACCATCCCAAGCAAGATGTGCTCGGTCCCGATGTAGTTGTGCTTGAGCTGCAGCGCCTCGCGCAACGACAGTTCCAGCACCTTCTTGGCTCTAGGTGTGAACGGGATGTGCCCGCCCGGCGTCCCCTTGCCCCGACCGACCATCGTCTCCAGCTCGGCCTGCACGTCGTCATGGGTATAACCAAGGATTGCGAGGCTGCTGTTCGCGAGGGAGTCTGACGGCACCAGCAGGCCAAGGAGCAGGTGCTCGGTGCCGATGTAGTTATGGTCCAACTCGCGGGCCTCTTCTTGCGCGCTGACCACTACGTGGCGGGCCTGCACAGAAAATCGCTCAAACATGTTCTCATTATCAAAAGCATGTCAATACACTGCTACTGATAGGGCAGTATGGGAGGTGACAGTGTGCCGTCCGAGTGGGATGACCGCCTCGCCGCATGGCGCGACGACCTGGAGTTGCTAGGCAAGCTGGACGACACACCGTGGGTGCCGCTGGCCGTTGCAGAGGCCGAGGTCGGAGTTTCCCGCTCGGCGCTGCGCGCCTGGTACCGCAATGGTGAGATTGCATCCCGATTGGTCGACGGGCCACACGGCCCGCAACGGCTGGTGCCGCTGCAGGCGGTGCAGGACAGGGCCGCGCAGTCAGCCCGGATTCAACGCCGAGCCGAGCGTGAGGTCAGCCTGGAGGCACAACTGACTCTGGTTCGGCACCGGGTTGACCAGTTAGAGCTTCGGCTCACTGCGCTCGAGAATCACCGCCAGGCATGATCAGCGAACCGCCGGCTCCATCGTTCGGCAGAACGTGATGAAGCTTCGTTCGAGAGGTGACAGCGACCTATCTCTAAAGTTCACTCCAGCGGAGCCTGCTAAGCGGGATTCAAGCGTGAACTGGGCCGACACCGTCTCGCTAGAGTGACTTTTTGGCGGGCGCGGAAGCGCGGACCTGGCTGAACGATCAGCAAACGAGATGGCGCCCTGAGACAAAGGTGGAGGAATGCGATGGGATCGGTGATCGGGGAGATTCTCCCGTTGGCCGTCGGCATCGCTATCAGCCCCATACCGATCATCGCGGTGATCTTGATGTTGCTGTCACCTCGGGCGAAGGGCGCCAGCGTCGGATTCATGATCGGTTGGTTGGCAGGCATCGTTGTTGCCATCATCGTGTTCACGCTGCTCTCCTCTGTCATTCCGCAGCGCAGCGAAGGCGTATCGCCGGTAGCCGGTGCAATCAAGATCATTCTCGGCGTGCTGCTGTTGTTCTTGGCGCTCAGGCAGTGGCGAGCGCGTCCGGCCAATGGTGAACAGGCCAGCATGCCGAAATGGATGTCGGCGATCGACTCGATGACCACAGGCAAGGGCCTCGGACTCGGTTTCCTGCTCGCCGCGGTGAACCCCAAGAACTTGTTGATGGCTGCATCTGCCGGCCTGATCGTCGGCGGAGCTGGCTTGACGCTCGGCGAGACTTCCGTCGTGATCACCTTCTTTGTGCTGCTGGCGGCCTGCACCGTAGTCATCCCAGTGGTCGCCTACCTGATCGCCGCTGCCCGGTTGGCCGGCCCGCTCGACAAGTTGCGCGGCTGGCTGGTGGAGAACAATGCCACGATCATGTCCGTGCTGCTGCTGGTCATCGGCGCTGCCGTGATCGGCAAAGGCTTGGGCAACTTCTAGCGGCCAGAAAGGTCGCTGGCGTACTAGCGCGGGTCCAAGCCGTCTACGAGGACGGTGATGTGAACATGATTCTTGTGGTTCGACGAATCGTCGCCGCGATCGGCCATGTAGCGCCAGCCCTCGCCGTTGCGTTGGACATTCCAGATGTGCTGGTTCCAGATCACGTAGTTGATTCCGAGGTCGCGGGCATTGGCCTTGGCCCATGCTGCAACCTTGTAGCCGAGGGCCTTTCCGGATGCGGACCGATAGTTGGGGATCATCAGGTCAAGGGCCCGACCGGTGGAATGATCGGTGAATACGCCTGCCCGCAGCGTGTAGTAGGTCGTGATCTGTGGGAACTTCGCCCGCGCGGCGCGATGGACCTTGATCGCATTGGGCTTCAGACGCCTCTCGACCGCTCGCCAGCTCGGTGGTGTTGATCTTGGTGCCGACTTCGAGAGGTACTTGGCGGTCACCCAACGGACGGCCTTCTGGAAGATGATCTGACGGCGGCCCTTCTTGACGACGCCGGTGATGCTGAGCTTGGTGCCACGTGGCACCTCTGCGATCAGCCGATACTTGTCGGCGTAGGTCGAGCGAATGTTCAGCGTTGCGGTGGCGTATCGGGTACCGGTGATCTTGGGCAGCTTGGGTGCTGAAGGCAAGTTGCTGCTGAGGTTTGTCAGGTACTTTGCCGTCACCCATCGAACAGTGCCGTGGTAGATGATCTGTGCTCTGCCGTTTTGAATGGCACCGGTGACCGAGAGTGCGGTGCCTTTCTTCGCCTCAGCAACGGTCTTGGAGCCGGCGCCGCTGGTGGTGCGGATGTCAAGATCAGCGGTTGCGATGCGTTTGCCGATGATCACGGGCCGTCCGGTGGTCGAGCCAGCGAGATACTGCATGCTGGACCAGCCGGTGGATCGGCCGCTGATCAGCTGGGCCCAGCCGCGGGCCGTCTTGCCGGTCATCGTTACCCGTGCGCCGTCCTTGAGAACCTTGATGACTCGGTAGGAAAGTCCTGGGCCGGCACGAAGATTGAGTGCAGTGGTGGTGATCTTGACCGTGCCGGCTCCGATCTTCTTCGGCGCCGGCAGGTCTGTTCCCTTGGTCAGGTACTTGCTGGCGACGTACGCCGTCGTGCCAGCGTATTTGATCTTGGTCCAGCCACCGGAGCTGCTGATGGTGGTAACCGTTTGGCCGCGATAGAGGCCACCAAGAATTCCCGCGTCGGTGCCGGCTCCGGAACGGATATTGACGCCGACGGTTGCCGTCATCTGCGTCGTGGCGCCGGCCTCCTGCGCCCATAGCAGGCTCAGGATCAAGCCTGCACCGATGAGCGCAGCTCCAGCTCGCGCCTTGATCACAGCTCTGCGCATGTGAGGCCTTCCGGCAGTGGGGGGAAGTAGCCACTTTTATCACATAAGTCACATAAGACTCAGATTGCTCAGAACTCTATTCCCGTCACATTCGTAACCACAAGCTGCTAGCTCAGATTCGACCGACTCGATGGCGCTGCACCTGGGTCTACCTAGCTTGCGGCAGCCGGGTTGTGAGGCTTGGCGGTCTAGGCTGCGGCTGTGAGTCGCCCTGGCATGCACATGTCGGCCGAGGAATTCGAGCTGCATGTCGCCGAGGCTCTGGACGAGATCCCGGACGAGTTGGCGGCGCTGATCGACAACTGCGTGATCTTGGTGGAGGACTATCCGCCACCGGATCTGCCGGGCACTCTCGGGCTCTATTCAGGTATTCCGCTCACCGAACGTGGCCAGTACTACACCGGCCTGCCGGACCGGATTCTGATCTTTCGCTATCCGATCCTGTCGATTTGTGACACTTCCGAGCAGGTCATCGAGGAGATCAGGATCACCGTCGTCCACGAGATCGCCCATCACTTCGGGATCGATGACGACCGACTCCACGAACTCGGCTACGACTAAGTCTGCGTTAGGCGACAGCGACGTACAGCAGCCCGCCGAGGGCCGTCAGCACGACGAGCAGGCTGGTGAGGGCGTTCACCTTGCCGTCACCGAGCGCTTCCTCTCGATGTACGGCGACGTTGTTCAATCGGAAGCGCCGGATCGCCACGTAGCCGAGCCCCGCCGTACAGAGCAGCGCCGACAAGCCGATGATCACCGACAACATCAGGGAGACCGAGGCGAGCAGCCGGGCGACGAGCACGCTGCACGTCAGACCGGCCAGCATGGTGCGCTGCCAGGCCAGACCGGTCCGCTCGTTCTGCAGTCCGGGATCCCATGGCGCGAGGGTCATCCGAACCCCACGATGATCAACGCCACGATTCCTACGCCGGCGACGATCGCGGTAAGCACCACCAGCAGCGGCGAGGAGGGCAGCGGTTCACTGAGTCGCATCGCCCGCTCGTTGCCCATCCACCTGCTGAATGCACCGATCCCGCAGGCCAGCCCGCAAATCACCAGTACAGCAGAAGCCAGCCGTATCTCGAGGCCGAGCCGGTCCGTCATCCGGGCGACGGTAGCGATTGCGACACCGGCGGCCAGAAAACCAAGGCCAGTTCGGATCCAGGCCAAGAAGGTCCGCTCGTTCGCGAAGGTGAATCGGGGGTCGGGCTCGGAGCCCGCTGCGTACACACGACGCGGCCAGCGACGGTCACGGTGCTGGGTCGGCGCAGTCACACTCGCGATGGTAATGCCGATCGCTTAAATGTTCGCTGGAGTCGGTCCAACGTTGCCGGTTGGCCTAACACCACCGAAACGAGGATGAGTACGGCGCCGATCAGCTGCCAGTGATTGAGGCGCTGGTCGAGCACGATCCAGCCGAGTAGCGCGGCAGTGACCGGGTTGAGCAGAGTCAGAAAGGTGACCGCGCTTGCGGACAGTCGCTCCAAACCCCAAAACCACAGCGCGTACGCGAGGATGCCGCTGATCAGCACGAGATAGATCAACCCGCCGACGTTGCGCGCCGTGAGATGGTCCGGCAGTCCTTCGATGATCAAGGTGGCAGGCAGCAGGGTGAGACCGGCGAGCAGGAAGGTCCAGCCGGTGACACCGACGGAGGTCATGCCATCCGGACGACCCCAACGCTTCGTGAGCACGGTTGCCGCACTGAACATGATCGCCGCCCCACCCATGGCGATGAGACCGGCCACATCCAGCCGAGCATCCGATCGCAGCACCAGCAAAGCGACACCCGCTACGCCGACAATGCCTGCGATGACTTGAATCGCACGGATTCGGGCACCGAGTAGCGGCAAAGAGATCACCACGACGAGCAACGGACTCAGTGAGTTGATCACCGCGGCGACCCCACCCGGCAGCCGGTACGCCGCGATGAAGAGCAGCGGGAAGAGCCCGGAGGCGTAGAGCACTGAGAGGACGAAGAAGCGGACCATCCAACGCCGCGGCGGAATAGGGCTGCCAATGATCAACACCAACCCGGTGGGCAGCGAGCGCATCAGGGCAGCAAGCAACGGACGGCCCGGCGGCAGGAATTCAGTGGTCAGCAGATACGTGGTGCCGAAGATGATCGGAGTCAGCGCCGCCAGGTACCCCCAACCACCGGTGTGCCGGTCGGTTGCTGCCGCCGTAGCGGCCGCATTGTCGGCCGTCATAGAGACTCTTGCTTCGTCTCCGCGGCAACGATCACGTGGCTCGAGGTGGCTGTGCTGATCCAGCGCTCGCAGTGGCCGAGATGCTCAGGGCCAAGGTAGCCGGACTGCCGGTCTGATCGATCGATGATCATTGCATGGCAAGCCGCCGCGACGGTATTGCGGCCGGCGTCATCGCAGATGACGGCGAGCAAACGCATGGTCTGCCTGATGGTGTTCACCTCTAACGTCGCCAGCACGTCCCGCGCAATCGCCGGCGCGGCGACCACGAGTGGCGAGTCACTCAAGATCAACTTCTCCATCGGGCCGAGCAACTCACGGAACGTATCGATGGGGTCGCCGCATACCAGTACCGCGGGATGCTCCAGTACTGCCCAACCCGAGGTGGCATCGGTGATGAAGTCGCGCGAGGCGTAGCCGACCTGGACCGTGACGGTGTGCGGATCGGCGAGCTGCTGATTGATCGATTCGCGCTCAGCGGTGCTGAGATCGGCCGGCGCTGCATTCTCCGGGCGACGGCGGGCCTGGAGATCGGAGAGGTAGTGCGGGGCTGGGGCGTCCGGTGTGAAGTGTGGAATGGTGCGGGGCGGCGGGGCCAGCATCTCGGCGGCTCGTCGCTTGTTACGCCGGCGATCCCACACAGCACCGAAGATGATCGCCGCGAGCCCAACAACGATCAACGCAATGAGTCCGATGCTCCACGCATCCACGCTGTTCAGCGTGCCACATGCGAATCAGATGGAGCTCTGCAAACGAGCTGCGAGCGGTGGCCTTCAAAGCGCGATGCGCGAGGAGCTCTGAAAGCGAGCTGCGAGCGTCGGGAATCGCGCGCCGACGCACGGAGGAGGAGGGAACGGAGGCGTTCTTCCTCTGCGAGCAACGACGACGGCGGCGGATTCCAGAGCGCGATGCGCGAGGAGCTCTGGAAGAATGGGGACTCGATGCCGTACGAGTCATGGGTGGAGCGTCAGATCCGCGAGGCCACCGAGCGCGGGGAGTTCGACAACCTGCCCGGGCAAGGCAAGCCGATCAAGGGCTTGGGCGGTCGCGACGAGGAGAACTGGTGGGTCAGGGCCTACCTCGAGCGCGAGCAGCTACCGCTGCCGTTACCGACGTCGCTTGCTCTCCGCAAAGAGGTCATGGAGCTGTCCCAGACCCTGGTCGATGTGCCTGACGAGGAGTCGGTACGCGAGATCGTCAGAGATCTCAATTATCGAATCGCTGCATCGCATCGGATCCGGGTAGACGGCCCGCCGATCTTGGTCAGAGTTGTCGACGTCGAACGCATTGTGGCCGAGTGGTGCCGTCGCCGGTCCTGAGTCCGCGTTTCTCCGCACCTGGTCGCGTATGAAGCCTGATCGGAGCGTGTCAATCTATTTGGAGGCGTTTGCCGCTGGAGTTTGTGTGCTGGGCGGCGGTCCCTCGGTTTGGAATGGTCTACCGGTGCTTGACGGAGTGCTTCCTCCGCATCGCCGGCCTGCGGAGCGCAAGATAGGGCAGCGAAGCTGCTTGCCATCCGTGCGCCGCACATTCGTTGGGAATTTGCTCCAGCAGTCTCTTGGCCCTGCCGAGCCATCCGTTCCCAATGGCGGGTTTCCAAAATGCTCCGCCCTACGACGTCCCGCGGAGCGCCAGAAGTCCGACGACGCGCACTCTGGTGGAGTTAGACGGGACATCTGGCGTAACGTTTCCGACATATTCTGCGATCCCCAGGCGCCCGGGTGGGCCTGTAGCTGAGGAGGGCTCAATGACCCAGGACCTGGATCCGCTGGAAACCAGCGAGTGGTTGGACGCGCTGGACTCGGTGGTCACGTTCGACGGTACGGACCGGGCAACATTCCTGCTGGATGAACTACTCGATGGCGCCCGCCGCAGCGGCGTGCCAGTGCCGTACTCGGCCAACACGCCTTATCTGAATACAATCCCGCCTGATCGGGAGCCCCAGTATCCCGGCGACCTGGAGATCGAACAAAGGATTCGGTCGCTGATTCGGTGGAACGCGGTAGCGATTGTGCTGCGGGCCAACAAGGAATCCTCGGAGCTGGGCGGTCACATCGCCAGTTATCAGTCCGCGGCCACACTCTACGAGGTCGGCTTCAACCACTTCTGGAACGCATCGAGCGAGTCGCACGGCGGCGACCTGGTATTCGTTCAGGGGCACAGCTCGCCGGGTATCTACTCGCGGGCGTTCACGGAAGGTCGCCTCACCGAGGAGCAGCTGCTCAGGTTCCGGCAGGAGGTCGACGGTGGGCTGTCGTCGTATCCGCACCCATGGCTGATGCCGGAGTTCTGGCAGTTCCCGACGGTGTCGATGGGTCTCGGGCCACTGATGGCGATTTACCAAGCCCGGTTCCTCAAGTACCTCCATGCCCGCGACTTAGCGGACACCGCAAACCGACACGTGTGGGGGTTCCTGGGCGACGGCGAGATGGACGAACCGGAGTCGCTCGGCGCGATCTCGCTGGCCGGCCGGGAGAAGCTCGACAACTTGATCTTCGTCATTAACTGCAACCTGCAGCGTCTCGACGGCCCGGTACGCGGCAACGGCAAGATCATCCAGGAACTTGAGGGAGTCTTCCGCGGCGCCGGCTGGAATGTGATCAAGGTGATCTGGGGTACCGGGTGGGACCGGCTGATCGCTGCGGACAAGACGGGCTTGCTGCTCAAGCGGATGGAGGAGTGCGTCGACGGCGAATACCAGGACTTCAAATCCAAGAACGGCGCGTACGTCCGCCAGCACTTCTTCGGCAAGTACCCCGAGCTGCTCGACATGGTCGCCGACATGTCTGACGACGACATCTGGGCGCTGAACCGCGGCGGCCACGACCCGCAGAAGGTGTACGCCGCCTATCAAGCGGCGCTCAATCACAGCGACCAGCCGACGGTGATCTTGGCTAAGACTGTCAAGGGCTACGGCATGGGCGAGGCCGGCGAGGGCCAGAACATCACTCACCAGCAGAAGAAGATGGGTGAGACCGTGCTG
>Ga0307317_10000282_pt1 | contig 15120 bp, 15 predicted proteins | sample ER_DNA_357_FD_194498 | JGI IMG/M metagenome (GOLD analysis project Ga0307317, IMG submission 194498) | Bulk soil microbial communities from the East River watershed near Crested Butte, Colorado, United States - ER_DNA_357 | ecosystem: Environmental > Terrestrial > Soil > Floodplain | place...
TTCATGGGAATGACCGGTGCGACGGCCGCGATGTCGCGGTGATGGCTCACCTCCTCAACGCGACGCGCCGTAAGCGCATCGACCTCGACCGCGAAGGACAGCCTCGGTTGGACTGCCTCGAACTCCAATCCGTCCCGTCCACGGGTCCGTCCGGTCTTCACCCGCTTCAAGATCACGTGCTTCGCAGGTAGCATCGTCTCTCCTCCCTCCCGGTCGCTCGTACCGTGGCGGGTGGCGCGACCGCGGGAGCGGACGCGCGACTCGACGGACGGGTCGGGATCAGCGCGCGGGGTTACGTCACCCTATTCGGTTTCCCGATCAGTCCTTCACAATAGGGTCGCTGACCCCTGCGTGACCCGCCGACGGCCGTGCACACAGGGCGAGGCCAGCACGCCTATAAGGCGACCGTGAAGCTGGTCAGAGGTTTACACGCAGGTGTGCGGAGCAGCGCAGCGGCCGGCCGATGCTGGTCTTGTCTATCCGCTGCGCCAACTGGGCCGCGGCGTTCTTGAGGTCCAGGAATTTTGGTCTCGCGCGGCGCGTGCGTTAGCGGTGCGAGCCGTCCGGTCCGCGGTGTTTGCCCACGATATGTGGGCGGCGATTTGGGCGTGTAGCCGGCTCTCTGTTGGGGTGTTTTTCGCCATTTCGGGCAGCCTCCATGGAGCGGCCCCTGTAAAGGCCGCTCAGACCGCCTCAGGCTTAATGCGGGTGCCCTGGGTGCGTCCCGCCGGATAACACCGATGAAATTACAACCAGAGTATACGGTGCTCAGGCGGTGAGTACAACGCGCCGTACAAGGCGCCGCATCGCGCGGCTGTCCGGGCCGATGCTCGCGACGTCGAGCCGTGACAGTTCCTGCTCCCAGATGCGGCTGATCTGCTCGTGGCGGCGCGTAACCGTCTTTCCACACCGACAGCGCCAGGTGTAAGTGCGATCCTTCTCGAAGTCGCGGCCTTCCACGAGGCCGGAATGGCGAGCTCGATTTTCGGAATTCCGCGGGCGATAGTCCTCCTGTATCACATTGATATTTGGAAACACCACCAAACTGTCGCACGTCAACAGCGTGTTCCAGCGGTCGAACGCACGCGCGCGAGATTACGTGTGCAACTGTGGAACAGCTGAACAATCAACGCCCGCTCGCCAGGGCGCGGATCCCGCCGGGTTGGCGTGGGCGCCGGTCTGCCCGTCGACGGACGCGCCGGTCTGTTCACAGTCGGTCCCCCGGCGACAGACGACGATGCGCCTCGCGGGCCCGCTCGTCAGCCACAGCCGCACCATACCGGTTGAGCATGGTTCGGGTGCGCCAGCCAAATAGCCGCATCGTGGCGTCGTCACCCATACCGTTTTGCATGGCATAGCTTGCCGCGGTGTGCCGAAACATGTGCGGGTTGAGGTGGCCGATCCCCGCCATCGCTGCACGCCTCTCTAGTAGCTGAGTCACTCCGCTCGGAGTCATGGCCTGGCCGCGGCTCCCCAGCCACAGCTGGGGCAGCTTGGCGAGCTTGTGCTTTGCGCGTAGTCGCAGGTACCGCTCCAAGGATGTGCCTGTCTTCGCACCGAACGGCAAGATGCGCATACGGTCACCCTTGCCGAGCACTGTGACCTGGTCAGTGCGCATGTCAAGATCGGCGAGTGTGATGCCGCACATTTCGGCCACTCTCATGCCAGTTTCCACGAACAACCTGATCATGGCTTCGTCTCGGCGGTCGGCGAACTCCTTGCCCTGACAGGCGATGATCAGGCGGCGCAGCTCATCATCGGATAGGACCGGCACCGGTTTCTCGGTGCGTTTTGGAGCGCGTAGCCCGGTCATCGGGTTGCGGGTGATCCACTCTTCAGCGGTCAGCCAGTTGTAAAACTGCTGCAGGCTCTTGAACCGCACCGATGCCGTGGTGGCGCTGTGGGCACCGATCACGTGGATGATGAAGTTCTCGATGTCGGCGGTCGTGGCCTCCTCGAGCGTCACCCGGCCGTCGAGGAACCCTGCCAGCAGTCGGGCAGCCTCGAGGTAGCTCTGAATGGTGCGGGGTGACTTGTGGAGCGATTGGAGTCGACGAGCGAACGCGCGAAGGATCGCCTCATCAGGCTCAGAGAGCGGCCGCGATAACAGCGGATTGGGTGCCGGCACGATCGCAAGGTTAGATGGTAACGTAGCGTTGTGCAACAACCCCGACGGGCAAAGTTAGAGCCTCTGACCAGCGTTTCCGCTAGTCAGAGGCTTCTGGCGCACCCGGGGAGATTCGAACTCCCAACCTTCTGATCCGTAGTCAGATGCTCTATCCGTTGAGCCACGGGTGCGAGTGCCTCGCACGGCCTCCCAGCCGTTAGAAACACCGTGAGAGTGTATCGGCCCACGCTACTCCGACAAACCGAGAACATCCGTTGGTCAGGCCAACGCCAGCTGAGCAGCACGTACGCCGCTGTTCAGGCTGACCTCGCTCAGTAGACCGGGCGCAGCAACCCGATCGCCCACCACATACACCCCGTGTCCCCGATCGATCGCGGGTCGGTCCCGCCATGACGTGCCAGGAAAGTCCACGGCCCCGGTGCGGGCGTTGGCTAAGGACTCCAGCCGATGCGTCGTACGCTCCCGCCAGCCTGGTAGTGCCTGGTCGACGATGGCCTCGAGCCGCGCCACACCATCAGCCTTGGACGTCTCTGCATCGATCGGCATCTGCATTTGGATCAGATGCTCACCAGCCGGCGCGAGCGCCGGATCAGGCATGGTGAAGTTCTCCAGCCAGCCGCAGGTATCAAGATCGCTCACCACGAAAAGATCATGTCTATCCCGCTTCACTCCAAGATCAAGAAGAGCAGTCCGTCCGGCCGGCCACTCCAAGGAGTTATCGCTGAGCAACGACCGAGCCGACTCCAGTTCGGTCGCGACAATGGTGGTCTCCTCGCCGATCAAGGACACCCGCGAGCCGAGTTCGATGATCACCCCGAGCTTCCGGGCGTATCTAGCGATGTCGTCGAACATCGCTCCCCAGCTGCCTTGGCGATACGACGCTGGCGGTGGGATCGAGAAGACCCTCGCGAGCCGTTCGGCGACAAAAGCCGCCGCTAGCGAGCCAGGGTCGTGGTGAAAAACGCCCACTCCGGAGGCCGAGGCACCTAGCTCCGCGGCCTCATCGCCGATCAGCTTCGTCGCCCACGCGCGAAACGATTGATCAACGGGTACGTCGTTGCGCCGCGACATGCGCACGGCCCGCAGAAAGCCGACCGGCGGTACCGCGTGCAAGCGCCCCGCATGCCAGAACCGAAAGCGCGCCGCAGCACTGAGCGGTACGCCGCAAGTAACACCGAGCAAATTGCGTTCCCGCAGCCAGGCCCAGATCGACCCGTCACGATAGATCACGTGAGGGCCCTCATGCGCTCGATAGACCTCACGGTTCTCCGAACGACCCAGGTCCTTCGCGGGGGTTAGGTCGTTCTCGAGGGTTGAGTCTTTCCCGGGTTTAGAGCCGGGCCGGCTGCGTACCGGAGTGGAACGCCACCGCCCGCCGAGGGTTCGGTGCGCTTCGTGCAACGTGACTGACGCTCCCAGCTCGGCCGCGGTAATGGCGGCGGCCAACCCGCCCAGACCCCCGCCAATCACGGTTACTGGCTTCACAATTCCCTACCTTTGTCCATACCCTGCGCGGACGGCTTTGCGGCAGCAAGCGCTCGTACCGAAGGAAGTCGGCAGAAAGCTGCCCGGAAGTCTTGACCGAACCACCGAGACACTGGTAAGGCCGGATTGACAACGCTCTCTGTTCACCTATTGTTCACTTGACGGCTAGGTTCTAGCGTCATTGCCAGGTGCTCACCGACACCAAACCACCCGTTCCGGATGGGGAACTGATGTGACAGAGCTGTTCGTCGTCATCACGGTCATCGTCGTAGCTCTGATCTTTGATTTCACCAACGGCTTCCACGACAGCGCCAATGCGATGGCCGGACCAATCGCGACGGGAGCGCTTCGGCCGCGCGTAGCGGTGATCCTTGCCGCTGTGCTCAATCTCGTCGGAGCATGCCTCTCTACCGCGGTCGCGAAAACGATCTCTGGCGGCTTCTTCGATGATGCGCTGATCACAGCGCCCATCATCCTGGCCGGGCTGCTTGGCGCGATCATCTGGAACCTGGTCACCTGGCTGGTTGGGCTCCCCTCAAGCTCCTCTCACGCACTGTTCGGCGGACTCATCGGCGCAGTGATCGTGGGTGCGGGGCTCAGCTCGGTGCACGGCTGGGTGATCGTCTCCAAGGTTCTGCTGCCGGCCATCGTCGCGCCATTGGTTGCCGGCATCGCCGCCGCATGGTGCACCCGATTGGCGTACCGCATCACACGGAAGACTCCGAGCGTCCACAGCAATACCGGCTTCAAGTACGGACAGGCGTTCACGGCTTCGATGGTTGCGCTCGCCCATGGAACATCTGACGGCCAGAAGACCATGGGCGTGATCACACTGGTACTGATTGCTGCAAACCTGCAGCCAAGTGGCACCGGCCCGCAGTTGTGGGTGATCATCACCGCAGGTGTGGCCATTGGCCTGGGCACGTACTCGGGCGGCTGGCGCATCATGCGGACCATGGGCAAAGGGATCGTCGAGATCGAGACTCCACAGGGCGCGGCCTCCGGTGCGGCAACCAGCGCAACGATTCTGGCCTCGGCTCACGTCGGTTTCGGCCTCTCCACCACGCATGTCAGCACCGGCAGCATCTTGGGTTCCGGCGTCGGCCGGGACGGGGCCGAGGTTCGCTGGAGTGTCGCCCGCCGGATGATGTTCGCCTGGCTCCTGACTCTGCCCGGAGCCGGTCTGGTCGGTGGGCTCGCCGCGTTGCTCTCCGACCGAGGGGTCGGTGGCGTGGTCACGCTGATCGTAATGCTCGCAGTCGCCTGCTCGGTGATCTATCTCTTCTCTCGCCGTCACCAGATCAACCACAAGAATGTCACCGACAGCCATGAGGTCTTGGTATTGGCTTCCGCTACCCCGACCGCGTACGCCGACGACCCGCGGCTGGAAGCGCCGGCCAAGCCCAAGAAGGTCAAGCGTCCCAAAGCGAAGAGCGCCGCCTGATGCGCATCGACTGGGCTGCGCTAGGTGTTGTCACCGTCGTTTCCATCATGGCGTCGGTGGTCTTTACGATCTTGCTCGCGGCCGGCATCCGGCTGGTCTCGGCCGCCAAGATCAAATCGAACGAGGGCGGCTCTGGCACCGCGACCGTGTCACTCGGGTACGCATTGCTGGGCATCGCCGGGTTGCTGGTGCTGTTCGGGCTCTACTTGATCGTTCCGCAGTTCCACTAGTTTTCGAGCCGCTCGCGCAATCGCGCGAGGAACCCGCCTACTTCGTCGTCGCTCACAGAGGAAGAACGCCTCCGCTCGCTCCCTCCTCAGCACGGCGGCGCGCGATTTCCCGACGCTCGCAGCTGCGGGTTCTGTAGCCAAGCGCTTTGCTGTCTCTCCGGAGTGAGGCTGACATCGCCCGTCCTGGCACGCGCATATCAGCGGTATTGCAGCACCGACATACCCAGCTCAGAGATTCCCAGCACAGACAATCGGGAGTAGCATTTCCATGATCATCTCGCGCAGCGTTGCCGACTCTCCCGATGGAAAGAAGCGCCGCCATGACCCAACCTGCTTATAACACCATCCGCCGTCCGGGATCTGTCACCGTCGTCGTGGTCTTGACGATCATCTCGGGCATTCTCACGCTGCTGGGTGCTCTCTTTCTGCTTCTCCTCGGCGGTGCAGTCGGCCTCGCCTCACAAGTCAGTGGCGTGGCAGTTCTCATCTTCGGCATCCTCTATTTGATATTCGGCATCGTGACGATCGCGGTCGGAGTCGGACTTCGCAACGGATCCCGGTTCGCTCGCATCCTCGTCACGATCTTGATGGTGATCGACATCCTCGGCGGCATCGCCAACCTGATCTGGTTCCGGAGCAATCAGACAGTGACCTCAGCGATCATCACGATCATCGTGTCGGTGGTCGTGCTGGCTTTGCTGTACAACCGCAGGGCGAGCGAGTTCTTCGCGCGCGCCCCGTGAGCTGGCCGGCGAGCGGCGACGCCGAGCCGGCAAGCGGCTAAGCGGTTCGGTCCAGGATCTCCGTGACGAGGTCCATCGTCGTATGCGGATGCAGGAATGCGAAGCGACCGACTGTCTCGCCCTCCCACTTAGTAGGAGGAATAAAGGCGATCTGCTCGTCGTGCAGTGCTTGCGCCCACGCGTCGTAGTCGGCCGGTTTCCAATCCAGCCGGCGGAAGAGCACGACGCCAAGATCAGGCTCGCGGATCAGCTCAAGATGTGCTGTTGCCTTGATCAACACCGCGGTTTCCCGTGCCAGCCGTGCCGCGGTCTCGATCGCTTCGCGGTAAGCGTCGAGCCCGTAGACCGCCAACGAGAACCACAGTGGCAATCCCCGTGCCCGGCGAGTCAGGTGGTAGGCGTAATCGGTCGGGTTCCATTCCCCATCCGAGGCATGAATAACGTCCAGGTACGACGCGTCCTGGGTATGGGTTGCCCTGGCGAGCTCGGGCTGCCGGTAGATGAGCGCGCAGCAATCGAACGGCGTAAAGAGCCACTTATGCGGGTCGAGGATGAACGAGTCGGCCTGCTCGATACCGATGTACTTGTCGCGCAGTGACCGAGCGAAGATTCCGGATCCGCCGTACGCGCCGTCAACGTGGAACCACCAGTCTCGCTGTTTGGCAATCGCGCCAACCCCAGCCAGATCGTCGATGATGCCGGCATTGGTCGTTCCCGACGTGCAGACCACGGCGGCAACGTCGCTGAGGTCAGGATCGGCGTCAAGGGCAGCTGTCACTGCCTCGGCGGTGAGTCGGTGGTCCGGTGTCGCCACTACCAGTGCGTCCATCTCCAGCAGATTCAGCGTGTTGATGATCGAGGAATGCGCGTCGGTGCTGACCACCACCCGAAGCCGCCGCCCCGCGGCTCCATCGCCAAGGCGCTTCTTCGTCGTCTCGCGGGCAACCGCCAGAGCGGAGAGATTGCCCGCCGAACCACCCGAGACGAAGCACCCGCCAGCCGATTCCGGCAGGCCGGCTTCGTCCGCGATTACCCGCAGCACGGTGTTCTCTGCCGCAATCGCACCGGACGCCTCAAGCCAGGAGATCCCTTGAATGGAGGCGCAGGAGATCAACATGTCGAACAGCAGACTGGCCTTCGTGGGCGCGGCCGGAATGAAACCAAGGAACCGCGGGCTGTCCGCGGAGATGATGCTCGGCGCAATCACCGACGAGTAGATGCCCAACACCTCGTCAGGCGCCCGGCTGCCGTTCCGGATAACGCCGTTGAGCGCCCTGTATAGATCGGCAGCCGGCTGCGTCCCCTTGTCGAGCGGTACTGGATTCATCCGCAGTCGGTTCTCCGCGTACGCGAGCACACTTCGGACCATCTGCTCGGTAGTTTGATCGACCTGGTGCATGGCTCAATCCCTTCGCCGGTCAGACCACCGGTTCATCCTTGATCAGTCCGACATGCTCGTGCCGTCCGAGGTGCGAATGCTTCCTGCCGTACGCGAAGTACCAGGCGATTACGATCGCAGTCCAGACCAGGAAGACCAGGATCGTGGGTATCCGCAGGTCCTTGATGATCCACAAGCAACCGAGGATGGCCAAGATCGGGGTCACGGGGTAACCGGGGACCTTGAACGGCCTCGGCAAGTCGGGCTCACGGCGCCGCAGTATGATCACGGCGAGCGAGACGATGGCGAATGCAACGAGCGTTCCGACGCTTGTCATCTCAGCCAGGAAATTGATCGGGATGAGTCCGGCCAGCAGCGCAATGACCGCAGCCACGATGATCGTGTTCGGTACGGGTGTGCGGGTGCGCGGATTCACCTTGTGGAACAACTCGGGCACCATTCCGTCGCGGGCCATAGTGAACAAGATGCGGGTCTGCCCGTAGATCACCACCAGCGTGACGCTGAAGATCGAGATCACCGCACCGGCAGCCAGCAGTGTCCCTGGCCAGGTCGCCCCGGTGACATTCTCCAGGATCGCGGCGAGACCCGCCTCCTGGCCCTCAAACTGGGTGTAGGGCTGCGCCGCAACAGCGACGATCGACACCAAGAAGTACAACGTAGTCACAATGAGCAGCGCGAACATAATCGCCAGCGGCATGTTGCGGTGCGGATGCTTCACCTCCTCGCCGGCAGTCGAGACGGCGTCGATACCGATGAAGGAGAAGAAGATGATTCCTGCCGCGGCTGTGATTCCCTGGACTCCAAAAGGCGCAAAGTCCGCGAGATTGTTGGAGTTCCAGCCAAAGAGGCCAATGACGATGAACAAGATCAGGATGGAGATCTTGATCAGCACCATGACCGTGTTCACTTTTGCTGATTCGCTGGCACCCCGGATCAGCAGCAATGTGCAGAGCGCTATCAAGATCACCGCTGGAAGGTTGAAGATCCCTCCCTGCTCGGGCGCTTGCGACAGCGCTTCCGGGATCTTGAAGCCAAAGAGGTTGTTCAGCAATTCGTTGAGATACTCCGACCAACCAACCGCGACCGCGGCGGCCGACACGCCGTACTCGAGCAGCAGGCAACCGGCGATCACCATTGCCGGCAGTTCACCGATCGTCGCGTAGGCATACGAGTAGGAGGAACCGGAAACCGGCACTGCACCAGCGAGCTCGGCGTAGCAGACCGCGGTCAGTCCAGCTACAACGGCAGCGATCAAGAAGGAGAAGACGACTGCCGGACCAGCGGTCGGCACTGCCTGCGATAGCACGAAGAAGATACCGGTGCCGATCGTTGCGCCGACGCCGAACATGGTCAGCTGGAAGAGACCGATTGAGCGACTGAGTTCGCTCTGCTCTGTCTCACTTCCCGACTCGGCTTCCATCTCGACAATGGGCTTGCGCCGGAAGAGTTCTGCACTCAGCGTGGCCACGATTTGCCTCCCACCTTCACTGATGAGCCGACCCCAGATGGGCGCCACATCCGACAGAAACTATGGCGCTCATGAGACATCACGTGCGGCAAGATCATCCCACGTCTCCCGACGCACGACAAGACTTGGCGTTCCGTTCGCAACGAACACAACAGGGATGCGTCGATTTCCGTTGTAATTGTTGGACATTGTGTAGCAATATGCCCCCGTGGCGGGCACCGCAAGGAGATCATCGACTCGGGGCGCGTTCAACGACACGCCATCAACCAGGATGTCCCCACTCTCGCAATGCCGCCCGACGACCGTCACGACCTCACCGTCTGACGCGTCCAGCCGATTGGCGATTCCGGCCTCAAACCGCTGATCAAAGAGCGCGACCTCGAGGTTGTCACCCATGCCACCGTCAACGGCAACGAATGTCGTGTGGCCGCGCTTGATGGTGATCACTCGGTAGATGGTCGCGGCGGAGGTGGCGACCATACTGCGTCCCGGTTCGATGATGATCTCCGCATCGGTCGGTAGGTGCTCCCGTGCTGCCGCGATGAGCACATCGAGGTAGTCCGCAACCGTTGGAGGTTGGTCCGCCCAGGTGTAGCGGGCGCCGAGCCCACCGCCGAGATCGTAGATGTCGAACGTCCCGAGCGCGGCGAGAGGAGCAACCGCGGCTGCCAACGGTTCGGCTTGAAGGATCTGCGAGCCGACATGGGCGTGTACACCGCGCATCCCGAGTCGCGGACTGTGATCAATCCTCCTGATCAACGCACTTGCATCGGCTGGCGCCAACCCGAACTTCGACCCTTCGTGCCCGGTCAGCACGTGAGCGTGGGTGTCGGCGGTCACGCCGGGAATGACGCGTACCAAGACATCCTGAGCACCTCCATCCGGCACGATCCGTTCGAGCCGATCGACGTCGTCCGGACCATCGACCACCACCAGACCGACGCCATTCTCGACTGCCATCGTGATCTCTTCGGTGGTCTTGGCGTTGCCGTGTAGCACGATCAACGCGGGATCAACGCCGGCCTTGAGAGCGGCGAGGATTTCACCGCCACCGGCGACATCGAGTCCAAGCCCTTGCTGCACCATGACCCGTTGCACGGCGGTGCACGGGAACGCCTTCGAGGCAAAGACCACTCGCGAGTTCGGCCATCGACTGGTCAGCTCAGCGGCATATTCCCGGGCGCGATCACGAAGGGCTTCCTCGGCGACCAGCATCACCGGAGTTCCGAACTTGGCAGCAAGATCGTCTACCCGGCAGCCACCGATGATCAACATGCCGTCGGCATCGGTGGCACTGCCCGGCGGAAGGAGATCGAGTAACTCACTCATGTGGGCACTATGCGCGCTGAGCCCGTCGAAGCGCCAGTACCCTCCGGCCACTATGCGCGCTGAGCCCACCATGCGCGCTGAGCCCGTCGAAGCGCCAGTACCCCTGCGCCACTATGCGCGCTGAGCCCACTATGCGCGCTGAGCCCGTCGAAGCGCCACTAATGCCCTTCGACAGGCTCAGGGCACATCAGGCTCAGGGCACATCAGGCTCAGTGCGTCCAGCGCTGCGCCCGAACCACGTCCTCGGGCGAAGCATCGGTGAACCGTTCAATCTCTGACTCACGTACGGTGACCAGGGAATCGACCAGCGCTGAACCCAGTGCATCGCACAACACCGGATCGGCAGCCAGTGCATCGGTGGACTGCCGCAAGCTCGTTGGCAGCCGCCGGGCGCCTCGCCTGTCCAGCTCTTCCGGTGCCAGCGCTGCCGGGTCCACATCAATCGTCTCAGGCAGCTGAGCCGTACGGGCAATCCCATCGAGGCCGGCGACCAGCAAGCCCGCCAGGAGCAGGTAGGGGTTGGCTGTCAGGTCCAGGCATTTCACCTCGAGGTTGGCCGCCCAGCTACTGCTCCCCGCCGACCCGGTGATCATGCGCAGCGCCGCCTCGCGGTTCTCCAAACCCCAGCAGGCGTACACACCTGCCCACTGTGATGGCACCAACCGCAGATATGACGCAACCGATGGTGCACCGATCGCCAGCAGCGCCGGGAGCCGGTCGAGAATCCCAGCGGCGAAGGCAGCACCGACGCCCGTCAGCCCGTAACGCTCGTCCCCGCCGGCCATCAGATTCTGTCCGTCGCGCCACACGCTGAGATGCACATGACCGCCGTTACCGACGCCCTCCGCCTCGACCTTGGGAGAGAAGGACGTGCGGTAGTGGTAATGCTGGCCCACGGCACGGATGGTGCTGCGTACGAGCACCGAGGTGTCAGCGGCGTCGACCGGAGATTCGGCCGCGACGGACAGTTCGAGCTGGCCGGCCGCGTACTCGGGATGAAATTGCTCGACCGTGATCCCCTCCGCGCTCAGCGCATCGACAAGATCGCGGACATAGTCCGACACCGCAATCAGCCGCGACATGCCGTACGCGGGACCAACCGCCGCTGACACAAAGTCCTCGCCGTCGCCTGCGGAAACCACCCATTCGATCTCGAAGGCCGCCTTGATCTCCAGACCGTCGCCAGCAGCATGATCAACTAGTCGCTGCAGCAACAGCCTGCTGCAGCGCTCATGTGGCTCGCCGTCCTGGCGGTAACGATCACCTGGCGTCCAAGCCCAACCAGGCTGCGCCGCCAGCGCAACCAATCGCCGCAGGTCAGGAATGACGCGAAGATCACCCACCGGCGCCATGCCGCCTGGTGGTGCGGCCAGCCAGTCATCGAATCGGAAATAGTCGAAACTGGTGGACGCCCCTACGCCCCACGCGGCCAGTTCCGGCAACCGGTTGAGCGGGACACTCTTGAGCCGGGTAATGCCAGAGTTGTCGACGAATGTGGTCGCCACCATGCTGACGGCCTGCTCAGCAAGACTGAACAGTAGCTGCTCGGCGCGTGCGCGGCGGGCCTGCCGCTCGGGGGCGTCCACGGGATCCCAGGATAGGGCCGAAGTGGAAGGTTTGTATCGGCACGGCGAGCCCCGATGCGCGAGCAGCGCCCAACAGGTGGGACCGGAGGGACCATGTCTACTGCGCCAATTGAACTCGGGCCGCTGATTGATCACCACTGTCACGGGCTGCGACTCGATGATCTTGACCGCTTCTCCTTCGAAGCTTTGATGAACGAGGCGGCGGCCCCTTCGCGGCTGGGCACTACCTTCTTCGATTCGATGCTGGGGCTGGCGATCCGCAGGTGGTGCGCTCCAGTTCTCGGGTTGGCGGCCCACGCCACAGCCGAGGACTACCTAGCCCGCCGTCGGGAGCTGGGCGTGGAGGCGAGCCGGCTCCTGGTCACGGCTGCCGGCATCGAAACCTTTGTGGTTGATACCGGCATTGCCGCTGATCGGCTGTGCTCGCCGACGGACCTGGCCGCGATGAGCGGTGGCACGGCGTACGAGGTGGTCCGGCTCGAGACGCTGGCCGAAGAGTTGATCAACAACGGTATCGCTGCAACTGACTTCGCTGGCGCAGTAGAAACAGCACTGCGCGAGTCGTCGGCCGTTGCCGCGAAGAGCATCGCCGCGTACCGGATCGGCCTGGAGCTACCGACCGAGCGACCGAGTGCTCGCGCACTCGAGAGGGCACTGATCAACCTGAGCCCGACGGCCGATGATCGCTATCGGATCGCGGACCTAGTGATCAACTCCTGGCTGGCCTGGACCGCAATCGAGCTCGGGATGCCGCTGCAGATGCACGCCGGGTATGGCGACGCCGACATCGACCTGCTTCGCGCCGATCCGCTTCTCCTGACCCCCTTCCTGCGTGCGACCGAGCAGCGCGGAGTGCCGGTGCTCCTGCTGCACACCTATCCGTTCCATCGCCACGCCGCGTACCTGGCGCAGGTGTTCAGCCACGTCTTCTTCGACATCGGCCTGGCGGTCCACAACACCGGTGCACTCAGCCGGACACTGATCCGGGAGTCGTTGGAGCTGGCTCCGTTTGCGAAGCTGCTGTTCTCCACCGACGCGTACGGGCTGGCGGAGCTGTTCCACCTCGGTGCCGGTCTGTTCCGCAGCGGCCTGTCAACGGTCCTCGATGATCTTGTCGATGCGGAAGAAATGACAAGCCATGACGCTGATCACATCGCCTCGCTGATCACCCGCGACAACGCCCGCCGCATCTACCGCCTCTGAGATCGGCAACACTTACCACCACAGCGAACACAGCGGACAGAAAGAGCACGACATGACGATCAAGGACATTGGCCCTAAGCCTCAGTCGTTCGATCTCGAACAGGAGACGGTGCAGAACACCAACTACCGCACCGTCGCCTGGAGCGGCAAATACTTGCAGCTGACCTTGATGTCCATCCCTGAAGGGAAAGACGTCGGGCTCGAGATGCATCCCGAGACTGATCAGTTTCTCCGGCTCGACGCCGGCCGGGGCCGCGTCCAAATGGGACCCGCCCAGGAGAACCTCGAGTTCAATCAGGAGGTGTCCGACGGGTGGTGCATCTTCGTGCCGGCAGGGACCTGGCACAACGTCACCAACATCGGCAGCGAACCGATGCAGCTCTACGCGATCTATGCACCTGCCCACCACAAACCCGGCAAGGTGCACCGCACTGCGGCCGACGCAGCCACCGACACCGACGACGAGCCTGCTAGCTGGTCGGTACAACCGGCATCGGCAAGCGATCAGCGCGCTTGAGGGTTGGGGATCGGCACCTGCTCCGCACCATGATCACGTCCTCACGAGCGTCAAGATCGTTACGATTCATCCGCACTGGGTGATTCCCAAACGGCGCGAGACAAGAGCATGATGGAAACCCAGTCCATCGCCCGCCGCGATGCGTTCGACGAGGAGGACCATCCATGAGCAGCTCCACTCGACCGGCGTTAGAAATCAACAAGAGCCTGATGAGCCCAGGCGTGGTATTGCTCTTCGTTGGCTTCTTCTTGTGGTGGGTCGGGGCGGCGTTGTCTGCTACTGCGTTGGCTAAAGCCGCCATGAAGTGGATCGACCAGCTAGAGGAATCCCCGAGCGAGATGGCTCGCAGGCGGGCTCAGCAGTTCAAGCAAGCCGTCTCCGCGGGCTCGAAGGCCTGGCGGGATCAGACCGGCTAATTGCACTCAACAGCTAGTCGTTGCAGCGGCAGGACGCATTAGTGACGCCGGGGCCGCCGCCACCCGATCTCGAGTACTTCGACTGTGGATTGTTGCTGCGAGTGGGCCGTGCCAGGGAGCCTGAAGGGTCCGGAATCAACTGTGGTTGCGTCCCACGGATCGAAGGAATGCGGTTCGTACACGTCAGGGGTACGGCGAAGGTCCTCGAGAAGCTGGGCGTAGGCGAGTCGGTTGCCGCGTTGCCGCGTCGCGGACATCCAGCTGTCGGTGGCGATCAGGTGCTCAACGCGGGCAAGATCGACACAGAGCTGGCGCCGCCGGTGCACCAGCCATAGCTGCTCTTCGTCACCGTCGCGTACCTCGGTCGCCGCAGCACGAGCTGTGGCCCAGTCGTTGAGGCGGCTGGCTAGCCGGGCGAGCGCGCGAAGAGTTTCGGACCGGGCCAACACTAGGAGAACGACGAACAGCGCAACTATCGCGACCCAATGGTTGACGTCAGGCATCCAGATCAGTCCTGATTCCTGTGAAGAGGCTGCGGCTGGACGTACCCGCCAAAACCTCACATCGGACAAACCTAGATTGACTCGTGGATCGGTTCTTTGCAAGCCGTAGGCCTGAGCAGAAGGCGGCGGAGGCGGCGGGATTTGAACCCGCGAGAGGGTTGAGCCCTCAACCCGCTTAGCAGGCGGGCGCCATAGACCGGACTAGGCGACGCCTCCCCATAACCCAGCACTCGGCCGTGGCAGAGCGCTGGGCAAGACTACCGACCTGACAGTACGTGAGCAAAGCCAATGGTTCTGAATACCGAATGCGCGCCGTGCTCGCTGAATCGCCAACCCTGGCCGGGTGCCGACCTTGCGTCTGCCCGTATTCCTGCCGAGAATCGCATATTGATCCGGCTTCGCACGTATTGTGGAGCGGGTTTTCACTTCCAAGGGCATGCGTAAGGGATGTTGATGCCTAACCAACTGGAGCAGGGACCGTGGAGTTGGCAGCTCCCCGATGAACCACCTGCGCCTGCCCGCGCGATGCAGGATGCACCGCCGCCACGGGAATCCAGCTTCCGCCGCGCGGTCGTCTTCACCATCGCTGGAACAGCCATCCCGGGGCTCGGCCTGATCGCAGGCCGGCGTCGCCTCATCGGAAGCGTCATCCTGGGCCTGTTTGCCGCA
>Ga0307317_10000283_pt1 | contig 14998 bp, 13 predicted proteins | sample ER_DNA_357_FD_194498 | JGI IMG/M metagenome (GOLD analysis project Ga0307317, IMG submission 194498) | Bulk soil microbial communities from the East River watershed near Crested Butte, Colorado, United States - ER_DNA_357 | ecosystem: Environmental > Terrestrial > Soil > Floodplain | place...
GTCGCCCCACGCGAACACGGCACCGTCGAGCCCGCCGCGCGCGGCGAACTCCCACTCGGCCTCGGTCGGCAGCTCCTTGCCGGCCCAGTCGGCGTAGGCCTGGGCGTCCTCGAAGGCGACCTGCACCACCGGGTGGCGGTCGCGGCCGTTGATCGTGCTCCCGGGTCCCTCGGGCCGCTTCCAGTACGCACCCGGAACGTACTCCCACCAGTTGCGGAAGTCGCGCACGTCCACCGGCCCGTCCGTCTTGCGGAAGACGAGCGCCCCCGGGACGAGCACCTCGGGCGCTGCGCCGGGGAAGTCGGCCGGGTCGAGCGGCCGCTCGCAGAAGGTGAGGTAGCCGGTTTCGCGCACGAAGCGGCGGAACTCCGCCGCCGTGACGGGGGACTCGTCGATCCAGAAGCCGTCCACCTCGACCGGGTGAACCGGTGCCTCCTCGGGATAGAAGTCGGCGGATCCCATGCGGAACTCGCCGCCGGGAACCCAACGCATCTTCTCCCGCGGCGACGGCCCAGGCGCTTCGCTCTGCGCTGTCACGGCCTTCATCATTGCTTGCGCTCGACGATGAGCGTCAGCCCCTTCCGCCCGATCACGCGGACGGAGTCACCCGGGTCCGCACCCAGCGAGCAGCGGGCATCCCAGATCTCGCCGCCGAGCCGCACTTGCCCCTCGGGCCGGCACGCGGTCAGTACCTCGGCCTCCGCCCCGATCATCGTTTGCGCTCCGACGGCCGCCTTGCGGCCGCGGACGGTGCGTTGCCAGAAGAAGACCTCACCCGACGCGAGCACCAGCGAGATCGTGAACCCGATGACGTTCCAGGGCCCGGGCAGGACGAGGAGCAGCACGATCGCCACCAGGAAGAGCACGAGGCTGCAAGCGTCCTCGCCGTTCGGGTGAGCAGGCATCACCCAGCGGCGGAATCACCCGGATGATTGGCCGCCGAGGGTGATGACGAGTCACCCCTGGGGCTTCGACGATCGCGTCGATGCCTGACACGCCCCCGCTCTCGCGGAAACGGGCGATCGCGGTCTGGTCGCTCGTCGCGCTCGCGACGTTGCTGCTGCTGATCTCGTCACTCACTGTGTGGGTGAAGCGGCAGGCGCTCGACACGAACGCCTGGACGGATGCCTCAGGCAAGCTGCTCGCCGACGACGAGGTTCGCGGCGCTCTCTCGATCTACCTCGTGAACACGCTCTACAGCAACGTCGACGTCACCGCCCGGGTGCGCCAGGCTCTGCCGCCGCAGCGAAGCGGCCTCGCGCCGGTCATCTCGGGGGCGTTGCGCGAGTTCTCCGAGCGCGCGGCAAACCAGCTGCTTGCGAGCCCGCGCGCCCAGGCCCTCTGGGAACAGGTGAACCGGCGGGCCCACAAGAACCTGATCGCAGTCCTCAACGGGGACGACGTGCGCCGCTTCTCGACGGAGAACGGCACGGTCGTCTTCGACGTGAGCCCGCTCGTGAAGCGGCTCGGCAACCGGCTCGGGATCTCGGCGAAGCTGCCTCCGGACGCGGGCAAGATCACGATCCTCAAGGCTGACCAGCTCAGCGCGGCCCAAAACGCATTCAAGGCGATCAAGGCGCTGACGGTCTTCCTCGTGCTCGTCGTGCTGGGGCTCTATGCGCTGGCGATCTACCTCGCGCACGGGCACCGCCGCAGGATCTTTCTCGCCACCGCCGTGAGCTTCGCCCTCGTCGGCCTCCTGTTGCTGCTGGTGCGGCGGCTGACCGGGGACTGGATCGTCGACTCGCTCGTCAAGACGGACACGGTCAAACCGGCGGGCCGCACCGTGTGGGCGATCGCGACTCAGCTGCTCTACGCCGAGGGCTACGCGCTGATTCTGTACGGAGCGATCGGCGTCATCGGCGCCTGGCTCGCGGGCCCTTCGGGCTGGGCAGTCTCGGTGCGCAGGCGGCTGGCGCCTACGTTCCGCGACCACCCGGGCGAGACGGGAACGGTCGTTGCGTTCGCATACCTGCTCTTCATCCTCTGGAGCCCGACGGCAGCAACCAGGCAGATCGCCGGAATCCTCGTCCTCGGCGCCCTGCTCGTCCTGGGCGTCGTGATGCTGCGGCGGCAGACGCTGGCCGAGTTTCCCGCCGGACGCGCCCCGGGATGATCACCCGCACGAGGTGATGACGGCTCACCGTGCCCGGCGACGCTTGTGACCCGCGATCTCGACGTCAAGGAGCAATAGGCATGTCAGAGGAACTTTCCCGGAGCAGCCTCCCGATCCCCGACCGCACGCACGTCGGCGCGACCCTGTTCGACGCGAAGTCGCCCGACGTGTCGTACCCGCCGATCGAGCCGCTGCGGCCGCCGGAAGGCGCGCCGAACGTGCTGGTGGTCCTGATCGACGACGCCGGCTTCGGCTCGTCGAGCGCCTTCGGCGGGCCGTGCCAGACGCCGACCTTCGAACGGCTGGCAGAGAAGGGGCTCAAGTACAACCGCTTCCACACGACCGCGCTCTGCTCGCCGACGCGGCAGGCCCTGCTCACCGGCCGGAACCACCACGCGGTTGGCATGGGCGGCATCACCGAGATCGCAACTTCCGCCCCCGGCTACAACTCGATCCGCCCGAAGTCGGCGGCGCCGCTCGCCGAGACGTTGAAGCTCAATGGCTACTCGACTGCCCAGTTCGGCAAGTGCCATGAGGTCCCCGTGTGGGAAACGAGCCCGATGGGCCCCTTCGACAGCTGGCCGAGCGGGGGCGGCGGCTTCGAGCACTTCTACGGCTTCATCGGGGGCGAGACGAACCAGTACGCGCCGGCCCTCTACGACGGAATGGTTCCCGTCGAGCCGGACCGGACGCCGGAGGAGGGTTACCACCTCACCGAGGACATGACCGACCACGCGATCGACTGGATCCGCCAGCAGAAGGCGCTGATGCCGGACAAGCCGTTCTTCATCTACTACGCGCCGGGTGCGACACATGCGCCGCACCATGTCCCGGCCGAGTGGTCGGCCAAGTACAAGGGCAAGTTCGACCAGGGCTGGGACAAGCTGCGCGAGGAGACGTTCGCGCGCCAGAAGGAGCTCGGCGTCATCCCGCAGGACGCGGAGCTGACCGCTCGGCCGGAGGAGATCCCGGGCTGGGACGACACGCCGGACGAGATGAAGCCGATCTTCGCCCGCCAGATGGAGGTCTACGCCGGCTTCATGGAGCACACCGACCACCACGTCGGCCGGGTGATCGACGCGCTCGACGAGCTCGAGCTCCTCGACGACACGCTCGTCTACGTGATCGTCGGCGACAACGGCGCCTCGGCCGAGGGAACGCCGAACGGCTGCTTCAACGAGCTGATCGTCCTCAACGGAGCCGGCGGGCTCGAGACGGTCGACTTCATGACCGAGCGAATCGACGACTTCGGCACGCCGAAGGCGTACAACCACTACGCAGTCGGCTGGGCGCACGCGATGGACACGCCCTACCAGTGGACGAAGCAGGTCGCCTCGCACTGGGGCGGGACGCGCAACGGTGCGATCGTCCACTGGCCGAGCCACTTCAAGGCGAAGGGCGAGGTCCGCTCCCAGTTCCATCACGTGATCGACGTCGCCGCCACCGTGCTGGACGTGGCCGGGCTGCCGGAGCCGAGCTTCGTCCACGGCATCCAACAGATGCCGCTGCACGGGGTCTCCATGGCCCCGTCGTTCGGCGACGCGTCCGCGCCGGAGGTGCGAGAGACGCAGTATTTCGAGATGTTCTGCAATCGCGGCATCTACCACAAGGGTTGGACAGCCGTGACGCGGCACAGCACGCCATGGAGGATGGACCTGGAATCCCTACCGCTCGCCGCCGACGTCTGGGAGCTGTACGCGCCGGACGACTGGACGCAGGCGCACGACCTGGCGCAGGAGCAGCCGGAGAAGCTGAGCGAGCTGCAGACGCTGTTCCTGATCGAAGCGGCGAAGTACAACGTGCTGCCCCTCGACGACCGGCGCGCGGAACGTTTCAACGCCGACCTCGCCGGCCGTCCTCAGCTCGCGCGGGGCAGCCGGCAGCTCCTCTTCGGCGGCATGAAGCGCCTCTCCGAGAACTCGATCGTCGTGATGAAGAACAAGTCGTATGCGGTCACGGCGGAGATCGTCGTTCCCAAGGAGGGCGCCAAGGGCGTGATCGTCGCCCAGGGCGGCGCCTTCGGCGGCTGGAGCCTCTACGCAAAGGAGGGCAAGCCGGCGTACTGCTACAACCTCTTCGGCCTCCAGCGCTTCAAGGTCTACGGGGACGACGCACTCTCCGAGGGCGAGCACCAGGTGCGGCTCGAGTTCGCCTACGACGGCGGGGGTCTCGGCAAGGGAGGCACCGCGTCGCTCTACCTCGACGGAACCAAGGCGGGTGAGGGGCGGGTCGAAGGCACGGTGCCCATGCTCTTCTCAGGAGACGAGACCCTGGACCTGGGCTCCGACAGCGGCACTCCGGTGAGCGACGACCTGACCGTGGATGAGCTCGAGTTCAATGGGCAGGTGCGCTGGGTCGAGCTCGACCTGGGCGAGGATGCCGAGGACTCCGACCACCTCATCACCCCCGACGAGCGCCTGAAGATCGCGATGGCGAGGCAGTAATGACGCGCTGGCGGACTTCCCCACTCCTCCTGCTCCTCGTCGTGCTCGTCGCCGGCTGCGGCGGAGGCGGCAGCAGCGGCTCGAGCTCGACAAGCGACTGGGCCAACGGCTTCTGCTCGGCGATCACGAGCTGGACGACCTCCATCCAGACGGCAGGCAAGTCCCTCCAGGGCGGCAACGTCTCCGAGAAGAGCCTCAAGAGCGCTGCCAACGACATCAAGAGCGCGACGAGCACCTTCGCAGACGACCTCAAGGGCCTCGGCAAGCCGGACACCGACTCGGGCCAGCAGGCAAAGGAGTCGGTCGATCAGCTCTCGAGCCAGATCAAGTCGGACGCGAGCGAGATCGAGCAAGCGGTCGAGGGCGCCTCGGGCCTGAGCGGCGCTCAGAAGGCGCTCACCACTGTCGGCTCCACGCTCTCGAAGATGAGCAGCCAGATCTCCTCGACGCTCTCGGAGCTGAACGGTCTCGACCCGAAGGGCGACCTCCAGAAGGCGTTCAACAACGCGGATTCGTGCAAGTCCCTGGCCAAATCCGGCGGGTGAGTGCGGTCTTGCACGCCGAGGAGGCGCACATACTCCGCTCATGGCCACGCGCTGGTCACCCGGCCTACGCATCTGCGAGACGAGCGGGCGCTGCCGGTTGTGGCTCGGAACCTACGCCTGCGGCGAGGGAGACACGCTGCAGGAGGCCGCGGACGACCTCGTGACCCGGCTGCTCGGCATCGCAATGAGCTTTCGCTCCGGAGGCGCCAGGTTCCCGGCAGAGCTCGGCCCGGTCGACCTGCGCTGGTTCGAGCTGATCTACGAGCTCGGCGAGATCGCGGCCGCCGGCGGAGACATCCGGGCGCGTGTCTTCGGCCCGGAGCTCCTGGCCGCCTAGGCTGCTCGGCCTGCCATGTCCTCATCAGACGACGAGCGGCTTTCCGGAATCGCCCACTCGGCCGGGCGCGCCGCGTTCTTCCCGGCACGCGTCGCAGCCAAGGCCTGGCGAGGGCGGCTCGAGTCCGCAGCCGACGATGTCCTTTCAGCGCCGGAGATCGCGCGGATCCTCGACCGCGCGCTCGCCGGATCCCTGCCCGAGGAGCTCGCCCGCTCGCTCGCCCGCCACCGGGTGCTCGAGCGGGTCGTGCAAGAGCTCGCCGCGAGCGGTGAGCTCGAGCGACTCGTGAAGACGGCGCTCGAGAGCCCTCGGGCGCTCGAGCTCACCGACCGGGTGCTCGCCAGCGAGGAGATGCAACGAGCCCTCGGCAGCGTGGCCTCCAGCCCCGAGCTGCGGACGGCAATCGCCCGCCAGTCGGCCGGGCTGGCGGAGCAGGTCGTGACCGGAGTCCGCGGCGCCGCGGTCCGGCTCGACGACCGGGCCGAGCGGACGGCTCAGCGCCGCCCTCAGGCCATGCGGCCGGTCTACGCGGGAGTCGGTAGCCGCGGCGTAGCGCTGGCGATTGACAGCCTGATCGCCCTCGGAATCTTCGCCATAGGCAGCGCGATCGTGGCGGTGATCGCCTCGCTCGTCGGCGGTATCCGGCCCCACTGGCTGGCGGGGTCGCTGCTCGGCGCCGCCTGGGTGCTCGTCGCCGGCGGCTACTTCGTGCTCTTCTGGGGCGCGGCCGGCCAGACGCCCGGCATGCGCCTGATGCACCTTCGCGTGCGGCGGGCCAGCGGCGGCGGTCTCTCGGTTGCCCGGGCGTTCGTTCGCACGATCGGCCTGGCGCTCGCGATCATCCCCCTGTTCGCCGGCTTCCTTCCCGCACTGTTCGACTCACGGCGGCGAGCGCTGCCGGACTACCTCGCGGGCACGGTCGTCGTCTACGACGAGACCTCCGCGCCTGACTAGTCAAAAGCGCCGCTGCGGCCCGGCGAGACGCCGGGCCGCGCGAGCGAATTGGCTCAGGCACCCATCTCCACTTCACCCCAACGCGCGGTCAAGGCGTAGAGCACGGTGAACTCGAGCCCGATCACGACCAGCGTCCAGAGCGGGTACTGGGTGTTCCCGAGGAAGCCGAGCTGGGCGATGAGGTTGAGGGCCACGAGGATGATCGTCAGCCAGCGCGCCCAACCCTTCTTCATCGCGAGTGCGAGCCCCGCGCAGAAGAGGAGAATCCCCCAGAACAACATGATCCAGCCCCACGTGGTGAGGTCGAAGACGAGCACCTGCTTGCCTGCAACTACGAAGTACTCGTCGCGAACGATCGCCACGAGCCCCTCGAAGAAGGTGATCACGCCGATCATCGTCAGCATGATCGCCGCGAAGCCGATCCACCCGGTCCACGCAGTGGACACGTCACGCCGCGTTTCCATCACGCATGTCTCCTTTCGATTACACCCCGCTGGGCGATCGTCGCATTCCGGTCGGACAATTCCAAGCGCCCGAGCCGCCTAGGTACGGAAATCGTCCGGCCCAGGCGGGTGAGCGGTCATCACCCGGAGCGGACGTTCACCCGGATGAAGGGTTACGCGAGTGCTGCTCGTCGGGCGCCGGCGCGACGAGCCCCTCCCGGGCCGCCCATAGCGCGGCCTGCGTGCGCGAGTTGAGATGGAGCTTGGCGAGGATGTTCGACACGTGAGTCCGGGCCGTTCGCTCGCTGATGCCGAGGTCTGCGGCGATCTGCTTGTTCGGCTCGCCGGCGCCGAGCAGGCGGAGCACCTGGCGCTCGCGTGAGGTGAGGTCGGTGCCTGCGCCATCTAGCTCGGCGCCTGAACGGAGCGACGCCGTCAGACGGCCGGCGATCGCGGCGTCCAGCTGCACCTCGCCGCGGTGAGCGGAGCGCACGGCCACCGCGACCTCGTCGGCGTCGGCGTCCTTCAGCAGAAAGCCCGAAGCGCCTGCGCGCAGGGCCGCGTGGACGCGCTCCTCCTCGCCGAAGGAGGTAAGCACGACCACCTCGACGTCCTCGTAGGCATCCCGGATCCGGCGCGTCGCCTCGATCCCGTCGACGGGCTCCATCTGGAGGTCCATCACGACCACGTGCGGCCTCCGGCCCGCCGAGTCGAGCTCTCGCATCGTCTCGAGCGCCTGCTCCCCGCCCTCGGCGTCGCCGACGACGTCCAGGTCGGGCTCGCTGTCGAGAAAGCCGAGCAGGCCACGCCGCACGACGGCGTGGTCGTCGACGACCAGCACGCGAATCGAATCGTTCGACTCAGGCGACATCTGTGTGCTTACCGCTCTCCACGGCGACGTCGACGCGGACGACCGTGCCCCTGGTGGGCACGCTCGTGATCATCAGCGTGCCGTCGATCTCCTCGGCCCGGCTGCGCATCGACTCGAGGCCATTGTGACCGGGATGCTCTTCGGCCGGGTCGAAGCCGCGGCCGTTGTCGGTCACCTCGAGGATCACCCGGCCGTCGAGCAGGTCCACGCGCACGCGCACGATGGTGGAACCGCCGTGCTTGAGCGAGTTGGCAAGCGCCTCGCGCCCGATCCAGAAGAGCTGCGTCTGCGTCGTGCGCGTGAGCGGGAGACGAGTTTCCGGCCCCTCCACATCGATTTTGAGCCCGAGCTCCTCGCCGAGCGAGGCGACGTGGCTCTCGAAGGCCCGAACCAGGCCTTCGCCGATGCTCTCGGGTCCCCATTCGAAGATGAACATGCGCATCTCGCGCTGGGCCCGCCTGGTGAGCTCGCCGATCGCGGCAAGCGTCTCGCCCAGGCGACCGGAGACCTGCGCGCCCTCTTCGAGGAGCGCCTTCTGGGCCGCTCGCGTGTGCAGCACGCTCGAGAAGAGCGCCTGGGAGACCGAGTCGTGCAGCTCGCGGGCGATCCTCAGCCGCTCCTCGAGCGCACCCTCGCTCTCGCGCCGCCTGGACTCGGCCAGCTCTTCCGCAGAGCGCTCGCGCTCGCTCACCAGGGCGGCCAGGAACAGCGCCGTCAAGGCGCCCACGAGCACGTAGAGCTGCGTGCTCAGCGTGCGATTGTCGATCGGCTGGCTGAAGAACGCTCCCATCCGGTGGGCCGTGATCCCGATCGTCAGCACCGCGTTGATCGCGACCGAGAGGGCGACGCCGGCAGGCCCGAAACGGAAGGCTGCCCAGATCAGGGCCGGGAAGACCATGTAGGTGAGCGGCGCGGCGCTGGTCACTCCGAGGGTGGCGAGCGCGACCACCGACGCGATCAGGAGGACGCCCTCGAGCGTCCACATGCGCCGCAAGGCGGCGCGCGGCGATGGGAGCCACGTCAACGCCAGTGGGATCACGATCAGCGCGCCGGAGGTGTCGCCGAGCCACCAGGTGCGCCAGAACGTCGGCACGTCGGCGGCCTCGATCACGCCGCCGGCCAGCATGGACACCGTCCCGATGGTCGCGCTGATCGCCGTTGCCGCGCCCGTAGCGATGATCATGCCTCCCACCTGCGCGGTCTCGTCGAGTGCGGCGCCGCGCCCGATCAGGCGGCGCAGCAGCCAGGCGCCGATGACGATCTCCGCCATGTTCCCGAGCTGCTGGCCGGCCAGGCTGCCGACGGGCAGGGGGACGTGGTCGACGAGCAGCTGGCCGTTGACGATCAGCTCACCGAGGAAGATGCCGGGCCACCAGCGGAGGCCCCAGATATAGAGCACGGCGATGCCGAGGCCGGCGGGGGGCCAGATCGCCGAGACCGAGGCGGTGTAGCGCAGGGTCTGGCCCAGCTTGGCCGCGCCGAAATAGGCAAGGCCGAGCAGGACGATGCCGCCGACATACCTAGCGGACGGCCAGCGGAGGCCGACGACGGCCGAGCGGCCGACCGGAAGTGATGCCGAAGTGAGCTGTCCTTCGCCCAGCGGTGCCTCCGCCCGTAGGTGCGATCCCCTGCCACAGGACGTTAGCGCGCTCGGGCCCTCTAGGCCAAGCGACGTAGAGCGGAGTCGTCCGAATGACCGATATCGGGCGGCTTGCGCCGTCGCAATACTGCTCGCAGTTCGTACGACCTCATCCCGATGGCAACGGTTGCAGCGACCGCCGTAGAAGGATCGCGATCCCGCCGCCTCTCGCGCGCGACAGGGCTCGCCGCGCTCGGCCTGCTCTCATCCGCTGCGACCCTCTGGGCGGTTGCGGACAGTCCGACACTCGTCCAGCCCACGAGCACGGCGCTCCTGAGGGCGATCTACGTCGCGACCGCGATCTGCGTGGGGCTGTACATGTGGTGGAGCCGCCCGCACGGATCGCTCGGCCTGTCGGTGGCGGGAATCGGCTTCCTCTACGCCGTCTCGTCGCTCAACGCCTCGGACCAGCCCGTCGTCTACGCCCTTGGCATGACCGCCTGGGCGGCGTACTTCCTCTACGTGGCGCACGTCTACCTGGCGTTTCCGCGCGAGCGGCTGGGTTCTGCGCGCGAGCAGGCGTTCTTCTCTGTCTACGTCGGGGCCACGGCCCTGATCTGGACGCTGGTTCTGGTCTTCGCGGACAAGCTCCCTTCGGGAGGCCCGTTCACGTACTGCGGGGACAGCTGCCCGCGCAACGGGCTGCAGCTCGTGAACACCTCGCACGGGGTCGGGCGCGCGCTCATGGCCGCCTTCCTCGTCGCCGTGGCTCTGGGCCTTGCCGGGGTGGCCGCGCTGATCATCGGCAAGGCCAGGTCGTCGACACGCCTGCGCCGTCGCGCCGCCGAGCCGCTGGCCTACGTGTTCGTCGGGACGATCGTCGTCTTCGTGCTCTCGGTGCTCCTCCTGCCGAGCTACCCCGGGACGAGGGACGCCTTCCGGGTCTGGTCGTTCCTGCTGGCGGTTGCAGGCCCCCTGGCGATCCTCGCCGGCCAGCTCCGCGGCAGCGCCTTCGCCACGCGGATGCTCGGGCAGCTGGTGGCGAAAACCGGCGGAGAGGCTGTCTCGCCCGCCTGGGTCCAGAGCACGATGCGCGAGGCGCTCGGTGACCGGACCCTGGAGGTCGCGCTTTGGTCCCCGCGAAACGGCGGCTATGTGGACGTGGGCGGCCACTCGTTCGAGCTTCCGAGCGACCCCGCCGCCCGGGCCGTCACGCCCGTGGCTCGCGGCGAGCGGCCGGTGGCGGCGCTCGTCCACGATCCAACGCTCGACGAGAGCCCTGAGCTGCTCGAGGGGCTCACCGCAACCTCGCTGATGCTGCTCGAGAACACGAAGCTCGTGGAGGAGCTGCGGGCCTCCCGGGCGCGCATCGTCGCGACCGCCGAGGATGAGCGCGTGCGCCTCGAGCGCGACCTCCACGACGGGGCGCAGCAGATGCTGATGATGATCCAGATCAAGCTGGCCCTGGCCCGGGAGGCTGCCGGCTCGGACGACGCCTCGGTCAAGCTCGGGGAAATCGAGGTCGACGCGGCGGCCGCGGTCGAGGAGCTGCGGGTGCTCGCACATGGGATCTACCCGACCGTCCTGCGCGAGCGCGGCCTCAGCGACGCGCTGCGGTCATCCACGACGGGCAGCCCGGTGCACGTGGCGATCGTCGATCACGGGGTCGGCCGCTGCTCGTCGGAGATCGAGGCGGCCGTCTACTTCTGCTCGCTCGAGGCGATCCAGAACGCGGTCAAGCACGCCGGCCCGGACGCCCGCGTGACGGTGACCCTGGGACGGCGCGCGACCGGGATCTCGTTCGAGATCGCCGACGACGGAACCGGGTTCGAGCCGGGCGAGCACGACGAGGGGATGGGGCTGGTCAGCATGCGGGACCGGATCGGCGCGGTGGGCGGCGAGCTCGAGGTGCAGTCGCGGCCCGGCGGAGGCACCGCCGTGTACGGGTTCGTTCCCGCTCCATGATCCGCGTTCTCCTGGGCGAGGACAGCTACCTCGCCAGCGAGGGCATCGCGCGAGTGCTCGAGAGCGAGGACGAGATCGAGCTGATCGGCAGCCGCCCCGACCTGGACACGCTCACCGCCGCGATCGAGGAGGAGCGTCCCGATGTGGTTCTCACCGACATCCGCATGCCTCCCACGCACACCGACGAGGGGATCCGGCTGGCGACCTCGCTGCGATCGACGCACCCGGAGATCGGCGTTGTGATCCTCAGCCAGCACGCCGAGCCGACGTACGCGACGGTGCTGCTCGGCGAGGGGTCAGAACGCCGCGCGTACCTGCTCAAGGAGCGGGTCAAGGACCGCGGCGAGCTGAGCCGTGCGGTGCGGTCGGTCGCCGAGGGCGGCTCGGTGATCGACCCGATCGTGGTCGAGGGCCTGCTCGCCTCCCGCCGCCGGCACGAGGGTTCACAGCTCGACGCGCTCACGCCGAGGGAGCTCGAGATTCTGGGCCTGATTGCCGAGGGCCGCAGCAATGCGGCCATCGCCGAGCGGCTCGTCGTCACGAAGCGGGCCGTCGAGCGCCACATCAACGGGATCTTCATGAAGCTCGAGCTCGGCGATCCCGAGGACGTGAACCGGCGCGTCAAGGCGACGCTCCTGTACCTCGCCGACGGTGTCGGCTAGCACCGGCGCAAACACACGGGCGGGCACCAGTGCGCCGCGCGGGCTCCCGCGAGATCATGGTCAGGCTCGTGGAAATCGGCTCCGTGCTTACGGTTGACGACCAGGCGTCGTTCCGCACGATGGTGCGGCGGCTCGTCGACGCCACCTCCTCGCTCGAGCTGGTGGGCGAGGCCGCGTCGGGCGAAGCGGCCGTTGAGCTCGTGCGCCAGCTTCGGCCTGGGCTCGTGCTGATGGACGTGCGCATGCCTGGCCTCGGCGGGATCGCGGCGACGCGGGAGATCAAGGCCGCCCAGCCCTCGACGGTTGTCCTCCTACTCTCCACGATTCACCCCGATCAGCTCCCCTGCCGTGAGGAGTGCCCGGCCGACGCGATCGTCTGGAAGTCGCACCTCCGGCCCAAGCTGCTGGACGACCTCTGGCGAGAGCACAGCAGGTCGAGGCCGGGAGCAGCCGCGTCATGAACCCCTTCAGGCTAAGGCGCGACCTGTTCGTCGATCCGGTCGACGCCCACGACGAGGCGGAGCCGACCGGCCAGCTCCTGCTCCGCGCGAAGATGCGGGCGCCGCGGGTGCCTGCTCGCCACGTGTCGCGCCCGCGGCTGGTCGAGCTGCTCGACTCCGGCCGCGAGCGCTCGCTCACGCTCGTCTGCGCGCCCCCGGGCTACGGCAAGACGGCGCTTCTGGCCGAGTGGCGAGCGGAGCGGCAGGCGGACCGCTCGTTCGCCTGGCTCTCGCTCGACCGCGACGACTCCGACCCGGCCCGGCTGTGGTCGCACCTGATCTGGGCGCTCGGCGAGACGTCGCCCGAGCTGGACGGGCCGCTGCCGATGCGCGTGGACTTCCAGCGCGGCAACCTGATCGACGGCGTCCTGCCGCTCCTGCTGGAGGCGTTGTCGAACCTGCCCGGGGAGCGCGTGATCGTGCTCGACGACTACCAGGCGGTCGACAGCGAAGCCTGCGACGCCTCGCTCGCCTTCTTCCTCGAGCACCTGCCATCGAACGTCCAGCTCGTCATTGCGTCGCGGTCCACCCCAAACCTGCCGCTCGGGCGGCTGCGCGGCCACGGCGAGTTGCTCGAGCTCGGCGCCGACGAGCTGCGACTGGATGAGGAGGAAGGCGCCCGCGTAGCTGAGGCGGTGCTCGGCGCGCCGCTGGCGAAGAAGGACATCGCCGTCCTCGTCGAGCGCTGCGAGGGCTGGCCGGCCGGTGTCCATCTCGGCTCGCTGCGCCACCCGCGGATGGGCTCGCTCGCCGGCGACAACCGCCACGTCTTCGACTACCTCGAGCACGACCTGATCGCCGGCCTGTCCGAGGAGCTGCGGTCCTTCCTACGGCACACGTCGATCCTCACCCGGTTCTCCGCCCCGCTCTGTGACGCGGTCACCGGCACGACCCGCTCGCGGTTGCTCCTCGAGGAGGCGGAACGGCAGAACCTCTTCCTCGTCCCGCTCGACGAGCGGCGGGAATGGTTCCGTTACCACCACCTCTTCGGCGACGTCCTGCGGCGCGAGCTCGAGGACTCCGAGCCGGAGCTCGTCGAGACTCTGCACGCCCGGGCCTCCCGGTGGTTCGAGGAGCAGGGCATGTTGGAGGAGGCGGTCGCGCATGCGATCCAGGCCCGCGACGTGTTGCGGGCAAGCGACCTGATCACGAAGCACTCCCGGGCGCTGATTCGCAGCGGCCGGGCCCGGCTCCTCGAGCAGTGGCTCGAGCAGCTCGGCTGGCCCGAGGCTCTCGAGGATCCGCAGCTCGCGGTCATGCGCGCGTTCACGCTCGGTGTCCTCAACGGCTCGACGGAGCAGATCGAGCGCAACCTCGCCGTGGCCGAGCGCGGGTCGCACGAGGGGCCGCTGGCGAACTCGATGCCCTCGCTCGAATTCGGCGTGGCGACGATTCGCGCGATCTTCCTGCTCGGCGACGTTGCCCGGGCCGCCGCAGCGGGCCGCTGGGCCTTCGAGCGTGCGGCGAAGGGAACCGAGTGGCGCCTCGAGGCTCTGCTCGGCCACGGCCAGGCGCTCTACCTCAGCGGCCAGGCGACAGCCGCCCGGGCGGTGTTCGAGCAGGCGCTGATGGAGGCTCGGGCGGACGCTCCGCAGACGACCTCCAATGTTCTCGCCTACCTGGCGCTGATCGAGCTCGACCACGGCCAGGCCTCCAGCGGCGAGATGCTAGCCCGCAGCTCGCTCGCCATCCTCGAGGAGCGGGGCCTGGCCGAGGCGAGCGCCGCGGGCATCGGGCACCTGGCCCTCGGCGTCGCGCTGGGAGCCGGCGGGGCCTTCGCCGAGGCCGAAGCCGAGCTCGACCGAGGCGCGCGCCTCCGCGAGGCTAAAGGGCCGAGCGTTAGCCACGCTCACGCGCTCGTCCTCCTCGCCAGAGCCCGGCTCGCGCGCGGAGACCTCGACGGCGCTCGACGCACGCGCGGCGCCGCACGCCTCGAAGTCGAGAGCCTGCAGGACGTCGGCATCGTCGCCTCGCTGCTCGACGACACCGAGCGCCGGCTGCAGTCCGGTGTGCGGCGGCCGGCCACCCCCGGAGAGCAGCTGAGCGAGCGCGAGCGGGTGATCCTCCGCCTGCTCGCGGCAGGTCTGACAAAGCCGGAGATCGCGCGAGAGCTCTACATCGCCTACAACACCGTCAAGACCCACACGCGGACGATCTACCGCAAGCTGGATGCCTCGACGCGTGAGGAGGCGCTTTCGCGTGCGCGAGAGCTCACCCTGATCTAGGCGGACTCACCCGGATGAAAGGCGGTGAGGGGTGATGACGCCTCACCCGCACGGGGCCGACGATCACGGGTGGCATGAGTCCGCGACGCATGGTCCAAGGGAACGATGAGGCCCGATGATCATCGCGGTGCTGGTGCTGCTCGGAGTCGACCTGTGGCTCGTGGCGGCGATCGGTATCGCGGCGTTCCTCAGGCGTCGCTCCGTGAAGGGACGGCGCGGGGCCTTCAAGGCCCGGATCAGGGTCGCGGAAGGCGAGCTCGAGGGTTTCTCCGGGAAGTGGCAGCGCGGGTACGGCCACTGGATCCGGGACGTGCTCGTCTGGAACGACGCGCCCTTCCTCTTCCGGACGAAGCTGAT